>Ga0070714_100003869_pt1 | contig 11242 bp, 13 predicted proteins | sample LARL83metaG_FD_65450 | JGI IMG/M metagenome (GOLD analysis project Ga0070714, IMG submission 65450) | Corn, switchgrass and miscanthus rhizosphere microbial communities from Kellogg Biological Station, Michigan, USA - LAR L8-3 metaG | ecosystem: Host-associated > Plants > Roots > Rhizosphere ... | reverse complement strand
CGGCGCGCATCTTCGCCGGCGTGGACGTGACCAAGCAGCCCATCCCCGTGCAGCCCACGGTGCACTACAACATGGGCGGCATCCCGACGAACTATCACGGCGAGGCCCTGACCCTGAAGGGCAAGAACCCGGACAGTGTCATCCCCGGCCTCATGGCCATCGGTGAGGCGGCCTGCGTCTCGGTGCACGGTGCTAACCGCTTAGGGTCGAACTCGCTGCTCGACCTGGTGGTGTTCGGTCGCTCCGCCGCACACCGCTGCGCCGAGACCGTCAAGCCCGGCAAGACGCCGCGCAGCTTCCCCCAGGAATCCACCGATCAGATCCTGGCGCGCTTCGACAAGATCCGCCACGCCGACGGCAAGGAGAGCACCGCCTCCATCCGCTTGCGCATGCAGAAGGTCATGCAGAGCGACGCGGCGGTGTTCCGCACCGAGAAGAGCCTAGAGGAGGGCAAGAAGCGCCTCCAGGACGTCTACGACTCCTTCCAGCACGTGAAGGTGAGCGACCGCTCCCTCATCTGGAACAGCGACCTGGTCGAGACCCTGGAGCTGGACAACCTCCTGGGTTGCGCCATGGTCACCATGAGCGGCGCTTTGAACCGCGAGGAGAGCCGCGGCGCCCACGCCCGCGAGGACTTCCCGGACCGGGACGACAAGAAGTGGATGAAGCACACCCTGGCGTGGATGGATGAGAAGGGCAAGGTGGAGTTCGGTTACCGGCCGGTCCACATGGAGACCATGACCGACGACGTCCAGCCGATTCCCCCGAAAAAGCGCGTTTACTGAGGAAGAGCCATGGCTGAATTCCTGTTGCCGAAGAACTCCGGCGTTAACAAGCACGGCAAGACCTTCAAGGCCGAGAAGGGTGCCAAGAACGTCAAGAACTTCAAGGTCTACCGCTACGATCCGGACAGCGGCCAGAACCCGCGCATCGACACCTATGAAGTCGACATGGACAAGTGCGGCCCCATGGTCCTGGATGCGCTGCTCAAGATCAAGAACGAGATCGATCCGACCCTGACGCTGCGCCGTTCCTGCCGCGAGGGCATCTGCGGCTCCTGCGCCATGAACATCGACGGCACCAACACCCTGGCCTGCACCAAGGCTTGCGATGAGATCAAGGGCGACGCCAAGGTCTATCCGCTGCCGCACATGCGGGTGGTGAAGGACCTGGTGCCGGACCTCACCACCTTCTACGCCCAGTACGCCTCCATCAAGCCTTGGATCCGCACCCAGTCGGCGCCGCCGGACCGGGAGCGTCTCCAGTCCAAGGAGGAGCGGGCCAAGCTGGATGGACTCTACGAGTGCATCCTTTGTGCCTGCTGCTCCACGAGCTGCCCCAGCTACTGGTGGAACGGCGAGCGTTATCTGGGCCCCGCCATCCTGCTGCAGGCTTACCGCTGGATCGCCGACAGCCGCGACGAGGATACGGGTGAGCGCCTGGATGAGCTGGAAGACCCCTTCAAGCTCTACCGCTGCCACACCATCATGAACTGCACCCGCACCTGCCCGAAGGGTCTGAATCCGGCGAAAGCCATCGCTGAGATCAAGAAGCTCCTGGCAGAAAGGCAGCATTGATCCTCTATGTCCGAGACGGCGCGCCTGAAATGGAAGTGCCGGCGCGGCATGAAAGAGCTCGACCTGCTGCTGGAACGCTACCTGGCTGAGCGCTATCCCGCTGTCGATGCGGCCGAGCAGGGCGCCTTCCGGGAGCTGCTGGACATGCAGGACCCGGAGCTCTTCGCCTTCGTCACCGGACGCGAGCGTCCCGCCACCGAGGAGCTGCGGCGTGTCGTCGACGCCCTACGGCGAACCTCTTGAAGCCCTGATCCGGCCCTCGCGGCTGGTGGCGGTGCTGCTCTGCCTGATGCACATGCTGGCGGCGCTGGTCTGCGCGCCGCTGCCCATCCCCTTCGACTACCGCGTGGCCCTGCTGCTGGCCATCGTATCGGCCTTCTTCTGGAACATGTACACCTTCATGCAGCGCACACCCAAGCGCGTGCACTGGTCGAAGGAGGAGGGCTGGGCGATCAGCGACCGGCATGGCGTAGAGCATCATCTGCAGCCGCAGCCGGAGGTCTATCTCGGCACCTGGCTGGTGGTGGCCTACTTCAAGGACGAGGCGGGCAAGAAGCGGACCGTCATGCTCGCCCAGGACAGCATCCGGGCCGATGCGTTCCGAAGAATAAAGATCTTGCTGCGCTACGGCACTCCGAAAGCCTGAGCTACTGCCAGTTCACCTGCAGCGTGCCGCCCGCGAAGTTCGGTGGCACTAGCACCGTGTTCTGCGGTGTGCGGCTCTGATCCGCTTCCGGGTAATCCAGGGTGTAGTGCAAGCCGCGGCTCTCGCGGCGCCGCTGTGCCGACTGGATGATGAGACTCGCCACCAGACTGAGGTTGCGAAGCTCGATCAAGTCGCCGGTGATGCGGAAGTTGCCGTAGTACTCCTCGATCTCATGCTGCAGCAGCTGCGTGCGGGAGAGCGCGCGCTTCAGGCGCTTATCGGTGCGCACGATGCCCACGTAGTCCCACATGAAGTGGCGCAGCTCGCTCCAGTTGTGGGACACCACCACTTCCTCGTCCGAGTCCGTCACCCGGCTCTCGTCCCAGTCCGGCAGCTTCTTCGGCAACTTGGCATCGCTGGCTTGCGCCGCGATGTCCTGGGCCGAGGCAAAGCCGAACACGATGCACTCCAGCAGCGAGTTGCTGGCCATGCGGTTGGCACCGTGCAGGCCGGTGAAGGCGCACTCGCCGATGGCGTAGAGGCCGGGCAGGTCGGTGCGGCCCTTGAGGTCCGTCAGCACGCCGCCGCAGGTGTAGTGGGCCGCCGGCACCACCGGGATGGGGCCTTGGGTCATGTCGTAGCCGTACTCGAGGCATCGGGCATAGATGGTGGGGAAGTGCTCGCGGATGAACTCCGGCGGCCGGTGGCTGATGTCCAGGAGCATGTGGTCGGAACCGAGCCGCTTCATCTCGTGGTCGATGGCCCGGGCCACGATGTCGCGCGGAGCCAGCTCACCGCGCTTGTCGAACTTCTGCATGAAGCTCGTGCCGTCGGGCAGCAGGAGCTTGCCGCCTTCGCCCCGCACGGCTTCCGAGATCAGGAAGGACTTGGCGTGCGGGTGGTACAGGCAGGTCGGATGGAACTGCATGAACTCCATGTTTCCCATGCGGCAGCCGGCGCGCCAGGCCATGGCAATGCCGTCGCCCGTGGAACCGTCCGGGTTGCTGGTATAGAGGTAGACCTTGTTGGCCCCGCCGGTGGCCAGCACCACGTGGCGCGCCGCCACGGTCTTCACCTTCTGCTTCTTCCTGTCCAGAAGATAGGCGCCGTAACAACGCGGCTCCGGCAGGCCGAGCTTCGCCGCCGTGATGAGATCTACCGCCACATGCTGCTCGAGCACCGTGACGTTCTTGCGTGCCCTCACCAGTTGCTCGAGGGTGGTCTCGATGGCGCGGCCGGTAGCATCGGCCGCATGCACCACGCGCCGGTGGCTGTGGCCACCCTCGCGCGTCAGGTGGTAGGCGCCAGGTTCCAGGCCTTCCTCGTCGCGGGTGAATTTCACGCCCTGTTCGATGAGCCAGTGGATGCACTCGGGCCCCTGTTCCACCACATAGCGGACCGTGGCCGGCGTGGAGAGTCCGGCGCCGGCGTTGAGGGTGTCCTCGATGTGGGACTGGATGGAATCGGTCTTGTCCAGGACGGCAGAGATGCCGCCCTGGGCGTAGAGAGTGCTGCCCTCCGTGAGCGGGCCCTTGGACACCAGGCCGATGCTCAGGGAGGAGGGCAGGCGCAGGGCCAGGGTGAGCCCCGCCGCCCCGCTGCCGATGATGAGCACGTCGAACTGGGTCTGGGCCATGACAGGCTCCGGAGGCCGTCCTGAAGGGGTGCTAGACTGGCTTTACAGGCCCGGGAAGGGGGCCTTTAAGGACGCGAAATATACTCGCATCCCCCTGTCCTGGCGAACTTTTTAGCACCCCGATGGTCCATCACTACAGACCATGAACATGCCCAGGCCCATAGCTGAACTAGAGCCTGGCAAGGCCGATGCCGACCAGGTGCTGGTCCGGCGCGTGCAGCGTGGCGACAAAGCCGCCTTCGACGTGCTGGTGCGCAAGTACCAGCACAAGATCGTGAAGCTGGTCACACGCTACGTGCACGATGGCGCCGAGGCCTTGGATGTGACCCAGGAAGCCTTCATCAAGGCGTACCGGGCGATCCACGGCTTCCGCGGTGACAGCGCGTTCTATACCTGGCTGTACCGCATCGCCATCAACACGGCCAAGAACCACCTGGTGGCCGAAGGACGCCGGCCCCTGGATCACGGCATGGACCTGCAGGATCCTGAGCAGTACGACGCCCAGAGCCGCCTGCGGGACGTGGATACCCCCGAGCGGCTGCTGCTCACGGACGAGATCCAGCGCACGGTGGAGGCGGCTATCGCCGCATTGCCCGAGGACCTGCGCACGGCCATCGTGCTCCGGGAACTGGAGGGCATGAGTTACGAACAGATCGCCGAGACCATGGGCTGCCCCGTGGGCACGGTACGGTCGAGGATATTCAGGGCGCGCGAGGCGATCGACGAGAAGCTCAAGCCCCTGCTGGACTGAAACGAGAGAGAGCGAGATGACCCAGAAGTTGCGCGAACAGATCTCGGCCCTGTGCGACCACGAGTTGCCGGAAGGGGAGCATGAGCTCCTGCTGCGGCGCTTCACCCTGGAGAAGTCGCTGCGCCTGCACTGGGAGCGCTACCACCTGATCGGCTCGGCCATGCGCAAGGAGCTGCCGCCGGTGGATACCCGCGGCCTGGCGGACCGGGTCATGGCGGTGCTGGCCAATGAACCCCTGCCGGAATCCAAGCCCGAGAAGTTCACGGACAAGCTGCTGCGGGGCGCTGCCGGCGTCGCCGTCGCCGCCTCGGTGGCAGTGGTGGCCATCATCGGTATCCGCCACGGTGCCGTGCACCGGCCGGGCGTGGTGCCTACGGAGATCGTGCCCAGCGGCAGCGTGGCCCAGGGCGAGGTGTCCCCGGTGAACGGCGCCAACGACGCCGGTTGGAACAGCGAGCAACTGCCGGTCCATGCCTCGCTGGGCGACGCCCTGGTGGATCAGGAGGGCCCCAGCCAGCCCCTCGGGAAGCATGGCCTGCAGAGCCGTCGTCACGCGGCTGCGGCGACCGAGCCGTCCCAGGATCCTGATCAGCCCCGGCCCCCGCGCCAGGAGTAGCCTCCCGGGCCGCCCTTGCGGCCGGCCAAGGCATCCACCACAATCTTGGCTCCTATGGGAGCCTCCAGACCGCTTCTGGCAGCTTGCCTCATCGGCGTCCTCGCAATGCCGGTGGCGGGCCTCTGCACCCCCAATGGTCTGCACCTGCCGCTCGCCGCGTCCGATAGCCCCGCCCGCCCCGGACTCAAGAGCGGCGATGCCATGTCCCAGCGCGGCTATGGAGACGAGCCGGGGGACGCTTCCGCCCATATTTATCACGGGGATAGCGCGGCCAAGGACGCCAATACTGCCGTACCCAGCCAGCCTTCCGACAGCACCCACGGTTCCCTGCGCGGCCGCGCCATCGCCCATTCGGCAGTGCTGGATACTCTCGGCGCGGTGCACGACGGTGCCGACATGGGCGGCAGCGATGCCCAAGGCTTGGGGCTGACGGTGCGCCCGCTCACGGCCGCTGAGCGCCAGAGTTTGGGGCTGGACAGCGGGCTGGTGGTCACCGGTGTGAGCGCCGGCATGGGCCTCAGAGCCGGTTTCCAGCCGGGCGATGTGGTCCTGACCCTCGATGGCATCGGCCTCACCAGCACCGATCAGTTCCTGAAACTGACCCAGAAGCTGCCCCATGACCGGCCGGTGCCGGTACTGGTGCACCGCCCCAACACCAACCTGTTCCTGCCCTTGGAAGCACCTTCCCGCCGGTGACCGGCCTTACGCTCTACCACCGGTCCCATTGCCACCTCTGCGAACAGATGCTCGCGGGTATCTACACGCTCTACGGCGATGAGATCGACATCGCCCTGGTGGACGTGGATTCCGACCCAGCCCTGAAGCAACGCTACGGCCTGCGGATACCGGTGCTGGCGGCGGGGGACAAGGTCATCTGCGAGGCGCGGCTGGACGAGGCGGCGCTGGACGCCTATTTCCACGCCAAGGCGGGGTTGGCTTAGCCTCATCCGACATAGGCCAGACCTGGCTAAATCGCTATAATGCGCTGTCCCGGAAGACGTTTTTGGCTTTCCCGGACCTAGACGGGGCCCTCAAAATCCCTGCCCGGCTTCCAGGCGACCACCTCCGGCGTCGAAAAGCTCACCTGACCGAACGTGAAAGACCGGCCCGCCCGTGGACATGCAGCGCATTCGCAATTTCTCCATCATCGCCCATATAGACCACGGCAAATCCACGCTCGCCGACCGCTTCATCCAGCTCTGCGGCGGCCTCGAGGCCCGTGAGATGGAGGAGCAGGTTCTGGACTCCAACCCCATCGAGCGCGAGCGCGGCATCACCATCAAGGCCCAGAGCGTGTCGTTGCGCTTCCGGTCGAAGGACGGCCAGACCTACCAGCTGAACTTCATCGATACTCCCGGCCATGTGGACTTCTCCTACGAGGTGTCCCGCTCGCTGGCCGCCTGTGAGGGTGCGCTGCTGGTGGTGGATGCCTCCCAGGGCGTGGAGGCCCAGAGCGTCGCCAACTGCTACACCGCGCTGGACCAGGGCCTGGAAGTGATGCCGGTGCTGAACAAGATCGACCTCCCTAACGCCGAGCCGGACAAAGTGGCAGAGGAGATCGAGGAGATCATCGGTATCGGCGCCACCGATGCGGTGCGGGTCAGCGCCAAGACCGGCATCGGCGTGCCGGACCTGCTGGAAGAGCTGGTCAAGCGCATCCCTCCCCCCAAGGGCGATGCCGCCGCGCCGCTGCAGGCGCTCATCGTGGATTCCTGGTTCGACAACTTCGTGGGCGTGGTCTCCCTGGTGCGCGTCATGAACGGCAGCATCCGGCCGCGCCAGAAGCTGCAGGTCATGTCCACCGGCCGCGCCCATGAGGTAGCGCGGGTGGGGATCTTCACCCCCAAGATGCGTGACACCGAGGTGTTGAACACCGGCGACGTGGGCTACGTCATCGCCGGCATCAAGGAGATCGACGGCGCGCCGGTGGGCGACACCTTCACCTCCGCCGACAAGCCAGCCGGCTCGCCACTGCCGGGATTCAAGCAGGTGCAGCCGCGGGTGTTCGCCGGCATGTTCCCCATCAGCTCGGACGACTACGAGAATTTCCGCGAGGCCCTGCGCAAACTGCGCCTCAACGACTCGGCGCTGCACTTCGAGCCCGAGACCTCCACCGCGCTGGGGTTCGGTTTCCGCTGCGGCTTCCTCGGCATGCTGCACATGGAGATCGTGCAGGAGCGCCTGGAGCGCGAGTACAACCTGAGCCTCATCACCACGGCGCCCACGGTGGTCTACGAAGTGCTCACCACCTCCGGCGAGACCTTGTACGTGGATAATCCGTCCAAGCTGCCGCAGGTGGACCGCATCGACGAAATCCGCGAGCCCATCATCACCGCCAACATCCTGGTGCCCCAGGAGTATGTCGGTAACGTCATGACCCTGTGCCAGGAGAAGCGCGGCGTCCAGAAGAAGATGCTGTACCACGGCAGCCAGGTGGCCATGGCCTACGAGATGCCGCTGAACGAGGTGGTGATGGACTTCTTCGACCGCCTGAAGTCCTCGAGCCGCGGCTATGCCTCCTTCGACTACGTGTTCGAGCGTTTCCAGGCCGCGCCGCTCGCGAAGCTGGATCTGCTCATCAATGGCGACCGGGTCGACGCACTCTCGCTCATCGTGCACAAGGACAGCGCCTACGTGCGCGGCCGCGACCTGTGCGAGAAGATGCAGGAGCTCATCCCCCGGCAGATGTTCGAGGTGGCGGTGCAGGCGGCCATCGGATCGCACATCATCGCCCGCACCTCGGTGAAGGCGCTGCGCAAGAACGTGACCGCAAAATGCTACGGCGGCGATATCACGCGCAAGCGCAAGTTGCTGGAGAAGCAGAAGGAAGGCAAGAAGCGCATGAAGCAGATCGGCACCGTGGAGATACCCCAGGAAGCGTTCCTGGCGGTGCTGCACGTCGGAAAGAAATGACAAAGGGAGCTGACGGATGCATTTCGATTTCGAAGCGATCCTGACTCTGGCGACGCTTGTCACTGGCCTGGTATGGCTGATGGATGCATTGGCTTTCGCCAAGCGGCGCCGCGTGGCGGCGGAGCAGGCCGGGCAGGCGCCCCGAGACCCGATCGTGGTGGACTACTCCAAGTCGTTCTTCCCGGTGATACTGCTGGTGCTGGTGCTGCGGTCGTTCCTGGCGGAACCCTTCCACATCCCCTCGTCGTCGATGGTGCCCACCCTGCTGGAGGGCGATTTCATCCTGGTCAACAAGTTCGACTACGGCATCCGCCTGCCGGTGCTGCGTACCAAGCTGATCCCGGTGGGCGCGCCCAAGCGCGGCGACGTGGTGGTGTTCCACTTCCCGTCGGAGACCGCGGCGGGTTTCTGCATGGCACAACCGGACTGCGCCACCGAGGAGCTGCAGCGCTCTGCCGGCACGGACTTCATCAAACGTGTCGTGGGCCTGCCAGGCGACGATATTGTCTATCGCGACAAAACGTTGTATATCAATGGGGTCATGATGCCACGCCAGGTCCTGGGTGATTACACCGGACCGGACGCCACGGGCGCGCAGCTCAACAGCGAGAAGTTCGGCGGCAACCAGCATCAGGTGCTGGGCGTGCCGGACCGCTGGAGCCGCGAGGGCGAGTGGAAGGTGCCACAGGGCGCGTACTTCGTGATGGGCGACAACCGCGATAACAGTTGGGACAGCCGCTACTGGGGCTTCGTCCCGGAGCAGGACCTAGTGGGCCGGGCCTTCTTCATCTGGCTGAACATCGATTTCTACAAGGACCGGTCGATGTGGCACAGGGCCGGCACCATCATCCATTGATCATCTGAGCGGCGCGAGCCGCATGTGGGGAGCGACGAATGAGCCAGCGTAAACATCAGTCCGGTCTGACCATGATCACCTGGATCATCCTGATCGGCATGATCGGCTTCATCGGCATCTTCGCCTTCAAGCTGATCCCGATATACATGGAATATTCCACGATCAACAATGCCCTGGCCGGTGTCGCTAAATCGGCTACTCCGGGTGAATCCCCGGCGCAGCTCAAGGGCGCCATAGATAGTGCCTTCGACATCAACAGCGTCAACTCCGTGAAGCCGGATGATATCGAGATCAAACCGGATACGGACGGCAAGACCCTGGTCATGAACCTCGACTACGATGCCCGCACCAACTTCATCGCCAACGTCGACCTGGTGGTGCATTTCGAGCATACCTATACGGTAGGCCATTGACCCAGGCGCGCGCCAGCCTGCTCCGGGCGCTGGGGCGCCATTTCACTGACCGCGGCCTGCTGGAGCTGGCGCTCACCCACCGTAGCGCCGGCGGCCGCAACAATGAGCGGCTGGAGTTTCTGGGCGATGCGCTCATCAATGCCTGCGTGGCGGAAGCCCTGTACCTGCGCCATGCTGACCTGGAAGAGGGCGATCTCAGCCGGCTGCGGGCCAGCCTGGTGAACCAGGAGACGCTCGCCGACGTGGCCCGTGAGATGGAGCTCGGTTCCGAACTCACGCTCGGCCCGGGCGAGCTCAAGAGCGGAGGGTTCCGCCGCGCCTCCATCTTGGCGGACGCTCTGGAGGCACTAGTGGGCGCGGTGTTCCTGGATGCGGGTTTCGAGGCGGCACGCCAGGTGACGCTCAAGCTGCTGGAGTCGCGCCTCGCCGCGCCGCTCTCCACCGAGGACCTCAAGGACGCCAAGACCCGCCTGCAGGAGGTGCTGCAGGCCCGCGACCTGCCATTGCCGGTGTACGCGGTGGAGTCAGTGCGTGGGGAGCCCCACAGACAGACCTTCCGCGTCAGTTGCAACATCGAGCCCTTGCAGATCCGCACCGAGGGCGAGGCGGGCAGCCGCCGCGCCGCGGAACAGGAGGCGGCGCGGCGCGCGCTGGAGGGAATGGCCCGTGTCTGAGCCGGATTTCCGGGCTGGTTTCGTGGCCGTGGCCGGCCGTCCCAACGTGGGCAAGTCCACGCTGGTGAACGCGCTGGTGGGGCGCAAGATCAGCATCGTGACCCCCAAGCCCCAGACCACGCGCCGCCGCGTGCTGGGCATCAAGACCACGCCCACCGAGCAGATCGTCTTCGTCGACACGCCGGGCATGCACTCCGGCGAGAAGCGCGCCATCAACCGCTCCATGAACCGCACCGCCATCTCTGCAGCCAGTGAGGCAGACCTGTGCCTGCTGGTGGTGGAAGCGCTGCAGTGGACCGATGAGGATGCGCAAGCACTGGAGCGGCTGGCACGCCTGGAGGCGCCGCTGTGCCTGGCGGTGAACAAGCTGGACAAGGTGAAGCCGCGGGACCGGGTGCTGCCGTTCCTGGAAGAGATGCAGGCGCGGCATGCCTTCAAGTTCATCGTGCCGGTCTCCGCCTACAAGCAGGACAACCTGAACGGACTGGAACGGCTGCTGGCGGAGAACCTGCCGCTCTCGCCGATGCTGTTCCCGGCCGACCAGGTCACCGACCAGGACGAGATGATGCGCGCCTCGGAGTTCGTCCGCGAGCAACTCATCCTGGCGCTGCGCGAGGAAGTGCCGTACTCCGTGGCCGTGACCATAGACGAGCTCAAGCTGGACGGACAGATGTTACGCATCGCCGCCAGCATCTGGGTGGAACGGGAAGGACAGAAGTCCATCGTCATCGGCCAGAATGGGGCGCTGTTGAAGCAGGTGGGCCGCGCGGCGCGTTTGGAGATGGAACGGGAGTTCGGCCGCAAGGTGTTCCTGCAGATGTGGGTCAAGGTGCGCGAGAACTGGTCCGACGATGCCCGCGCACTCGCCACCCTCGGGTTCGAGGAAGGATGAAGGCCGAACGGGTCGCGCTCGCGCCCGCTCATCTGTTGCACCAGCATGCCTGGCGCGAGACCAGCAAGCTCCTCGAAGTCTGGAGCCGCGACCACGGCCGCATCGGCCTGGTGGCCCGGGGCGTGCGCCGCCCCAACTCGCCGCAGCGCAGCCTGCTGCAGCCCTTCACGCCATTGATCGTGTCATGGTCGCAGCGCGGCGAACTCGGCAACCTGGGTGGAGTCGAAGCGGCTGGACGCTCCGTGACACTCAAGGGCAGGCCGCTCAT
>Ga0070714_100003868_pt1 | contig 11243 bp, 5 predicted proteins | sample LARL83metaG_FD_65450 | JGI IMG/M metagenome (GOLD analysis project Ga0070714, IMG submission 65450) | Corn, switchgrass and miscanthus rhizosphere microbial communities from Kellogg Biological Station, Michigan, USA - LAR L8-3 metaG | ecosystem: Host-associated > Plants > Roots > Rhizosphere ... | reverse complement strand
AGCTCACCGTGGACCAGTCCACCGTCAGCGGATTCCGGTGGTCGACCAAGGCCGGACCGCCATTCCAGCTTGAACCCCAGACCCTGGTGACGGCCGCTATCTCGCTGCCGGGCGAGCGGCCCATCACCTGGGTGCTGCCCGGATGACGTACCGCTGAGATGACAAGACGTACTGCTGAGATGACAAGAGGCAGCGAACCATGACGCAGACGCTATTCGGAGTCGGCAGCCCTCCCCCTGACGTCATCGGCGATGAGGGGCCGAAGCCGAAGGGAAAGCGCGCCGAACGGCATCCGCGGCGGATGCGGGTCAAGTGCCCGACCGTCATCCAGATGGAGGCCGTGGAGTGCGGAGCCGCGTCGCTGGCGATGGTGCTCGGCTATTTCGGGCGCTTCGTGCCGCTGGAGGAGCTCAGGACCGTCAGCGGCGTCTCCCGGGACGGGGCCAAGGCGGGCAACCTGCTGAAGGCGGCCCGCCGGTACGGCCTCGTCGCCACGGGCATGCAGATGGAGATCGACGGCCTCTCGGCGCTCCGGCCGCCCGCGATCCTGTTCTGGAACTTCAACCACTTCGTGGTGTTCGAGGGTTTCGGCAGGCGATTCGGTCACCGGGTCGCCTACCTGAACGATCCGGCCAGCGGCCGCCGGAAGGTCCCGCTGACGGAGCTCGACGAGAGCTTCACCGGGGTGGTCCTGACCATGGAGCGAGGAGCCGGGTTCGAGCGCGGCGGCCGTCCGCCCAGCCTCCTCGCCGACCTGCGGGGACGCTACCAGCGCAGCGGCAGCGCCCTTACCCTCGCGGTGCTGGCCACGCTGCTGCTGGTGGTCCCCGGCATCGCCACTCCCGCGTTCACCCGCGCGTTCATCGACCGCATCCTGAGCTCGGGCGACTCGACCTTGCTGCTGCCGCTGCTCACCGCCATCGCCGCCACCGCCACCCTCACCGTCCTGCTCACCGTCATCCAGCAGGGCTACCTGCTGCGCGTCGAATCCGCGACGGCCGTGCGCAGCAGCACCAGGATCGTCAGGCACCTGCTCCGGCTCCCGGTGGCCTTCTTCACCCAGCGCAACCCGGCCGACGTGGCCAAACGCGTCTCCTCGAACGACGACGTGGCCCAGGTGCTGGCCCGGGACGTCGCCACGACCATGGTCAACGTCCTGCTCGTCGTCGGCTATGCGTTCCTGCTCTGGACGTACGACGTCGAGCTCACCATCGTCGGGGTGGGGATGGCCCTGCTGAACGTGGCCGTCCTCGACTGGGTGTCACGGATGCGGCGGGACTCGGTCGCCAAGCTGCGGGCCGACCGGGCCCGGCTCGTCTCCACCTCTTACAACGGCCTGCAGCTCATCGAGACGATGAAGGCGACCGGGGCCGAGAACGACTACTTCGGCCGCTGGTCGGGCTTCCAGGCCAAGGTGGTCTCCGGCCAGCAGCGGCTCGGGGTGCCGGCCGCGCTGCTGTCCATCGCCCCGACCCTGCTGGCGGCCCTCAACAGCTCGCTGCTGCTGCTGATCGGCGGCCTGCGGGCGATCGAGGGTCACATCTCGATCGGTCTCCTGGTCGCCTTCCAGGCTCTGGTGGCCCAGTTCAGCAGGCCGGTGGCCCAGCTCACGAACCTGGGACCGAAGATCCAGGATCTGGCGGCGGATATCGCCCGCCTCAAGGACATCGAGCGGTTTCCTGTCGCCGCCGTGTTCGAGCGCGACGATCCGGCGGTCGAACGGCGTCTGGACGGGGGCCTGGTTTTCGAGGACGTGACCTTCGGCTACAGCCCGCTGGCCGAGCCGCTGCTGAACTCGTTCTCCTTCAAGGTCGGCCCGGGCCAGCGGATCGCGCTGGTGGGTGGTTCCGGCAGCGGCAAGTCAACCGTCAGCCGTCTCATCGCCGGCCTGTACGACCCGTGGCGGGGCTCCATCCGGCTCGACGGCCGCGACCGGGCTGAGATACCGCGCAGCCTGCTCGCGGCGTCCGTCGCCTTCGTCGATCAGGAGATCTTCCTCTTCGAGGGGACCGTACGCGAGAACGTCACCCTGTGGGACCCGTCGATCCCGGACGAGGATGTCGTCGCCGCGCTCAAGGACGCGATGGTGTACGACGTGGTTTCCGCCCGGCCGGGCAGCATCGGCAGCCTGATCTCCGAGGGCGGCCGGAACTTCTCGGGGGGCCAGCGGCAGCGTCTGGAGATCGCCCGGGCCCTGGTCCGCTCGCCCAGTGTGCTGGTGCTCGACGAGGCGACCAGCGCGCTGGACGCCGAGACCGAGAAGCGTATCGACGACAACCTCAGGCAGCGCGGCTGCGCGTGCGTGATCATCGCGCACCGGCTGTCCACCATCAGGGACTCAGACGAGATCCTCGTGCTGGAGCACGGTGCCCTGGTCCAGCGGGGCACGCACGAAACCCTGATGGCGACAGAAGGCCCGTACCTGAACCTGTTGCGGGAGCAGTGAGATGACCGAACCGGCCCAGCCAGCCCCTCGCACCCCCCGGGCCAGGCGGACGCCCGTGCCCGCCAAGTCGCCCACACCCGCGCGGACGTCAGCGCGCGCCAAGTCACCGGCACCTGCCCGGAGGCCCGCGCGCGCCAAGGTGCCGGCCGCGCCCTCCTGCTCGGGTCACCACGCGCTGGCTGACCTGGGCGAGGTGGTTGACCTCAGCTCGTCGCGCACATTCGTCCTCGACTCGCCGCGGAGCGTGTGGATCGTCGACGAAGGCCTGATCGACGTGTTCGCGGCGGCGCCAGCCGAGGATGGCACCGGGCACGACGGGAGCGCCGGGGACGACCGGGGCGCCGGGGACGACGGGGACCGCCGGTTCGGCCGCTGGCATTTCATGTGCCGCGTCGGCGCGGGCGCCATCCTGCTCGGATCGCCGCCCGGGCCACGGCATGTCCTGGTGGCCAAGCCGCTGCCTGGCGGCCGTGCCAGGAAGATCGCGCTCGCGGACCTCCGCCACGCGCAGGCGGCGCACTGGACCGACGAACCCTCCGCCGAGCGCCCGCCGAGCCTCGTCAGCGGCCAGAGCCGGCGGCTGGCGGACGGGCTCGACGCCGGCATCGAGGCCCTGCACAATGGCGTCCGCAACGCCCTGCCGCCGCGCACGTTCACCCCGCTTGAGCCCGGTCCTGGTCTTGAGCTGTCCGGCGCCGCGGTCGCCCGGTCGATCAGCGGAGTGCTCTGGGTCCGGGTCGTCTCGGGCCGGATCCGGCTGGGCGGCCCGGCCGTCGACCGCACGTACAAGTTCGGCGACCAGGTGGCGATCGGGGAGTCCTACTGGCTCGAATCCAGCGAGGGACCAGCCGTCCTGTCCCCGAAGACGACCGCGAGCCTGATCGCGGACGGGTCGCTCTGGCCGAGCCTGCTTCTGCACCAGGTCCGGTTCCTCTACGCCGTCGACCGGTTCATCGAGCAGCGGGACCTCACGACCAGGTCGGAGCTGGCGGCCAGGCAGCAGGCTAACGCCGAGGCCATCCACCGGTCCTCGCGGGCCCTGGCCGCCGTGCTGGTACCGCTGCCTGCGGGCATCGGGCCCGAGGACGCCACCGACGAGGACCGCTACGCCGCGGTGACCCGGCTGGTGGCCAGGGCGGCCGGCGTGACCGTGACCCGGACGCGCACCGCCGACAGCGCGGACTCGCGGCTGGACCCGCTGGAGCGGATCGCGGTGTCGTCAGGAATCCGGACGCGGGTCATCCGCCTCACCGAGCAGTGGTGGCGTACCGATCTCGGACCGCTGATCGGCCAGGAGGCCGACAGCAGCAGGCCGGTTGCCCTGCTCTGGGGGCACGGCCGCTACCACATCCGCGACGGGCAGACCGGTAAGCGCACCCCGGTCACCAGGAAGGTAGCGGCGGCCCTGGCGGAGGAGGCCACCAGCCTGTACCGCCCGTTGCCCGAGCGTCCGGTCACCGGGTCAGGACTGATCCGCTTCGGCCTGCACGGCCAGCGCGGCGACCTGATCAGGCTGGTCGTCGGCGGCCTGGTCGCCGCCCTGCTCGGCCTGCTCGTCCCGATCCTCACCGGCACGATCCTGGGCCAGCTGGTACCGAAGGCCGCGCGCAACCTCATCGTGGACCTCTGCGTGGTGCTGATCATCTCCGGTGTGGTCTCCGCGGTGTTCGCGGGCCTGCAGAACCTGGCCATGCTGCGCATCGAGGGCCGGTTCGACTCCGTCGTGCAGGCTGCCGTCTGGGACCGCCTGCTGCGCCTGCCCGCCGCGTTCTTCGGGGACTACTCCACCGGTCAGCTCAGCAACGCCGCCCTCGGCATCAGCGCTATCCGTGAGGCGGCCTCCGGCGTGACCGTCCAGGCCGTGCTGGGCTCGTTCGTCGTCGTGGTGAACTTCGGGCTGCTCTTCTTCTACTCGCCGCTGCTGGCCCTGCTGGCCGGCGGGCTCGTCCTGCTCGCCATGATCATCTGCCTGGCGGCGGGGATACGCCAGGTGCGAGGCCAGCGCGCGCTGCTGGCCATGGAGAACGACCTGTCGGGCAAGCTGTTCCAGATGCTCAACGGCCTGTCCAAGCTGCGGGTCGCCGCCGCCGAGGACCGGGCGTTCGCCTACTGGGCCACCGACTTCGCCAAGGCGCGGGCGACGTCGGCGGGCGCCCGGCGGGTGCAGAACGCCGTGGTCACCTTCAACGCCGGATATACCCTGATCGCCGTTCTGATCATCTTCGCGGTGGTGGCGGGGCCGGCCAAGGGGACGCTGTCCACGGCGGGCTTCCTCTCCTTCAACGCCGCATTCGGCATCATGATGAGCGGCGCCCTGCAGTTCACCGCCGCGGTCACCCAGGCCGTCGCGATCGTGCCGATGTTCGAGAACGTGCAACCCGTCGTCTCGCAGGTTCCCGAGGTGGCCGCCAGCCAGGCGAGCCCCGGTGACCTGTCCGGCGACATCGAGGTCAGCCAGGCCAGTTTCGCTTACGCCGAAGACGGCCCGCTGATCCTGGATCAGGTCAGCTTCCACGTGCGGCCGGGAGAATTCCTGGCCATCGTCGGTCCCACCGGCTGCGGCAAGTCGACCCTGCTCCGGCTGCTCATCGGGTTCGCGAAACCCAGCGCGGGTTCTGTGCTCTACGACGCCCAGGATCTGTCCTCGCTGGACGTGACCGCGGTGCGCCGCCAGTGCGGGGTGGTGCTGCAGAACGGCCAGCTCTTCGCGGGCAGCATCCTGTCCAACATCTGCGGGGCCGGCTCGTTCACCCTCGACGAGGCGTGGGAGGCCGCGGAGATGGCCGGCCTGGACGCGGACATCGCGATGATGCCGATGGGCATGCACACCGTGCTCTCCGAGGGCGCCCTGACCCTGTCGGCCGGGCAGCGGCAGCGGCTGATGATCGCCAGGTCGCTGATCAGCCGTCCGCGCATCTTGTTCTTCGACGAGGCGACCAGCGCGCTGGACAACCGGACGCAGGAGATCGTCACCGAGAGCATGCGGCGCCTGCGGGCCACGCGCGTCGTCATCGCTCACCGGCTCTCCACCATCATGCACGCCGACCGTGTCCTGGTCCTCGACGCCGGCCGGGTGGTGGAGTCCGGTACGCCCACGGAGCTGCTGGCCAGGACGGACGGGATCTTCCACCACCTCGTACGCCGTCAGGTCGCCTGAAGGGACACGCCATGCCATCCACGGTCCTGCGGGTACCGCCCGGACCCGCCGGGGAGATCGACGCCCTGACGATCCGCCGCGATCCGCTCCGGTTCCTGACCGACCTGACCGCCGAGCACGGAGCACTCTGCTCGCACCGCACCGGCGGTGAGCGGGTGTACGTGCTCAACTGCCCGGAACTGGCCCGGCGGGTACTGAAAGACGATTACACCTCGTACACCAAGGCCGGTACCCCCGATGACCACATGCTCAGCCCGCTGCTCGGCGACGGCCTGCTGACCAGCAACGGCGGGACTTGGGCGCGGCAGCGGCACCTGTGCGCGCCCTCGTTCCGCCGGGCCGCGGTCGAGGAGTTCGGCCCGCTCATGACCACCGCGGCGGCTGACCTCGCTGACCGCTGGGGGAGAGCCGCCGATGACGGGCAGGACGTACGGGTCGATCACGACCTCACCGCGACGACGCTGCGCATCGTCGTAGCGGCCCTGCTGGGGAGCGACCAGGCGGACCTCGGCCGGGGTTTCGGCCGGGCGGTGGACGCGATCAACTCCTTTATCGGTCACTACGACGGCACCGCCCCCATGACCGGTGACCTCGCCGCGCGACGTGACGCGTACGCCGCCGCCGAGGGGTTCCTGCGCCGCGTCGTGGGCCTGCTGATCGCGGGCAGGCGGATGACAGGACCCGCGGGTCAGCCCGACGACCTGCTGGCCGCGATGATGGGCCACGGCGGGCTGTCCGATCAGGAACTGTACGACCAGGTGCTCACCATGATCATGGCCGGCCATGAGACCACCGCCAAGGCGCTCACCTGGACTCTGCACGTGCTCGCCGGACAGCCGGACACCGCCGGCGCCGTCCAGCGCGAGCTCCGGCTGGTCCTGGACGGGCGTCTGCCCGCGGCGGCGGATCTCCCCGCGCTCAGCCTCACGCGGCGGGTAGTGGACGAGGTGGTGCGGCTCTACCCGTCCGTCTGGCTCATCTCCCGGCGCACGACCAGGAACACCGAACTCGGCGGCTACGCGGTCCCCGGCGGAGCGCTCGTCTGCATCAGCCCCTGGACTCTGCACCGTAACCCCGCCCACTGGCCAGATCCCGGGCGGTTCGACCCGGACCGGTTCCTGCCGGAGGCGGCCGCCGTCCGGCCGAGCCATGCCTACCTGCCCTTCGGCGGCGGCCCGCGCGTGTGCATCGGCCGGGCCTTCGCCCTCACCGAGGCGGTGCTGGTCCTCGCCACGATCCTGCCCCGGCTGAGCCTCACGCACGTGCCCGGGGCGCCGCCGGTCGAGCCGGAGGCCCTGGTGACCCTCCGCCCGCGGGACGGCCTGGTGATGCGGGTAACCAGGCGGAGTCCCGGGCCGGGGAGCCGTCGGTGACGGCTGTCTCGCCCCGGCCGGGCGGATCCTACCGGCCGGGGGAGGGCGCCGACCTGGCCGGCGAGCTGGCCCGGCTGGAGGCACAGGCCGCGCTGTCCTGGCCCGAAGAGTTCCGCGTGCTGACCGAGCTTGGCGTCAGGGACGGGGACGCCGTTCTCGACGCGGGCTGCGGTCCGGGGGCGTTCACCGTCCGGCTGCGTACCGCGCTGCCCGCCAGTCCGCTGACCGCCATCGACGCCGACGAGCGGCTGCTCGCCCAGGCCCGGGCCCGGCTGGCCGGTACCGCCTGGCCGGCCAGAGCCGCCGTGCCGGGCCGAGCCGCCGTCACGCGGATCGTGGCCGGCGACCTGGCGGATCCGCCGGTCGCGGACGCGAGCCAGGATGTGGTGATCGGGCGGTTCGTGTTCCAGCACCTGCCTGATCCCCTGGCGGTGGCCGCGCGGTTGCGGCGGCTGCTCCGCCCGGGCGGGCTGCTCGCCGTCATCGAGGTGGACGCGGGGCTGTGGGGAGCGGCGGAGCCGGACCTCAGAGCGGGCTACGCGGAGGCCTACCAGGCGATGGCGGCGGACCAGGCCGGCGGCGGGGGCGACCGGTTCATCGCGCGGCGCCTGCCCGGGCTGCTGGAAGCGGCGGGCTACCGCGACGTCCTGATCCGGCCCTACGCCTACGGCGGCATCATCGGCCGGGAACTGACGGCCCAGCTCTCCCCCGAGCGGTTCCGGCCGCTGGTGGAGCAAGGGGCGCTCTCGCTAGGGGCCTACGCCAGGGCCTGTGCGGCCTGGGAGCGGTTCAGGCGGGGCGGCGGGCGCGTGCTGCTCCTCGGATTCGTGGTCAGCGGCCGGGTATAGCACGTCAGCCAGCTGGGCCCGGCTCGAGATCGCCAGTTTCCTGTACGTGTTGGTGAGATGCACCTCGACCGTGTTGGGGGAAACGCTCAGCCGTTCGGCGATCTGGCGGTTCTTGTGCCCCTGGGCAGCTAGCTCGGCCACCCGGCGCTCGCCGGGCGTGAGGGCGGCGGCCCCCGACTGCGAACCGGTGCGCGGCCGCGCGCCCGATAGCAGCAGCTCGGCCCGCACCCGGTCGAGCAAGGCGTGCGCGGTGCACTGCTCGGCTATCCAGGCCGCCTTCCGCAGTGCCCCGCGGGCGGCCGCCGGCGCGCCCAGCATCCGGTGCCTGGCCCCCAGCTCCGCGTACGCGCTGGCCAGTTCGAAGCGTGCGGAGCTGCCGCCCAGCACGTGCACGGCGTCCTCAAGCAGGCGCACGCCGCCCGGGCCCTCCGTCACCTTCCCGCGGGCGCGCAGCGCGATCCCGATCGCCCGCGGCGCTCCCCACTGACGCGCGAGGGCCAGCTCCTCGTCCGCCAGGTCCCGGGCCCGGGTGTGGTTACCGAGCTCCGCGTACAGTTCCGCGGCCTGACTGCGCCACGGCAGTATGGCCGGATTGACGATCCGGAGGGTGCCGAGCAGGCGCCCGGCCTCCAGCAGGTCGTACAGCGCGCCGTCGGGATTCCCGCGCCGGGCCAGCAGCCGGCTGCGGGCGGCCAGGATCGTGATCCTCGTCCGCGGTGATCCGGTGAGCGCGGTGCCGTGGTCATCGAGGAACCGCTCGGCCTCGTCCAGGCGGTTGAGCTCGGTAAGCACCCGGGTGAGGTTGGCCCGGGCCAGGGTGTGGTAAGCGCTCCGGTCGGTCAGGCCAGTGGACTCGAACGCCGCCCGCGCCTCGCTGAGCGAGAGCTCGAGTTCTCCCCGGCGGAACGCCGCTTCCGCGCGCAGGCACCGCCCGATCAGCTGGAAAAGCCGCCAGCGATGGCGGCTGCCGGTCTCGGCCATCCGGCCCGCCCACTGCATCGCGGCATCCAGATGGTCCGCGTAGAGCAGAACGCTGACCGAGCGGACGAACAGGCTGTGCGACTCCCGCTCCCGCAGCGAGGTGCCTGACATCGCCCGCAAGGCGAGCCCGACCGCCTCCTCGGCGCTGCCTCCCCGCTCGGCGATCTGCAGCGCGAACGCGCTGAGCAGCTCGCATTCGGCGGGAGTAGTCCGGCGCGGGCCGGCTGGGCCAGCACCGCCGTCGTCCGGCTGGACACTTTCGCCCGGCCCGTCGGAGGCAATGACCAGCATCGCGCGCAGGCGTAGCAGCGCTTCGGTGTCGGCTTCGGTCATCTCCTCGACGGCCGTCAAGTTCCGCAGCGCCGCGGCCAGCTCCGGCGTAACCTCAAGCGGCCGTTGCATCAGCAGGCAGGCCTGGCAGAACCCGATGAGCGCGGCGGCGTGTACCCGCGGGTCGGCGGTGAGTCGCGCCGACTCCCGGAAATGGCGGCCGGCCGCCTCCGGGTCCCCGTGCAGCCGGGCGGTGCCCAGCTGGATCATCAGATCGGCGCGCTGCCTCGGATCGAGCTGCTCGCGCAGCACTCGCTGCAGGTATCCGACCACCTCCTCGGGATAGCCGGTCGCCATCCGCGCCCGCGCCGCCTCGCAGAGGACCTCGGCGACCCAGGGGTCGCCGGCCGGCCGGGTTCCCTGGACCGCGGCCGCGACGTGCTCGACCGGTGCCCCCCGGACCGACAGCGCCCGTGCGGCCCGGATGCGCAGCTCATCCCGGACCTCAGGGGAGAGCCCGTCGCGGACCGCGGCGTGCAGCCGCTCGTCCGCGAACATGGGCCTGCCCGCCGTCGTCCGGCGGAGCAGGCCCAGCCTGACCAGTTCCTCGGTCGAGTGCTTGACCTGCGGCGGCTCCAGCTGGGTGAGGTCAGCCGCCACGTCCAGGCCGCGTTCGCCGAGCACGGCGAGCACGGCGACCAGATCCTGGATATCGTCCGGCTGACGCCGGAGCAGTTCGACCGCACGGCGCGCTCTGATCTCGGCGACCAGGCCGGTGAAGCTCGCCTCGGTCTCCTCCGGCGGCGGGGTGGCCGTCTCGGATATGGCGCGGACCAGTTCGATGAGCATCTGCGGGTTGCCCCGGGTGACGCGATGGCAGAAGGCGGTGAGGGCCGGGGACAGACCTGCCTGGAGGATGCCGCCGATCAGCGTGGCTGTCTGCTGCTGGTCAAGAGCGGCGGGCTGAATCCGGACGCAGTCCGGGCGGAGCAGCAGCTCGGCGAGCCCGTCCGGCACGGTGACCAGGATCTGCGGGCAGCGGGTCAGGGCGATGAGTACTGGCTGACGCGCGGTGCGACGCGCGAGGTGAGCGAGGCAGGCCAGCGACGGCCCGTCGCCCCAGTGCGCGTCGTCGACACAGATCAACACGGGTGCGCGTCTGGTCAGTGCATGGATCAGGCGCAGCGCCGCGTCCTGAAGCCTGCGCAGCGGATCGCCCATGGCGTCGCGCCGCTCGGCACCGGTCTCCGCCAGGGCGTCGCGGACGAGGTCCAGGGACCCGCGAGCGTCAGCTAGCTCCGGGCCCGAGAGCAGCGGCTCGAAGAGCTGCCCGATCAGCCCGAACGTGTACCCGCCGTCCAGCCGGCCACAGCCGGCGCTGAGCACTAGTCTCTGCTGGCCAAGACGCCAGGTCAGGTCGTTGAGCAGCGTGGATTTGCCGCTTCCTGGCGGGCCTTCGACGAGGACGAGGCCGGATGTCGGCTCGCCCAGCTCCGTCAGCTCCGGCCTGGCCGTCGGCGTCCTCGTTGCGGTGTGCATCTCAATCTCCCCAGCGTGCACGAAGGAACTGCGGACATCCCGGTGGATCCTTGGGGCGCCGGGCACGAGTCCGGTGCCGAGCTGTCACTGCTATGTTGGGAAATTTGCTGATTCGCGGAACCTTTACGGTATTTGCCGGTTTCCTCGCCTAGCTCTACGGAGTTAGCCCGGCGATAGGTTCACGGAAAACGCATTTTTCTGGACGATCCGCCCGGCTGCGCTCGAGGAGCAGCTCAGCGGGAAACACCGGCCCGAGCCCGAGGGCTGGCAACCGGGGCGTCGTACCATTTTCATGCGGTACGAGAGAGGAGCAGGCGGGTCGATGTCGGAGGAGAACGGCCGGGCGGCAGGCGAGTCACTGGCAGCGCTGCTGGCGGGCGGTGAGGCCGGGCATCCGGCGCTCATCGTGCCGGACAGCGGCGAGGTGCTTACCTACACGCAGGTCGCTGCGCGGGTCGAGGCGCTCGCCCAGCGGCTCGCCGGGCTGGGCGTGGGCCGCGGGGACCGGGTTGCTCTCGCGCTGCCTAACGGCCCGGACGTCGTCTTGCTGCTGCTCGCCGTGACCGCTCTCGGCGCCGCGGCGGCCCCGCTGAACCCCGCCTACACCGCGACCGAGTACCAGTTCTTCC
>Ga0070714_100003865_pt1 | contig 11247 bp, 10 predicted proteins | sample LARL83metaG_FD_65450 | JGI IMG/M metagenome (GOLD analysis project Ga0070714, IMG submission 65450) | Corn, switchgrass and miscanthus rhizosphere microbial communities from Kellogg Biological Station, Michigan, USA - LAR L8-3 metaG | ecosystem: Host-associated > Plants > Roots > Rhizosphere ... | reverse complement strand
CGGCGAGTACGACGAGGCCGAGCTGGAGCGCCAGCTGGCCAACCGCGGGTTCTTCTACCGGTTCTTCGGCCGCTGGATGAAGGTCATCACCAAGGAGTGGCAGCTGTACCCGGTCGGGGTGGTATTCGGCCTGGGCTTCGACACCGCCACCGAGGTCGCCCTGCTGGCCACCACCGCGCTGCTGGCCTCCCAGCACATCCCCTGGTACGCGATCATCTGCCTGCCAGTCCTGTTCACCGCGGGCATGACGTTCATGGACACCACCGACGGACTGTTCATGAACCTGGCCTACGGCTGGGCGTTCTTCAATCCGATCCGCAAGGTCTACTACAACCTGGCCATCACCGGGCTGTCCGTGGCGATCTGCTTCGTCATCGGCGCGGTCGAGGCCCTGAGCCTGCTACCACAGGAGATCCACGGGCTCAGCCGCACCAGCGGCTTCTGGGGCTTGATGTCCCGGTTCAACCTCAACACCGCCGGGTTCGTGATCGTGGGGCTGTTCCTCGCCACCTGGCTGGCTGCCCTGCTCATCTGGCGCTACGCCCGCATCGAGGAAAAATGGAACCCCAGCCCCCAGTCCGGCACGCCCGGCAGCACCTCGTGATTGACCCGATGTGCGTTCACCCGTGATCAGCGCGGCGGGCGGCGGCGTAACCGCGCTCCGTAACCAGACCGTCGTGATCGCCGTCGGAAGCTCGTCCCACGCCACCCACCGTGTGGTCCGGTCCGGTCGCCGTCAGCAGGCACGCTACTCGCCGATACCCGCGGTGATCGCGCTGCATGCGCAGCAATAGATGGTTCCGAACGAGTACTGGCCCGGCCCGGACCGCAGGCCAGAGCACCGGCCAGTAACTCCCACGGGCGCGACGGGCCCCCCGGAGCGCGACGCTGAGGCCAGCACCACCCTGTGACGGGCTGACCCCGATCTGCCCAGGATCAGTTGGCCGCCTGGGCGGCCAGTGCGTCCAGGACCTCGCGCCGTGTCCGCCGCCTGCCCGAAAGGAGGGTCACGCTCGGCGATGTGGTCCGCCCGGCGGATTCGCTGAGCTCGCTCACATACGGATGGCGGCCAGCAACTTGGACAGGAAGGTGGTGGGCACCAGCGATGGCCTATGGGCCAGGGAAGCTGAGTCGGCGGGTAGCCCGGGAGCGCCATGAATTGGGCCTGACCCGCGAACAGGTGGCGTACCGCGCAGGCATGGCCGCCAGCGGTCGTCCACTGCTTTTCCCCGCACTCCGTGAACCCGCCGCTATGTCACTCAGTTTCAAGCCTGGTGAGGTGCAGACGCACGAGCGCGAGACCGGCATCATGCAAGCCGTCCAGGGTCGCGCCACTGTGCTGACACGCGAGGACAACCACACCCTCGGTGTAGGTGACGTTCTGGTCATCCTGAGCGGAACGTGCCCGGCCAGTTCGTGGTGTCACCGGCCCGTTCCTCTACTTTGTGACAAAGGTACGGGCATGAGGCCCCGGCCGCCGGACCTTGTGCGCGGTCGACCGGGCCAGAGGCACCAGACGATCGGTGACACAGGCAGGCAAGTCGCGCCCGGCCTCGATTGGACCTATGGCGTCGTCGTCATTGGGGACTGCCGGCGCGGGCAGACCGTCCAGCTTGCCGTGATGGCCATCAGCAGGCCGATCTCCGCCGTGCCTGGCAGCTATATCCGGGTGCGCTACCTGACTGTGAGCGGATGGTGGCCGCGATGAACTTCGACAATCTTGTCGCCGTGCTTGCGGTCGCGGCGGCGGTGCCGTTGATTCTCGCGGCCGTGCCGCGGGTGCCTGTCCCCGGGCCGGTGCTGGAGATCGTCGCCGGGATCGTGCTTGGCCCGGCGGTACTGGACCTGGTGAAACCTGACCAGGCGGTACGGCTGGTGTCCACGATCGGGCTGGCGTTCCTGCTCTTCCTCGCCGGTCTGGAGATCGACGTCCGCCACTTTCGCGGGCCTCGCGCCCGCCTGGCCGGACTAGCGCTCGGTCTAAGCGTCCTGCTCGCTCTGATCATCGGTATCGTGCTTCACGTAGCGGGTGTCGTCGAAAGCCCGCTGCTGGTTGGGATCATTCTCATCGCCACGTCGCTGGGCTTGATCATTCCCATCCTGGAGGACGCGGGTGTGGCCGACAGTCCAGTCGGCCAGTTCGCGATCGCCGGCGCCTCGCTCGGCGAGGTCAGCCCGGTCGTTCTGCTCTCCCTTTTCTTCTCGGGCCGCGCGACCGCCATAGGTCCCAAACTGCTGCTGCTGTCGCTGCTTGGCGTCTTGGTTGTCCTCGTCGTCATCGGAACACTCCGCATCGAACGCTCGATGTGGATCACAAGGATGATTAACAGGCTGGCCGACACCTCAGCCCAAATCCGCATACGACTGTCGATGCTGCTCGTGGTCGGCCTGGGTGCCCTAGCCACCCATCTAGGGTTCGAGGCGATCCTCGGCGCATTCATCGCCGGGGCGATCCTTCGCCTGGTGGACGCGGATGCCGAACACAAGCACCCGCTGTTCCACCCGAAACTCGATGCCATCGGCTATGGCTTCCTCATCCCGGTCTTCTTCGTCACCAGCGGGCTCACATTCAACCTGTCGATGCTGTTCTCGAGCGCCTCCACCTGGCTGCGGGTGCCGCTCTTCCTGCTGGCACTGCTGGTCGTGCGCGGACTGCCCGCCGTCCTCTACCGGTCCGCCCTGGCCAGCATCCGCGATGTTGCCGCCGCGGGGCTGCTCCAAGCGACGTCGCTGCCCTTCATCGTCGCCGCCACCACCATCGGGCTTCAGTTGCACGCCATCAGGCCGGCCAACGCGGCTGCACTCGTCGCCGCAGGGCTTTTCAGCGTCATCATTTTTCCCACCATCTCGCTGCAGTTGCTGCGACCGTCTGCTAAAGGCCCGAGCATGGTCCCCGCGCAGGTGCACGTTCGCTAAAGATCTTCAATGGTGGGGGTTACAGAAAGGGTGTGAGGTCCAGGCGGGTGCTGCCGAGGAACCCTCTGAGGAGGCCGGGCGGTACTGCATCCGTTTGAGCCGGGTCTTCACCAGGGCAGTCAGCTCGGTGAGGTTGCGTTTGGCCAGGTTGGCCAGGGATCGCTTGAGGTGTGACCACACCGGCTCCACGGGGTTGAGCTCGTGGGCGTACGGGGGGAGCTGGTAGACGGTCAGCCAGTCCCTCGCGGCGATCAGCTCGGCCATCGGCGCGCTGACGTGGGCATTGAGGTTGTCCCACACCAGCACGATGGGGCCGCCGAGCTGGTGGTGCGCGGCGTCCAGGAGCCGGGCGTAGTCCGTCTCGGTGAAGCCCTTGCGCTTGTCTTTGCGGCGGGGGCGGCCCGGGTGCACACGGTAGATCAGCCGCGGCCGCTGCCTGGGTTTCATGCAGATGAGGGCGGCCAGGGAGACGCGCTTGTTCTGCCCGCCGGTCACCTTTACCACCGGGTGGCGCCGCGCCGTCCCCAGGTGCGGCCCTTGGGCGGCCTTAAGCCCTGGCCTGATTCGTCCTCGAAACAGAGCCAGGCGCCCAGGTCCGCCGCCGTCCTTTTACCACCGGCCAGGTCTCCTCCCGCCAGGCGGTGATGCGCGCCTCGTCCCGCTCAGCGGCCTGGCGGGCCGGGACCTGCACGCTCCAGCCGATCCGGTGCAGCAGCGGATCCAGCCCTGCCAGCGTGTAGGTGACCTTGAACCGGCGGCGGACGACCTCGGCGATCCGCGCCAGCGTCCAGCACTGGTCCTCATCCCAGCCCCATGTGGCCGGGCCGGCGTCCAGCACCGTCTCCAGCTCGCGCAGCTGAGCCAAGGAGAGCTTGCACTTCGCACCGCCCGCACCCCGCGACGCCAGCGCTGAGCGGCCACCGGCAGCCAGCGCCCGCCGCCACCGGTTCGCCGACATCCGCGACACCCGGAACCGCTTCGCGACCTCCCGGTCACTGGCCCCGGCCTGCATCAGCTCCGCTGCCGCTAACCGCACCTGCTCGCGGCGCACACGCTCAGCCGCGTCCAGCCCGCCGCCATCGGGATACCTCACCACTCCGGCATACCGCAGCCGGCGCCAGCCGTCAGCAGAATCTATAACCCCCGCAATTAAAGATCTTTAGCAGCCTGAAATGGCGCCATCAATGAAGAACCATTATTAATCCCGAGGGCGTGGCTCGCCCGGCAAGCGGTCCGCCAGGGCGGCCCTGCCACCCGGTTCCTCGACAACGAGGCCGCGCTCACCTGAACGCTGCCCCGGACAGGACCGGGCGGATGCGGCGCAGCGGGCTCTTGAGCAGCCGGGCGAGGTCGCTGTCCGACAGGGTTAGGCGACGTAGCCCGTGACGTGTGCCTCGCCTTTGGCTAGGTCGACCGTGCCCGGGCCCAGATCTGAAGTGGATTACCCACGCATAGTCGGGCTCGGAAGTCGTCATGGTCACGTTTTCGCGCAGGTCGCCAACGGGTGGTCCTTCCGTGAAGTGGGCGACGACATCGGCGTAGAGCGCGATCTTCTTGCCATCATCGGTCGTGATCTCTGCGTGGATGTGGAGTTGAACGCGACCATCGGGACGGACGTGGATGTAATCGGTTAGCTGAATTGTTCCTCGTAGCCTCTGGCCGACGATTGGCCCTGGAAGGCGAGGTCGTACCGGGCCCCTTGCGGAGGGATGTCTGCGACACCGGACAGCAGGGCGTCCAGCGCGGGCACGCCGTACAACGTCGCCCCGGTCGACTGGATGGTGTACTCGTAGATTAACTCGCCGGGCATCTGTTCCGTCATGACCGAATGCTCCTTTTTCTCAGGGCCTGGTCGAGGTCGCGGCGGGAGCTGATGTCCAGCTTGGCGAACACCTTGCGCAGGTGCCACTCCACGGTGCGGCCGCCGATGAACAGCTGTGCGCCAATCTCCGGGTTGGTTCGTCCCTCGCGGGCCAGCTGGGCGATCTCCTCCTCTTGCGGAGTCAGGTCGGTCCGGGTATCTTCGCTGCGCTTGCGCGCCTTTTCGCCGGTCGCCTGGAGCTCTCGCCGCGCGCGTTCGGCGAAGGCCTCGGCGCCCATGGACGTGAGCGCGTCCAGCGCGGACCGCAGCTGATTGCGGGCATCGATCCGCCGCTTCTCCCGACGCAGCCATTCGCCGTAGACCAGGCGGGCGCGGGCCAGGTGGGTCGCCATCCGGGTTCTGCCCAGCAGCTCGATCGCCTCGCGGTACTCCGCTTCGGCGGCGCGTCCCCCGGAGACCAGCGCCCGGGACCGCGCCGCCGCCCCGCGAGCCCAGTTGCTGGAGCTCGCCACGGCTAGCTGCGACAGCTGATCAGCCGCCGCACAGGCACGTTCCTGTTGATCGCTTCGTGTCGCGGCTTCCACCAGCTCATACAGGGCCCAGGGCGAGATGACGATCTCGTCCACGGCGCTGGCACTGTGCGCTGCCTCGGCGGCGGGCCCGTAGTTGCCGAGGCCGTTGTACAGCACCGCCTGCGCGTAGTCCGTGTAGGTCAGTGCCGCGCCTTCGCCCCGGTCCGAGGCGCCACGGGCCATCTCCTCGGCCAGTTCGGCCGCGCCTGGCGCGTCCCCGCGCCACGCGGCGAGCAGCAGTGGGACGTAGGGCAAGGTGGCCTCTCTGGTCCCCGGGTCGAGGCGCTCACGCTCCATCAGCAAGGCCGCCGCGTTCGACAGCTCGCCGGCCTGGATGCGGATCTCGGCGAGGTAGTCCAGCGCGAACGGAAGCCAGCTGAGGGTGCCGTTCGCTCGCGCCAGCCGGACTTGGTCGGCCGCGAGCTCGAACCACGCCTCGTCGTCCCACAGATCCATGGCGACCATGTTGTACGAGACGGACAGCCAGTCCAGCTCGTGCGGCTGCGCCCGGTAGCGGCGCAGTGCCTCCTTGAGCGTGGGGGCGGCGGCCAGGTACCCATCGGTCAGGCGTACGGCGAGGCCCTGGATGAGCAGCTGCGAGTGCGGCAGCGGCTCCGACCCGGAAGGCCCCAGCGTTGCGGATCTCGCGGCGCGCGCGACCTGCCTCGCGTCCTGTCCGCGGGCGAGTCGGCCGGCGTAGATCACGGTTACCAGGGCTTCGAGATAGGTCTGCTGGGCGAGCTCGGCGTCCAGGCTCTGTAGCCGCTGTGCTGCCCGCAGCATGAGTGGCGGCGCGTCGCCGCCCCGTCTCAGCGCGAACGCGACCTGCGCCTGTATCCGCTGCACGCGCGCCTCGCCGAGCTCGCCTAACGGTCCGAGCTCAGCCGTTACCAAGAGGGCCTGCGCGGCCTCGAAATCCCCGGCTGCGTACTTCGCCTCGGCCGCCGCCAGAGCCCGTGAGGCGCGCTCGCCCGGGTCCGGAGTGAGCGCCACGGCCCGCTCCCAGAAGGCCGCGGCGGCTGCTACCCCGCCTCGGCGCAGGGCACGGCTGGCCGAGTTGATGAGCTCCTCGGCCACAGCCTCGTCCGGCCCGGCAGCCGCGTGGGCGCGGTGCCACGCCCGGCGGTCGGGGTCGGCCAGCGGATCGGTCACTGCTGCCAGCGCCTCGTGTACGGCTCGCCGGTCACCGGCCGCGGCGGCCTGGTAGGCGGCAGAACGCACCAGAGGATGCCGGAAGCGCACGTTCGCACCGAACTCCAGCAGGTCGGCCGCGGCGGCCAGGTTCACGGCGTCCAAGCCGAGTACCCCAGCTGCCCGGAGGATCAGCGCCGGGTCCCCGACCGGATCGGCCGCCGCGAGCAGGACCAGCCGCTGGACCTCGTCCGGCAGCTCACCTAGGCGCGCTGCGTACTGATCTTCGATGCGGCTGGGTAGATCTCCCGCGTCCGGAAGAGCGAACCCCCCGGCAAGGTCGGCGGCGTTCCGGCCTCCATAGAGCTCGAGCAGGGCCAGAGGATGGCCATGTGCCTCCGCGAGAATCCGGCCGCGGACACCCTCGTCGAGAGGACCTGAGGTGACCGTCGCCAGCAGCGCCCGAGCCGCCTGTTCATCCAGTCCGCCCAGCCGGAGTTCGGGCAGGCCCGACAGGTGATTCGGCGAGGGATCTTCCGCGGCCGGCGTCCGGACCGCGAACACCAGCGCTATCGACTCCGCCAACAGCCGCCGCCCGATGAATCCGAGGACTTGGGCCGAGGCCTGGTCGAGCCACTGCGCGTCGTCCACGACGCACAGCATCGGCTGCTCCTCGGAGGCCTCCGCTATGAGGCTGAGCGCCGCGAGGGCGACCAGGAACCGGTCGGGACTATCTCCGAAGGCAAGCCCGAACGCGACGCTGAGCCCGCTACGCTGAGGCTCGGCCAGCGACCCGAGACGGCCGAGCATCGGCGCGCACAGCTGGTGCAACCCGGCGAAGGGGAGCTCCATCTCCGACTCGACGCCGGCCACGCGGGCCACCCTGAAACCAGACGCCTCGGCGATCAGATGCCGGAGCAGTTCCGTCTTGCCGATCCCCGGCTCTCCCCGCACGACCAAGACGGCGCTCTGACCGCCTCGCACGTTCGCGATGAGCCGTCCCAGGATCTCCAGCTCGCCGGTCCTGCCGAACAATCGGGGCGGAGGATGCACTGTCGAGCCCACCATCCGGAGAGAGGGCTAGCTGAGACGCTTCACCTCGACGCTACCCGCCACCTCAGACGGGCCGCAACGGGCTAGATGAGCAGCTGGGATACCGGCACCCCCTCGGGAATCCTACGAGATGCTGGCCACCCATGGGTGCCGGGGCGTTCGCCGAGTGCGCCGGGCGTGACCTGCTGGCCACGGGCGAGACGGTGCGTAAGCGCACGGTCGAATGGCATTTGCGCAAGGTGGCGCTGACACAGCTCGGACAGGGAGGCCTGTCGGCCTAGCGGCCCGCGATCTGGCCGCCGTCGATGTGCAGGATCTCGCCGGTGATGTAGGTCGACGACTCCAGGAACAGGATGCCGTCGACGACATCGCTGACCTGGCCGACCCGCCCGAGCGGAGGAAGCCGGTCGCCGAGTCCCTCGTAGCTGTCCGCCCGGTGCACCGGCGTCTGAATGATTCCCAGCGAGACGGCGTTGACCCGGATGCCCCGGGAGGCATACTCGACGGCCAGCGACCGGGTGGCCGCAGCCAGGCCGCCCTTGGTCAGCGCGGCCAGGACCGAGGGCGTGCTGGAGTTCGCGATCTCGGCGAGGGTGGCCGAGATGTTGACCACGTGGCCGCCGTACTGCATCGCCATCTCGGCGATGGCCCGCTGGGTCAGCCAGAAGAATCCGGTGAGGTTCACCCCGACGACCAGGGCGTAGTCCTCGGCGGTGTAGTCAGTGAACGGTTTAGAAACGAACACGCCGGCGTTGTTGACCAGGGTGTCGATCCGGCCGAACCGCTCCAGTGCTCCCTCGATGATCCGGTCGGCGGTGACGGGCTCCGCGATGTCGCCCTCGACGGTGAGCATGTCTGGGTCCTCCGACGGCTTGATCGTGCGGGCGCTGGCCACCACCGCCCAGCCTCGCCCGCGGTACCCGGCGACCAGGCCGGCGCCGATACCCTGCGAGCCTCCGGTGATGATGGCGACCCTTCGGTCGTTCCGGGTCATGGGATGATCATCGCCGGGTCGCTCGGGTACCTGGTGAGCGGGGTGGTCTCGACGGTCATCCACGGGTCCAGGGGCAGCGACTTCAAAATCGCCCACATCTCGGCGGGATTCCCGGCGTTCCACAGGCCCAGCGCGCGCGACGGGCCGGGCAACCTCCACAGCCGCAGCAGGTGCCCCTGCCCGGCGAGTTCCTGCGCGCGCTGCGCCTCGCGCGCCTCGGTGTCGTCCACGGCCTGGCCGGGCGTGCCCTCCGGGACGCTGATGGTGAAGATGGTCAGGAACTCCGTACCTGCGTTGCTGACCACCAGCGCCGGGTTGTTCGGGTGCGGCGCGAGCGGGGTGACCTCGTCGGTGCGCCACACCCGCAGCGGCATCGAGGCCAGGACCTCCTCGAGCTGGCCGCCGTCCGCGGCGGCGAACAGCCCGAGCGAGCGCCATTCACCCGGTTGCAATGGCGGGCGCCACAGGCGCAGCAGGTGCCCCGCCGCTGCCAGTTCGCGCGAGTGGGCGGCCTCGCGGGCGCGGATGTCGTCGACGGCCTGGTCCGGCGTCCCGTCCGGGACGTGGGTGGTCATGGTGACGAGGTACTCCATGGCCGGCTCCTTCTGGTGCTGTGGAACTGGAACCATTGCCCGTTCGGTGAAAGAGAATTTCAATTTTCCTGGACGGACAGGGGAGTTACGGTCTGCATGTGGTCGGTTAGCTGATACGGGTGGTGCATCGAGTGGTCGCCGGCCTCCCAGTTCTCGCGGAGGCGGGGGGGCGGCCAGGTCCCAGCCCGGGCGCACCTCGCGGGTCACCTCGCGCAGGTCGCGGCGAAGGTCCTCGAACGACGGCCTGCCCCAGAACCAGTAGCCGTTGTAGACGCTGTAGATGACCAGTCCTGGCTTGAGCACGAGCATGTACGGGATCATCGGGTTGTAGTAGGAGTCGGTGTACTCCTGGATGTCGAGGTCCTTCTGGATCTTGCGGTCGGCGTCGGACAGGAAGGTCCACTGCGCGCCGACCGAGTCGCGGAACTCGTTGGTCTTGAGGATGTTGTCGGTGGAGATGGTGACGATCTGGGTGTAGGAGACGCGGATCTTCGGGTAGTTGGCGGCCAGCTCGAGGTGCTGCTGGTCGTCCTTCGGGCAGAACTCGCCGCGCGAGAGGACCAGGATCATCGGGTCGATCCCCTGCAGCTCGCTCAGTCGGCGCCGGGTCTTGGTGTGGTCGGTCAGCTCGTAGTCGGGGAAGGTCCCGCCGGGGATGATGTCGGCGCGCACGGTGTGCTCCTTAGCTGAGGGCAGCGTCGGTGATGTCGACGGTGACCGGGACCGAGTCCAGGACCGGGGAGCCGTCGGGGTTCCGGACGCAGACCGGCGGCGGGTCGGGACCGTAATCCCGCCGAACTCGCAGTACTCCGAGGAGTAGTGCACCGCGGGGCGCCTGGTAGAGGTCCTTGGCCTGGTCCACGTCGAAGACGGGCACCACCACGACCTCGAGTTTCATGTCCACGACCGTTGCTTCTCTTACCTGCGATGTCTGGGCGCGTGCTCATGCCGCTGGGGCTGGTCCTGGTTTCTACCGTCGCGCCTCAGAGCGGCCGTTCGCGCCCGTGAGCACCCCGGCCGGTACCCGGGTCCCCGCCCGACCCTGCTGCAGCACGAGCGGCCGGTACGCAGTCCCAGTCCGTCTTCCTCGCACCGGACAGCCCCGACTCCCGGTCCACCAGCCGGACCACGCTGCGGTCCCGCGCTGATCGGCCAGGAAGTCAAACACATCAGCGGCGGTGATCTCGGCCGGGTCTTTGCCGACCACTGCGAAGAACACCTTCAGGTCAAACGCCACCGCCCTCAGCGTGTTTGGCCGCGACCGGCCCGCCACGAACTCCAGATACCGGTCCACCAGCCGGTGACCCAGCGAATAGCGGATCTCACCGGCCCCCGAGACGGTGCGGACAACACACGGGAAGCTACTCATCGGAGCACCCTCCCACCCACGGGACGAATGCACCGTATGCGCCAGATATCACCCGTGCATTTAGGCGTTCTGTTTCCGGTCGGCTACCGGCAGGCGCTGAAGAACTCGGTCAAAATGGGGGTGATCACTTCGAGAGTGGGGCCTTGTGGTCGTATCCGTCGATCATCTGCAGCCGGGCCCCGGGAATGGCGGCGACTTGGTCGGCGACCGAGCGGTGGAACCAGGCCGGGCTGTTGGCGCCGCCTAGCACAAGAACCGAGGGATTTCGCCAGCTCGGCGGTGGGGAACGCCGCCGGCGACGACGGCGAGGTCGTGGGGGAGCGTGGGGGTCAGCGCATCCATGGCCTTGGCCCAAGGGCTCCCTCCAGCTGCGCGACTATGTCAGCCGGCATGTGGACGACGTCGGCCATCCAGAACCGGACTGCCTCGTCCCGCCGCCCGGCGCGTATCAGTTCGCGGATGTGGGCCGCCGGGTCGATGGATGGACGTGGGGTGTCCTCGTTTTGAGCTGGACGAGCGGGGGATGCTGCGCCCCTCGTTCATGCCGCCGCGCTGGCAGCGCCAGTGCGGGTGTGCCGGTACCGGCGCACCCGGAGCCAGGAGCGGACCCGGGAGAAGCAGCGGGCCGAAAGCTGCTGGAAGACACCCAGATCAAGCTGTCCGCGGTGAGTGGGGTGTCGTTACCCGGCGGCCCAGAACGCGCAGTGGTGTCTGAAGGCGAAGTCCGTCTCGATCTGTGGTCGTGGCGGCACGAGCGACAGCATCTGCATACTGTCCGCGCCGAATGCGGGCCAGGG
>Ga0070714_100003864_pt1 | contig 11248 bp, 11 predicted proteins | sample LARL83metaG_FD_65450 | JGI IMG/M metagenome (GOLD analysis project Ga0070714, IMG submission 65450) | Corn, switchgrass and miscanthus rhizosphere microbial communities from Kellogg Biological Station, Michigan, USA - LAR L8-3 metaG | ecosystem: Host-associated > Plants > Roots > Rhizosphere ... | reverse complement strand
ATGCCGGCGCTCAAGAGATGGCGCGCGAGGATCGACAGCTCCGTCGAGACATGGCCGTCGCTCTGGATGGAATAGCCGAACTCCATCAGCTTCCGGCGGGCGCGCTGGACGTAGAGAACCGCCTGGCCGATCCGGACCGGCATCGCGTCGGCGCTGCCGATCGTGCTTTCGCGCCGCACGGTGATATTGGACGGCGTGATCGCCTCGTTGAGGCTCGATGCCGCGGCGGTGAACTCGCCTCCCACCGTGCCGATCGCGAGCTCCTTGCCCGACGACAGCCAGCGGATCGCGTTGACGCGGTCGTCGGCGATCGTCACGGTGATGGCCGAATCGTCCTCCACCGTCCCGTCCGCCTGCGAGGGCGCGAACGTCTCGAAGTCGCCCGAGGCGGAGAACCACAGGGTCTGCGGGTCGGCGAGGCTGCCCGCCAGCACCAGGCGCTCCTCGTGGAAGGTGACGCAGGTGGGCCAGCCGTCGGCGCCGGACCACGCGCCGAGGCGCCAGTCGGCGGACGCCGACGTGCCGCCGAACGCGGATTTCACGTCGGCGGTCACCTGGCTCGCCGAGCTGAAGCCGGTGATCCGCGCCCAGCCCCAGGTCGCGCCGTGGCGGATCCGCAGCGGACGGCCGACGTCGCCCGCGACGAACGGCGCGAACCCCGATGCCGTAACGGAAACGGTGCCGGTCGTTGCCGACGGCGAAAGCGTTTTCGCCGCGTCGGCGTTGACGTCGCGATACGGTCCGTCCTGGGTCTCGAGCGGCGTCAGCGTCCAGTTCGTATGACCTGTTCGCGTCAGCTTCTGGGGCTGCACCGCCGGATGGCAGAGATAGAGCACGTCCGCCGACTGCGTCCATTTGAGCCCGTCCAAGTGCTCGGCGCCGTAAGGTGTGGCGATCTCATAGGGCACGCCGGGCGCCGTCTCGATGCGCCCGTCGTCCTTGTAGAAGCGGAGATACCCGGCGCCCGCCTCGATCGCGTAGGCCTGGGCGATCGAGAATTCGAACGGGATCAGGCGCACGATGCCGTCGTCCTTGGTTGCCGCGACGAAGCGCGTGCCCGGCCGCCGCGTCGCCGCCCCCTGCACCAGCGGGATGAAGTTCTCGAGCCGCTTGCAGGCGTTGCCGTAACGCGACAGGTCGGTACGGCCGTAGAGCTGCGGCGACCACTCGCCGCCGTTGAAGGTGGCGAGCAGCGGCGAGACGCGGCTCATCGCCGGCCTCCCATCGGCCAGCCGGCGACGATGTCGTCGGCGCTGCCCTCCTGGGCGTCGGTGGCACGCGCCTCGGCGAGCTTCGCCTGATAGATCTCCATGAGCGCCTGGCCGAGCGTCGCCGACGCCGTCAGACCGTAGGAGAGATCGGCGGCGAGCCGCGTGGCGATCACGTCGTGCAGCATCGGGTCGAGCTGCGCCGGATCGTCGATGCGGGCGATGTAGAGGATATTGAGCGGCGCCGGCTCGTCGGTCAGCACGCGGCGACCCTCGATCTTGTAGCGCAGACCGAAGTCGGTTTCGCCGTCGATGGCGAGCAGCCGGAGGCACGGCTCCGGCGCCGGGCCTTCCGGCAGTTGAAACTGACGCGCGTAGCCCCAGGGCGGCAGCTCCGCCAGCGCGGCAAGCATGGCGCGCCGGATCGCCGCGTTCCACGGATAGGCGCGCAGCACCGCGTCGCGCACCGGCTCGAAGTTGCGCGCGCACAGCCGCGCCGCCTTGGCGTTGTCGGCGAGCGAGGTGACGGGCTCGGCGCCGAGCATGTCGAGTGCGCGGTTGCAGATAGCGACGACGGAAGTCATGGGAACCTTCAGGATTTCGGCGGCGGAAAAAAGTGGGCGGCGGATCGCTCCGCCGCCCCGTCCAAGAAACGCGCAGCTCCCTTAGTCGACGGCGTAGAGGATGTAGCCGTCGATTTTCTTCGACGCCGCCCAGGCCTCGCCGAGCGCCGTCGCGACGAGGTCGGTGTCGGCCGCCAGCTCGTCGCCGAAGTTGCGCGCGACCGTGTCGGCGAACGACAGCCCGCCGGCGGCATCGACCGAGCTCGCCTCGAGGTAGCGCGCGGCGTCCCCGGCGAGGCCGATCGAGACCTGTGCGGTGGAGGCGCCGGACGACATCGCCTCGTTGGCGATCCGGCCGCCGAGGATGCGGGCACCCTGCGGCAGGCGGGCGATGACGACGGTGTCGTTCACCGCCGGCCCGGCGCCCGCGGCCGTTGCGAACGACCAGTAGTGCAGCCGGAGGCGGCCGTGGCGCTCGTTGGCTTTGGGAACGATCGCGGGCACCGCATCGAGGGCCGCGATCTGGTCGGATTTGTAGACAGTCATGACGATCTTCTCCTTCTCTCGCGGCTCAGGCTTCGACGCAGGCGATGGCGACGACCTTGGCTTCCTCGAGCCGGGCCGCACCGATCGCCATCGAGTAGTAGACCTGGGTGGCGTAGTTCTTGTCGGCACGCTCGGCGATGCGCGCGACCGGTTCCTTGCCGACCGCGAGCGCGACACCGTCCTGGACCCAGGCGATCGCCTGGCGGTTGCCGTTGCCGTCCTTGGTCAGACGCTCGGTGCGGATGAACTTGAAGCCGAGGAACGTGTCGACCTCGCCCCGCACAAGCGCCTTCACCGTGTTGTAGTCGGCCGACTTCACCTCGGTGGAGGACAAGAGGTTCGTCACCTGCTTCGCCGTCACCGCGACGAAGCGCGGCGTGCCGTCGTCGACGTCGGCGCTGTCGAGCGTCTCCTTGGCCGCGAGCAGCTTGTCGATGGTCAGCCCGGCGCCGGCGTGGGCGATGAGCTGCTCGGCCGGCAACGCCACCGACGCCGAGCCGTCGACGCCGGCCGACGCGGCTCCGGTGAAGGCGGCGATCACCTCGTCGTCCATGGCGCGGCCCATCGCCCAGGCGCCGGCCATGGCGTAGGGGCTCGCCGGGTCAGCCAGGAGCCGGACCTTGTCGAGGTCGTCGATCATGTCGGCCCAGTCGTAATCGACCAGCGAGACACGCCGGCGCGAGTGCGGCGTGTCGAGTTGGGGCGTGTCGGCGTGGCGCGCGGTGCGACGCCGCGCCGCGACCGCGCCGATGCGGTCGATGAAGGCGTTCTTGCCGGTCACCGGCTCGACGCGCACGGCGGCGCGCAGCCGGCTTCCGCGCTGTTGCGAAAGCTGAAGCACGTTCGCCGAGTACTGCTCGACGAACGCAGTCGTGATCTGGGTGCTCATGAGAGCCCTCCGATGGATCGAGGTTGCGGTTGCTCGGAGGGGTTGCCCGCGCGCTCCTCGAAAGAGGAGGCACACAGACCCGCTGTCCTCGGCGCTGCGCGCGCCGCGACGGCCGTCTTTCCGGCGGTCACAGGGGCCGCTTGCGCGGCTTGCCCCGATCTGAAAACAAAATCGGCGCCGGGAACACCCGACGCCGATCATGTTCCGAAACTATGCCGATTTCCGGAAGCGCCGGCAAGGGGTCGTGACGCCGTTTGGAGAATCTGTGGAGAAACGCCCGAAGCGGCCCAGCGTTCACGGCGTCTTCAAAATGTGCGTGTCGGAGCGCCGCCGATACACCTCGACCATGACCGGCTTCGGCAGGATCTGCTCGTCCATGATCTCGAACCGCTTCTCGTAACCCGCGAGATGGCGGTGCAGCGATGCGAGGACGCCGTTGCCCATCCTGATCCAGTCGTTGTCGAGGAAGACGACGTATTCCGGCCGGGCGCGAAACACCTTGTCGAGCTCCTCGAGCGGGTCCACCCCGGTCACGGCGGAATATCGCTGCGCCCAGTCGGCGGGCAGGACGTGGCGCGTCGGCAGCCTGGCGCCGGTCAGGAAATACAGGACCGGCTGGTAATTGAAGACGAAGATGGAGTCCTTCGGCGACAAGTCTTCGCCGATGACGCCGGCGATGATCTCCGGCACGTCGCGGTGCCCCAGCGCGCGCGTCAGCATGGAATCCGCGTAGACGCCCACCGGATTGCAGGCGAGCAGCACCAGCACGGGAACCGCCAGGGCGAACGACCGCCCCCACGCGCGATAGGCCGCGGCGGCGGCGAGGCCGGCCAGAAGCGCGGCCGGCGGCATGATGAGCAGAAAATAGTGCGGCCAGAACTTGCCCGGCAGCGCCACGTCGATCAAGGCCGCGACGGCCCAGGCGAGCACGAACGCGACGCGCCGGTCGGGGCGCTTCCAGGCGATGCCGGCCGCCGCGACGATGGCGCCGATCGGGATGATGAAGCTGCGCGGAAGATGGGCCAGGATGTCCGCCACCCCCGGCCGGTCGGTCACGTAAACCAGATTGGCGACGACGACGGCGTGGAAATACTGCGCCGCCAATCCCTCGGCGCAGAAGTAAGCCGTCACGACGAGCGACGGCAACAGGAAGCAGCCCGCCGCCGCCGCGAGCGCCCGCGCCGCGTACGTCCGCCCGTTCCGCAGGGTCGCAGCGAGCATCGCGCCGAAGAACAGCGCCGTCGTGGCGAGGGCCACGTGCTTGACCTGGAACGCCACGCCGAGAAGCAGCGCCGCCAGACAGAGGCGGGCGATCGACCGTGTCCCGCCGGGCGGCGCCTCGCTCTGGCACATGAGCATGTACATCGCCGGCGCTATGAGCGCGTTGAGGTAGATTTCGGTGTTGCCCGACAAGCCCCACAGACGCGCCGTCCATGCCGTGTAGAGAACGACCGCGGCAAGGGGTGCCACCCAACCGCGGTCGATCCTGCGGGCGGCGACATAAACCGTGGTCGTCGCCGCCGCCACGGCGACGCACGCGCTCAAGCGAAGCGCCACCATCGATTTGGGGAACACGTACAGGATGGCGGCAAAAAGGGCGGGCAGGCCGACCGAATGCTGGTCCCACACGGCTTCATAGGGGAGATCGCCCTGCAGCCAGTGCTGCGCCATCACGGCATACAGGCTTACGTCCCAGTCGATGACCGACGGGAACAGCCCGTTGTAGCGCACCAGCACCGCGAGGCCGAGGCACAGCGCAAAGACGCCGATGACGGAGTTGCCGACCCTGGCGAGGACGCACGCGGGAGCGAGTGCGCCGCCGGACATCGCCTTCAGATCGGCGTAAGAGACGGTGTAGCTCGGCTCGCTGCTCATCAAGCACCTCCGCATGATTGTGCGGGTACGGCTCAGACGCGATTGCCTCGGTGTCCTGGGGTCCGCTTGGCAACTCAACGTTCTCACGAAGTGCCGCGCAGGCATGTGTTTTTTTGGTCATGGCGGCGACGCGCGGCGCGGCGCATTCGTCACCGAAATGACCGCCGCGCGCCCCCGGAGCGCGGATTCTGGTGGCAGGCTTGTCGCTTTTCGGTGGTGCCCGCGCGTCAGCGGAGCGCGACGCTGCCGCGTCGGGCGCCAATCGAGCGGATCGGACGAAAGAACCGACGCCGGAATCTCCGACGCCGGTCGTGTAAGGGCCCACGTGTGCGCGGGGCACCGACCTACGTCGTCAGGCTGAACGGCGTGAAGTTCGTGTCGCGGTCGTAGTAGTCCTCATGCTCGACGCGTTTGAGCGCAGCCACGATCTTGTAGGTCACGGGGACCATGACGACCTCGACCAGCACCTTGAGGACATAATTGGTCGTCATCACCTCGAACACGAGATGCGGCGACCACGTGCCCCAGAACGCCAGCGGATAGAAGATCAGCGAGTCCATCGCCTCGCCGGCGACGGTCGAGCCGACCACGCGCGTCCACAGCCATCGGCCCTGGCTCCAGATCTTCATCTTGGCCAGCGTGTAGGAATTGACGAACTCGCCGGCGAAGAAGGCGCACAGCGACGCCAGCACGATGCGCGGCGTCTGGCCGAAGATGTCCTCGTAGGCCTTCTGGAACGGCCAGCCCGGCGCTGGCGGCATGGCCACCACCACGGTCGCCATGATCGAGGCGAACACCATCGCCCCGAAGCCGCACCAGATCACCTTGCGGGCGCGGGCGTAGCCGTACACCTCCGTCAGCACGTCGCCGAAGATGTAGGAGATCGGGAAGAACAGCACGCCGGCGCCGAAGGTGAAGCCGTGCACCTCGACCGCCTTGGCGGGCCCGATCAGGTTGGAGCAGAGATAGACGGTGACGAACGCGCCGAGGATGAGGTCGTAGTACTTGAAGGCTTGGCGGGATGCGGTCATCGGTCCCCGGCGGGTTCGTTCTTATGAGCGCCAATCACGCCATAGAAGCGGGGGAAAGGGAATGGAAAATCCGCGCCCTCGCCGGTCAGCGCGTCGCGGCGGCGGAGAGAGCGAACGTCAGGCAGCCTTTTTTCGGTTCGCGCCCCGACGCGGCCCAACTTTGCGCGCGCTCGCGGGCGCAGCGGTCAATCGCAATCCGAGCGCCTGGATAACGCGCAGGAGCGTATCGAGCTCAGGATTTCCTTCGGCGCTCAGCGCGCGGTAGAGATTTTCGCGTGAAAGGCCGGTGTCCCGCGCGATCCCGCTCATTCCCCGAGCCCGAGCGACGACGCCGAGCGCATCGGCGATGAAAGCGGCATCGCCGGTCGCCAGCGCCTCCGACAAAAAGACGGCCATATCTTCGTCCGTTTCCAGCAGCAACGCGGGATCGAATTTCGACGTCTTGAGCGTCATGGCCTCTACTCCTTCCACTGTCTCGCCAGAGCTTTCGCCATGGCGATATCTTTGGATTGCGTTCTCTTGTCGCCGCCGCACAGCAGGAGGATCAGCAGCGCTCCGCGTCGGGCGTAATAAACTCGATATCCCGGTCCATAGTCGATTCTGAGCTCGCTCAGACCGGCGCCGATCGGCCGGACGTCTCCGGGATTTCCCGAAGCCAACCGGAACGCGCGCGCCGCAATCCGCACCCGCGCCTGGCGGTCGCTCAGCTTGGCGAGCCACTCCGCGAAAACGGCGGTCTGGCGAATCTCGATCACGATCCGTACTGTAGTTTATACGCTACAGACCGTCAAGCGTGCTCCGGAACGCATCTTCCGGTCGGCGCGCGCGTCCCGACCGTTCTCGCCCTCACTCCGGGAACGCCAGCCGGTAGAGCGCGTCGCGGCGGCGGAGCAGCGTGTCGTGCTCGGGGTGCGCCCGGTCCATCAGCGGGCTTCTGAGATCGGTCATCTGGCCCTCGATCCGGGCGATCTCGGCCCGCGCCTGATCGGGGCCGAGCGCCAGCGCGCCGCCGCCGTCGCCCGCGAGGCGATCCTCGCCCATCGCCTCGCCGATGCGGGCGAACAGCGCCATCAGCGCCGGCGCCTCCATCGCTGCCGCCAATCCGTCGACCGCCGCGGGCGGGGCGAACGCGCGCGCGGCGCGACGGGCCAGCGCCACCTTCGCCTCGTACTCGTTGCCCCAGTCGCGGCGGAGCCGCCGCTCCAGATCCGCCGAGGCGGCATCGGCGCGGGCGGCGTCGGCCGATGCCTGCTCCGTCGCCGTCTTCACATAGAAGTCGTGGAGCGCCCGTGCCTGGCGATCCGAGAGCCCGGCGGCGAACGCCGCCTGGCGGAACCCGGTCGCGAGCTCGTCCGCATAGGCGACGCCCTCGGGCTTCTCGAGCGCGTAGTCGTCGGCGCGCGCCGGCCGGCCGAGGCGCGCATAGACCGCGTCCCACGCCTCCGGCTGGGCGTCGGCCGCCGGCAGCGCGATCTTCTCGCCGCCCATCAGCCGCTCGAGGTTGGCGTAGCTCTTGAGCGCGTCCTCCGGTCCGCGCCAGCCTTTCGCCGCGACCAGCGCCCTGGCGTCGGTGTCGAAGGCGGCACTCCAGTCCGCGGCGGGCTGGGCGGCGGCGGCAGGCGGCGGCGGAACGGCCGCGGGCGTTGCGATGGCTTCGGTCATGGACTCGTCTCCTCGTTTCGGTCGTTGAACAGGTCGGCGATCTCGCCGGGCGTCAGCCCCGCGAGCTCGATCACGTGCAGGAAGGCGTCGCGGGCACCCTCGTTGAAGGCGGTCTGGTGCGGATCGCCGGCGACGAAGCTGGTGCAGCCGGCGCGGCAGTAGCGGGCGAGATCGGCGAGCACGCGCCGGCCGTCGTCGCTCGCGGCGAACAGGGTGCGATAGGCATGGGCGACGGCGACGCCCTGCCGCGCGCCGAAGGCGTTGCCGAGCCAGACCAGCCCGGCTTTCATGGCGTCGCTCCGGCCGGCAGGACGGCGGGGAGACTCCGTGCCGCCCGCATCGCGGCGACGGCATGGGGATCGCGCACCGCGCGCGCCGGCATGCCGTAGGCGTCGGCGAGCGCCCGGGCGACCGCGTCGGTGTCGAAGTTGTCGACCACCGACGGCGCCGAGGCCATGAGCGGCGCCATCGCCTCGAAGGTGCGGACGATCGCCTCGCCTTCGGCGGCGCGCTGGGCGCGGGCCAGCGGCGAGACGTATTCGACCTTGAGGCCGGGCACGGCGAGCACCGCGGGCGGCGGCGGCGGCAGCGCGCCCGACCGCATCAGCACCGCGAACACGCGGTCGATGCACGGATCGAGGAACTCGGATTCGATTCGCCCGAGGTGCGGCCCCATCAGCCGGAGCTTCTCCTGCTCGCGCGCCAGCACCTCGGTCGCGGTGGCGTTGGGCGACGACACCATCAGCAGCAGCGAGAAGTAGAACGCCTCGCGGATCGCCTGGCGGCGCTGCTCGGCCATCTCCAGGCCGAGGCTGACCTGGGCGCCGGTCTGCAGCGGCTGGTAGCGGGCGCGGCCCTGGGAATCGATGCCGCCGTAGATGATGCCGCCCGGGATCGTCCGTACGCCGCGAAGCCCCCGCTCGTCGGCGGCGAGGAGCAGCGGATCGACCGACTTCTGCGCCGCGGCGATCGTCACCTTGCTCATGGCGTTGAGCATCTTGACGTCGGCCAAGGCGAGCAGCGCCGGGCTGTCGCCGTAGACCTGGCGCGCCGCGGTCGACCAGCGCGGCACCATGAAGGGAAACTCGTGATAGCCCGAATCGCTCACCACCGCCTTGTCGTCGATAGCGACCGTGATCGAGCGCCAGCGCATGCCGCGCGCGTCGGCGCGCGCCGGGTCGAGCGCGTCGTTGGGCACGACGGCGTGCAGGAATTCGAAGCGCTCGTCGGGCCGGTTGCGGGCGAGCGCCTTGGCGACGCGGTCGCCCGCCGCCTCGCCCCAGCGGCGATGGGCCTGACGTGCCGTGAAGACGAAGCGGCGGTAGAGCGTGTCGACGGTGCCGAGATCGTTCTCGGCGATCAGGCATTCGCCGAGGTGGCGGCAGGAAAAATGGAGGCCGCCGCCATGGACGCCGTCGGGCGGCACCGCGTCGACGTAGAACACCGCCGTGCCGAACGCCACCAGGTCCTGGTAGAGCTCGAGGACGCGGGCGTAGAAGCTCTGGCCGTTGGCGGCGAAGGCGTCGCGCAGGATGCGCGTGCAGGCGTCGAGCCACAGCCGCACCTCCTGGCGGTCGTCGATCGCCGCCACCGGATGGCGCAGTTCGAACCAGGCGTTGGCCGAGTTGGTGATCATGCCCCACAGCCCGGCCGCGAGATTGTCGGCGGCGAGCGCCGGCGCGGAATCGAACGGCACTTTCCGGCCGATCCGCTCCAGCGTCGCCGCGTCGTTGGGCGCGCTTCCGCTCGGGCCGGTGAAGTCAGCGCGGGCCGGGCGCAGCGCCTCGGCGATCTCCTGCCACGCGGCTTCCAGGCCCGTGCGCTCGGCCTTCAGGCCATCGGCGCGCTCGATCAGTTGTCCGGCGATGTCGTCGGTCATGAGGTCACTCCCCGAGCAGGCGCTTGACGGCGGCGGGTGCCGCCGAGGTGTCGCCCAAGCCGCCGGTCAGGATGGTCGCCGCGCGGCCGCGGGCGCGCCGCAGGCGCTCGCGCTCAGCGGCGGCCGCGGCCTGGATGGCGGGCGTGTTGTCCGGCGTCGGCAGCAGCGGCGGGGGTGGTGGCGGCGAAGGGCCGAAGCACATGGGCGTCTCTCCTGAGGGTCGGTGGGTCCAGGCGTACAGATAAAAGGTCTCGCGGTTGCGGCCGCAGTCCGGCAGCACCGCCTCGCGGACGGCGCCGAGACGCTCGAGCCAGCGGTGCGCCGTCGTGTGCGTGGCGAGCGAGCGGCACTCGGCACGGTGGCCGCCGGCGGCGATCAGCGCCGGCGTCGTCCGCGCGATCCAGCGGGTGACGGCGCGGGCGACCGTGGGCCAGGCGTCGGTCGCGTAGAGCCCGATCGACCACACGCCGGGCCACAGCGGGATCGCCGAGGCGACCGCCACCGGCGCATCGCCGTTCCACGCGACGCAGCCGAGTCGCGCCAGCGCCACGGTTTCGCGGGCGACCGCGCCCGCGTCGTCGTCCCAGCGCGTGGCGAAGATCTCCTCGCGGTCGCGTGCCCGCATGTTGCGGGCGACGAAGGCGACGGCGTCGGCCTCGAGCGGGTGGATGTGCGCCGGCATGCGCTCACCAGCGATACGGGTCGTAGTCGCGCATCCCGCTATCGCGGCGGACGATCGCAGCATCGTCGGGCGCCTCGTCGGGCCACACCGGATCGGCGAAGGTGAGCGCCAGCGCGTCGGCCGCGTCGGGCGAGGCGAGGCCGCGGCGGCGCAGGTCCTCCTTGCGCTCCAGCACGAAGCGGTTGGCGGAATCGAAGCCGTACTCCGGCCCGGTCAGCTCGTCGGCGAGCGCATCGTCGGCCGGCAGGCAGCCGCCGGCGGCGAGCCAGTCGCGCATGCGGCCCCACATCTCGACGCGGCGGTTGGCGTAGAGGCGCTCGTCGCCGGCGCGGCCGCCGGCGTTGACGTCGGCGATCGCGAAGCCGAGCTGGCGCAGGCGGTCGACCACGCCGCCGCCGACGCCCACGCCGTCGATGAACACCGCCCGCGGGCGGCGCTTGACGATCGCCTCGGCGACCCGGCCCGCCACCTGCATGGTGTCGAGGCCGCGATGGCGGACGATGCGGCGGACGGCATCGCCGCGGCGGAACGCGAGCACCGTCTGGTCCTCGCCGAAGCGCGCGACGTCGACGCCCAGCACCAGCGCGCCATGGCCGACCGCCCGGCGCGCCCGCGCCGCGTCCACCAGCGCCGGGGCGATGAACTGGGCGCTGCCCTGGCGCGGGAACTCGCCGGTGACGCGGACGCGGACGAAATCGGAATCCTCGCCGTAGTCGGCGATCCACTGGCCGATCTGCTCCTGGCTGGCGATCCGCGAGCGCCGCGCGTCGACGCGAACGGCGTTCCAGCGATGACGGAAGCGGCCGAAGCACTGGCGGAAGCGCCCGCCGGTGCGCGTCGGATTGCCGAACGCGAACCACAGCGCGCCGGGCGTCGTCATCGCGCCTTCGGAGACGTCCCAGATCGCGTCGGG
>Ga0070714_100003863_pt1 | contig 11248 bp, 12 predicted proteins | sample LARL83metaG_FD_65450 | JGI IMG/M metagenome (GOLD analysis project Ga0070714, IMG submission 65450) | Corn, switchgrass and miscanthus rhizosphere microbial communities from Kellogg Biological Station, Michigan, USA - LAR L8-3 metaG | ecosystem: Host-associated > Plants > Roots > Rhizosphere ... | reverse complement strand
CTGGGTCGGCTACCAACGCCACGCCGTCCGGTTCCACCTACGCAACGTCGCCGCCTGGGCCGGCCAGCGTGGCGATGACGACCTCACCGCCCAGGTCGACCCGGACTTCGTCCCCGGACTCCGTCAGGTCAGTGCGTGATGCTCGCTTCGGCCGCGACGGGCTGGGGTTCGCGGCCGATGCGGTAGCGGATCAGCCGGGAGCTGTTGCCGACCACGGCGACGGACGAGGCATTGTGCAGGATCGCGGCCACCACTGGGGACAGCCCGCCGCCGGCCGAGATCACCAACCCGGCCATGTTGACCGCGATCGACATGCCGTAGTTCTGGCGGATCGTGGCCAGGCTGCGGCGCCCGAGTTCGCGCAGGTCCAACAACGCGCTCAGGTCGTCCGCAGCGAGGGCCACGTCCGCGGTCTCGACCGCCACGTCCGTACCGGACACCCCCATCGCGATACCGATATCGGCCAGCGCGAGGGCCGGTGCGTCATTGGTGCCATCACCCACCACCGCCACCAGGTGCCCCTCGGCCTGCAACCGCCGCACCACCTCCTGCTTCTCCTCCGGCATCACCTGAGCCCGGAACTCCTCGATCCCCAACTCCGCGGCGACCGCCGCGGCCGTGTCCGGATGATCGCCGGTCAGCAGCACGAACCGCGTGACACCATCGGCGCGCAGCGCGTCGATCACCGCCCGCGACTCCGGCCGGACCGTGTCCCGCAACGACACCAACCCGATCAACCGCCCATCGACCGCCAACAGCAGCGGGGTCTCCGATGCCTGCTGCAACCGCCGCACCCAGGCGTGCGCCGCGCGGCTGACCGGCACCTTCTGCTGGCGCAACAACTCGCGGCTGCCGATCAGGATGATCCGGCCGTCGCTGTGCACCCGCATGCCCTGCCCCAGCAGGACCTCGCACTCCTCGTGCGGGGGGATCTCGATGCGCCGTTCCTCCGTCGAACGGATCACCGCCTGCGCCAACGGATGCCGCGAGTGGATCTCCGAACTGGCCGCGTAGGCCAGCACCCGCTCCGGTGACCACGCGTCGTCGAAGGAGATCACGTTGGTCACCACCGGCCGGCCCACCGTGAGCGTGCCCGTCTTGTCGAACACGATCGCGTCGATCCGCCCCGCCGCCTCCAGGTGCGCGCCGCCCTTGATCAGGATGCCGCGGCGTGCGCCGTTGCCGATCGCGGCGCTGATCGCGGTCGGCGTGGCCAGGCCCACCGCACACGGACAGGCCACCAGCAGCATGGTCATCGCCCGCCGGACATCCCGGGTGACCAGGAACGTCAACGCCGACAACGCGAACGACGCCGGCACGAACCGCCGGGAGAACGTCTCCCCGACCGTCTGGATCGGTGCCCGGTCCTCCTGCGCCTGCTCCACCCGCGCGATGATCCGACCGATCGCGGTGTCCCGCCCCACCGCCGTCGCCCGCACCACGATCCGGCCCCGCAGCAACACCGAACCCGCGTGCAGGAAAGTACCGGCGGTGACCGAGATCGGCAGTTGTTCGCCGGTCACGGCCGACTGGTCCACGATGCCATCGCCCTCGACGACCACACCGTCCACCGGCAACACCACCTGCTCGTGGATGATGACCTCGTCGTCGGTCTCGACCGCGGACACGTCGACCTCGGCCTCGGTGCCGTCCTCCAGTCGCATCCAGGTGCGGGTCTGCACCCCGGTGAGCAGCTCGGTCACCGCCCGGCGGCTACGGCGCAGCGTCAGGTCCTGTAGATACTCCCCGATGTTGAGCAGCCACAACACCGTCAGGGCGACCACGTTCTCCCGCAGTACCAGGCTGGCGATCGTGGCCGCGGACACCAACGCGTCGGTGCCCGCGCCGCGCCCACCGGTCAGCGAACGCAACGCGCCCCGCAGGAACGGATAGCCCGTGAAGATCGTGACACCGGTGGCTACCGTGCGGCTGGCCGGCCCGAGCATCGGCGGCCGACGCAGCCCGTAGCGGCGCACGCCCAGCAGCGCCAGCGCCACGCCACCGACGACCAGCCGCACCAGGTCGGTGTTGCGCACGTCCGCGGATCGGGGCGTGCGTTCGACGATCGGGGCGGGTTGCGTCTCCAGCGCTTGGCTGATGGCCTGGTGGATGTCGTCGGGCTGGCAGCGGGTCGTGTCGTACCACACCACGACGCTGCCGGTACGTGGGTAGGCGTGCACCTGCCGCACGCCCCGGACACGGTCCAGGGCGTCTTCGACCGCGACCGCTTTGGCGGTGCAGCCACGTAACCGGGCGCACACAAACCGGGCACGGCCCGCCGCGTCGGCGATCAGCCTCGGGTCGACCGGCCGCGATACCAACGCTGTCCGCTACATCAGTGACCGTGCCCATGGCCAGCGGCGTTGCCAGGGACGGGCGCCTGTTCACCGACCCGCTCCCGCGCCTCGCTCACGATGTCCGCGAAGGCCAGCCGTGCCTTCTCCGCACCCGTCTCGGCGGCACGCACGCCCCGTAACCCCCAGGAGGCGACCGTCACGGTGGCGCCCCGGACGACGGCCGTCCGGGCGATCCGCTTGACACCGTCGTAGGCGATCGCACCCGCCAGGCCGGTAGCCGTGACCCGTGCCGCGCTGACGATCAACTCACCCACGTTCACCGCAACCTCCCGCCGACGCCGCCACCTGCAACTGGTAATCATTACCGCCTAGCCCGAGTCGGCGCAACCGAGCGCAGGCCGATTGTTGCCACAATCCGTGTCATGATCAGCATGATGGCGAAGGCATTCTCAGGTCGGTCAGCACGTCATTCCGGCACCGACGAGACCGGATGGGCCAAATGTCGCAGGCCGCGCTTCCGTTGCCATTCGATGGAGGCTGTAGCACAATTCGGGACGAACCTGGCATTCCAGGAAGCGTCATCTGATCGCCACGCCAAATCAGTCCACTGTAGATTCCGCAGCGTGTCCGGTCCGGCCATGGAAACGTGGACGGCCCGCCGGTCGTCGCAGGCTGGTGGGCCGTCCAGGCTCAGCGGTCGTTGGGGCGAGTGCGGATCACCGGCAGGTTCGAAGGGAGTTCGCGCAGTTCTAGGTTCACTATGCGGTCGCGTTAACCGTCATTGCGGTGCGGACTAGGTGACCATTCGATTGTGCGCTATAGAATCGTGGTGGCTCCGGCGATCCAACAACTGAGCCGAAGTCGCCACGCCAAACGCAAATGACCGATCGCTAACGGCGTCAGCATACCAATGACGGTGACATCGACGCACTCAGCGGCACGCGGTGCCTCCACTCCACGAAGCAGAATTGCCGAGCGAGTCGGTGACTTTTACCGATATTGAAAGGAAGGTGAGTAAAGGGCAAATGCCTCTGAAGATAGATGAATGATTAAGGGTATCGGTCTGGCCCGGGAGGGTGCGGTTCAGGTACAGCCACTGTACGACCACGGGATCACCGCTATTGATCCACTGCATCTGACAAATAGCTAGGCTACCCGGAGGGCCTTGACCACATGCCGCTCGAGTAATTGTCAACCCAGACACTGGGCTCGATAGGACACAGCCATTGGCGACGTTGCTCCATAACGGCTGCACGGCGAATATGCCCGATGACGTGCTGATGTTCGCCAGACCACTCCACGCACACTTGTCGCCGATCTCGTTTTTGCCGGCGTCACTCCAAGCGTCCAACAGTGGGTCGGTGATAGTCTCCACCAACTCATGCCCCTCAACGATGCTCACGCCGTCCAACGTGCCACTTGCTCCGTTGACTGAATCTTCTCCGCAGAGGGTGCCGGCATCGGTCATGTAGGGCAGATCCGTATAGGTAATATTCGGGTTTGCTGCGACTGCACCGTGGTAGGCGCAGAAGCTCAATCCGAACCCAGGCGTTGAGTGGCCGGTCGGCGTAGCCACCACGATCTCGACGTTCACAGCGTTGCCGACGCCGAAATGGCTCGCCGCTGAAGATGCTTCCTGCTGGATCTGCGCGTCACTTGGGCTTACCGGTACAGCGGCGCCATCAGACCAGGTTCCAACGAGCAGGTTGTGTCCTGCTGAACCGCCGCCGTATTGGTTAACCGTGGACAACCACCCTGTGTTGCTTACCGAGGATAGAAAGCTGTCAAGGTATGCCTGCTCTCCACTTGGATCGGAGATCCAGCCCCAGAAGACCACATACACACGTGGAGCTGGCTGGACGAGGCCCCCGTGGTTGAGCAGCGGACCTGTGATCACATCTGGCGCTGCTCCGCGTGTCCGAGGTTTGAGCACGTGGGCTGTGGCCGAATGCGGTGTTAGTGTGTGTGATGGACTCGCAGCCGCCGGCGGAGCGGATAGAGTGGCAGTAACGCCGAGTATTACAACTACAGCCAGGGTGCAGAAACCTTTTGCCATGCCCTGTAACGCGTGGCGCACCCGACGATGCGGCAGATCCAACTTCGATGCCATCGTCTTTGTAACCCCCCAATTTGTCGTGAATCGTTTGGTTCTGCTCTGAATCATTTGGCCAGGTCGGGGCTTGTCCAAAAATGTGTATATTGGTCTGCGGCAACGAACTTACTGGTGTCCGCCCGCCACATCCAGAGGATCACATGGTTCGCAGCGCTTTTGGGTGGAAGTTGTCACAGAATCATGGATTGCCGCAGCAACAGCAGGCGGTCAGCACGATGTGTGCCGCGTGGTGCACGAGACGACGATGGTAAGCAGACCGCGGATGCGGTTGGCGATCCGAGCGGCCTCGCCAGCCAGGTCGCGGTCGAACCCCGACTAATTACTTCGATCTGAAAAAGTGATGGGCCTGGTCGGGGCGTGTCCTGCTCCGACCAGGCCATCTCGCGCGGGATCATGAGAAGGACCTGTTGCGTGGCAAGAGGACCTGGCTGATGTTACGGACGCGGAACGAGCAGCCCTCGCTGTGGGAGTCGACCCTACCGGAGGTGTGTCTGCGGCTTCCGGCCGAGTTGGAGCGGGTGGATGCGCGGCTGGATGACGAGCGGTTCTTCACCCCGTTCGGCGGCGAGTTCAGCTGGCGATGTCGTCGTAGGCGACGCGGACGGCTTCGGGTCCGCGTAGCAGCGTGTTCGGCCGGTAAGGCGGTGGGTCGATGACCAGGCGTGGGTTGGTCAGCCGGGTCGCGATGGCGGTCAGCGCGGCTTGGCCTTCGATCCGGGCCAGGGTGGCGTCGAGGCAGTAGTGCACGCCGCCGCCGAAGGTGAGGTGGGTGTTGTCGGGTCGTTGTGGCCAGAACCGGTCCGGGTCGGTGAAGCGTCGCGGATCTCGGTTGCCGGCGGCGAGCAGCGTGATGATGTGGTCGCTGGCCGGGACGACCTGTCCGGCGACGCGGATGTCGGCGGTGGTGTGTCGGCCGTTCATCTGTACTGGTGGGTCGTAGCGCAGCACCTCCTCGACGACGGCGGGCGCGAGATCGGGGTCGGCGCGCAGTTGGTCGAGTACGTCGGGGTTGCGCAGCAGGGCCAGTGTGCCGTTGGCAATGAGGTTCACCGTGGTTTCGTGCCCCACGATCAGCAGCATGCCCAGTGTGGTGCCCAGTTCGAGTGGGGTCATCCGCATCGCCGGGCCGTCGTCGGTGAGCAGCCCGGAAATGAGGTCCGTGCCCGGGTTGGCGCGTCGCTGTTCGATCATCGGCATCAGGTAGTCGCGCCACTCGCGCCGGGTCACTTCCAGGTCGGCGATCTGCTGTTCGGTGAGGGTCTCGATCGGGTCGAGCGCACGGGTGAGCCGGCCGGCGAACGCGTGGAACATCGGCTCCTCCGCAGGCGGCACGCCCAGCAGTGCGCAGATCACGCCCACCGGCAGCGGATATGCCAGCGCCGTGACCCGCCCGGATCGAGGACGGCCGGGCCTGCTGGCCCAACGCCAAGGGACCGCGGGGCCTTGGTGGCTTCTCGCACGGCAGCAGCGGCATCGAATGGGCGCTGGTCCGGCTGGCCGAGGCCACCGGACGGGACAAGCACCGGGAACTGGCCACCGCCGCATTCGCCTTCGAGGACGGGCTGTGGAGCCCGGCCGACGGCGGCTGGCTGGATCTGCGGCCCGGCACCCACGTCATGCACGCGTGGTGCAACGGCTCGGCCGGCATCGGACTGGCCGCCGCCGACGGGGCTCGGGAACGACGAGCTCGCATCGAGACACCACCGGGTGCTGGCGCACGCAGCGGCGGCATGCTGGACCGACCTGGGGTGGACCCACACCCTGTGCCATGGCGATTTCGGCAACCGCGACCTATTACAGCTCGCCGTCGAGGCGGAGCTGGCACCGCCGGAATTCACCATGGCCGAGTTGGACGCACGGCTGCTCACGAGCGTCGAGCGACACGGCCCGGTCTGTGACGTGCCTGGAGCGGCCTTCCCACCCGCGCTGTTCAACGGCATCAGCGGCATCGCCTACCAGCTGCTCAGGATGCACCCAGACAGCGATGTCCCATCCCTACTCCTGCCGCACCGAGCTAGTCCGGCGCGGCCGGTCGTGCGCCGGTTGGCGCAGGCCGCGCCGGATAACGACCGCCAGGCTGAGGGATGGAGTACCGGCGAACCGGATCGGTGCACGCTTACGCCGCCGCGAGCCGCGAAACGGCACGCTACAGGCTCGCGGTGTTCTTCGACTTCTGGCTAACTCGAAAGTCTGAGCCCGCCGTGGGATAATCCCAGGTGACTAAAGGTTGTCCCGTAATGATCTTTGGTCTGGCCAGTGGTGGACCGGGCCACTGCCGGTAGTGGATGCGGATCCATCAGCCGGTCATGGCCAGGTTGCGCATCAGAACCACACCACGCAACGCGAACCACACACCGTTCCCTTTACGTCGGCAGTTGCGCAGAATGTTCCAGGACTTCAGGTGCGCCAACGCGTGCTCGACCCGGGCACGGACACTCTTGTGTACCGTGTTCAGGTCCTCCTTCCACGCGGGCAGGTCCTTGCCCTTGCCCGGCTTGCGGTAGGGGATGATCACCCCTGGGTTGCCCAAATAGCCGCCATCGGCCATCACGTGTGCGCCCGCGCACTGCTGGTCCACGCCCGAGTCCCGGTAGGCCCGGCTGTCGTGGCGGTTGCCCGGCGTCGTGTTCCCGACCGCGATCCCGCGGCGGGTGTTGGCGTCGATGACGACCTGCATGTTCACCGAGTAGCGGTAGTTCTTGCTGGATGCTGACACACCGCGATCGTGGGTAGGGACCAGCGTGCCGTCCACGATCAGCACGGTGTCCGGGTCATGCGGCGTGGTCACCTCGGGCAGGACCAGCAACGGCGATCCGGTCCACCACCCGGTGCACTGCGGACTTCGACATCCCGAACAACAACGCGATCTGCCGGAAGGTCAGGTCAGTCCGGTAGTACACCACGGTCAGCAGCACCCGATCGGCCAGCGACAGGTGCCACCGCCGTCCGACACCGGCTTGTTCACCACCGCGACCAGCCACGATGCCCACCAACTCCTGAAACTGCCCGACCGACAAACCCCTGAACACCGGCACCTACTCCGGTCGGTCGGACCTGATCACCTGCTCCACACTGTGATCAACGATCAGCGGTTCCCATCATTGCGGGACAACCTTTAATGGGATCGGCGCGGATCGTCCCCGTCCACGACCAGCCCGGCGACCATGGGGGAGCGATCTCTGCTGCGACTTCCACCCAACATGGGTATCCCGACAGGGATACTGACGACTCATTAGGAAGCGGATACGGCAAGGTTTCGTGGTGTCCAGACATTGCCGTGCCGGCGTCGGCCCACCGCTGGCCAGAATGTCTGTGAGCCGTCCGCTCCTACGAAAGGATCTTCCGATGCGTGGAATCTGTACCGTCGTCGCGTCCGTCGGCGTGGCACTAGCGTTGTGCCTTGTCCCGACCGGATCGGCGTCGGCGTTTGGCGGTGAGCAACTGTACTGCTCGGTTGGAAATGGACCCCTCGCCGACGGGGCGTGTAACCAAGTAACACCCACCAGTCCCACCGGAGTTGCATACCACGTCGTGGACCAGAGCGGCTCCGGTTACTCGTACTCCTGGACGCTGTCCGGGAATTATTCGACACTCCAGGGTTGCACATCGACTACCGATTACTGCTACGTCACCACACCAAATGTCTCGGACCATGAAATCATCGCCACCGTGGTGGTCACTCAGAACGGGTCGTCGGAGACGTTGTCGGCCACGGCGGAGATCGCTTCGGTGTGCGGAGGCGTCTTCTGTTGACCGGGTATGTCTAGGCAGGCACGCCACCAACCGTTGCGATGCCGAGAAATCGGGGCGAAGCACGACTACGCAAGACTCGCCGTACACGACCTAACAGGCGATGCAACATTTGCCGGACATTCGTTTCAACGCCGCCATGAACTCGTGACGTCGGATCATGGACGATTCTGAACCGCCTTGCTATGATGAGACCATGACATTTCATCGCATTGCCATAGGCATCGGGATCATCGGTTTGTCCGCCAGCGCTGTAGTAAGCGCGCCCGCCGCCGCTGGCACGGTCAAGCCGGCTGCGGCGTTGGCTGTTTCCCTGGACTGCCAGGCGATCGGGAACTCCGCCTACCAGTGCTTCGCGGACGTCGCCGGCGGTGTCGCGCCGTATATCTATCATTGGTATGACGGCCATACCGGCGAGTCGGACGTCAACAAGTGTCAGAGCTTCACCCACGCCACTGTGTCGGTGACCGTCAATGACAGTGCTGGTGCGTCGGCGTCAGGAAGTCAGAGTTTCGCCTGTGACCCCGGGCCGGCCTGAACCGAGTTCGCTACATCGCCCGGGGCTCCGCCACGGCCAGATCACGCGGCTCACCGCCACAAACGCGTCAGCGAACTCCTGACCATCAAAGGAATCGACCCTGTACTACATTCCCAGATCAAGTAATGTAGCGGTATGATCAGCTGTTGATGTTGGTGTGGAGCTGGTGACCGCCCAGGACATCGCTGCCTGGGATGCTGATCTTCAAACCCTGGCCGACCGCTTGAGCTGGATGTTCAACCGCCCCGAACCGAAGAAGACGTTCGCGCTGATGCTGCGGGCGTTGCTGGCCGACGTGCCGAAGAAGAACTGCTGGGGGTCTGGCCGAGCACGCCGGCTTGCCCACCCCACGCCCGTTCGAGCACCTGCTCGATGGCGCGGTCTGGGACGCCGACCTCCTCCGCGACCAGGTCCGCGACTATGGGGTGGCGGGTTTGGGATCCACCGACGCGATCCTGGTCGCTGATGACACCCAGTCGATTAAGAAGGGCAGCAAGAGTAGTGAGGCTGCGCCTCTGACCACCGAGGTAAGGGCTGGTCTGCGCTGCCGGGTGCGGTCACGCTGGCGGTTATGGCTGCGGTGACGTGCCGAACTTGCAGATGGGTGGCCAGGGGATGTCGTTCATGACCGCGCATCTGGGGTTCCCGATTCCCTCACCGGCGATCATGGAGAAGATGGGCATTGCGTTCCGGCGGGCAGTGTCGGCCTTCGCCAAGGCAGCGCATGTCCCGGTGGTGCGCTTTACGAAGGATGACAGCAAGATCGAGGTGATGGGTCGACACATCGCCGCGCAGGCTGCGACCGGCCGGTCCGGGGTCGCGGCGATCGGGGTGGCGCAGGAGTACCAGAATGTGTTCGCCGCGAACCAGCGGCAGGCCCCAACGGGATCCCGTGGTTCTCCTTCACCAAAGCCGACAGGCGGGTCCACCTGATCACCACAAACGCGATCCGGAGTCCTCGGCCTCGGTCGGGATTTCCGAATAGCGCGGACAATCCGGATGCTGCGCATGACTCGGCCTCTACCGCGATCGGCCGCGCTGTTCGTCGCGAGAAGCAGCTGATCATGGTCGGTGCGGTCGCCATGCTGCTCAAGGCCAACATCGGAGCCGGCATCGTGCGACCCGACCTGGAACCGGAAACGATACTGCGCGGTCTTGGCGGCCTGATGTACCTCGACCCGCAGGGGGACTGGCGGGAGCAAGCCGCGAACCTCACCGATCTGCTGTGGCGGGGCATGAGCGCCTGAGATCATCCGGCAGTACCCGGGCTGCCAGGCACCGCTGCTGGTGGCGGTCAGCGCTCGTCCATCTGTTGGTCACCATGCGACCGGGAGCGCGGCGGGTCCACGTACCGCCATGCCGCTTTTCCATTCCAGTTCGGCTTCCGGTATCGCCAGTCGTAGATCGGGGAAGCGTTCCAACAGCGCGGCCAGCGCGATCTGGATGTCCATTCGGGCCAGTGGGCGCCGAGGCAGTGGTGGGCGCCGTGCCCGAACCCGAGCTGGCCGTGGGCGTCGCGGGTGATGTCCAGGCGGTCGGGGTCAGCGTAGCGGCGCGAGTCACGGTTGGCGGCGTGCTTGGCCAACAGCACCGGCTCGCCGGCCCGTACCGTGCCACCAGACAGCTCGACGTCCGCCAAAGCGTAGCGGGGTAACACATCGGCGACCGCGAGCAGCGGTACCCAGCGCATCAGCTCGTCGACGGCGCCGGGCATCAGGTCGGGCCGGGAGCGCAGGAGGGCGAGCTGGTCGGGGTGGGTCAGCAGGGCGTACGTGAAGTTGGCGATCTGGCTGGCCGTGGACTCGTATCCGGCGGCGAGGATCACCAGGGTCAACTGGACCACCTCGTCCTCGGTGAGCCGGTCACCTTCCTCCGAGGCCATCACCAGCGCGCCGAGCAGGTCGTCGGTGGGATGCTGGCGGCGCTGCGCCGCGAGGGTGGTCAGGTAGGCGGCGAGTTGGCCGATGTACTCGCCGCGCTGCTCGGGGGTCAGCGCGGTGACCGACATCCACGCACCGACCCAGTCCCGGAACTGGTCGCGGTCGGCGTAGGGCACCCCGATCAGCTCGCAGATCATCAGGCCGGGCAGCGGCAGCGCGAGCGCCTCCGACAGGTCCGCCGGTGGGCCTGCTGTGGTGATGTCGTCGAGCAGGTCGTGGGTGATCTGTTCGGCGTGGCCACGCAACCGCTCGATCCGGTGTGCGGTGAACGCCTTCGCGACCAACCGGCGCAGCCGGGTGTGGTCCGGGGGGTCCTGGTCGGTCAGGATGCCCCCGTACCGCTGTGGGGTCAGGCGGGGCACGTCGCGGGTGGTGGCCGCGGCGAGGCTGAAACGCGCGTCGCCCAGCACGGTCCGCACGTCGTCGTAGCGGGTGAGCAGCCAGCCTTCCTCGCCGTAGGGCATCCTCACCCGCGCGAGCGGCTCGTGCTCCTGAAGCCAGAAGTACATCGGGTCGATGACCAGCCCGTGGACGGGACCGAACGGATACGACCGCACCGTCGTGGTGTCTGGCATGACCGTCTCCTCGAGCCGGATGTCGGCATCAGCCA
>Ga0070714_100003862_pt1 | contig 11256 bp, 6 predicted proteins | sample LARL83metaG_FD_65450 | JGI IMG/M metagenome (GOLD analysis project Ga0070714, IMG submission 65450) | Corn, switchgrass and miscanthus rhizosphere microbial communities from Kellogg Biological Station, Michigan, USA - LAR L8-3 metaG | ecosystem: Host-associated > Plants > Roots > Rhizosphere ... | reverse complement strand
AATCTCTTTGATTCTCTCCTTCCCCTCTCCGCGCCTCCGCGGCTCGGCGTTCATCTATTCCTTCTTATCACGATCTGTGGAATGGCATCGGCTGCCACGATCGATTTGCAGAAGTTCGGGGCCACACCGAATGATAATAAAGACGACACCGCTGCGTTTCGCGCCGCGTTCGCGGAGTGCGCGAAAGTCGACAGCCCAACCCTGGACCTCAAGCCGGGCCGATATGACGTCGCCGAGCGGCCGACACCGCCCGATGGTTCTTCGCGTCCGGTGTTCGTCGTGAAGAATCTCAAAAATCTGACCATCGACGGCCACGGCGCGGAAATCGTCTGCCACGATTTCGCGACGCTGTTTGCGTTTGAAGACTGCCAAAAACTCACGCTGAAAAATCTGAAGATCGATTACGACCCGCTGCCGTTCACCGCGGGGCAGATTATCGCGACGACCGCGACGACCGCGGAGGTGCGCGTGTCGGCGCCGCAGAAGGCGATCGCGGGTTTGCGCGTGGAGAGCTTGCTGCCTTACGATCCCGAGCGGCATCGTATGGGCATGCAGACCAAGGACGATATCTATCAGCCCAATTCGCAAACGCGCACGCAGATCATCGCGCCGGACACGATCCGCTTCGACATCACTCGGCCGTTGTTTAAGAAGACGGATTGGGTGATCGTGCGCCATCAGATTTATTCCAAAAACGCGTTCGACCTGCTCAAATGCGAGGGCGTGACGTTCGAAAACGTCGACGTTTACACGGCCCCCGGCATGGCGCTGCACGCCAATCAGTGCGCCGATCTGACCCTGCGGAAATTCAACGTCACCACCCCGCCCGGCAGCGAGCGCTGGTTCACCTGCACCGCTGACGCGACCCATTTCAATAATTGTCGCGGCACGGTTCTCCTCGATCATTGCCTGCTCGAGAGCATGGGCGACGACGGGGCGAACATCCACAACTTCTACCTGCGCGTGCGCGAGCGCATGGACGCGCACACCATCATCTGCCAGTTGGGGAAGGATCCGACCTGGGAGCCGCCCGTCCCGCGCGCGGGGGACAAACTCGAGATCGGCACCAAGGCCGAGCCACTCTGGCCCTACGCGACGCTGACGGTTGCGTCGGCGCTAGTGGATGATTCAGGCCAGCGCGTGGCCATCCAAACGGTCGAGCCATTGCCCGCAAAAGTCGCCGAGTGGGATGTGGTCGGCGACGCGAGCATGCTTCCGCATGCCGAGGTGCGCGATTGCGTGATTCGTCGCAATCGCGCGCGTGGCGTCCTGATCCAAACCCGCCACGCAATCGTCGAACGCAACACCTTCGAAGACATCTCCGGCGCTGCGGTGCAGGTGACCTGCGATGCCAGCTTCTGGTGGGAAGGCATGCCCGCGAACGATGTGATTATAGAAAACAACACCATTCGTCGCGTCAACTTCGGCATCGGTTCCCGCGACGCGGCCATCGACGTCTTCGCCGACATAGCCAGAAAACCCGCGACTCGGCCGGTGCACCACGACATCAAAATCATCGGCAACACGATCGACGACGTGACGGGGTACGCCATCCACATCGGATCCGCGAAGGATGTGAAGATCGAAGGAAATAAAATCACGGGGGCCAGCAAAGGCACGGTCCTCGTCGATCACAGCGAAAATGTCTTAGGGCAAAAGTAGTAACCCGACCCGTTGAGTCCCTCTGTTCTGTTCCGGGGTGTGCCCTTATCCGCCGACACCTTTGCAGTTTTCCATTCGCCGCAAATATTGTCCCCATATGACCCGCTCCGGTACACTGCCTTCTACCAATTCACCGGGAGCATTGGATGAAGTGTTTAGCTACCGCGTTGGCATTCGCCGGCTTGGCTGTCATCGCTTGCAGATCGTACGCCCAGACCACGCAGCCAGCGACAGTCCCTGGCCTTCCGCCGGGCTGGGAACAAATCGACCAGCGGCTAGTCTTCCTCACCGTACAGTTGGCCAGTGTCGAAACCTCGCTAGCCGCCGTCAACAATGCGATCCGCATCAGTGGACATGAGCATTTGTCGAAAGAGGACGCCGCCGCGCAAGCGCACAAGGCCAACGAGCGAATGGATCGCAAGGGCGGCGGACCGGTTCCCTGGCAGCAGTTTTACGGTGCCACCGCCGAGAATTTTTATCATCATTCCAGCGCCACGCTCTCTACGCTCTACGCCGGCTCGTCGAATTTCGCCCAATTCAAAGGCACGTCATCTTCGATCAACCGTCCACCGCAGTTCGATTACATCTACCGAGCTAACGCCGATATCGAGAAGCGCGCCGAAGCCGAAGTCGCCCGGCTGGAGGGCAAGATGAACCTTCTGGTTGATCGACGCCGCCAGCTCGAGAGCCAGCAAGGGGCGTTGTGGTGTCGCATCGCCTTCCGGTCCATGTCCAGCCGCGAGTTCGGCTCCAAACCGGTCTATCGTTTCGAACTGACCGTGCCCGGCAACGAGGACTTGGCGATTCAGCGTCAGCGAGCGCTCCGCGCAGCCGCGGCCTTCGTACGCACGGCCGACGCTGCGATCGCCGACGCCCAGGATGACGCAGAAGATAATCCGGCTGGCACCTTCAACGCCGTCGCTGCCTGCCTCACCAGGGCGCGGAGCCAGCTCAATGACGAGCTGGTCGCCCAACTGCTCCTTTCCGTCGCGATGGATGATCCGAACACCCCATTCGGCCAGTTCGTCGCTGCTTCCCGGCGCCTCGCTGACGTAAGCCAGAACGCTGCCGAAGCCGAGCAATTATTGCTGGACAACGACAAAGCGGGGGACATATCCGCGAAGCAAACATTCCAAGCGCAGCTGCAGGCGTCGCTGTTCGACTGCGCGGCGAGCTTGTATGCGACCAATGGAGCCATCACCGCGCTCGTTAAAGAATGGAACGCAACACCGGATGTCCAGTTAGCGACGACGAAACCGAGCCGCATTCACGTCCCACATTCTCTCTTCGATGCGCCGCAGCCGGATGTCGATGCCAGCGCTGAGCAGAAGGATGCACCTGCCCCGACAGAGCCACCGAAGCAACTCGAAGATGCGCAAATTCGCCCATTGACTCCACCACGGGCTTCTTCAGCAGTAACGCCCATCCGCAGCATGGGCATTGCGTTAATCATCAAGGGCGAAGCGAAGGTTTACCTCAACGCGCGCGAGATTGTTGGGTCGAACCTTGGCATCAATCTATTGGCTAATTACCCAGTTAGGTTTTCAGAGGGAGACATCATCGTGATCCGCGCCCGTAGCAGTTTCGTTTACAGAGCGTTCCGCGTCGGACTCACTCAGCACGATGGTAAAGCGATGGCGATAGCTGATTTGCGCGTCCTTGGGGATGTCCCGGTTGATAGCATTAGCGCCCAGTCCGTCGCGAAAGCTCCCAGGGCACCCACGGGTAGCAACGACGGCGCGTTGGATCCGCCGTGGCATCAGGCGGGATTCGACGACATTGTTCAACCATACGGTCTGTTGGAAAAGGATCGATGGTACACCTATGCCGCGATTGTTCGAGTCGCCACCCGCGATCAGGCAAAAGAGGCTTTGGGATTGGATTCATCATCACCGCCGCCCCCCCCGCAGAAAGGTTCCGAGGCTCCCTCTCTCCCGAACAAACGCCTCTCCGTCCTCGCTGGTCCGATCATTTATAAGGACCACAAATACTATCTCCTCTCGCAAAGCAACTGGATCGCCGCCGAAGGAACTGCCGTCAGGCTAGGTGGTCATCTCGTGACTATCAACGACGCAGCCGAAAACCAGTTCATCTCCAAAACCTTCGGCAAACAACGCGAACTGTGGATCGGCCTGACGGACCAGAACTCTCCGGGAAAATTCGCGTGGTCCAGTGGGCAGCCGGTGAACTACACCAACTGGGCTCCTGGTGAGCCCAATCAATTCAAAGACAGCGGCGAACATTGGACCCTCATGCACCGCGCCACTCATGAGTATCCTGCAAAGTGGAACGACTTCAAAGACGCCACCATCGATGGCGATATCTCCTTTCATGGCGTCGTCGAGGTTAATCCCGATACCGTCAAAAAATAGTTAAATAATATCTCAAAAATCCAAAGGAAAAATCCAAAGAGGTCAGACACCGTTTCGGTGAAACGACCCTTAGTTTTCAGCACCATCGCGCAGAGCGGTTGACAAAAATTTGCGCGCATCAACGCCAACCCATCTGCCTCAAACGCCGCCGAGCGCCGCGCATCCAATGACTCACAACTCAATGAAGGATCACCCCGTGAACTGGCGTTCGTGCCAGAGGCTCGCCTTAGTTCTTTCAGGCCCAAGTTTTACGCCTTATTTTCTTCGCCCGCGACGAAAAATAAGGGTTTATGGCCAGCGCGCGAATTTAGACGAGGATGGGGAGGGGGCGATTCACGAGGGTGCCATGGGTTCTCGTGGGCGTAACTCGTTCGATTCGTACTTTGACGAGATCGCCCGCTTTCGCGGATTCGGAATCGAAATGAATATCAAAATACCGTTCGCTGCGGCCGTGGGGGATTGATCCATCGTTGGATTTTTCTACCAGGACTTCGGCGGTTTGGGTGAGGAATTGGGTGCGGAAGGTGTGGCTGTGGGATTGGGCTAAGGTTGTTAGGTGTTGGATTCTTTCGTTGACTACAGGGCCGCGGATGAAATCCTTCGTCCATCGGGCGGCGGCGGTTTTGGGGCGGGGGGAGAAGGGGAAGGCGTGGATGTGGATGAATTTTACTTGGTTTACTACGTCGAGGGTTTGTTGGAATTCTTCGTCGGTTTCGCCCGGGAAGCCTGTGATGATGTCGGTGGTTAGGGCGGGGCGGTCGAAGGATTCGTTTAGCTGGTCGGCCATTTTTAGGAAGTCGGTGCGGGTGTATTGGCGGTTCATTTTATGGAGGAGGTGGTCGGAGCCGCTTTGTAATGGGAGGTGGAAATGGGGGACGACTTGTTGGTGGGATTTCATGACGTCGATTAGGTGGGGGGTTACGTCGCCGGGTTCTAAGCTGCTAAGCCGCAAGCGGCGGAGGTTGGGGACATTTGTGCAGAGGGCATCGATTAAGCGCGCGAGGGGGATGGCGGTGTCTTGGGGTTGTCTTCTTCGGAGCGCGGTGGGTTGGCCGTAGGCGCCTAGGAAGATTCCGGTGAGGATGATTTCGTGGTGGCCGGCGGCGACCAGGCGTTTGGCTTCTTCGATTGTTTCATCGACGGGTTTGGAGGAAAGGTTGGGGCGGAGTTGGGGGATTATGCAGTAGGTGCAATGGGCGTCGCAGCCGTCCTGGATTTTTAGGAAAGCGCGTTGGCGGTCTTGATGGTCGTTGAGCAGGGGGAGCGGTCTGCGCGAAACCGCAAGCGGTTCAGTGAGCCAACTGTCGAGGAGACGGGTTAGTTCGGATTCGAGGTTTTGGTGGTGGGTGATTACTCCATCGACACCGTCTATTTTGCGAACGGTTTCCTCGTCGGAGGTGGCGTAGCAGCCGGTGACGATGGTTTTGGATTGGTGAGATGAGTTGCGGCGGATGGTTTGGCGGCTTTGTTTGCCGGCTTGCATGGTTACGGAACAGGTGTTGATGATCCGGAGATCTGCGTGGGGCGTATCACTTTGTGTGAGACCACGGGCGCGGAGGATGTTGGCGATCTGGTCGGACTCGTAGGCGTTGACCTTGCAGCCGAGGGTTTCGATCGAGAAAGTTTTCACGATGAGATAATAGGAAAAGAAGTTCTGTGGGAAAGGTCACGAGTGTATAACGGGAATATAAAGAAGCAGTCCGATCGGTTGAACATTGCGGGACTTGAGGTTACAAAAGTTTCCGTGCAAACGTCTCTCGGGAATTTCAGGAGATAGCGTATGGCAAGCGCCCGTTTCGCCTGGGGCATTGATGTTGGAAACCGCGCTCTCAAAGCTGTGAAGCTGGTGCGGGAGGGTGAGGGATTCCGCATCGACGATTTTGAATTTATCGAACATGAAACATTCCTGTCGCAAGCTGGGGACAATCGTGATTCGCTGATTGCATCGGCACTCACGCAGTTTGTCCAGAAGCATCCGCAGAAGGGGGGCGTTGCGGCGATCAGTGTGAGCGGGCAGCAGAGCTTTGCGCGCTTTATTAAGTTGCCACCGGTTGAGCCTAAGAAGATTCCGGAGATCGTTAAGTTTGAAGCGATTCAGCAGATTCCATTTCCGCTGGAGGATGTGGAATGGAGTTATCAACTTTTCCCGAGCACGGAGTCGCCCGATATTGAAGTTGGGATCTTTGCGATGCGCAAGGAGGCGATTGCGCAGCACGTCGGGGCGTATACGGCGCTGGATTTGAATGTGCAGGTCGTGCAGATGTCGCCGTTGTCTGTTTACAACGCGGTGGCGCATGACAATCGGATTGATGGCACGACGATGATCGTGGACCTCGGGGCGGAGAATACCGATCTGATTATTACGGATGGTCAGACGGTTTGGCTGCGGTCGATTCCGATTGGTGGAAATAGTTTTACGGAAGCGCTGAGCAAGAGCTTTAAGGTGACGTTCCCGAAGGCTGAGGAGATGAAGCGGACGGCGGGGACGAGTAAGTATGTCCGGCAGATCATGCAGGCGATGCGGCCTGTGTTCGCGGATCTGGTCGCGGAGATTCAGCGGTCGATTGGTTTTTATATGTCGACGCACCGCAACTCGAAGATCAGCAAGATCGTCGCGGTGGGCGGGACATTTAAATTGCCGGGGTTGCAGAAATACCTTCAGCAGAATTTGCAATTGGATGTGGAGCGGCTGGACACGGTTTCGGCGCACCCGCCGGCGGATGCGAAGCAGGCGGCGAATTTCAACGATCATCTGCTGAGCAGCATCGGGGCGTATGGACTGGCGCTGCAGGCGATGGGGGATACGAAGATTACGAGTTCGCTGCTGCCCGCGGCGATTCGGCGCGAGAAACTTTGGCGCGACAAGACGAAATGGTTCGCGGCGTCGGCGGCGCTTTTTGTGCTGGGTTCGGGAGTTGCGTACGGCAGCTGGTACATGAACAAGTCGGCGTACGAGGGCCAGCAAAATATTCGCAGCAGCATTAGCACGATCCAGGGACAGGCGCAGGGGCTGGATGATGAATGGAATAAAATTTCGGGTTCGGGCGGGACGGATTTGGCGTTGGTGACGAATGTGCGGTCGTTGCTGAGGTTCCGGGAGTTTTGGCCACAACTGTTGAACGAAGTGCAGACGTGTTTGCCTCAGCCGCAGGATCCGATTGTGAAGGGTGATGTGGATGCGATTAAGAAGATTCCGCGTGGGGAACGGAATCATGTTTTGATTGATTCGCTGACATCACAGTATGTGCCGGATCTGGCGCCGGTGTTGGTGGATGATGCGACGTTCAAGAAGAACGCGACGGCGGGCATACCCGGTGGTGCGGTGATGAATTTCGGCGGGATGGGCGTGGCGGGTCCGGACGGTGCCGATCCGGTAGGGGCGGCGGCGGCCCCGGCGGCCGGAGGCACGGTGGACCCGAATGCCAAGAGCGGTTTCATGATCACGATGAAAGGCACGACACCGCACGCGAATGGTTACCGGCTGGTGGAACAGGTGGTGGTGAACAAGCTTAAAAAGTTGAACACCGGCGCGGACCGGAAGTATTACGTGGCCAATGCGATCCTGATTTATTCGGATCGGATCGCCAAGGACCCGGCGCGGATGGGTCAGTTGCAGAAGGAATACACGGATCTGCAGGCGGCGCGGAACAGCACGACATTCCAGGGCGGGGCGGGAGTGAGTTACGGTGGCGCGGCTAATGGCGGGCCAGTGGACGATGCCGCAGCGCAGGAGAATGGCGGCGCACCGGTGACTTTCGGCGGCGCGGTGGCGCCGGGAGTGAATCCGAATGATCCAAACAACAACCCGGCATTTCAGGATCGGCTGACGGGCGAAGTGGTGCTGGACGATTGGGAATACAGTGTGGTATTCGCGGTGGTTCTCGGTCCGCCCCCGGCGCCCGCGCCAGGGACCGCGGTACCGGCGGCGGCAGCACCTGCTGCACCTGTGGCGCCTGTGGCACCTGTAGCGCCTTAAGGGTAGTCGCGACAGTGATTGAAATTTACGTTTAAGTTCAACGAGGACGTGTCTTGGCAAAGATCAAAATAAACCTCGGCGGAGTAAAGAAGCATGCCGCTCCCATTGCATGCGGGGTGGTTGCGCTGGCGGCAGTGATTGCGGGATTCTTTCCGCTGGGGGGTTACAAGCAGGAATTACAGGCATCGCTGAATAAAAGCCTGGGGACGAAGTCGGCAATCGACGGGATGCTTTCCAGGTCGCGCAATCTGCCGTCGGTGAATCCGGATGTGACGGAAGCCAAGACACTGGAGAAGTTTCCCAGCGCGTCGATTATCAAGTCCGGCAATGAACTGGTGGAGCGCGTGAAGGCGCAGACAACCGGGTTGCTGGATGAGGTGGTGAAGCGGAATGCTCACGCGCTGCTGGTGCCGAATTCCTTGCCGTTTGCGAGTCAGGGGCAGAAGCTGACGTTCCGCGATCGGTACAAGGTCGCGATCGAGCAGGACATTCCGGAGAAGATCCTGAACGCGGGGATCCCACCGGCGGGTACGGACTTGCAGTTGGCGCTGGACGAAGAAAGCAAGCGGATCGTGGCGCAGGAATCGATCGTTGTGAACGGGCAGGTGATCAATCAACTCGATGTGCAGAATAAGGTCGCGTTGCGGCGGTCGCAGTTGCCACAGGAAAAGCGGGAAGCAGTCGCCAGGACACACAAGATATATCTGGGAAGTGCCGCGAACGGTGGGCTTACTTTGCCGGTGTACGATGCATTGTGGATCGCGCCGAATATTTTGAATCAGGCGGCGATTCCGGATGAGGCGAGCATTTGGTTTGCACAGCTTGGGCTGTGGATCGAAGAAGATGTCGCGCAGTCGCTGGCGGACATTAATAAGAACGCCAAGAGCGTGATTGACGCTCCGGTGAAGCATTTGCTGAAGCTGACGTGGAAGGGCGAATATATTCTGGGCGCGCCGGCGGGAACGGCGACGGGTGCGGATCCGGCGGCACCGATCACGCCGATGAAGCAGATGTCACCAACTGGGCGGGTGTGCTGCCAGATGTATGATGTGGTGCAGTATGAGCTGAGGATGCGAGTGGCGGCGGACAAGTTGCCGCAGGTGCTCGATGAGCTGGGGCGCAATCGGTTGATCACGGTGCTTAAGGTTGATGTCAATGCGTTTGACAGCGCGGCGGCGGCGGTAGGCGGATATTTTTATGGTGAAGATCCGGTGGTGGAGGTGACGGTGCAGTGCGAGGAACTTTTCCTGCGCAAATGGACGGTGCCGTTCATGCCGGACCTGATTAAGAAGTATTTGGGGATTCCGGATGCGCCGCCTGTGGCGGCGGGGTGATGACTGAAGAATTGAAGAACAGTGGCACTCAAGTGCCACATGCCGGGAAAGATCGAGCAAGACCAACGTCAGGTGCAGTATGCAGAAAGTAATCAACTTCCTCGAACAAAACGTGCAGTGGGTGGCGCTGGGTCTGGGAGGTCTGTTTTTCCTGTGGATGACATGGGGGAACGTGATCACGCCACCGGCGAGTGTGATGGTTGGCGGGCGGACGTATACCGCGGGAGAAGTGGATCAACTGGCGGATGATGCGGCGCAGCGGCTGCAGATGGCGATGAACAGTGGTGGATCGCTGGATGTGCAGGTGCCGGATGTGCGCGGCGATCTCGATGCGAAACTGAACCCGGCGGCGCGTCCGCCGTTTAACGGGCAGGTGTTTGCGTCGAAGACGTTTAAGCCGGAAGCGCCGGGGGATCCCGGGACTATTCCTCAAAAACCGGGGCAGCCCCCGGTTCCACAAGCGCAGAAGATCGCGAATTTACCGGTTCTTCCACCGGCGGATCCCTATGGGGTGAGCGCCGGTGTGGCGACGGTCGAGCTTCCGGCGCAACCGGGCACTCCGGCGCAACCGAATGTGCAGTTGGTGGCGGGGCCGGTCGATCAGTTGTGGGCGACGGCGTCGTTCACGGTGCCGATGGGGCAGATCGCCAAGGAATTTGCCGATAAAAAAATCCCGCCCGCGCTGAGCAAGACGGAATTTTTGCAGGTTGAAATGGTGCGCGAAGAGCAAGCACCGAATGGGGCGTGGGGCAATTCGAAAGTGATTGCTCCGGCGGCGCAGGCGCTACCGATGTTGCCGTTTCCGGTAGCCGGCCAGAAGGGGATGGAGATCACGTACAAGCAGTGGGCGGACACGAACCAGGTGCTGATCATTCAGCCTCCGTTTTACAAGATGACGGCGGGGACCCCGTGGCAGATTCCGGGTGTGGTGATTCCGGTGATTGCTCGGCCGTTTGATCCGGCGCACGATGTGGCGCGGACTCCGGAAGAGAAGGAGATCAAGAAGAAGTACGATCAGGAGCAGTTTAAGATTCGCGCCGAAGCGGCGAAGAGCCGGGCGAAATCGGCGGGCCGGTCCTCTGGGCGCACCAGTTCACCGCGCGGTGGATCGCGTGCGGCGCCAGCAGGTGACGGCAATGTCGTCAATGCACCGCGGGCGATTTACGGGCAACCACCGGTTGGGGCGGGGGTGGCGAATGGGGAAGCCTCGCCAGTTGGAAACGATGAGACAGCCGGCGGCGGCCCGACGATGCAGTCGCAGCCACAAGGTCTGCCGCCGGAAATTCAGAAGATGCTGGGGCCGATCACGACGATTTTCGATCCAGCGACGGTGAACGATAAGGTTCTGGTGTGGGCGCATGATGTGACGGTCGAGGCGGGCAAGACATATCGGTACAAGATCAAATATCGCATGGGCAACCCGCTGTACATGGCAACCAATGCCGCGGCGCCGGCGCTGATTAACCAGTTCGATCTGGTCAGCGGCGAGAGCAAATGGACGGACGCGATCATTGTGCCGTCGATGACGCAGTTCTTCGTTCGTCAGGGAATCGCGCCCAACGGTACGTCTGCGACTTTTGATATCTATCGCTGGCAGAACGGCCAGATGTGGACGAAAGTCCAGAGCGTGCAGGTGGGCGATGTTGTTGGCGGGCTTGATGGAATCATCGATTACACAACCGACTGGACGGTGGTGGATCTGCGGCCTGATGTTCGGGGCGCATCCAGTGGATATGTGCTATTAATGGATTCCGCCGGTCACACGATGCGTCGGGATCACCTGACGGATGGAAATAACTTGAAGTACAAGGAAATGAAGGATCAGTTCGCGCCAAAGGGCCCGAACGGGCAGCCATTGGCGGCGCGGCCTTAAACGCGGATAGATTGCAGGAACAATCAGACGGGGAGTCGC
>Ga0070714_100003861_pt1 | contig 11256 bp, 10 predicted proteins | sample LARL83metaG_FD_65450 | JGI IMG/M metagenome (GOLD analysis project Ga0070714, IMG submission 65450) | Corn, switchgrass and miscanthus rhizosphere microbial communities from Kellogg Biological Station, Michigan, USA - LAR L8-3 metaG | ecosystem: Host-associated > Plants > Roots > Rhizosphere ... | reverse complement strand
CTGGAGCGCGACCTGATGTTCGAGGTGATCCCGGCCGACGCGTGCGGCTCCGACGTGCTCGCGCCCGGGGACGCGCCGCTCGGGGACGGCGCGGTCGCGCTGTTCAACCAGGGCACCCCCGGCTGCGCGGTCACCCCCGACGGGACGCTGTGGATGTCGCTGTTCCGCGCGTGCTCCGGGTGGCCGAGCGGTGTCTGGATCGACGGCGACCGGCGGACCGCGCCCGACGGTTCATCGTTCGCCTGGCAGCACTGGTCACACACGTTCCGCTATGCCCTAGCCGCGACTCCCGGGGCCGGCGGCTGGCGGTCGGCCGGGTTCAGCGCGGCCGCCGAGGAGTACAACCACGACCTTCTGGCCCTGGTCGGCCCGGCCGGCGACGCGGAGCCCGCGCCCGGCGGGCTGCTCTCCGTCACGGGCGCGCCCAACGTGACGCTGTCGGCCGCCAAGCCGGCGGGTAACCCGCTCGCGGCGGGGCGGCCGGGAACCCCGTCCCGCGCGCCGGGTGACGTCACGGTGCGGCTGCGGGAGACCGACGGGCGGGCGGCCGTCGCGGAGCTGCGGCTCGCGGCGGGAATCGAGGCGGCCTGGGTGAGCGACCTGCTTGAGGAGCGGTACGGCGCGGCGCTGCCATCGGCCGCCGGCCAGCCGGGCGGGCCGCTTGCGATGCGGGACGGTGCCGTGCTCGTCCCCGTGCGGCCCTTCGAGACGGTGACGCTGCGCGTGCGGCCGGCGGCGGACCGTGCGGACCGGGCGGCCGGGGCGGATGCGGCAGGCGCGGCCGGGGAGCTGCCTGAGCCAGCGCAGCCCGTTTACGCGCGGTACTGGCTGCACGGGAAGGGCCCCGCGCCGGCCGGGAACGTCCCGGTCGCGGTGCACCTCTCCCCCACCAGGGTCACGCTCGGCGGAGACGCCGGGGCGGCGAGCGCGGGCGCGGCCGTCGGCCCGGGCGCGGCCGACGGCCCGCGGCGCGTGACGCTGACCGTCGCGTCCGGGCCGGCTGGCGGCAGCGGCGAGGTCGAGCTCATGGTGCCCGCCGGGCTAGCGGCGGCGGCCAGCGGGCCGCTGCGCTACGAGCTCGGCCCGAACGAGTTCGCGTCCTGGAACGTGACGGTCGGCGCGCGGCCCGGCGCCGCCAACGGGCGGTACTTCCTCACCGCGCGGATCGGCGACGGGCTCGGCCAGCTGCTCGAGGACACCGCGCTCGTCACGATCGGCGAGGCGGGCGGCCCCGATCCGGACTTGCCGCCGGACGAGCTGTTCACGCGGCTGCAGTCCGACGTCATGGCCCTCGCGGACGAGGCCGACGTCACCTTGCTGACCGAGGCGGTACGGCTGGCGCCGGGCGAGAGCGGCGAGCTCGCGGTGCGCGTCGCCAGCCGCCTGGCCTCGCAGCTGCGCGGTGAGGTGCAGCTCATCTCCCCCGTCGGCACCTGGCCGGCCACCGCGCCGTGGACCCAGCCGGTCACCGTCGAGCCGGGCGGCGAGGCGACGCTGCGGTTCGCCGTCTCCGTCCCGGCGACGGCCGCCCCCGGGTGGGAATCGTGGCTGCTGGTGAAGCTGATGTACTTCGGGCGGGTGCGCTACTCAGATGCCGTGCCGCTCACTGTCGGCTAGCCGCCGCGGCGAAGAAACGAAGGAGCACGGCATGACAGGCACAACGGCGAGAGCGCACAAGGTCGCGTTCTACGCGGACATCTTGTACGACTCCGGGCTCTCCCCCGCCTACTGGATCCCGCCCGCGAACCTCGACGTGGACGTGATCCTGCTCGGCGGCGACATCCACTACGCACCCGACGGCCTCGGTGCGATGCTCGCCGAGATCAGGCAGTCACAGCACGAGGCCACCAGGATCGTCGTCGTGCCCGGCAACGGCGAGTACGTCCGCCAGGAGCTCGGCGACTCGCGCGACCGGTACCGCGCGGCCGTGGCCGCCATACCGAACACCACCTGGCTCGACGACGAGACGCTCCTGCTGCCGGGCGGCCTGCGCATCGTCGGGTCGACCTTGTGGTCCGCGGTGGCCGAAGGGGACATCGGCCACTACACGAAGCTGCTGGCGGACCACGGTCACAAGGGCGTCGACGACATCCGCCTCGGTGGCCGTTACCTCACCTTGCGGGACACCAACGAGCTGCACGCGGCGGCGCGCGAGTTCATCGCACGGGAACTGGGCGCCCTGTCGGGCGAGGAACGCGCCAAGACCATCGTGTGCACCCACTTCTGGCCGACGCTGCGGCCATGGACGGATGACACCGGCCGCCCGCTCGACTCCTCCCAGGAAGAAACGCAGTGGCTGCACATGATCGGGTCCGGCCTTGACGACCTGATCGCCGAGTCAGGCCCGCGGTTCTGGCTGTGCGGACACGCGCACACGACGCACCAGGTGACGATCGGGGCCACCCTGGTCGCGTCCAACCCGCGGGCCGGGGACGGACCCGGGCACCTCAACCCCGAGTTCACGGAGAATTGCGTAGTCGAGCTGTGACCAGCGCGCGGCTACGGCGGGCACATAGGCCTGGACGACCGTAACGCACGGCGCGCCGTGGCCGGCCGACTGGCCGGCCACGGCGCGCTGAGCACTGGACCGCTGAGCACGGGCGGGGCGACGGGGTGAGGGGCCGGGCGGGCCGGGGTAAAGCGCCGCCCTTAGTCGCTGAGCGCGGCGGCCGCGATGTCCTCGCCGTCCGGCAGTCCCGCGGGGGTGTCGGGCACCTTTGGCCTGCGGGTGCGCAGCAGGACGGCGATGACCGCGAACGCGGCCACGTCGAAGACCGCGGCGAGGGTGAACGCGGTGGACATGCCGTGCGCCAGCACCTGCCGGTGCAGCGCCTGCGCGGTCAGGCCGGCGACCGGGTGCGCCAGCGAGGCGCGGGTCGCGGTGCCGAATACCGCGACGAGCACCGCGAGCCCCACCGAGCCGCCGAGCTGCTGCATGACGTTGACCATGCTGGACGCGGCGCCGGACTCCTGCGGGCGCACCCCGGCCAGCGATGCCGTGGTGAGCGGCACGAACACCACGCCCATGCCCGCGCCGAGCAGCACCATCGGGCCGAAGACGCCGGACCAGTAGTCCGTCGCCGGCGACACCCGCGACAGCCAGGCCATCCCGGCCACCACCGGGATCATGCCAGCCAGCATGAGCCGGTAGCCGCCGACCCGCGGCATCAGCCGCGGCGCGAGCCGCGACACCGCGAAGAGCAGCAGGGTCATCGGCAGGAAGGCGATCCCGGCGCGCAGCGGGCTGAAGCCGAGCACGTCCTGCAGGAACTGGGTGAGGAAGAAGAACATGCCGAACATGCCGCCCACCACCAGCAGCCGCGCGGCGTACGAGCCGGAGCGGCCCCGGTCGGCGAACAGCCGCAGCGGCGTGATCGGCTGCTCCGCGCGGGTCTCGTTCAGTATGAACGTCACCAGCAGCACGGCTGCCGCCGCGAACGAGGCAAGCGCGAGCTTGTCCCCCCAGCCGCCGGATGCCGCCCTGATGAAGGCGTAGACGAGCGCGGCGACGCCCGCCGTGGAGGTGACCGCGCCCGGCAGGTCGAACCGGCCGGACTGCCTGGGCGTCTCGGTCACGAACCGCGGGGTGAGCAGCATGACCGCGATGCCGATCGGCACGTTGACGAACAGCACCCAGCGCCACGACGCCCACTGGGTGATCAGGCCGCCGAGCACGAGGCCGAGCGAGCCGCCCGCGGTGACCACCCCTGAGTAGATGGCGAGCGCCCTGACCCGCTCCCGGCCTTCGGCGAAGCCGCTGACCACGAGGGCGAGCACGGCCGGGGAGGCGAGCGCGCCGCCGACGCCCTGCAGGGCCCGGGCCGCGAGCAGCACGCCCGCGTTCGGTGCCAGGCCTCCGGCCAGCGACGCGAGGGTGAAGACGGCGATGCCGGCGAGGAACATGCGGCGCCGGCCCAGGATGTCGCCGGCCCGGCCGCCGAGGAGCAGCAGCCCGCCGAACGTGAGCGTGTAACCGTTCATCACCCACGACAGGCTCGTCGCGGAGAAGTGCAGTCCGGCCTGGATGTGCGGAAGCGCGATGTTTACCACCGTGGCATCCAGGATGATCATTAGCTGTGCGCCGAGCATGATCGTGAGCGCGACGCCGGGACGGGCGGCCCGCTGGCCGCCGGCGGCCCGCGCGTCCGCTCCCCGATTCGCCAGGCGCGAGGTACCATGAGGAAATATACGGAGGTTCACTCCACTTACTATACGGAGGCCGCCTCCGTTTTGCAAACAGAAATAGCGTGCTGACCGATGGACATGACTGAAAACCCTCGCACCGAGGCCTGTGACGAGCCGCGGATGCGCGCCGACGCGCGGCGCAGCCGGGCCAAGCTCCTCGAGGCCGCGACCGCGGCGTTCGCGGAGAACGGCGCCGACGCGCCGCTCGAGGACATCGCCCGGCGGGCCGGCGTCGGCATTGGCACGCTCTACCGGCACTTCCCGACGCGGACCGACCTGCAGGCGGGCGTGTTCCGCAGCCAGGTGGACGCGGTCTGCGCGACGGCCGACGAGCTGATCGGCAACGTTTCGCCTGAGCAGGCGTTCGCCGGGTCGGTGCGGGCGATCGCCGGTTACCTGATCACCAAGCGCGGGCTGGCCCGGGCGCTGATGGACTCACTGGGCAAGGACTCCGAGCTGATCTCCGCCTGCTCGCTGCGGATGCGCGACACGCTGGACCGGCTGCTCGACCACGCCCAGCAGGCTGGCGTGCTCCGCCCCGACGTCACCGCCCATGACGTGCTGCGCCTGGTGCACGGCATCGTGATGGCGACCGAGACGGCACCGCAGGACACCGACCGGCTGCTCGGCATGATGCTCGACGGCCTGCGCGCGGGCAGCGCCGCCGGTGGCGTCAGATCCCCGGGGGCCGGTTCTCGTACGCCGTAGAGAGCACGACCGTGGTGCGCGTGGAGACGTTGGCGAGGGTGCGGATCTGCTGGAGCAGGTCCTCCAGGTCGCGCGGTGAGCCGACCCGGACCTTGAGAATGTAGTTCTCCTCCCCCGCGACGCTGTGGCAGGCCTCGATCGCCTCAAGGTCCTTCAGCTTGTCCGGCACGTCGTCGGGAGCCGCCTGGTCAAACGGCTTGATCGACACGAAGGCGGTCAGCGGCAGCCCGATGACGTCGGGGTTACAGAGCGCGACATAGCCGGTGATAACCCCGTCAGTCTCAAGCCTGCGCACCCGCTGGTGCACGGCGGACACGGAAAGGCCTGCCTGCCTCGCCAGCTCGGTGAAGCTCATCCGCCCATTGCGGGACAACAGGGACACAATCCGACGGTCGATCTCTTCCACTACGACAACGTAACGTGCCGTCAACCCTAATCGTGACCGCATGTGGTAACGGGTTCGTCTCGGGACCTCTCGCGATGACATCCGGTATCTGCCCAACTACCGGATCGTCCCCTTGGAGAAAACGGTCGTCCGTGGTGAGAGACTGGAGGCATGCAGCCGGAAGAACTCTACGAACTGGACACCGACCCGACGCCAGAGGCCGAGGGAGCGGCCCTGCTCGTGCACCTGGAGGGGTTCATGGACGCGGGAGCGGCCGGGCGCCTGCTCACCGAGCACCTGCTCGACGCGTTCGAGCACACCACGGTGGCCCGGTTCGACACCGACCGGCTGCTCGACTACCGGTCCCGGCGGCCGCTGATGACGTTCGACGGCGGCAAGTGGGAGAGCTACGACGCGCCCGAGCTGGCGGTGTTCAAGCTCGCCGACAGCAAGGGAAAGCCGTTCCTGCTGCTCACCGGGCCGGAGCCGGACCACGAATGGGAAGCGTTCGTGTCCGCGACGCAGAACCTCGCGCAGCGCCTGGGCGCCGGGCCGATGATCACCTACTTCGGCGTGCCGATGGGCATACCGCACACCCGGCCGCTCGGCGTCATCACGCACGCGACCCGGCCGGGCCTGGTCACCTCCAAGGTGCCGCTGCCGTCGAAACTGCAGGTGCCCGCGTCGGCCTCCTCGCTCATGGAGTTCCGGTTCGGCGAGGCGGGCCGGGACGCGATCGGCCTGGTCGTCCAGGTGCCGCACTACCTGTCCCAGGCCGCGTACCCGACCGCGGCGCTCACCTTGATCGACGCGCTCACCGAGGTGACCGGGCTCGACCTGCCCGCGCTCGAGCTGCGCGAGGCGGCGGACCGGACCAACGAGCTCATCGACCGGCAGGTCGCGGAGTCCGCCGAGGTCGCCGAGCTGGTCCAGGGCCTGGAGGCGCAGTACGACGCGGCGGTCGCGCACGACGGCGAGAACCTGCTCGCCGAGGGCGAGGAAATGCCGACCGCGGAAGAGCTCGCCGCGGCGTTCGAGCAGTTCCTCGCCGAGCAGGGCGGGTCAGAGGACTAAACGACCACCAGGTCGCGCGGCGCGTTGTTCAGCCGCTGGACGCCGGCCCCGCCCGTGGCTGGATCGGTCGCCGGGTCGGCGCAGACCACGATGTCCTCGATGCGCGCCCCGTGCGGGCCGGGGTAGATGCCCGGCTCGATGGAGAACGCCATCCCCGGCTCGAGCGGGACGGTGTTGCCCTCGACGATGTAGGGGTCCTCGTGGGACTCCAGCCCGATGCCGTGCCCGGTCCGGTGGATGAACCAGTCGCCGTACCCGGCGCCGGCGATGATCTCGCGGGCCGTCCGGTCGACGCTCTCCGCGGTGACGCCGGGCCGGACATGACGCGTCGCCGCGTCCTGGGCGCGCCGCAGCACCTCGTAGTAGGCGAGGAACTCATCGGGCGCGTGGCCCATCGCGTACGTCCGCGTGCAGTCCGAGCAGTACCCGGACGGCATCGTGCCGCCGATGTCGACGACCACCACGTCGCCGCCGGAGATGACCCGGTCGGAGACCTCGTGGTGCGGCGACGCCGCGTTCGGCCCGGAGCCGACGATCACGAAGTCCACCTGGACGTGCCCCTCGGCGAGGATGGCCTCCGCGATCCGCGCGCCGACCTGCCGCTCGGTCAGCCCCGGCTTGAGCCAGCCGGGCACCTGGGCGTGCACCCGGTCGATCGCCTCGCCCGCCTCGAGCAGCGCGGCGACCTCGGCGGCCGACTTGCGGATCCGCAGCGGCGAGAGCACCGTGCTCGCCAGCCGCTGGCTGGCCGCGGGGAAGGCGTCCGCGAACTGCAGCACGTGCAGCGCCCACATGCGGTCGGACAGGCCGATCGACCGCGGGTCGCCGACTCGCTTCTTGATCATCCCGAACGGGAGCGCGGTCTCCCCCCACGTCACGGTCTCCAGGTCGAGCGCGCCGGCCGGCGAGGCCTGCGCCGCCTTCAGCTCGAGCTGCGGCACCAGCAGGAAGGGGTCGCCGTCCGCCGGGATCACCAGGCAGGTCAGCCGCTCCAGCTGCTTGGCGTCGTAGCCGGTCACGTAGCGCAGGTCGGGACCGGGCGTGAGCAGCAGGACGTCAAGGCCGGCCGCCCGGACGGCGTCCGCGACGCGGGCCAGGCGCTCGGTCGGGTACAGGGCGGAGTCGGTGGTCACGTTCGTCCTTCTCTCGGCCGGATGGGCGCGGAGCGCTTGTTGCTGTTATCCCCACACTGGCGGCTCACCGGGTGACCGCGGCGCGGAAGCGGGTGAGCGAGGAGCCGAGGCCGAGCTCGGCGCCGATCTCCGTGAGCAGCTCGCCGTCCGGCGGGACGGCGGGCAGCGTGCCGTCGATGTCGTCAGGCAGCGGGACGTCCGTGGCCGTCGCCACCACCGCGGGGGCGACGTCGAGGTAGCCGCGCGCGGCCTCGAGCTTCTTCCGCGTGCCGGGCGGGAACCCGCCGTGGCCCTTGTCGAGTGCCTCCTTGACACTCTCCAGGCTACCGAAGGCCCTGATCAAGGCCGCGGCGGTCTTCTCGCCGATGCCGGGGACGCCGGGCAGGCCGTCACTGGGATCGCCGCGCAGCACGGCGAAGTCGGCGTAGCGGTCCCCCGGGATGTCGTACTTGGCCGCCACCTCCGCCTCGGTGACCGGGTCCAGCTTGCCAAGGCCCTTGATGGTGTAGAGCACGCGCACCTGCCGCGCGTCGTCGACCAGCTGGAACAGGTCGCGGTCGCCGGTGACCACGTCGACCGGCTGCCGGGCGCTGGCGGCCAGGGTGGCGATGACGTCGTCGGCCTCGTAGCCGTCGTGCTCGGCGATGGCGATCCCCGAGGCGATCAGCACCTGGGTGATCAGCGGGATCTGCACGGCAAGCCCTGGCGGTGTCTGCTCGGACCCGTCGGGCTCGGCGCGGTGCGCCTTGTACCCGGGGAGCGCCGCGGTGCGGAAGGCCGGCCGCCAGTCCGCGTCCAGGCAGGCCACCAGCCGGGCCGGCCCGTGATCCCGGACCAGCCGGGCGATGGCATCGAGCAGCCCGCGGATCGCGTTCACCGGCGTCCCGTCCGGCGCGGTCACCGTCTCCGGCATCCCGTAGAACGCGCGGTAGTACAGCGACGCGGTGTCAAGGAGCATCAACGAGCCCACGCCGGTAATACTGCCATCTTCCGCGGCCTTACGCGGCGACTGCCCCCACGAGAGCCCCGTGCGTCGAGTCCGCGCAGGTCGGCGCTGGCCGGCGGCATGCGGCATAATCTGCCCATGCCCATCCAACGCTGGCGGTGCCCGGTCGTGCTGCGGGTCAAGTCCGTCATCACCGCCGCGGCCGGCGTCGCGGCCGCGCTCGTGTTCTTCCCGCTGTGGCTCGCGGTCCCGGTGGCGGTGCTGCTCGGCGTGTGGGGCCTCGGCATGGCCGGGTACGGCGCGTCCGTGACGCTGGACACGGGCGCGGGCCTGCTCCGGATGCGGATGGGCCCGGTCTTCCAGCGGATCAGGCTCGCGGACGTGACCGCCGTGCTCGTCGAGAAGAACAAGGTGTCCATCGGGCGGGCCAAGGGCTGGGAGGTCTCGCTGTACGCCTGGGGCAAGGGACCGCTCGACCGGCTGCTCCGCGTGCCCGCCGTGGCCGGCGACATCGGGCACGCGATATCTTCGGCCGTCGCGCTCGCGCAGGCCGGCGCCGGCACGGACACGGGCCCCGACGTCGGCACCGGCGAGCGGCGGGACCAGGCCGCGGCGCGAAACCGGCCGTCCCGCAACCGGTCCCGGCTGGCCACGATGCTGCTCGGGGCGAACGGCGTGCTGGCGATCGGCTGCGCGCTCGTCGTCCGCGTCCACTGGCAGAACCCGGTGCTGACCGTGCTCGGCGTCATCATCGCGCTCGTGCTCGGCGTGTCCGGCCTGCTCTACCTGCTCGTGGCGCTGTGGATCCTGCTGACCGGCCGCGCGCCGCGCGCCAGTCTCACCTCGTAAAGGGCCGGCCGGCCCGGTGGGCGGATCGGGTCGGCCGGGGCTGATGGGGCCGGCCGGGCGGCCGCTAGCGGGTAACTGCAGGTAGATCTTGCCGCCGGACACGGTGACCTTGGCACCCGCGAGCGGCGTGGTCGCCGGGCCGGCGACGACCGAGCCGTCGGTGATCTTGAACTTCGCGCCATGGCAGGGGCAGTTGATCGTCCCGCCGGCGACCTGGTTGCATATGCACCCGACGTGGGTGCAGATGGCGCTGAACGCCTTGTACTGCCCCGTGGCCGGCTGGGTGACCACCACCTGGGCGGCCGTGTAGACCTTCCCGCCGCCGACCGGGATGTCGGCGGCGAGGCCGAGGACGGTGCCGCCCATCGGGGCGGCGCTGCTCGGGCTGCTTGCGCTGCCACCGCTCATCGAGCCGCTGCTCGGGCTGCTCATCGGCCCGCTGCTCATATCGCCGCTGCCGGCGGTCGAGGGTGCCATCGTCGCGGTCGTCGGCATGCCCACGGGGGCGGGTGCCTGGCCGGCCTGGTTCGCGTCGTACGGCACGGCGGCGGTGCTGCACGCGGACAGTATCCCCGTCGCACCAAGGACTCCCGCGCCGAGCAGCACGCAGCGCCGGGTGGCGCAGTGATCCTGCTGGGACTCGTCGGTCATCTGTCTTCCTTCTCGTGTTTGCCGTCAGCATCTCTTCTACGGCAAGCGGGCAGCCCGGCATTGGTCACCGTGAAGCACGTAAGAACCCGGTAACCGCCGGCGATCCCTCGCCGGCCGCAAAGCCCCCAGGATCGCAACGTTAGCTTTTCGTGACCTATAACGCGGCGATTTCGCCGGCTTCGCGGCGCTTACCCGGCCGTCCGCGTGGCAAATATCCTGGTGGCATGCATCAGCCACGGACCCAGATGAACGGAAGGCGACGGTGACGGGACACCAGCACGGGTCGCACGGGCACGGGTCCCATGGGCACGCGCACGGGCACGGTGCGTCACCGGACGCGGACTGGCGCTGGCTCGCCGCGGCCGCCGCGCTCATCGTGGCGTTCATGGTCGGCGAGGTGGTGGCCGGCCTGATCGCGCATTCCCTCGCGCTGCTGTCCGATGCCGCCCACATGCTGACCGACGCCGCGGCCATCGGGCTCGCCCTCGTCACGGCCCGGGTGGCGGGACGTCCGGCCCGCGGCGGTTACACCTACGGGCTGCGCCGGATGGAGATCCTGTCCGCCCAGGCGAACGGCATCACGCTGGTGCTGCTCGCCGTCTGGCTCGGCTACGAGGCGGTGCTCAGGCTGATCACGCCGCATCCGGTGGCCGGCGGCCTGATGCTCGGCGTCGCCCTCACCGGGGTGGTCGTCAACCTGGCGGCGACCTGGCTGCTCGCGCGGGCCAACAGCGCGGGCAGGCGGCGCAGCCTCAACATGGAGGGCGCGGTCGCCCACGTGCTCACCGACCTGTACGCGTTCGCGGCCACCGCCGTCGCCGCCGTCATCATCCTGGCCAGCGGGTTCAACCGGGCCGACCCGATCGCCACGCTCGTCGTCGTGCTGCTGATGCTGCGCGCGGGCGCGGGGCTGATCCGCGAGTCCGGGCGGATCTTCCTCGAGGCGGCGCCCGCCGGGCTCGACCTAGCCGCCCTCGGCGCGGCGATGGCGGCCCGCCCGAACGTCGCCGAGGTTCATGACCTGCACATCTGGGAGATCACCACGGAGATGCCCGCCGCGTCGGCGCACGTGCTCGTGCGGCCGCGGCAGGACTGCCATGCGGTCCGCGCCGACCTGGAGGAGCTGTTCGCCCGCGAGTACGGCATCACCCACCTGACCCTGCAGGTCGACCACCTGCCCGACACCGCCAGCGAGGCGGCGGCCGCGCCGGCCGCGGCCGACCGCCCCGGGCCGTTGCCGGAGCAGGACGCCGATGACCACCACCGGGCCGACGAGGCCCGCGATTCCCACTGCGAGGACTCCCACGGCCCGGCGTACCGGCCCG
>Ga0070714_100003858_pt1 | contig 11258 bp, 10 predicted proteins | sample LARL83metaG_FD_65450 | JGI IMG/M metagenome (GOLD analysis project Ga0070714, IMG submission 65450) | Corn, switchgrass and miscanthus rhizosphere microbial communities from Kellogg Biological Station, Michigan, USA - LAR L8-3 metaG | ecosystem: Host-associated > Plants > Roots > Rhizosphere ... | reverse complement strand
GTGTGTTTTCATTGGAACACTGAAATATTCTTGAGTGCTTAAGTCAAGATTGTTGGATTTTCGAAAGGCAGAACCATTCGAATTACTCCATGCGATTAGTTTGCCATGTTGATCTAGGATGTAATATCCATCAGTGAGTAGCCTAGTAGAAGCCTGGGCGTTGTCGATAAGAGCCTGGGTTAGCGTGGTCATGTTATTCTGGATAGCAGGAGAGACTGCAAGTGTTCTTAGGTTATTGGTAATTGATTGTATATCATGTATCAATAATTCAGACAGATCATGTGCTTCAATTCTTGCGTTGGATCTTATCTCTTGTGAAGCTATTTCGGCGATGTCTTTAGCTGTAACCGAGGAATATTGATACGACAGAATTGACAAAGAGGTTCCGATAGCGGCAATTACCAACAGTAGCACAATATTGCTTTTAGAAAATGCTGCCATCTTTCACCTGAAATCATTATTTTGATTGCTCATATAAATACATCAACTAGTTATAGATCATGATCTATTTACGAAAGGGCAAATGGTAGGATAGGCTCTGACTTGAACGTAATGGCGGCGGATGACTGCATTACAAATAATAATGATTGGCCATAGTGTAGGTAATGAACGAGATCTTGTCCGACGTACATAATTGATTCGCAAAAATCGCAAATGATTCTTCAAAAAATAAATTCCATACTTAAAAACACACGTACAACTATTCAATAGAATCCTATCATTCTGAATTTAGTATAGCGTGTTCTGAAAAAACCTGTTGTTTTACTTTAAATAATAGACCGTGGTCTGTTAAGCACACTATTATTTCTACGACGATAATAGAGCTGATTGAATACGCATCGTTTGCAGCTTGCTTTTCTTGATTACCTGACCCCCTAACATATGTAGGTGACTATCTAACATCATATAATAATTCGGTCAATTCTGATACCAATTATTAGTAACATGCTCAGAGTATTGGTATCAATAATTGTTATGATAATCCAGAATAGAGAAAAATATCTAAATGAAAGAATTAATCAGAATATTGAAAAAATAATACTATAATAGTATTTAGTCCAGCTTTTATTTGAAGAGAGTATTAGGTTATGCAAGTAATGAAACACAGAAGTAGACTAGAAATAATTGCCGAAATCCTCGAAACTGCCAATTCCAGTAAAGCTATACAAGCAAAAATTATGCATCGGGTATATTTGTCTTATCCACAACTGAAAGAATACCTAGCAATGTTACTAGAAAATGGCTTAATAGAATATAGACAGCCAGACAGAGTTTACCGAACAACAAGTAGAGGAATGCGTTTCTTAGATATCTATCGGCAGCTAAATGACGTAGTAGTTATGACCGACAATATAATAGTAAGATGAACAACGTTAACCTGGAACTAATCAAAGTCGCAGGTCTTTCTCTAGGCCTCCCGCCAGATGGCCTTTGTTTTGGCCAACATAACGAAGCCAAACAAGTACAAGACTTGCACTAGAAGGCCAAGTGAAATTGACCATTCTTTGGGGGTCGGAAGCCCCATAGTGTACTGGAGCATCAGGGATGCATGGGTTGTTGGGACTACATAAGCCACATATTGTAGGTTTAATGGCAGCCTGCTGATCGAATAAAAGACAGGCGGTAATACTGCCAAAATGACATTTACAAATGATATAACCTGAGTTGCATTTCGCATATGTAGCATATGTGAAGACAGAAAAAAGCCCATGGCGGACATGGAACCCCAAATCAAGAAAATAGTTGAGAGCAGTAGTGGTATGTTACTAATGGAGGTTCCGAAGAAGGCTGCAAGCACTGTAAGTACGGTCAAGGCCGGAAACCCAAATAACAGCTGCGATAATGCCAGCCCAGTCATGTATGTCATTGGGGAAACCGGCGATGCGACAAAGACATCTTGGATTTTGTATTCGGTCTTGTAAAAAGATATGTCCTGCCCAAGAGCAAGCCCATAACCTACTAATGCCATTACAAGACTTCCGGCGATGGCAAACTGGATGTAATGTCCATTGCTAACTACGAATAAAACGAATAACAGCGAAAAAGGACTTATCGCAGAAAAGACCATGGATATTGGATTCCTTCGCAGCCACAGGATTCCAGTTAGATACGCAATCAAAAATACTTGTTTAAGAACTAGGATTCTTTTCGATTCTTTAAATTTAGTATCCGTAGGCAACATTATCTGTTAGGTTTTAGACTGAACAAACCGTTGTTCCTGTCATAGATTCGAAAATTAGAGTCTCTTAATCTTTTATTCTCCTGGACAGGTTTACAGAGCAAGGCTTTCTTCTTGTTGGCGATTTTGTGTTACAGATAATATGTCAATTCCATCACCGCTCGCAGAATCTCTTTGAATAGATGATTTAATTGCCTTTACCGCTAGCTCTCTTGCACCTTTTTCTGACATATTGTCCCTGTACTCCCCATCCATAACACCGAGTGCCATTTCCGCTCCTGATCCAACGGCAGCGTAATCATCCGGAAGCACAGAACCAAGAGGATCCAATGTATAGATTTGTGGTTTATTGTCTATTCCTCCTACAATAACCTGCGTCAATAATGGAAAGAACCGCCTTTCGAACATTATCACAGACATCATTTTTGCAATAGAATTCGGAGGCACGTTTCGTCTGGTTTCGAGCTTTCTAATCTTGGCAAGCGCTGCCACCTGTCTTACCAAGATTTGCATGTCTGCAATCATGCCGGCACATGCCGCTCCAACCTGATCGGTGACCGGAAAAGTTTTCTTTGTATTCTTATTTACCACGAAGTTGCCATATGAAACGCGTTTCTCTGAAGCCAAGACAACCCCGTTGTCGAATGAGATTCCGACAGCGGTTGCCCCTGGCATAAATTGGAATGCCATTATAGTCCTGGATATATCCTATGTGGGGCAGATTTAGGCGTTTCTATCAAGGTATACTGCTGTAGCTCGCTTGTGTCAAAGATAGGCCGGGAAATGAAACGAAGTAAAAAGAGGGTCCACCATACCTTGAAGGTGAAAATGCATGATCCTAATGGTTTTCATTTTTTTGCAAGAGCACGGTCATGGATTCTTATCGCTTCGGCAACAAGCCGATTCTGAAGCTCAAGGGCATCCTTGCCTTCTGGATGTTTCGTTTCCGCCAATGCCTCTGCCACAATATTAATAATATGTCTTAAAAGGAACTCCTCGCCTCGTGTAGATTCTGCCTTATAAGTTGAATTCGCCTTATTTACAAATACTACATTCTCATTCTTGAAACTGTATCTAGAATCATATTCATCCTCATAAGGGATAACCTTATATCCAACTTTTTTTAATGCAAAGGTTCTTTTCAGTATTGGTTTCTTAATCTGTTTGGTTGTGACCGTATTGACAGGGCTACTTAGTGCCACTATCTGTTCTTGCTGTAAGACCAAATTCGTCTCATCGGTTGCAGGCGGTGAACCTACCTTAGGAGTTTGTTGCTGTGTATGGCGCTGCTGTGTTATACTCGTTTCGGTGATGGCACGTGAATCAATCTTACTACCCGTATGAAGCTGTGCTCCTTTGGGTACGATGAGAGATGAATTCTCGTCGCCAGAAATTTTTGTAAACGCCGTGCCAGTTGCTTCACCATCCATTATTGGTACTCTTTCATCGACATCTATTATCTCATACCCCTCTACTTCTTGATGAGTTTCCAGATTTTCAACTATGGCCTGCCCGAGCACTTTATCGATCTCCCTGTAGATCTTAGATTCCTCTCGCGTAATCAAAACGTCTTCATACTCCGTCAAACTGGGCAAAACAGTTTCTATAATGAAAGTTCTCATTGCCTGGTTGAATTTTGTATATTCTTCGTCTTCAATAATAGCCGATTTGTCAGCAAATCTAGACGTTAATGCATCATTCCTCACAAACCCTGTTACCCTGCTTAATTTAGTATCAAAGCCAAAAGTACTACGAGTTACTATGTGATTTCCGACCATAATGGCTATTCCCTTTTCATCCTCAGTCAACGGTCTTCTGGCGATAACGATTTCACCAGCTATCTCCCCGTCTTCTAGATTTAACCCGATTCTATGGCCTTGTATCTCCGGGGCTATTATCTGCTGCGCACCAATAAAATCCCATTCAACAAATTTTTCTGCCTCCTTGATATATACTTCGAACATTGGTTGTCTTAGGATTGCGAGTTTCCGGATCTCTTTTATCAGTCTGAACGCATCAATAACTGTTTTCGAGCCTTTAAGTGTTAGCTCAGTACCGTTGCGACCCAAAGATGACTCGTGCAATTCGTCCAATAATGCATTTCCACTAAAAAGCCTGTCGAGGGTGTTTCCGTCTATAATAATGGTCTTCTCATAGTTGTCTCTCTTTGTCCTTATCTTCATACTTTCAAATGAAGTAAGAAACGACAGTCTACCGGTTCCGTATCTGCCAGTCCTGACTCGCTTTAATCTCGGTGATATTCTATCATGTTTTTTGTGAGGAGATCCTAAGAGCAAGAATTTTTCCATGCTATCTTGGTCCATTCCTGCGTTGTCCTCGATCACAACTGAGCCATCTTTCATTATCGTCACAACGGAAATCGTGGCATCCTCGTCAAAGGCATTTTCAATTAATTCCTTCACAATTTCATTTGGAGAAACCCAAGTCTTTGTAGCGAATTCTCTGAAAAATGATGGATGTACCCTTAATTCAGTTGTCATTACTTGATTGACGGGTACTTACTTACCTTTATTTATTACGTGTAAAATTATTATTGACAATTTACTCAGGACAACGTTTTGCTAAAGATTGTATCTCACTTTACAGTAATCCATGCTTTAGAAAATTCCTGCGAGCAAGTAATACCCTAGTTGTATTTCGTCGATTAAAGATCTCTGGCATGCTCCTATGAATTTGAGTGCAAACCCTTGTCATTGGAAATCATACCTCTAACGGTATCGCTTGCCTTCAATAAATTCTAAGAAATTTGTCTTCGCTTGTGAATATGGCATCTGTACCGGAGGATGTTTAAAACAGTATGCACTTATACTTTCAAGCGGTCCGCTGACTGACCTATCCAGAGCTAATTTTGCTCCTCTAACTGCATCAATCATAACTCCGGCGCTATTATATGCATCTACCACCCGTAGTTTAAGATCAAGTTCTACCGTCATGTTGCCAAAGTATTTCCCCCTCAATGAGATATAACAAACCTTATCGTTTTCTAAAAAGCGAACAAAATCTGACGGTCCCACTCGCATAGGAATCTCGTAAGGCGCCATCGCAGCGACAGCACTTGTCTTACTGATCCTTTTATCCTCCAGTCTTTCGTCGTCAAGCATATTGTAAAAGTCCATATCCCCTCCCATGTTCAGTTGGTAAGTCTCATCTATCTTTACTCCTCGATCGACGAGTAGCTTTACAAGTGTTTTGTGGAGCACGGTCGCGCCTAGTTGGCTCATTATGTCATCTCCTGCACAGGGTAGATTCTTATTCCGGAAGTCAGCCTGCCATTTTGGAGTCGATGCAATGAAGACAGGTATTGCATTTATGAAACAGACTCCAGCGTCCAGACAACTCCTAGCGTAGTATTGAGTAGCTTCCCTGCTTCCAACCGGTAGATAATTGATAAGTATCTCGGCTTTGGTGTCTCTGAGCACATCTGCCACATTAACAGTTGGCTTTTCAGACATTCTTAGCTTTTGACTCAAATGTTTGCCCACACCATCGAATACTTTAGATTTCGTAACTTTGACATCCATTTTGTTTACCTTAGTAATCGTAACTGTATTGTTTGGTTTAGCAAAAATTGCCTCAGAAAGGTCTTTTCCCACTTTTGAATCTGTAATGTCAAACGCGGCAACAAATTCAATATCACCTGGTTCAATTCCCCCGAGTGAATATTCCGTTAGACCTATCGCATGATTATTCTTCGTAGGAGAAGAGTAATATTGTGTGCCCTGCACAAGAGCAGATGCACAATTCCCTATACCGGCTAGTGCTACTCTAACTTTTTTTCGCATTTTACAATTAGTGTACCCATATAACCAGCTTAATATCTTTATCAAGAGTCACGATCGAGCCGAAATTCAAGTTGACGCTCTTTTCGAAGCGTATTGGGTTTTATTGTAAACGAGACGAAATTCTAATTTTTTGTACAATAGAAACAATCCCACATTGCTGAACGTTTGGAAACGTTTGGAATCCAAATTTTGCTTCCGAACTATTTGCAATAACACACCTATTATTTTCTTAGCAAGTCCTCAGCAGTGAAATAGGAAATAGGCTCGCGGGTTAGCGAACAGCACATCGATCCAGTTTGGCATTGTTGACACGCAAATAAAAGAGTAGTAAAATCAGCTTCTTAAAATGCAGATTGATTTTTCTTTTACGTCTGCCCATTTCAATAAATCAAATGACATGCAAAATGCGTCTACCCAACAGGAAATAGACCCTAGATCAACACGAACTAGATGAATTTTTTTTCATTACGTTTATCGTTCCCTCAAATATCGTCACCTTCAACTTTATCCGGGTCTGCCCTCAGAAGATCAATAGTGGCTATGCATTGGATATAATAGAGAATTTTGGACACCTTTATGTTGAAAATGCACGAATACATGCTCCGTTTTAGACAAACTAGAGCTGCTTCTTCATAATATTCCCAATTCCGAGTAAAAAAAGGGGTTTAGCCTCTTGAGGTATAATCATCAGGCAGTCTTTCATTCACACTTGTTTAGTCGATGTAACAATCTTGGATTGTGAAAATATTGACTGAGAGGCTTCAACAATGACACAGCCGCAAAATAATTGAATTATATTTTATACGACATCTTGTAGTTGTTGACGACTTTCTACGATATACTAGTTATCTTACGCGTGAAATCGAAACTTCTATTGTGGAAACATTTCGCAACCTTCCGTCTGGAGACTGGACTGGTTCGGATCCTATCTTTACTGGGCCAATTTTGTAACCTAGCATGTCCATCCTCTTTACGATTATCTGTGCGACGTCCACAGCTCTGGTAATGCTCTTTCCTCGAGCCTTTATAATCACGATCGGCTCGTTGGCCAGTTGAACTAGCGTAGCTGTAACATAAGTCATCAGAGGTTTTTTACCTACAAATATCTCATTGCTCGCTTTATGTCCTGTGTGTGCGTTGCTAGTCGACATTCGCGTAGGATTTATCCCTTAGGCTGGAATATAATGTTTGTTGATTGTTGCATATCACTCCTCCTGAGAATATTTTTCCAATATTTTTTCAGTGTCAGTTGGATTTGCTGAAATTTCTTTTACTGCGTCAGCGTTTTCGACTTCATAGCAGTGTAGCAGTTCTTCCTCGTCCTTGTAGAATAAAAAAACTTGATCTTCAAATATACAATGATATAGCTGGTTAATGATCATCTTTTCAGGTTTCAATTTAACGCCATCAGAGTGAACAGTAACTGGATATTCCAAGTTGGAGAGATTAGGAGCATCTGAAAACAAAAACTTATCTAAAGTAACAGAAGACTTATCCTTAGAATAAAGTTGCGGCTTTGAAATGCATATGCTGAACTATCGAAGACCAGCGGCCGAAACTGCAGGTAGCTAAAGGAGTGGAATAACTACAACCTAACAAAAACATCGAACTCAAGCTAATTCAAGTCAGAAGAACATGACGCGTGTGTCCTTGAAGGTTAACTCATTCAGAATCATCTAACTTTTCGATAGATCCGACTACTTAATGACGTTATACTATGGTGATCCCGTCGACCGATTTGAAGATGGTTCATTTGAAGGCGAAGCAGAAGAGATAGGGGAGGCGTTCCTGAGTTGTGCATCATTTCTTGCCCGCTTAGCTTCAATAGAAACGACACTAGCAAGGTAAATCCCCAACCAGGGTAAGAACATAATCTCCCCTGCTAGAGAATGAAACGTTTCCCATTCTGCAACATTGGTAGTTATTATCAACGCAAATAATGATAACGATATTATACGTATTACATTTACAGAAGCAGTTCCTATTAGTCCAAGCCCAAAGTAAACAAGTTTCCTCCGAATTGGCATATCCATCTTCAGAAGGAATGCAAGCATAACTAGACTGTAAATAATCATACTGTGAACGCCAGCAGATGGCCAGAATACCTTTAGTGCAAAATGTCCATGCAAGCCGTTTAGCACAAGCAGATTACCTTGCGCGGTGGCCGGGACGCCTGGCCCCAGACTTATTATGTGATTGTCTATAAGTCTAATTATCCACTGATCTATCTGCAAGTAAGCTGGAACAACGATTTGTAATGGTCCCAGACTGTCATAAGGAAAGAATGCATCAAGCGACAGAATCAGGGCACTACCCGCTAGATAAATCGCACCTGCGGAAGCAATTTTATACCAATTATTTCCAAACAGTACAATCTGTGACGAAAGCACGTAGATTGCCATGATGACAAAGTCCCACATCCAAGTCCAACTATAAATAAGCTGGACCTTATAGAATGGCGCTGCAGATACTATCGAATCTCTCAGTCCCAGGGGTAATGCAATAAAATATCCAATTGTTAGAACCGACAGGCAAATCACAACAAAATATTTTTTTCTATAAACATTGAGTTGAAGTCCCCATAATTCTGCCGAAATGAAGGCCAAAGCCAATAAGAATCCTCCCCGCCCTTCATTCCAAGACAGGTTAAACGAACTAGGATAGGCGAGAATCGTAAAGAGAATGGGTGCAACGAGAGCGAATGTAATAGCTAGATTGGACCTTAGGCCAAAAATATGAGTGCCCGTACTAACCGAAAGTGCGCGTTTGTTCCTATCGAACAATCTTGGTTCTACTATTCTTTTAGTCGAAGATAAATTTGTTCTACAGAAAAGCCTCTGCACATAAAGAGCAATACCAAGACATCTTGATAATAGCCAGTTTTGAAATCTAGAAAAATTAATTGGTTTTACACTATCTTGAACGATGAAGACTTAGGAATTCTGGAGGTGAGTGTTAACCCCCGAACCCTCCCAATTTTCTGAACTAATGATAGTACCTGCTATTACTAATTCTTAACTATATACGCTCATCAGAACAGCTGTTTCACTGAAACCTATCAAGATTGTTGACTTTGCGCTCTGGCACGCGCAGCAAGCTTTGCCATTCTGATCGGCTCTGGAATAGAACCTTGGATGGTAAACGAATTAACCAACGCGCATGCTTCCCTTGAGCTTAACCCCCAGTATCGCAAGAAGATAGACTTACCAGTCTTTAATAGAATTTTATCTCGTTGTCCGAGTCTATGATATTGTTCTAATTTTAGCTTCGAGTCATTTGGAAAATGACGTTGTATAGTGCCTTCGAGTCCTTCAGACTCTTTGAATGTTATCGCAATAACTGGAAGACCGGTCTTTTCTCTAATTTCTTCGCCATGTATTATGTTGTACATGCTAATAACAAGGCCATCGAGCATTATGCAATTAATGTCGTCCCTCTTTAATGACCCATACATGGACAATATGTTTTGTGTAGAATCATTGCCTCTAATTGTGACGGTACCAAAAACCATGCCATCAATTACGAGATCACGTCGCATAACTATGCCGGCAATAGTGGAAGACAAACAGGGTTTCTTGAAGCTTTCTGCTATTCCAAATACTCGAATGCCTCTTTTCTCCGCGTGAAACCTCGTCCGAAGGCGAGTTCCGTCACTGTGTTTGTATGAGACAATAGAATTACACACAAGCCTATTACTGAGGAGCAGTTATCATATTTCCTATTTAACTGCTACATAGTGCGTCGATTATGATTTGTAGTGTAATCCTACTATGTGATGGCTTCTCCTTGTTTGGTTAAAACCAATTACTCAACTGTGGGCGCACTATGAATAATATCACCATTTTGGAGTTGTTCCTCATCCATCGTGAAAACGAATCGCGAACCTTGAAATTCTGCTGAACCCACTCTCTCCCAATTTATTTTATATTCATGGGTTAGTTGTTTACCAATAATTTTAATATTCGTTGGTAGATCGGAATAAAGCGTATCCGCTCTCTGAGGATCCTTAGTTCCTAATAATGACCTACGTCTTCTCATTAAATATTTAACTGCTACATTCTTGTGAGCATGGCCCTCAACAGCAATTTTTTCTCTCCCCGTGTCGATGGTAAACTGTCGTTTTGCCAACCGGAGTGACTGACCGGTATTTATACAAAAGTTTTGTGGTCATCACATGGATACAAAATAGATAACGAACAACGCGCTTAAGCGCGCCATAGTGGAGAGCGTCAAACCGAAACCATCGTGTATTACTAGATGTGAATGACGATTGACTCTAATGTTTAGGAAGCTAAAATTGCAAAGTTCAAAACTAATTCCGAACGTTCTAACAATATTCGCATAAATTGAATTTATTTAAATCTACTAATTACTGGAGATAATATCTAAAGCCTTGAATGGTGCAGAGTCATGGGAATTCGTGGGGGGCTGCTGAGCAGCCAGTAACAATTTCGGATGAGGCATTGTGGTCACCCATATTAACAAAACTGGAATAGCACCAACTACAATCATTGTCAGGACTATCAGCCATGTCGCCGTGTGCATATTCGTACATCGGGGCAACTGTATATAAATTTTAAAATTCCAGTCCATTCCAGATAGTCACGCTCCGATTATCTACGATGTCACGTTCCAAGTGGCTTTCTAATTTTCGACCAAGGTACCTGAGGCTGTCATCGTTACACCTACATTAAAGAAGAATGTGAAGCGTATGTCTGAATAGGGCTATCTGCGTTCAGTCATATCAATTCGATTAGTAATTTTGATTGGGGCATTACGCCCTGGCTCACACCTTCGCATACAAAAATTGCATATACTAATCGCAGTTTCTTCGCCCCAAAGAAAATAGGATTATAAATAAGCGCGTTAAAATGTGCTCTGCGTTTACATGAGATTGCTTGAATTTCAAGGAAAGGAACTTTTTACGCAGTACGGCCTTTCAGTTCCGCCAGCGTTTCTTGTTACCTCTAGAGATCTAGCCGTTCAAGCCGCAATTAAACTTGGGTATCCGGTGGTACTGAAATCGCAACTTACAGTAGGCGGAAGAGGTAAGGCAGGTGCAATTTTAAAGTGTAAAAACGCATCCGAACTTTTACCTAAATTCGACGATCTCATAAAGAAGGAGGTAAAAGGCGAACTGCCTAGGGGGGTTTTGGTTGAAAAAGTGGTAGACATAAAAAATGAACTCTATCTATCGTTTTTCCTGAACAGGAGCAGGAGATCCTACTCGCTAATTGCATCAGCAGAAGGCGGAATAGAAATTGAAAACGTAGACA
>Ga0070714_100003857_pt1 | contig 11260 bp, 9 predicted proteins | sample LARL83metaG_FD_65450 | JGI IMG/M metagenome (GOLD analysis project Ga0070714, IMG submission 65450) | Corn, switchgrass and miscanthus rhizosphere microbial communities from Kellogg Biological Station, Michigan, USA - LAR L8-3 metaG | ecosystem: Host-associated > Plants > Roots > Rhizosphere ... | reverse complement strand
ACTGACGCTTCCCATCGCTTCGAACGGGGCGCCGATTACGGTGCCACTTCCCTCGCCTGCGCATTAGTCGCGCAACGAATTATGGGATCTGGAGGCGGGAAGCTTGATGACGGCCAAATAGACGCGGTCGCGAGAGAGATCGACCAGGCGCCAGTCGTTTTGCGCATCTCTCAAGTGCACCGCATTCTCGGGTCGAAGCTGGAAACTCACCAGATTCTCGCGATCCTAAAGCGACTCGGGTTTGAACTCGTACCAGAACCGGGCGCGCAGCCAGAGTTTTCAGTTCACATACCCACCTGGCGGCTCGATATCGAGAGGGAAATTGATCTCATCGAGGAGATCGCGCGTCTCCACGGCTACAACAATTTTGCGAACACTCTGCCGTCTTTCTCCGGCGGAGTCGTTGACAATCCTGAAACCGGAAAAGCCGCCAAGGTGCGCTCGACCTTGCTGGCGCTCGGCTACAACGAAGCGCTTTCGCTCAGCTTCATTTCGAACGAAGATGCGGAGACCTTCTCTTCGTCGCCGGTGGTGGAACTCGCCAATCCTCTCAGTGCAGAAGCCTCGCTCATGCGCGGTTCCCTGCTTCCGGGGATGTTCGACATGGTTGCTTTCAACTTGAACCGGGGCACGGATTACGTCCGGCTGTTCGAAATCGGAGACATTTACGAGGGCGGCGGCTCCGGCACGGCTGAGCACGCCCAAATTTGTTTTGCGGCGACCGCTTCCGTATTGACTCACGACGTCCCTCAAGGCAGCGTGCTGGACAAAAGCAAATCTGAATCGGGCCTCGACCTGTTCCGCTCAATCAAGGGCGATTTGGAGGCCGTGCTCGGCGCATTCGAGCACAAGATGCTGCACTATGACGACAAGACCTCCGACTACTATCAGCCCGGACGTTCTGCCCGAGTACTGATGAATGGCGCACCGCTGGCGCAGTTCGGAATCTTGCATCCGGAAATCGCGGCCAGGCGCAAGCTGCGCCAGGACGTATACGTCGCTGAGATCAGCGCGGAAGAACTCTACAAGCACTCTCTGCGTGCCGTCCGCTATGAACCATTGCCAAAGTATCCAGGCGTAGAGCGCGATTTCTCGTTCTTGTTCCCCGATAAGGTTACGTTCGATCAAGTGGAGACCGCAGTCCGGGAACTCAGCCTCCCGGAGTTGCGCAGCTTCACTCCCGCCGAGATTTTCCGTGGTGGGTCGGTGGCGGCGGGCAGCTACTCCATCCTGCTGCGCGCGAAATTCCAATCGCACGAACGCACCCTGCGTGAAGACGAGGTAAACGACTGGTCGGGGAAAATTGTCAGCGCTCTGCAGAAATTGGGCGGGACCCAGCGCGCCTGAACTCCATCGAGAAACCCCAAGATAGCCAACTCAGCGACCGCCCCGAAGTTGGTCTTCATTTTCGACCAGCACGTTCATTGCGCGCTTAAATGCCACCAGCGCGCGAGCATGGTCCTGTTCCCGCATGCTTCCGGAAATCTGCAGCAGGGCCATGCCATGAACCAGTGCCCAAACGGCTGCGGTTAAGTTGAAGTGATCTTTGGGAGAACCTCCCAGCAATTCCGCAGCGCGGTAGGCGGCAAAATCCACACCCGGACGATCAGCGGTCATGCGCGCGAGCAGCCCTGAGGTGATGAGTTCGTATTCGCGCGGGCGACCCAGAGCAAATTTCAGGATGTTTTCGGCGATTTCCTGCGGCGATTTGCACGGCGCAATTTGCTCGATCAGCTGACGCTGGTAATCTCCCACCAGTGCGCGCAGGATGGATTCACGGCTCCGGAACCTGCGATAGACGGCCGGGGTATTGGTGCCTGCCGCTTTGGCAACCGCGCGCATGCTGAGGGCGCTTTCGCCACCCTTGTGCCACAACTTCCGCGCTGCCCGCAAGATACGGCCCTCGAGCTCTGGATCGCTATGCCGCGCCATGTTTCCTCTTGGAAAATCGTTAAAATATTATGAATATTACGTTGACAGTGTAAACGTAATATAGTATAAAGAAATTCGCAAGCCTTTCAGGAATTCCAGAGTTCCCTCGAGAGAGTTCCTTCATTCGACCGCTATTCGGCTTGCATTGGGCCCTTGCTGGACTGCAGTAGGAGTTCCCTCCGCTTTGCTGTCCTATCGAAATTCATAATGAGGTGGTAGTACGTTTCCATGAATTATGAGATGAGGCCTCCCCGTCGCGGCCTCCCGCCGAACTTGTCCTCCAACGTACTCAGCCAATTTGTTCGAGTCGAGTATGTGGTGTTCACCAAAGCAGATCCTGAGCTTGCCTGGAGGACGTTTTCGAACATTGAGTTGTGGCCGAACTTCTGTTCCCTATACAAGAACATTCGGTGGCAGGGTGCGCCCTGGACAGCCGGCAGCCGACTGCATATTGAAATCCGGGAACCGATCAACGCGATTGTCGACCGCGCTCTTACAGTCTGCATGCCGCCGCACCATATCGCATGGATCAGCCACGTTCGCGGCTACACGATGGAACAATGGGTAGCACTCGATCCGTGCCCCGGAGGCGGTACCCGGGTCGCGACATGGATCGAAGTGACGGGGGGAGCCATTTCGCGGGACAAAGAACTTGACCTGCAACAATTGAAGTCTGTAGTTGGCACCTGGTTCGACAACTTCAGCCAGGAATGTGACCGCCTGGCCGGAGTGGCGCACGACATCCGCTCCGCCGCAGATTAAGATAGGTCAGCGCATGCCTGAGCCGGTTAAGATCATCGAGTGCCCGCGCGACGCGTGGCAAGGACTGCAAGGCCATCTTCCCAGCGACCTCAAGGTGGACTACCTGAAGGCGCTGCTCAGCGCGGGATTCAGGCACATTGACGCAGTGTCATTCGTCTCGAGCAAGGCTGTCCCTCAAATGGCCGACTCCGCTGACGTGCTGCGCGAACTCGACCTGCCCGACGATGTCGAGATCATCGCCATCGTGGTGAACGAAAAAGGCGCCCGGCGTGCAATTGAAACCGAGAAGGTGCGCACCCTGGGATTTCCATACTCGGTGTCTCCAACATTTCTGCACAACAACCAGCGCCAGACTCCGGAAGAGTCCCTCGAACAACTAGAAAACATTCAGAAAAAAGCGGACGACGCAGGCCTCGATGTAGTGGTCTATATTTCCATGGCCTTCGGTAATCCGTATGGCGATGCGTACGATGCCGGGGAAGTCGTGGCTGCGGTGGATGTGCTGGAATCCAGCGGAATCAAAATGATCTCGCTGGCGGACACGGTCGGGGTTGCTTCGCCGGACCAAGTCCGAGCTCTGGTTTCAGCCGTCAATGAGAAGTTTGACTATCTCGAAATCGGCGTGCACCTGCACAGCCGTCCCGATCAGGCGCGGAACAAGATAGTTGCCGCCTATGATGCGGGCTGCCGTCGCTTCGACTCTGCGCTTGCCGGACTGGGCGGGTGCCCATTTGCCCAGGACCTGCTCGTTGGGAACATTCCGACTGAAATTCTTGTCGACACTCTGCGCGAGCACGGGGCCGAACTGCCGCCGCTCAAATCGCTCGATGCGCTTCTGCGCGCGTCAACGGAGATTGGGGCAAGGTATACGAGTTCCCACGCCGCGGACTAGTCTCCCGCTCCCGCCACCGCTGGCTGCAAGGTCTCGATCTTCACGCGCGAGATGCGGCGGCCGTCCATTTCTTCCACCGTGAACTGACGGCTCTCGTAGATGAATGAGTCGCCGACGACCGGGATCTTCTGCAAGCGCGAGAGCATAAATCCGGCCAGTGTTTCAAAGCCGGAATCACGGGGGAGTTCGAGCTCGTACTGCGACTCCAAATCCCGAAGGCTAACAGTCCCGTCGAGCACCATGGTCTTACCTTCGATCGGGAACTGCGAGCCGGCTGGAGCGATGTCGTACTCATCTTCAATCTCGCCGACTAATTGCTCGAGGATGTCTTCGACCGTGATGATCCCAGCAGTCGAGCCGAATTCGTCGACAACAATCGCCATATGGCGCTTGCGTTCCTTAAATTCTTCCAGCAACTCCGCCAACGGCTTAGTCTCTGGGACCACCAACGCATCGTGCATGAGCTGGCTGATCTTCATTTCGGTGAGTCGCGTGCCCGGAACCTGCGGATTGTTCGCGCTCAGACGCAGCCGCGCCCAGCGCATTACGTCCTTTGCGTAAAGGATGCCGATAATGTGCTCTGGCCCGCTCGCCGGGTCGTACACAGGCACACGCGAGTGCTGTTCCTCGACCACCTTATCGAGCGCCTCGGTCACGCTGAGATTTCCCGGGAGAGAAAAAATATCGGGCCGCGGCACCATGACCTCGCGGGCGGAAATGTCCTCGAGATCTAAGGCGTGGTGCACCAGGTCTTCCTGAAAAGGCGCCAGCTGTCCCACTTCCCTGCTGGCGCTAACAATGAGTTTGACCTCGTCCGGCGAGTGCACCGGCCCTTGCCTCATCTTCTTCAATCCGAACAGGCGAAGCACCGTGCCCGCGGCGCGGCTCATAACGAAGATGATCGGGCGTGTAAGCGTGAGCCATACATCCATGGGAGCCGCGACCGCCAGTGCTACCTGCTCGGCCTTTTGCAGCGCCAGCGATTTTGGCACCAGTTCGCCGAGGATCACGTGCAGGCAGGTGATCAGGCCGAAAGCGATGGCAATGGCAATGCCGTGGGCATAAATGAATGCGTGCGGCACCTTCTCCAGAAAGTGCAGGCCTTCAACGAAGTGGGCGACCATGGGCTCACCGATCCAGCCAAGCGTCAGGCTGACGACCGTGACCCCCAGTTGCACGCCGTTGACGACCTCGTCCAAATTGCGGTGCAGGCGGAGCAAGATCCGGGCGCCGATGCGGCGCGCTTCGATCAGTTGCTGGATGCGGGTGTCGCGGACAGTAACCAGCGCAAACTCCGCCGCGGCAAAGAAGGCGTTGGCCGCAACCAGGAAGAGCACCAGGAGGACCCGGAGCAGCACAAAGGCGATCATCTGGGGTAATTCTAACATTCCAAAGCTGTTGTTCCTCTGTGCTCTGGATCACAGATCGGTGCTCCCGAGTCGGATAAAATGAGTGGGGCTCCCGGAAGCTGTTACCCTCGGTTCAAGCCACCGCTTTTGCCACTTCCCGTCGGTTTTCTGCTTCCCTTTTTCGCTGCGGGTTGTCTAACGCTATGGCACCCGAAAGCGGCACATTTTTGATGCACACTGTCCGGAACTAATCCACTCGGCCCTACGTACCAGACAATGTGAACCCAGACGGATTGCAGGAGGTCGTTGTGAACGGAAATGGAAACGGTAACGGTCGCAAGAAACGCCGTAAACGCATAATCATCGTCGGAATCATCGTTTTGGTGGTGGTCATTATTCTGGGCGGTGCGATTGTTGCCTTCTCACATGGCAGCACCAAGATCGATCCGTCAAAGCTGGCTAAGGTTGAGAAGGGCGATCTCGCGAAGAGTGTGGTTGCGACCGGCAAGGTTGAGCCAATCACCAAGGTTGAGGTGAAATCGAAGGCCTCCGGCATCGTGAAAAAGCTGTACGTGGAGTACGGCGACAAAGTAAAGAAGGGCCAGCCACTGGCGCAACTCGACAAAGAAGAAATCATCGCCCAGGTCGAGCAGGCGAAAGCCGGATTGGCAGGTGCCGACGCGAACCTGACCAGCGCTCAGGCAGACTATCAACGCGCCAAGGTAGACGCTGAGAGTCCGGACGTTCCACTGCTCAAGAAGGGTTACGACCGCGCCGTGCAGATGCAAAAAGACGGCGTGGTTTCCGATTCGGCGCTCGACGATGCCGAAAAAGCCTACAAGCTTTCAGTCAATAAACGAGACGTAGCGCGAGCGCAATTGCAGGTTCTGCAGGCGAAGATCGCCCAGTCGCAGGCTGAAGTGGCCCGCGATAAGGCCAACCTCGCGCAGTTGCAGGAGCAGCTCAGCTACACCGACATCGAATCCCCGATCGATGGCATCGTGCTCTCGCGCGATGTCGAAGTGGGTGACGCGGTCAGTTCCATTCTCGTATTAGGTTCCAGTGCGACCTTGGTCATGACCATTGGCGACACCAGCCAGGTATATGTAAAAGGTAAAGTCGACGAAGCTGATATCGGCCGCGTATACATGGGCCAGCCCTCCCGAATCAAGGTCGAGTCGTTTAAGGACAAGACCTTCAACGGCAAGGTCACAAAGATTTCGCCCATGGGCGTCGAGAAAGACAATGTCACGACTTTCGAAGTGCGCGTCTCCATCGACAATCCCGGCGGCGAGTTGAAGGCGGAGATGACCGCCAACGCCGAGATCATTCTCGACGAGCACAAGAACGTGCTGCAGATTCCGGAAGGCTCGATTCTGTACGACAAGGACCGCGCCGCCTCCGTCGAAGTTCCCGATCCGAAGGGGAAGGACGGCAAAAAGAAAGTCGCCATCAACATCGGGATCTCGAATGGCGCCAAGACGGAAGTGCTGAAAGGGCTGAACGAAGGCGACCAAGTCATCCTGCAATAGCTTTTTGGTCCCGGGCAGAGCCTCTCCCGGGCGTAGGCACGGGACCCACCCCCGTGCCTTTTTTGTTGAGCAAGATTCTCGATCAGCGAAGGAGCATTTATGAGCAGAGTTTTCGGCGCACATGTGAAGTCGGCTCTGGCCGTAGCCGTCATCGTTACTGCCACGGCGGCGATGGCCGCGGAAGGGGAATTTCATCGGACGTTGAAAGTAACCGGACCAGTGAATTTGCAGATTGAAACCGGATCTGGGTCTATTCAGGTTCGGAACGGCGGCTCCACCGAAGTCCAAATCACCGGCCACATACGCGAGAGCAATTGGGGCATCTTTGCAGACCATCCTTCGCCTGATGCGATCCAGAAGTTGCAAGACAATCCACCCATTCAGCAGAGCGGCAATGACATTCGCATCGGCCACATTGATGATCCGGAACTAAAGCGCGGAATCTCCATCAGCTACGAAGTCGTCGTCCCGGCAGCGACGAACCTGCACTCCTCCACGGGATCGGGAAGCCAGGACATCTCGGGAATTACAGGTCCTGTGGACGCAAGGACTGGCTCGGGAAGTGTTCACGTATCCGATATTGGCGCGAACGTTCGAGCCGAGTCGGGATCGGGGAGTATCAATGTGAACGGAGCCAAGGGTAACGTGTATGCGCGAGCGGGCAGCGGCTCAATTCGGGCACTGGGCGTTGCCGGCGGATTCGATGGCCAGACCGGCAGTGGCAATCTGACATTCGAGCAAACATCGCAGGGATCGGTTCGCGCAGAAACCGGCTCTGGCGGCCTGGAACTTCGTAATGTGCGCGGATCGCTTCAGGCGCATGCCGGCAGCGGCAGCATCCGCGCCGACGGTGATCCCACGGGCGCGTGGACGGTGCGCACAGGATCGGGCAGCGTGAAACTCCGTTTCCCACAGAATGCGTCGTTTCAACTGGACGCGCACACGGGTTCGGGCGGTATCAATCTCAACCATCCCGTCACGGCCCAGGGGTCCACGAGCCGCAGAGAAGTACACGCCAAAGTCGGTGGCGGTGGAGTTCCGGTCCAAGTGGAAACGGGATCGGGCAGCATTGCCATTGATTAGGCCGGGGTGCCAGGTTTCAGGTTCCAGGTTTCAGGCTTCCGGCTTCAGGCTTCACACTTCCGGCTTCCGGCTTCCGGCTAAAGCTATTAGCTAAAGTGCCCGAAATAGCTGTCGTACTCTCGACTGTGTGGACCAAGGTCCTGAAACCTAGCGCCTGAAACCTGAGACCTGTGACTTCTGTACCTTGACGCGCTATTACAGACCCTTTACTTTCAAAGCAAGCCGGGCTATGTCCGGAACACTGAAATGGCGCACCGTCCTATAGTTACGCTGACCACCGACTTCGGCCTGAACGATCACTTTGTGGGCACCCTGAAGGGCGTGATCCTCAACATTGTTCCCGATGCCAATATCGTGGACATCTGCCACACCGTCCAGGCGTTCGACATTCTCGATGGCGCATTGGCGCTGGCACAGTCGTACTCGTATTTTCCGCCGCGCACAGTGCACCTGGTGGTTGTAGATCCTGGGGTTGGCAGCGCACGCCGGCCGATTATCGCCACTTCGGAAATGCACAACTTCGTGGCTCCAGATAACGGCGTGCTGTCGCTGATGTATGCCCGCGAGCAGCGCCTTAGCGTTCGTCACATCACCTCCGAGCATTATTTCCTGCAGCCGGTCAGCAACACGTTTCATGGACGCGACATTTTCGCGCCCGCGGCTGCCTATTTGGCCAAAGGCGTTGACCAGGAAAAATTTGGGGAAGAAGTAACGGATTACGTGCGCTTTAACGCTCCAAAACCAAAGCTGATCGATGCGACCAGCGTGCGTGGAGTGGTTCTACGCGTGGATCGCTTCGGCAACTTGATCACCAATTTCACACCGCAGGATGCGCCAGCGCTGTTTCAGGCCAGCGTTCCACCCTTCAAGATAGTCGTGGGCAAACGCGAAGTCACTTCGATGCGTACGAACTATGCAGAAGGGGCGCCCGGAGAGGTGTTCGCGATTGTGGGCAGCATGGGATTCATAGAAATCGCCGCCAACCGAGGCTCTGCCGCTCAAACAACCGGCGCAGCCAAAGGCTCAGAGGTGCTGCTGGCGCTCGGAAACGGGACGGCAAGCGCGGTCAGCAATGGACAGTGAAGCCGATTGTTGAATTGAGAAATTGGAGAATTTAACTCGACGTTTTGGTGCCTTCTCAATTTCACAATTACCAAATTCCCCAATGACTCAATTTCCTCAGGCTTTCTTCACCCCTGGCCTGGCGTACCGCTCCATCTCTCCCGTCCACTTTAAAAAGCGCCAAAGGCTTTTGCGTTCGCGCCACGAGAATTCCCAGAACTCCAGGAAACCGATCTGGGTCATCTTGACGCCGCAGTAGGTCTCAATCCTCCACAGCAGGTACGGACTTCTCCACGGGGCAAGCCGGTGGCCTCGTGTGGCGTTCCAGAGGAAACGGAGGATGCAGACCATTGGCTGAATCATACCGGAATTCAGCTCTTAGCTTTAGCTCTTAGCTCTCGGCTCATGTTGCGGTGTGGCATGCTGCTGGTATCTAGCGCGGAAACGGAACGTTATACACGCTTCCTTTTGGCTAAGAGCTAAATAGCTAAGAGCTGATCTACAGCTCGTACTTCTTCATCAAATGCCGGAAGGAGCGGTAAGAGATTTTCAGGACATCCGCGGCGCGGGTTTGAACGCCGTCAGCCTGCTTCAGTGCTGACTTCAGCAGTGACCGCTCGATTTCTGCGACGTATTTTTCCATGTCCATCCCGGCAGGCAACACAGCACCTGCAGGAACTGAAACTGTGTCCGCTGTCCCCACTCCAGCTGCGGCTGCTTTGGCCTTGGCGCGTTCCATTGGTAACTGAGCGTGAAGGACCTCTCCCGTTTCCAGCGCAACCGCGCGCTCAATCGTGTTTTCGAGTTGGCGTACGTTCCCCGGCCATTCGTAGCTGGACAGTTGGGCCAGCGAGTCAGAACTGACCTGGGTAATGTTTCTTCCCGCCGACTTCGCATACTTCTTGACGAAATGATTGACCAGCAGCGGCACATCCTCGCGGCGTTCGCGCAACGGGGGCACAACAATTGGAATGACATTAAGTCGGTAGTACAGATCCTCGCGGAAGCTGTTCTCCGCAACCTGGCGCTCCAGATCGCGGTTGGTGGCGGCAATGACCCGAACATCGATTGCGACTTCCTGGGTCCCGCCAACCGGTCGAATACAGCGTTCTTGCAGAACCCGAAGCAGCTTTACCTGCATGCTGAGATTCATTTCGCCGATCTCGTCGAGGAAGATCGTGCCTCGATCTGCGACTTCAAACAGTCCGCGCTTGTTCTGGTTCGCGCCGGTGAATGCGCCTTTTACGTATCCAAAGAGCTCGCTCTCCAGCAACGTTTCGGGAAAAGCGCCACAGTTGATCGAAACAAATGGCTCGGTGGCGCGTGGCGAGCAACTGTGAACCGCGCGGGCAACCAGTTCTTTGCCGGTACCGCTTTCGCCATAGATCAGGACCGTGCTCTGCGTCGAAGCCACAGTGCGAATGGTGTCCTTCAGGTGCTCCATCGCCGTGCTCACGCCAATAATGTTGTCCAACGAGTTGCGGGTGGCAGCGTCACGCTTCAGCGCGAAATTCTGACGGCTGAGACTCACCTTCTCCAGCGAGCGGCGGATTGCCAGCTTGATTTCGTCGACCATCGCCGGCGACTTCCGAATATAGTCGCTGGCTCCGCCGGCCTTCACTGCTTCTACAGCGGCTTCGTAATCGTCCACGGCGGTGATCAGGATGACCGCTGAATCGGGCGTCACCTTATGGGCGTGTCGCAGCACCTCAATACCGTCGATATTGGGCATCTTGATGTCTGTGATGACGACATCGTAGAGGGCCGAGTCCAGCTTCCGCTTGGCCACCTCGCCGGAGTTCACCGTCTCGACTTTATAACCTTCACGCCGCAACGTGATATCGAGCATTTCGCAGATGGAGCGCTCGTCGTCGCAGATCAGGATGTTAGGCATGGGCGCGCTCCCCAATCGCGGCTTGTGGCGATGCGGGTTGAGTCACTGCACCGGCTGAACCGGCCCCTGCCGCCTGCGCCATTGCTTTCTCTGGCGTCGCGAAGTTCTCAGCGGCGCGCTTCAACTGCAGCACAAATGTGCAGCCCTGCCCCTGCTTGGACCGCGCAAATACCTTACCTTCGTGTGCCTGTACGATTTGATACACGATCGCAAGTCCCAGCCCAGTCCCACCTTCAAACTGGGATTGGAAGGGCTCGAATATTTTTTCAATCATCTGCGGGCTCATGCCTGGGCCCGTGTCTGCGAAACTCAACTGCCAGTTGTCTCCCAACTGGTCAATCGCTACGGTCAACCGTCCGCCTTTTCCCATTGCGCGAACCGCATTCTCACAAAAATTCCAGAAAACCTGCTTCATGCGATCGCCGTCAGCCTGTGCGAATGCCTTGTCCACCGAGTACTGACGCTGAACCCGGATAGCAAGGTCTTGCGCTTCCAGGCGGTGTTCCAGGAGCGTCAGCGTATCTTCCAGCAGAGGAATGAGGTTCACATTATCGAAGGCGTACTTCTTGACGCGTGAATAAGCGAGGAAGTCAGTGATGATCCCGTTCAGCCGTTCCGATTCGCGGGTCACAATCTGCAGCAGGCGCCGGTGTTCCTCGTTGAGATCCGGCATTTCCGCCAGAAGACTCGCACAGCCGGCAATCGAGGTTAGCGGGTTGCGAACCTCGTGTGCGATGGCAGCAGAGAGGCGGCC
>Ga0070714_100003856_pt1 | contig 11260 bp, 12 predicted proteins | sample LARL83metaG_FD_65450 | JGI IMG/M metagenome (GOLD analysis project Ga0070714, IMG submission 65450) | Corn, switchgrass and miscanthus rhizosphere microbial communities from Kellogg Biological Station, Michigan, USA - LAR L8-3 metaG | ecosystem: Host-associated > Plants > Roots > Rhizosphere ... | reverse complement strand
TGGAACAACCAGACCGCGTACAGCGCGGGTGCCGTGGTGACCAACGGCGGCCACAAGTGGACCGCGAACCAGTGGAACGACGACGAGGTGCCCGGCGGACCGGCCGGCGCCTGGAACGACAACGGTTCCTGCTAGTCCCTGTTGAGAGTTCGTGTGTCGGGCACCCGGTCCCTCCTCCGGCCGGTGCCCGACACACGGCGTTTGCCTTATCACGGTTTACCGAGGGAGCTGACCCGTGAATCCCACCCTGCGCATGCGAATACGGCGCATGTCCGGCGGCCGCTTACGGCTGCTGGGCGTGACGCTGTCCCTGGTCGTCGCCGGCTTCGGCGTCGCGATCCCGATGACGATGGCCACCCCGGCCGCCCACGCCGACAGCACGTCCACGCTGCCAACCTGTCCATTTTGGACCAATGTGGTCCCGCCGGTCCGCAGTGACACGCCGTGGGTACCGCCGAACCAGACCGCGAACCCGCTGAACTTCAGCGGCCGCCTGCCCACCCCGACCGGCGTCACCGGCACGCTGTCGGGCGGCCAGGTCACCATCACCCTGAACCGGGTGGCCGGCGCGCAGGCGTACCGGGTGTGGCGCAACGGCCAGTCCGTCGCGTGGATCACCGACTTCGGCCAGGCGACGCTGACCGCCGTGGACACCGCACCATGCCAGAACGCGTTCTACTCGGTCGTCGCGATGACCGACCAGAGCGGGTCGGACGCGTCGATGGGCCAGTTGTCGGCGCCGTACCAACTCGCGTCCAACGGCACGGTCGTGCCGTGGCAGGAGCCGGTCGGCAGCACCATCAACATGATGGTTACCTCGTACAACGACGGCGGCCAGACCGCGTCCGCGTACAACGCGCAGCTCGGCGGGTGCGCCGTCGACCCGCGTGTCATCCCGTGGGGCACGTACTTCACCGTCCCCGGCTACGGCACGTGCTACGCCATGGACATCGGCACGTGGATCCAGAACGACACGGTCGACGTGTGGCTGCCGGGCACCCAGGCCGACGGGTGGGGCGTGCAGCACCGGACGATCACGTTCATCGCCAACCCGAACGGCAGCGGTGGCACCAACCCGCCGCCGACCACGACGAACAATCCTCCGCCCACCACGACCACGAACCCACCGCCGCCTCCGACGACGACCACCAATTCGCCGCCGCCGACGGCGCTGGCCAACGGTGGCTTCGAGAGCGGCGCGCTGAGCCCGTGGACGTGTGACGCCGGCACGGCGGCCGTCGTGAGCAGCCCGGTGCACAGCGGGTCGCACGCGTTGACCCTGACGCCGACCAACTCCGACGACGCGCAGTGCACGCAAACGGTGACGGTGCAACCGAACCACACCTACACGCTGTCCGACTGGGCGCAGGGCAACTTCGCCTACGTCGGCGTGACGGTGCCCGGCGGCAACGGCGCGCAGACGTTCACCCAGTCCGCGAGTGCCTACACGCAGCTCTCCACGAGCTTCACCACAGGTGCCTCGACCACGTCGGTCACGGTGTTCGTCCATGGCTGGTACGGCCAGGGCGCCGTGGACGTGGACGATGTGACGCTGAGCTAACAAGACGTGCGGACCCGGTGTCGGCAGGCAGCGGGTCCGCTACGTTTGTCCACGTGGTGGACCTACCGAGCTGGGTTCCGGTCGACGTGGACGTCAACCAACCGAGCATCAGCCGTATCTGGGACTGGTTTCTCGACGGTTCGCACAACTTCGCCGTCGATCGCGAGGTCGCGGCGAAGATGCTCGAGGTGATGCCGGAGGGGCCGCGAATGGCCCAGGCGAGCCGCGCCTTCCTGCGGCGGGCGGTCCGGGCGTGCGTCGAGGCCGGGATCACGCAGTTCCTGGATATCGGATCCGGTATCCCCACGGTCGGCAACGTCCACGAGATCGCGCAGTCGATCAACCCGGAGTGCCGGGTCGTCTACGTGGACGTCGACACGGTCGCCGTCAGCCACACCCGCCAGATCCTGGCCGGCAACGAGCGGGCGACCGTGATCCGCGCGGACCTGCGGGAGCCGGACAAGATCCTGGCCGCGCCCGAGGTGCGGAACATGCTCGACTTCACGCAGCCGATCGCCCTGATGCTGATCGCGATCCTGCACTTCGTGAGCGACGACGACGATCCGCGCGGCGTCATCGGCCGGTTCGCGGAGGAGTTCGTGCCCGGCAGCCACCTGGTCATCGCCCACGGCAGCCGCAACACCGAGGGCATGCCCAGCGACAACCTGCACACGGCGCGGGAACTGTACGAGCGCACGGTGGCGCAGGTGTCGCTGCGGTCCCGGCCCGAGGTGATCGGGCTGTTCGAGGGATGGGACCTGCTGTACCCGGGCGTGGTGTGGATCCCGCAGTGGCGCGCGGACGAACCCGTCACCGAGGCCGACGCGGTCTTCCCCAACGCCGGCTACGCCGGAGTGGCCCGCAAACTCTGAGTTCTATGACGCGGCGACCGTGCCGAACTCGATGACCCGACGCCGGGCTTACTGATCGCGTAGCGCGACGACCGCCTGATGGGCGGATCGGGCCGCGCGTTCGGCCGCGGCCAGTGCGGAGCGAGCGTCCGCGACCGCAGCCAGTGCCGCGTCGTGCGCCTGCCTCGTCTCGTTGAACCGCGCTCGCGCCTCGTCGGCTTCCTGCCGTGTCCGGTTGGCCCGTTCCTGCGCAGCGGTCAGCCCGGCTTCCGCCTGTTCCCGCGCGGCAACACAGTCGTCCTCGCGCTCCCGCGCCGCGATCAGCTCGGGACTTGGTGGTGGCGGCGGCGGAGGCGCCGGTTCGGGTTCGGGTAGAGGTTCCGGCTCTGACAATGCCGGTGCGGGCATGGGTTCCGACACTGCCGGCGCGGGCTTGGGTTTCGGCTCGGGCGGGAGTGGGCGTGGGCGGGCGGACCACATCGGTGCCGGCGCGTCGATGTCCGGCAGCGATCCGATCAGGTCCGCGTCCTGCTCGACCGTCACCGCCAACGTCCCGGTCAGCACGGCTTGCAGCGCCGCCGGGTCGACCAGGGCCGTCTGGAACGTCGTCGTCACCTGGTCCGCCACGGGCAGGCCCAGCTTGAGGCCGGCTCCGGTCGCGACCTCCCGTGCCAGTTCGGTCAGGTCCCGCAGCAACGCCTGCCGGTCGCGCCCGGCCGCCCGCAACTGCTCGCCGTCCCCGTGCTGGTGCGCGGTACGCATCCGCTCGGCGAGTTCGGCCAACGCGGCCATCCGCGCCGGATGCCGCCGGACGACCTGGTTCACCAGCCACGCCCCGACCGTCGGCTTGCGCAGCGCCGCGATCCGCACCGCGAGCTCGCGTTCGCCCGCCGAACGCGCCTGTTTGACGCGTTCGGTCCGGATCGGCAGGAAGTCGTCCCGCGACCCCGCGTACAGCTCGTCGACCACGGTGTGCTCGTCCATCGTGATCAGCCAAACACATCCGTGCACCCCGGGCGAACTCAGCGCTCCCGGCTCGCCCTGATCCGGGCCGCGGCCGCGCCACCGCCGATCAGCAGCACCAGCGCGGTAAGGCCCCATCGCCGCTGCTTGGCGACCTCCTGCGCCACGCTCACCGGCGGCGCGGGCGCGGCGGCCCGGATCGCGGGGGCCGGTGTCGTGGGGCGGGGCGGGGCAGTGGTCGGCTGCGTCGTCGTCGGCACGGTGGTGGGTACCGGCGGCGGGACGACGAGGACCGGACTCGGAAGTACGGCCGGTGCCGGGGGAGCGGGCGTCGGCGGCGGTGGGGGTGGCGTCCGCGGCGGTGGTGGCGGAGGCGTGGGCGGTGGGGGTGGTGGCTGGGCCTTCGGACTCAGCGGTATACAGCCGACCGTAGACACGCCGGCGCCCGGACCGGTGACCGGCAGGCCGATCGACAGGCACTTGTCAGGCTTGCCGACCGAGGCCGCGTCGACCGGCCAGGCGAACAGGATGGCAAGAACCCCCGCGGTCACCGCGGCCAGCACAAGGCCCTGCGCCGTCCGGCTCACCGGCGATCCACCCGACGGCCAACCTGAGTTCGTCCATTCGGAACGTTCATGACAGGCGGTCCAACGCGGACCGGAACGCGTCCGGACCCACCGAAGCACCACCGGCGAACGGATTCTGCAACTGATAGATCGCGTAGAGCAAAACCGCCAACGTGGCCGCCATGGTCGACACGATGATGATGTGTGCCCGAATTTTCGGCCCACCGAAAAGCAGTGGCAGGCCCAGCGACAGCAGGCTGCCGATGGCCAGCGCGAACCAGATCACCGTGCTCACACTGGACGCCGCGTCGTTGATCCGTTGTTGCCGATTCTGATACACCGAGAACAGTTGGTCGGACGCCTCGGCCTTGCGGCTGTCCTGGTACTGCGATGTCGTCTTCGCGTCCGAGATCGCTTTCTGCAACGCGGTGAGCGTGGTCCAGCCGGCGCCGGTCACGGGTTTGTGCGCGGACATCTCCGGCCATTCCGTGTTGATCACCTGGTGCGCGTACCGGTTGGCCAGCGCGTTGATGTGGGCACCGGCCGGCGCCGGCAGCTCGTTGCCCGCCCACGTCAGTGCCACCAGGCTGTTCGCCTCCTGCTGCGACGTGTCGGCGGCCGACCTCACGGCGTCGAACAGTCCGATCAGGACGAACGCGATCAACACCGCCTGGAGGCCGCCGACAATCGTGAACACCTGGCCGGCCGACTCGTTGTTCTCGGCACGTCCCTCTTTTTCGGTGAAATTCCGGGTGAAGTACGCGGACGCCCCGGCCAGCACCGCGACCCCGACCACCCATGCCGCGCCGATGAGATAGATCTGCATTCGCCCAACCTCACGTGAGAGAGTGCCAGAAAAGGGACAGCGCGGTACGTGTCGAGCTGATTCGCAAGGTAGCGCAACGGTTTCCGTGGTCGCAAGGTCCGCGGAGTATCCGTTCGGACTTCACTCAACGAGGCGTCGCAACGGGTCGTTCGTCGCATCGTCCGGACCAACCGGTGCCACCGCGCGTGTTCGCAAGGCGGCGATTCGGGTGGCGTGGCAAGGAATTGACTAGGCCGACCGTGGGCCGGCCCGTTCCATCCCTTGGCGTTGGTGGCCGGGGGCCGGACGGGTGAGTGACGGCGTCGGGGTGGCGGGCCCACCGATCGGCGGTACCACGTGCTACCGACCGTTTGTCGAGATAGGCCGGTTGCTGACAATCCAGAGCAACCTGGGAGACGTACATGTGGACGCAGTCGTTCGCAGACTGCTTCCCTACGGACAGGAACCCCCAATGTCGCTTCTCTCTCGCTCGGTACAACCTCTTGCCGTGCTGGCGGCGGTGGCCGGCCTGGTGGTCGCGTTACCGGTTTCCGCCACCGCGACGACGTCCGCCGGACAGCCCAGCAGCGTGGCTCCGGCGTGGCACCCCGCGGGCAGTGAGTTCCATCAGACCAACCTCGTGGCCGACCAGGCCAGCGCCGGCGCGGTGCTCACCGACCCCCAGGCGCTCAACCCTTGGGGCTTCGCGTTCAGCCCGACCAGCCCGCTGTGGGTGTCGGACAACAACGCGGGCCTGGCCACGCTCTACTCGATTCCGCCCGGTGGCACCACGGTCACCAAGGCCGGTCTCGTCGTGACGGTCAACGGCGGGCGTGCCTCGACGAACGACGGATCGAGCCCCACCGGACAGGTCTTCAACGGTGGCACCGGCTTCGTGGTCACCGGCACGGCCGGCAGCGGCCCCGCCCGGTTCATCTTCGACTCGGAGTCGGGACAGATCCAGGCATGGTCGCCCGCGGCCGACCCGACCCACGGGATCGTCGAGGTCAGCTCACCGACCGCCGTCTACAAGGGCCTGGCCATCGCCAGCACCGACCAGGGCACGTTCCTCTACGCGGCCAACTTCAACTCCGGCATGGTCGACGTGTTCGACAGCACGTTCAAGTTGACGCATCTGCTGGGCAGCTTCACCGACCCGGGCATCCCGCACAACTACGCCCCGTTCGGCATCCAGGAGATCAACGGCCTGATCTACGTGACCTACGCCCAGCAGGACGCCGCGAAGCACGATGACGTGGCCGGCCCCGGCAAGGGTTTCGTCGACATCTACACGACCAACGGCCTCCTGGTGAAGCGCCTGGCCTCCCGTGGCGCGCTCAACGCGCCGTGGGGTCTCGCCCAGGCACCCGCCGGCTTCGGCCGCTTCGGCGGCGACCTGCTGGTCGGTAACTTCGGCAACGGCTGGATCAACGCGTTCCATCAGTTCAGCGGATTCCCGGCCGGTCCGCTCCTGACCGACAAGGGCTGGCCGATCGCCATCGACGGCCTGTGGAGCCTGGACTTCGGTACCGCGTCCATGGGTGGCACGGGAACCCTGCTGTTCAGTTCCGGCCCCAACGGCCAGGCCAACGGCCTGATCGGCTCGCTCAACCCGGCGTCCTAACGGGTCGCACCACAGCCGGAAGCAGCGTCAACGGGAGAGCCGGCACGCGCCGCGTGCGCGTGCCGGCTCTCGTTGTCTTCTCAGTGCTTGACGAGCGTCGCGACCTGGACGTGCGGCCAGTCGATTCCCAGGAAGTTGAGGATCACCTTCTGGGTGTACTGCAACTGGAGGAACGTGCCGACGCCGTCCTCGCGCTGCACCTTTTCGATCCAGAACGTCGCACTCATGCTGGTCGCGTTCGCGTTCTGCACGACGAACGGGATGTTCTCGATACCACCGGCGCTGCCGCCGATCTGCGTCGTGGTGCTGACGATCAGCACGGTGGTCTCGACGATCTTCTGCTTGCTGATCGCGTCCGTGAGCACCAGGTTCGGGTTCGCGATCGCGCCGGCCGGGATGCCGGGCGGCAACGGTGTCGTGGTGAACGGGTCCAGGTAGGCCCCGGTCACCGGCTGGCCGGCGTTCGGACCCGTCGAGAACGTCGGCGTCGAGCTGACGGCCGCGATCTGCGGCGGGCCCTGGACGTCCAGCGACGAGCCCTGCGCGAGCAGCGCATCGCCGTGCGGGATGGTGGCCAGGCGGGCCACGCTCGCCGGGGCGACCGGATCGGTGGTCGCCGGGATGTTCAGCCACATCCCCGGTTCCAGGTGCAGCGCCGCGTTCCCCACCGCGTCACTGATCTGCTGGAGGTAGTGCACGCCCAGGAAGAAGATGTCGTCCTGGCCGGTGCCCCGGTTCGGAATCGGCGCGCCGATCTGCGTGAACGACAACGTCTCCCGCGTCGCGTTGAGCTCGAGGAAGAACGGCTTGTTGTCATGCTTGTCCGGCCGCGCGATCAGGTTGAAACCACTGCCGACCCACGTGCCCGGCAGTTCCATCAACGGACCGAGCGCCGGACCGGTGTCGGCCACCGGTGAACTGGCTCGAAAAACGGCTGTCACTTGCTATTCCCCCTTGTTGTACCTGTCACGGCGGACCCGCGCCATGACCACCAGAACCGCGGCGAGCAGGATGATGTCCTTCAGCACGTACTGGCCTTCCAGCGTCGGCGCGTGGTGCGGCCCGCTGAACAACTCACCCGGAAACAGGACCACGGGCGACAGGATCGCTATCGCCCACACGGTCAGCGGATACACCAGATATCGCAGACCCCAACCGGTGATCAGCGACAGGCCGAGCAGACTCTCGACGGTCGCGAACAGCGGCAATGTCACGTGGTCCGGTATCAGCCCGAACGTCAGGATCCGGTTGACGTGTAAGACCAGATCCTGCGCCGGGCTGACTCCGGGAAAGTATTTGAGAAATCCAAATCCGAAGATCACCAGCCCCAGCGTGACGCGGAGCAGCGGAAAGCTGTACTTCGCCAGCCAGTCGTCCAGTCCGCCGCGTCGCTTCGGTGGCTTCGGTTTCGTCGCGCTCTGCAGTGCACTCATCGCATCCCCCGTGGTCCCCGTAATCCCCTGTTGTCCAGTAAGACGTCCGAGGAACGCGGCGGGATACACTTTGCGCCCTTATTCACACTTTCGTGCGGATGGTGGCGACCGTCACATTTGGGCGGTATGATGATCACCGACACCTTGATGGCCACTACTAGCCACCTGCGCACATAGTCCATTCTGTTTCGGTACTTTGCGCGCGGCACCGTCGTGACCCGAAGTCAGCGGCGCGGGGCCACGCCGGTGTGCGTTCCGCCTGTCGGAACGCGGTTGGCCCACCGGCCATGGGGATCCGGCCGGTGGGCCAACCACATCATCGTTCGTTCGGGCGGGTGTGGATCACCACCAGATTGGTCGGCAGCTCACTGAGCTCCAGTTTCACCATCCGGCCGCCCAAGGTGCGCGCCGCGTCGTCCAGATCGTCCTTGGTGAGCGTGAGCTGGCGGCCGGGCTGGTTCATGTTCTCCCAGCCGTAGCGCTGCACCACGGCATACAACAACGTTTCTACAGAAAATACACTCATCACTGCTTCCCTGAAGTCGAGCCCGGTTTCACGGCATGCGTGAATACGGGAGAAATTGACGCGTGACCGATTACCGGTCGACTTCAGCTGGGATGATGATGTGGATCGAAGAACCACCATTTCGGCGGCCCGGTGCCCGGTCGGACACGGGTCGCCGACGACAGGTCGGGAGAAATGCCGGACGACGGCCGGGAAATGCCGGCCGCCGGGCCGTTCGCGTTACCACCGCCGGACATCGTGGCGCCGGTGGTCGCGTCCGCGATCGGCCCGAACGGCGTGCTCGGCGTGGTGGGGCCGTTGTCGGCCAGCGCCTCGTCCGCCGCCGTCTCGTCCGCCGCGCCGGCAACACCGACCAGGACCGAATTCAGCTGTGGCACCAGGAATTGCGTGCCGGTCCTCGGTTGCGTGTTCGGTTGCGCGAGTGTGGCCGTCGCCGCGGTCGGCGCCGCGTCGGACGTCGGCGCCGCGGAATCGGTCGGATCCGGTGCGGTGACCGGGCTTCCGACCGGCGGCGGCAGGCGGCCCGGTAGCGGCGGGACGACCGGTGGCTGGATCGGTGGCACCACCGGTGGGGTGATGCCGACCGGTTGGACGATCGGAGTAATGGTCTCGACCACCGTCGTGGTGAGGCCACTCGTGATATGTGTCAACGCTCCCGTGACCGGAGCGGCGGCGGTCGTGACCGTGCTGACCGTCGTCGACACGGTCGACGTCACCGTGCTGACCACCGGCTGGAGCGTTTGGGTAATGGGCTGCGTTACCGGCGGCAGCGGGGGAAGACTTGGCAGTGCGGGAACTGGGGGAATGCCCAGATCCTGAGTACGCACACCAGGTTTCGGGTGCTGCGGCGGTGTGTTGCCCTGCGCGTGCGCGAGAGCGTTACCGAGCAGTAAAAAGCCGGCCAGAAGTCCGGCCAGCACGAGGGTACGACGCAACAGGCCGATGATCCGTGGATCAATCGGTCTCAGCCGTAAGCCACTCGTCAACATCGCGAACACCATACCGGATGGTGCCCGTTCCCCACGTCCGTCAAACGGCGGACCATGGAAAAGTAAAATCGCCCTTGAACGGATCATTCTCGGGCCACATGTGTCCGTTTGTTACCATAGTGGTGGTTGCTGTGGGTTCGAAGCGAGGTGGGGAATGACGGAACGCAAGCCACTCGGCACCAGTTTCGAGACGTGGATCGACAAGCAGATCCGCGAGGCCACCGAACGCGGCGACTTCAACAACCTGCCCGGCGCCGGCAAGCCGCTCGCCGGCGCGAACCAGCCCTACGACGGCGACTGGTGGCTCAAGGACTGGCTGCGTCGCGAGGGCGCGCCGTCGGACGCGTTGCTCCCGACGCCGTTGTTGCTGCGCAAGAAGATCGCCGAACTGCGCGAGACCGTGCGGCCGCTGCGCGCCGAGGACAAGGTGCGTGCCGTGGTCGCGGACCTCAACGACCAGGTCCGCGCGTGGTGGCGCTCGTCGATCGGCCCGCAGATCCACGTCGGGCTCGTGAACGTCGACGAGATCGTCGAACAATGGCGGGCCGACCGGGCCGAAATCGAGCAGCCGGCGCCGACTGCCGAGCCGGTGCGGACGAAACGGCGCTGGTGGCGATTCAGGGCGGATCCTCGCGGTTGACCAGCGCGGCCGGCGAGTCCACGTAGGACTGCCATACTTTCTTCGGGACGCACATGCGCCACGCGTCGAGCACCAGCTCGCGCATCTCGTCCGGGTCGAGTTCGGCCAGGTTCGCGCGGACCCAGTTGTAACGCATGTCCGACGGTCGTGGCAGGTGGAACTTGTGCGGCTCACCCGCGACCAGCGCCTCGCGTTCCTCCTTGGGATATCCGAAGCCCATCGTCGTCTCGTCCGGTGACAGCGACAGGAACACGATCTGCTTGATCCGGAACTTGATCTGGTCGCGCACCACCGCCTGATAGGCGCGCGGCAGCGTAGCCGCGAACGCGCGCACCTCGTCCCCCGTGACCATCGGCCCTCCTACGCGGTCATCGTGATCGTGACGTACAGGTACTCGTCGAGGATCTTGGCCAGCGACATCCCGGGCCGGCCGACGAGATCGGCCACGGCGTCCGCGGCACCGGCCTCGGCCACGACCGACCTGGCCCACGCGCGGCCCAGCGTCAGATGCCGGTGGAACGCGGCACCGTCCCGGGCGCCGTGCAGGCGCGTCGCGATCGTCGCGTCCCACGGCATGATCGCGTCCGGCCGCAACGCGAACAGCGCCTTCGCCGCCGCCGTCGGACCGAGTTGGCGCCCGGCCGCCGCCGGCATCGCGGACAGCGCCGCGTACGCGTCCGCGACCTGGTCGATGTCCCGGTCCGAGAGATCGACCAAACTTCCCGACGGCAGAGCCGATCGCCATGTGCGCCACCACGCCTTGATCCCGGCGTCGAACGGCGCCGGTTCGCCGGGCCGCGGATAGCGGATCCGGCAGCCCCACGAGTTCAACCAGCGCAACAGCAATAGCCGATGCGCGGCCTTCCCCAGATTCCATCCGGGTGCGATGTCCACGAGCAGCCGTTCCCACGACACGTCGACACCCGCGAAGCCGTTGAACACCACGGCGGCTTCGCGCAGTCCGGCCAGATCGGGAGCGTCGGTGAGCACGCGGCGACGATAACGGCGACCCCTGACACGATCTCGTGCTCGTGTGGCTGTCGAAACGCCCCGGTGCCCTACCGTTCACCTATTCACACTTGGGGGCGAAACCGGGAGGTCACAGTGCACCGATTGAGACCTGGAGTCATCGCGTGAGTACCTGGCCGGTGTTACGTGAATCCCGCACCATTACCGCGGGACGGAACTCCGGGACCGTGATCCACTGCGGTCTGAAGGACACGATGCTGTCCGAGATCCCGGTGTCGGGAGTCTTCTGCTACCAGCGGGCCGTGAACATCGACCGGCTCGCCGACGGCCTGT
>Ga0070714_100003855_pt1 | contig 11262 bp, 12 predicted proteins | sample LARL83metaG_FD_65450 | JGI IMG/M metagenome (GOLD analysis project Ga0070714, IMG submission 65450) | Corn, switchgrass and miscanthus rhizosphere microbial communities from Kellogg Biological Station, Michigan, USA - LAR L8-3 metaG | ecosystem: Host-associated > Plants > Roots > Rhizosphere ... | reverse complement strand
GTGTTTGCCTCGGGGGGACGACCCCCCCAGACCCCCCCGCGTGCCATCCGCTCGGGCCAGCCTCCGGCCGGCCGTCGCGGCTGTCACCGGCTCCGCCGGAGGGCTGGATCTTTCCCTTTCGCCGGGCGGAAGCGGCATGGACGCCGGCCTGGCCGGTCCAAGAAGCTGGCGCTGGTATTTGGTGAGGCCACGCTGCGCCTTCAGCCATCGACGCCCATCCCGCGCAGGAGCACTCATAGCAGTAGCAGGAGCATCGACGTGAGAGCCAAGACGAACCACAGACGCAGATTCATGCTGTCGGCCCCGGTCATCCTCGCAGCGGTCGGGGCTGCGATCCTTTCTGGCTGCGGATCATCGGGCTCGTCCGCGCCCACCGCCTCCTCCTCGGGGCCGCACCGCGGCGGAACGCTCACCGTGCTGGAGGGGGCCAGCTTCGCCGGCGCCTGGCCTGGCCTGGACCCGGCCACGGACACCGACGGGGCGGCCAACCAGAGCTACATGAACTCCATCTTCGGGGAACTGTACGCACTCGGCCCCGGGGGGAAGCTCATCCCCGACCTGGCCACGGGCTACTCCTACAGCAACGGCGGCAAGACGATCAACATCGCGCTCCGCCATGGCGTGACGTTCTCCGACGGGACTCCGTTCAACGCGACCGCCGTGGTGTGGAACTGGAAACGCGACCTCGCGGGCACCTGCACCTGCAAGCCCGTGTTCCTGGCCCCGCCGAAGATCGCCCAGACCGGTGCCTACAGCCTTTCGCTCACGCTCCCCTACGTCGATGCGCCATTCATCAACGGCATCCAGGACAACATCTTCAACTGGATCGCCTCACCCACGGCCGTCAAGAAGATGGGCGAGAAGGCATTCGCCCTCAAGCCGGTCGGTGCCGGGCCATTCATTGTGGTCAGCGACGCCCCGAGCTCGCAGCTGGTGCTCAAGCGGAACCCGCACTACTGGGAGAAGGGCAAGCCCTACCTGGACAAGCTGATCTTCAAGCCGGTTGCGGCCGATGAGCCGGCCTACGAGGCGATGCTGGCCAACTCCGGCCAGGCCTACGAGGGGATGTCAACACCGCAGCTGGTGAAGACGTTCAAGTCCCACTTCACGGTGACCGCCGAGCCGTCCACGTCGCCGTACGACATTCAGCTCAACACCCGGGCGGCACCGTTCAACAACATCAAGGCCCGGCAGGCGATCTACTACGCCACCAACGCCGCGCAGATCGACGAGAAGCTGTTCAACAACACCTACCCGGTGACCCAGTCGTTCACCGCCAAGGCCGGCCTGTTCTACGAGCCGGTGGTGCCCGGCTACATCGGCTACAACCTGGCCAAGGCCAAGGCGCTGGTCAAGCAGGTCGGCGGGATGAACATCACGCTCTACACCATCACCAGCCCGGTCGCCGAGTCGCTGGACGAGGCGCTGCAGACCCAGTGGCAGGCCGCCGGGATGAAGGTCACCCTGAAGACCTTCGACCTGACCGGGCTGATCGGGGTCTTCCAGTCGCACAAGTGGCAGGCGTTCCTGCAGACCGCTGGCGCCTTCGACCCGGGCACCGGCGTCGGGGTGGCGTTCCGCTTTGCGTCAACGTCCCCGTTCACGGGCGTCTGGGACAAGAAGGTGGACAACCTGATCAACGCCGCGGCGTCGACCATCAACAACTCGGACCGGGCCAAGGACTACGCCGCGCTGAACGCCTATATCGCCAAGCAGGCGTACGGGCCGTTCCTGTTCCCGATCGCCGGTTACAACATCGCCGCCAAGGGCGTCTTCGGGCCGGGGCTCACCACGCCGATCCCGACCATCGTGGTGCTTCCTGGCATCCTCTGGCAGGACGTCTACACCACCAACGGATGACGCCCGGGCCGGCTTCACGATGAACACACTGGTCACGGCGACCGCGCAGCGGGCCGGCGGTGCGCCCAAGCGCCGCCTGGCCCGCTCGCCGGCTCTGCGCGTGGCGGGCCACCGGCTGCTCGTGGCCATACCGGTCCTGTGGGGCGTGACGTTCCTGACCTTCGTGGTCCTCAACGCCCTGCCCGGCGACGCCGCCTCGGCCCTGCTCGGGGCGAACGCCACCCCGCAGGAGGTCCGGGCCCTTTCGATCAAGCTGCACCTCAACGAGCCGCTCCTGGTCCGCTACTGGCAGTGGCTCAGCGGCGTCCTGCACGGCGACCTCGGGACCTCGCTGTACTACAACCAGAGCGTCACGTCGATCCTCTGGCAGCACCTCCCCGTCACCCTCGAGCTGGTGCTCTACGCGATGGTCATCACGTTCGTGGTCTCGGTCCCGCTGGCCGTGTTCTCCGCCCGCCGGCCTCGCGGTGTGGTCGACCGGACCAGCATGACCCTGAGCATGGCCGGCCTGTCCGTCGCGCCGTACGTGCTGGCCCTGCTGCTGATCCTGGTCTTCGCCGTGGAGCTGCGCTGGTTCCCCGCGCTCGCGCAGGGGACCGGCGGGGACATCAGGGACCTGACCCTGCCGGCGATCACCCTCGCGGTGCCGCTCATCGGCTTCTACACCAGATTCCTGCGCGCTGACCTGCTCGAGCAGATGCAAACCGAGGACTACACGGTGACTGCCCTGGCCAAGGGCCTGTCCCGCTGGCATGTGCTGACCCGGCACGCGCTGCGGAACTCCTTCATCGGGCTGGTCACGGTCATCGGGCTCAACCTCGCCACGCTCATCGGGGCGACGGTGATCGTGGAGCAGATCTTCGGGCTGTCCGGCATCGGCTTCCAGCTGCTCAAGGCGATCAACAACCGGGATGTCCCGCTGGTCGAGGGCATCGTGCTGGTCTTTGCCACGATCGTGGTCCTCGCCAACCTCGGCACCGACCTGCTCTACGACGTGCTCGATCCCAGGATCCGCCATGGCCGTTCCCGTAGCTGACGCGCTGTCCCCGGCGCTGCCCGATGACGACGCCGTGGCGGCCCGCCGGTTCCCCCGCGCGCACGGCCTGATGCGCACGCTCGAGATCACGATCCCCGCCGCCGTGCTGCTGGTGCTGCTGTTCTTCTGCTTCATCTGGCCGGTCGTGTATCCCGTGCCGAAGCCGACCGGCGGGTCCATCCTCAATGCCGGACTGCCGATGTGGTCACCGGGTCACATCTTCGGGACCGACACGGTCGGCAACGACATCATGGCCAGGATCCTCTACGGCGGCCAGATCTCGTTCGAGGTAGCCGCGGCCGTGCAGGTCATCGGGCTGGTCGTGGGAGGGCTGCTGGGCATGGTCGCCGGCTACCAGGGCGGCCCGCTGGAGTCGGTGCTGATGCGGACGCTCGACGTCTTCATCGCGTTTCCCTCGCTGGTCCTGGTCCTGGCCATCGTGGACAGCCTGGGCCAGAGCGAGCTGAACGTGATCTGGGCGCTGTCGGCGTTCAGCATCCCGGCCTTCGCCCGGGTGGCGCGGGCCGGGACGCTGCGGCTGCGGGATCAGCCGTTCGTGGTCGCGGCCCGGCTGTCCAGCGCGAAGCCCTGGCGGATCCTCTCCGGTCACGTGGTGCCCAACCTGATGCCCCAGCTGGTGACGTTCAGCCTCCTCGGCGCCGGCGTGACGATCATCCTGGAGGGCGCGCTCGACTTCCTGGGCTACGGCATCCCTGATCCGGCCCCCAGCTGGGGCAAGGAGATCGCGGTGGGGCAGACGATGCTGTCGGTCAGGCCCAGCCTGGTCATCGTGCCGAGCATCTTCCTCTTCGTGACCGTGGTCTGCCTGAATCTCATGGGCGACGGCCTGCGGGCCCGCTGGGGGGTGCGCTCGTGACCAGGCCGCTCGGGCAGCGGGTCCGCCGGGTCGCGGCGACGACGGCGGGCGCCTGGAGCGCGGCGCGCGACGAGCCGGCGCCATCGGGCCCCGAGCCGGGCGCTGCTCCGCTGCTCGACGTGGCCGGCCTGCGGGTGCGGTTCCGCTCACATGGCCGGGCCGTGCACGCGGTCCAGGGGATCAGCTTCACCGTCGAGCCGGGACAGACGGTAGCGATCATCGGCGAGTCCGGCTCGGGCAAGACCGTCAGCGCGTACGCGGTCATGGGCCTGCTGCCGCGCACGGCCCACGTCTTTGGCTCCATCCGGTTCAAGGGCGTGGAGCTCGTCGGCCGCAGCGAGAGGGACCTGCAGCAGCATCGCGGGCGGAACGCCGCGATGGTCTTCCAGGACCCGGAGCGGTCGCTGAACCCGACGATGCGGATCGGCAGCCAGATTACCGAGGCGGTCCGGCGCCACCTCCCGCTGGACAGAAAAGAGGCGCAGGAGCGGGCCGTCGAGCTGCTCGGGATGGTGCGCATTCCCACGCCAGAACGGCGCTTCTACGAGTACCCGCACCAGCTCTCCGGCGGCATGCGCCAGCGCGTGGTCATCGCCATCGCCCTGGCCTGCAAGCCCGCGCTGCTGATCGCCGATGAGGCCACGACCGCGCTCGACGTCACGACCCAGGCACAGATCATGGACCTGCTGCTGGACCTGCAGCAGGAGCTGGGCACCGCGCTGCTGATGATCAGCCACGACCTCGCCCTGGCCGCGTCCTACGCCGAGGAGGTCATCGTGATGTACGCCGGCCGGGTGGTGGAGCGGGCTGCGGCCAGGGACCTGTTCGGCAGCGTCCGAATGCCCTACACCCGCGCCCTGCTCAACGCGATCCCGCGCACCGAGCTGGAGCCACACGTGCTGCTGCCCGTGGTCGGAGGGCTGCCGCCGGACCTGTCCGCGGTTGGGCCGGGGTGCCCGTTCGCGCCCCGCTGCCCTGACGCCCAGCAGGACTGCCAGCGGCTCACGCCCCCGCTCGAGGAGCACGAGATCGGCCACTGGTGGGCGTGCTGGCATCCCTGCGAGGGTGGGCCGGGCGAGGGCGGGCCGGGCGGGGCAAAGGAGGCCGCCCAGTGACTCCCCCGGCCGCGGCGAACGGGGCCAGCCGGCCCGGCGGAGGCGATGTTCTGCTCGAAGTGCGCCACCTGGTCCAGGAGTTCGTGCTGCGCGACTACGGCGGGGCGAAGGGCGGGGTGCTGCAGGCCGTGTCGGACGTGTCCTTCGGGCTGTGCGCCGGAGAGACGCTCGGCATCGTGGGCGAGACAGGGTCGGGGAAGTCCACGCTGGCCAGGTCGGTCATCCAGGCCCCGCCGCCCAAGGCAGGCGCGGTGATCTTCGAGGGGAAGGATCTCGTGGGCCTGTCCAGCCGGGCCATGAAGCCGGTGCGCCGGCATCTGCAGATCGTGTTCCAGGATCCGTTCACCTCCCTGGACCCGAAATGGGCGGTCTCCCGGATCGTCGCTGAGCCGCTGGTCGCCTACGCGATCGGCTCCCGCCGCGAGCGCCGGGACCGGGTGAATGCCCTGCTGGACCTCGTGGGCCTGGACCCGGCCCGGTACGGGCGGCGGCATCCCCGTGAGCTCTCCGGCGGGCAGGCGCAGCGGGTGGCGATCGCCCGGGCCCTGGTGCTCGAGCCCAAGCTGATCCTCTGCGACGAGCCGGTCTCGTCGCTCGACGTTCTCGTGCAGGCGCAGGTACTCAACCTGTTCGAAAAGCTCCGCAGCGACCTGAAACTGTCGTACCTGTTCATCGCCCACGACCTGGCCCTGGTCAAGCAGGTCAGCGACCGGGTCGCGGTGATGTATCTCGGGAAGCTATGCGAGATCGGGCCGGTGCGGGACATCTACCGCCAGCCGCTGCACCCCTACACCCTGGCGCTGCTGGCCTCGATCCCGAGCCCGACCCCAGGGAAACGGGTCACCCGCGGCGTGATCAGCGGGGAGCTGCCCTCTCCGCTGAACCCGCCCAGCGGCTGCAGGTTCCGCACCCGCTGCCCCCGGGCTCAGGACCGCTGTGCGGCCGAGGCACCAGAACTCCGGGCGGTCGGCGGCCAGGGCCACCTCGTGGCCTGTCACTTCCCGCTGACCGGCGGCTCGTCCACCCCGGCGGAGTCCACCGCGGTCAGACGTTGAAGCCGAGCGCGCGGAGCTGCTCGCGGCCATCCTCGGTGATCTTGTCGGGTCCCCACGGCGGGAGCCACACCCAGTTGATGCGGAAGTCGGCCACGAGGCCGTCGAGCGCCGAGGCGGCCTGATCCTCGATCACGTCGGTGAGCGGGCACGCGGCGCTGGTGAGCGTCATGTCGATGGTCGCGACCCGGTCGTCGGAGACCGTCACGCCGTAGACCAGGCCGAGGTCAACCACGTTGACGCCGAGCTCGGGGTCAACGACATCGCGCAGCGCCTCCAGCAGGTCCTCGGTGTCAGGCGTGAGCTGAGTGTCGCCCGCGCCGACCTGGTCGGTCGTCCCGGCCGCGTTATCGGTGGTCATGTCTGCTCCCTAATCCGCGACGGCCGGGCCGTCGTGCGTTGTCCCTGATCCGTCCAGCGCCTGCGCGGTCGCGTCCTTCCAGGCCATCCAGCCGAGCAGGGCGCATTTGATCCGGGCCGGGTACTTGGACACGCCCTCGAACACCACGGCGTCGCCAAGCAGGTCCTCGTCGGGCTCGGCCTGCCCGCGCGACTGCATCAGCTCGAGGAAGGCCCCGCTGATGTCCATGGCCTGCTGGACGGTCTTGCCGATGACCGCCTCGGTCATCACCGAGGCGCTGGCCTGGCTGATGGAACAGCCGAGCGCATCGTAGGAGACATCCGCCACCGCTGGCTCCCCGCCCGCGTCCTTCAGCGTGACCCTGAGCGTGACCTCGTCGCCGCACAGCGGGTTCACGTGATGCACCTGGGCGTCGTACGGCTCCCGCAGGCCCTTGTTATGCGGGTGGCGGTAATGATCCAGGATTATCTCCTGGTACATGGACTCGACTTCCATAACACCGCCTTCAACATGTCACCGGGGGCAGGGTGTTCCCCATCCCGCGCATCATGCTGCTGCGAAGAATTTCTGCGTCTGGCGGACGCCGTCGGCCAGCGCCTCCACCTCGTCGTGCGTGTTGTATACGTAGAACGTGGCCCGGGTGCTGGCCTGCACGCCGAGCGCGCGGTGCAGCGGCCAGGCGCAATGATGGTTGGCCCGGACCGCGATGCCAAGCTCATCGAGCAGCTGGCCGACGTCATGGGGGTGTACCCCGTCCAGGGTGAAAGACACCGCGCCGCCGCGGTCATCGGTGGTCAGCGGGCCCAGGATGCGAACCCCCTCGATCGCGCCGAGGGCGTCGAGCGCGTGAGCGGTCAGGGCCTCCTCGTGCGCGGCCACGCATCCCATGCCCAGCGCGTCGAGGTAGTCGCACGCCGCGGCCAGGCCGGCCGCCTGGGCCGCGGCAGGAACGCCGGCCTCGAACCGCTCGGGCGGCGGCAGGAACGTTGATCCCTCCATCCGGACCACCTCGATCATCGACCCGCCAGTGATGAACGGAGGCATGGCCTCGAGCAGTTCCCGCCGGCCCCACAGCACCCCGATGCCGGACGGGCCGAGCATCTTGTGCGCGGAGAAGGCCAGGAAGTCCGGGCCCAAGGTGGCCACATCGACCGGCCGGTGCGGCACCGACTGCGCGCCGTCGGCCACCACCAGCGCCCCCCGGGCGTGGGCCAGCGCCGCGATCTCGGTGACCGGCGGGACGGTGCCGGTGACGTTGGACTGGTGTGTGATCGCGACGATCTTGGTCCGGTCGCTGATCAGCTCGTCGGCGGGGCTGAGGTCCAGGCGGCCCTCGGGGGTGACGCCGAACCAGCGCAGCGTGGCCCCGGTGCGCTGGCACAGCTGCTGCCAGGGCACCAGGTTGGCGTGGTGCTCCATCTCGGTGACCAGCACCTCGTCGCCCGGGCCGACCCGGAACCGCGCGGCCTCGGGCCCGGCGGTGGCCGCGTTGCTCATCGCGTAGCTGACCAGGTTCAGCGCCTCGGTCGCGCTCTTGGTGAACACGATCTCGCCGGGATCCGCGCCGATGAACGCCGCGACCCGGCGCCGCGCCGACTCGTAGGCGTCGGTGGCTTCCTCGCCGAGCAGGTGTGCTCCGCGGTGCGCCGCCGAGTTGTGGATCGTGTAGAAGTCGCGCTCGGCGTCAAGGACCTGGCGCGGCTTGTGCGACGTGGCGCCGGAGTCCAGGTAGACCAGCGGCCGGCCGCCGCGGACCGCCCGGCCCAGAATCGGGAAGTCGGCGCGGGTGCCGCCCACGTCGAACGGGAGGGTGGGGGCCGCCGTCTGCCCTGGGGTGGTCATGCCGACGCGCCCGCCTTCACGAACCTCTCGTAGCCCTCGGACTCGAGCACCTCGGCCAGCTCCGCGCCGCCCTCCTCGACGATCCGGCCGCCGACGAACACGTGCACGAAGTCGGGCTGCACGTAACGCAGGATCCGGGTGTAGTGCGTGATCAGCAGCACCCCGTGCCCGGGCTGCTCACGGAAGGCGTTGATGCCCTCGGACACGACCTTCAGCGCGTCGATGTCCAGGCCGGAGTCGGTTTCGTCCAGGATTGCGATCTTCGGGTTGAGCAGCTGCATCTGCAGGATCTCGTGGCGCTTCTTCTCGCCGCCGGAGAAGCCCTCGTTCAGGTTCCGCTGGGCGAAGTCGGGGTCGATGGACAGCGCGTCCATCGACGCCCGCAGTTCCTTGCTGAACGTGCGCAGCTTGGGTGCCTCGCCGCGGACCGCGGTGATCGCCGTGCGCAGGAAGTTCGACACCGAGACGCCCGGTACCTCGACCGGGTACTGCATGGCGAGGAACAGGCCGGCCCTGGCCCGGGCGTCCACGCTCATGGCCAGCACGTCTTCGCCGTCGAGCGTCACCGAGCCGTGCGTGACCTGGTACTTGGGGTGCCCGGCGATCGCGTAGGCCAGGGTGGACTTGCCTGAGCCGTTCGGGCCCATGATCGCGTGGGTCTCGCCGGCCCTGACGGTGAGGTTGACGCCGCGCAGGATCTCCCGGCTGGCGCCTGACGCCTCCGCCACGCTGACGTGGAGATCCCGGATCTCAAGGGTGGAAGGCTGGTCTGCCGTGGTGGGCATTATCTCTCCTGGTCGGGCAGTGACACGTAGACGTCATTGCCATCGGTATGCACTGGGTAGGTGGGAACCGGCTTGGTGGCGGGCGGCCCGGTGGGCGCGCCGGTGCGCAGGTCGAAGCAGGACCCGTGCAGCCAGCACTCGACCGTGTGGTCGTAGATCTCGCCCTCGGACAGCGGCACCTCCTCGTGCGAGCACACGTCGTGCAGCGCGAAGATCTCCCCGCCGATCCGGATGATCGCGACCGGTGTGTCCTGCACCTCTACGCCGATCGCCCCGTCCTCGGGAACGTCGGCCAGGGCGCAGGCCCGTACGTAGGTGTCTGGCACGCTCATGCGGCACGCTCCAGCGACCGGGCCAGCTCAGCCTCGATCGCGCTGCTGACCCGGTCCCGCATCTCGGGCACCTCGATCTGGGCGATCAGCTGGCCGAAGAACCCGGTGATCACCAGGCGGCGCGCCTCCAGGAACGGGATCCCGCGGGCCATCAGGTAGAACAGGTGCTCGTCCTCGAGCCGCCCGCTGGCGCTGGCGTGCCCCGCGCCGACCACCTCGCCGGTCAGGATCTCCAGGTTCGGCACCGAGTCGACCCGGGTGCCGTCGCTCAGCACCAGGTTCCTGTTGTACTCGTAGGTGTCGGTGCCCTCGGCCTCCGGCCGGATGATCACATCGCCGATCCACACCGCGTGCGCGTCCTCCCCCTGCAGCGCCCCCTTGTAACTGACCCGGCTCCGGCAATTCCGCTCCGCATGATCAACGAACAGCCGGTGCTCCAGGTGCTGCCCCGCATCCGCGAAATACAGCCCCCGCAGCTCGGCATCCCCGCCGGGTCCCGCGTACCGAACCGACGGCGCCAGCCGCACCACGCTCCCCCCCAGCGTCACGGCCGTATGCGTCAGCCTGGCATCCCTGCCGAGCTTCGCCTGATGATGCGACAGATGCACCGCATCGTCGGCCCAGTCCTGCAGCGACACCACCGCCAGCGCCGCCCCGTCCCCCACCACGAACTCCACGTTGTCCGCGTACGTCGCGCTCCCCTGGTGATCAAGCACGACCACAGCCCGCGAATTCGGCTTGAGCTCCACCAGCGTGTGCCCAAACCCCACCCCGGCCACGTCCTCCCCCCGGACCGTCACCACCACCGGCCGGGCGCCTTCGGTATCAGCCGGGACTGTGACCACAGTGGCCTCGTCAAACGACGCAAAAGCCCGAGCACTCACACGATCAGCCGGCACAAAGGCGGCGCCAAGCCTCGGATCGCCGTGTTGCGCCAGCTCAACGGCGATCCGCGGGTCGGCGTCGACTTCAACGCCGACTTTCCCAACCGCAAGCTCACCGTCCTCATGCAGATGCCGCAGCCGCCGCAGCGGAGTAAATCTCCACTCTTCTTCCCTGCCAGTAGGCACAGGGAAATCAGCGAGCTCAAACGACTGCCGCTCGTGCAACCGAGAAACGGGGGCGCCGGACTCGGCCGCCCCCTGAAGCAGCGACATCAGCCGACCGCCCCTTCCATCTGCAGCTCGATCAGCCGGTTCAGCTCGAGCGCGTACTCCATCGGCAGTTCGCGCGCGATCGGCTCCACAAACCCGCGGACGATTGTGGCCATGGCCTCGTCCTCGGTCATGCCGCGGCTCATCAGGTAGAAGAGCTGGTCCTCGGAGATCTTCGACACGGTCGCCTCGTGCCCCATCTCCACGTCGTCCTCGCGGACGTCCACATAGGGATAGGTGTCGGAGCGGCTGACCGTGTCCACGAGCAGCGCGTCGCACTTGACCGTGGACTTGGAGTGGGACGCTCCCTCCTGCACCTGGATCAGGCCGCGGTAGGAGGTCCGGCCGCCGGCCCTGGCCACCGACTTGGACACGATCTGCGAGGAGGTGTTGGGCGCGCAGTGCACCATCTTGGCCCCCGCGTCCTGGTGCTGGCCGGTGCCCGCGAACGCCACCGACAGGGTCTCGCCCCTGGCGTGCTCGCCCATCAGGTAGACCGCGGGGTACTTCATCGTGACCTTGGAGCCGATGTTCCCGTCGATCCACTCCATGGTGGCGCCCTCATGCGCCACGGCCCGCTTGGTGACCAGGTTGTACACGTTGGCCGACCAGTTCTGGATCGTGGTGTACCGGCAGCGGCCACCCTTCTTCACGATGATCTCCACGACCGCGGAGTGCAGCGAGTCAGAGGAGTAGATGGGCGCGGTGCAGCCCTCCACGTAGTGGACGGAGGCGTCCTCGTCGACGATGATCAGGGTCCGCTCGAACTGGCCCATGTTCTCGGTGTTGATCCGGAAGTAGGCCTGCAGCGGGATGTCCACGTGCACGCCCTTCGGCACGTAGATGAA
>Ga0070714_100003851_pt1 | contig 11268 bp, 7 predicted proteins | sample LARL83metaG_FD_65450 | JGI IMG/M metagenome (GOLD analysis project Ga0070714, IMG submission 65450) | Corn, switchgrass and miscanthus rhizosphere microbial communities from Kellogg Biological Station, Michigan, USA - LAR L8-3 metaG | ecosystem: Host-associated > Plants > Roots > Rhizosphere ... | reverse complement strand
GCCTGTGACGTTGCGAATGCAACCGTATTATTCCGTATCGCAGTCGGAAGGCGGTTTTGAAAAAATCATGCAGGCTGTGACGGCGAAAGTGGAGTGGCCAGTCACAGCGGGGGAATTGATTATTACTTTTGAGTTCAATATAAAGGAAAGCGCTAGCAGTCTGTCGGACTTAAAGAATCGAAGCTAAAATGTGGCTGGGTGAGGATAGATTTTGAGCGATTTTGAAGGCCAATAGTTGTTCTATTGGCCTTTGTGAGCAGAAAGCGGCGAAATATAGACCAGCCAGACGCTTTTGCAGCCGATTTCCTTTAAGTCCGACAGGCTGCTAAGCCGGGTAGCCGCTCTATGAGCCCTGGAAAAGTGAAATAGAGTCTACATGGAATCAACACGATGAGTTTTTCGTGCGATCAGACCCACCTTCGCTGATACTTTTTTACATTAAGATTGTACGATTGTGGTTGAGACGCAATGTTCTCTCGGATGCGTGGATTGAGCAGCGAGCGAAATTGAAAGGCTGCATATGAAGGTAAGAAGGCGCTACGGCGATCATGCCGCCCGGGACAATTCAGGCCCATAGACCTTGGTAATAGCGTGGCTATCGGTTGCGGCATCAGGTTGTAGAGTAATAGCGGCGGCTATAAAATTTCTGGTAAAATCGCGAATTCTCAAAGAGCCGAGCAAGGATCCGTCATGACTTATGTAGTAACTGAAAGCTGTATCAAATGCAAATATACTGATTGCGTAGATGTGTGCCCGGTGGACTGCTTTCGCGAGGGACCCAATTTTCTGGTAATCGATCCGGATGAATGTATAGATTGTACCTTGTGCGTCGCTGAGTGCCCGGTGGAGGCAATTTTTGCCGAGGACGATGTGCCTGTGAATCAGCAGCACTTCACTACACTCAACGCTGAATTGTCCAAAGCATGGAAGCCCATTATCGAGAAAAAAGATGCGCTCTCGGATGCCGATGATTGGGCCAAGGTAACAGACAAGCTGGATAAACTGGAACGTTAATTCGATAGCGGCGGCCTGTCGCCGCATCTCCATCCTGAATTTCCCACAAATTCCTCTCGCGGATATTTTTGCGGACCTTGCCGCGGGTCTGAGAGCCGGCGTCACAATAGTAACCCCTAATCGAAGGCTCGCGATTGCACTTAAGCGCGGGTTCGACAAAACCCAGATCAGCCGGGGGATCACTATCTGGGAGTCGGCCGATATCTTGCCGATTTCTGCATTCGTTGACCGTCTCTATGAAGATGCGCTTTATTCGCCGCACGCACCTGAATTTCCTCTCCTGCTTACCGCCGCTCAAGAACAGGTCTTGTGGGAGGATGCCATCAACCGCTCGGACACGGGCGCAGCCCTCCTTGCAGCTGCGGATGCTGCACAGCTTGCTCGCGAGGCATGGCAACTCGCACATGCATGGCATCTTATTCCGCAACTCAGTAATTTTCCATTAAATGAGGATGGTAAAGCGTTTCAGGATTGGTCGCACCGTTACGAGCAGGCTACTCGGCGTTTACAGCAAATCGATCGCGCGCGCCTTTATAAGCTGGTAACCAAATTATGTGCGCACGCAGAAGTTCGTAAACCGAAGCGCCTGGTTTGCTATGGTTTTGACATCGTTACCCCGCAGCAGGCGGTGTTGCTGAGCAAGCTGCAGGATATCGGCTGCGAAGTGATATGGACGCGGCCGCAATCACAGTTTCAGCCGCCCAGCGGTAACGCATGGCGAGTCGCATGTAATGACAGCAGCGACGAGATTCGCCGCGCGGCGGTGTGGGCGCGGGCACGACTCGAGGCCAGTGACGGGGCGCGTATTGGCATTGTTGTTCCGGAATTTTCCCGGCATCGCAGCGCAATCATGCGAATTTTCAGTACCGTAATGGAGCCCGATATTCACCAGTTCCTGCCAGGTGCTGTCAGGCGCACATTGCCGTTTAATGCGTCGCTTGGCATGCCTCTGAGCTCATACCCTCTTGTAAGCGCCGTATTTCTGCTACTCGACCTCGGTGGGCGGGAGATTGAGTTCGAGCGCGCAAGCCTTTTGCTTCGGTCACCTTTCCTTGGCGGCGGCGAGACCGAAATGACCCATCGCGCGCGGCTCGATGTGCAATTGCGCAAACGTGCGGAGCCCATGATTACGCTCGAACGATTGCTTATCCTGATCGAGCGTGAGCACGGTGAAACAAATTGCCCCGTCCTGGTGCAGGGATTGGCTGCGCTTGCCGAGTTTCGCAAGGAAAAGTTGTTGGGTTCCCAAACGCCATCAGCATTGGCCAGAGCGATTTCCGAAGCCTTGCGGATTACCGGTTTTCCCGGCGAGCGTGATCTGGATTCGTCCGAATATCAAACCCTCGAAAAGTGGCATGAGGTCCTTGCCGACTTCGCCGCCCTCGGCCGCGTTGTGTCTCGTATCGGTTACAGTGAGGGAGTATTGCGTCTGCGTCGCATGACAGCCGAGACGCTATTCCAGCCTGAAACGCCGGATGTCCCGATCCAGATACTTGGTGTGCTGGAGGCTGCCGGGATGGAGTTCGATCACCTTTGGGTAATGGGATTGTCGGATGAAGCATGGCCGCCTCAGCCAAATCCGAATCCGTTTCTGCCGATCGAATTGCAGCGGACGGCAATGTTGCCGCATGGCTCAGCCATAGCGTCGCTGCAATTTGCGCGCCGGCTTACTGACGCATGGCTATCCGGCAAGGGTGAGATCATCCTCAGTTACCCGCGGCACGCCGATGACCGGAATCCCCGCGAACTTGCGCCCAGTCCGCTGATTGCAAATATTGCCAGTTGCGAGCTTGTATTGCCTGATCATACGGATCACCATGCTCTGATCCATGGCGCACGCCAGCTTGAATACCTGGAAGATCACAAAGCGCCGGCACTCGATCAGTTTCTCATCGCAGGTATCGGAGGCACGGCGGTCATAAAAGATCATGCGGCTTGCCCATTCCGCGCCCTCGCAATCCATCGATTCGGCGCAAGGGGAATAAGAGGTGTTCATGCGGGACTCGATGTAATGGAGCGCGGTACATTGATACACCATGTACTCGCACAAGCATGGGAGCACCTCAAGACTAAAAATGAACTTGACGTTGTTGATGATTGGAGACTGGATGCACTGCTCGGGAATGCTGCGGAAGAGGCGATTGCGCGAATTCGCCGAGATCGCCCGACCGCGCTTTCAGGGCGTTTTGCAGAAATTGAACGGCGACGCCTGGTACGGCTGGCACGCGACTGGCTGAACGAAGAAAAAAAGCGCAATGGTTTCGAAGTCATCGCCATCGAAGATAAACGCAGCATCGAGATCGGCGGCCTTGTGTTGTCGACGCGTCTTGATCGGGTAGATGAATTCGATGACGGGCGACGCATCGTCATCGACTACAAGACCCGGGCGCCATCAATGAGCACCCTGCTGGGTGATCGGCCGGAGGAACCGCAACTTCCGCTGTATCTCGTCACTGCCGAGCCAAACGCGGCAGCGGTTGCGTTTGCTCAGATAAAAACGGGCGACATGAGGTTTGCGGCCGTTGCTCGCGATAGCGATTTGCTCCCAGGCACGAAGGCTTTATCTGAATCGCGTCTAAGCGATCAATACAGTTCATGGGAAGAACTGGTTGCCACCTGGCGCCGTGATCTTGCCCACATTGCGGAAAGTTTTTCCAGCGGGAATGCCCAGGTTGATCCCAAACATTTTCCACACACTTGCGGCAGTTGCGACTTACGATCCTTCTGCCGCATTGATGAGCGGACCGCACGTGCGGTTACGAATTGGGGAGAGAGCGATTAGCAACGTCGCGGCCATGTCTGATATACCCGATCTTGAAGAACGCCGCCGTGCACTCGATCCCGAACATTCCTTTATTGTTCAGGCACCCGCCGGTTCAGGCAAGACCGGCCTTCTGATTCAGCGCTATCTTGCGTTGCTTGCGCATGCGGATGAACCCGAAGAGATCGTTGCGATTACGTTTACCCGCAAGGCCGCGGCGGAGATGCGTGAGCGCGTCGTGGCGGCGCTGGTGAAGACCACGAACTCCCCCCATCCGCGCAAACCCCCTGAAACCGCGCACGAAAAACTAACCTGGGAACTGGCTGATGCCGTCTTGAAACGTGATATTCGGCTTGGCTGGCATGTTGTCGAAAATCCGGTACGGCTGCGTATTCAGACGCTCGATTCGCTGTGTGCATCCCTGACACGCCAGATGCCAACGCTTTCAGAATTCGGCTCACAGCCGGAAAGCATCGAGGACGCATCCGAGTTATATCTTGAGGCGGCACGCGCAACCATCGATCTGGTCGAGAGCGACGATGTCGTGGCTCAAGATATCCAGCGCTTGCTGGAGCATCTCGACAATGATCTGGCGCGGGTTGAAACACTGCTTGCCGAAATGCTGGCGCGGCGCGACCACTGGTTGCGTCATATTCACGGAAAAGATCGCTACGAACTGGAATCGGCGTTACAGAATACCCGATGCGAGGCGCTTATGCGTCTGTGCAGTCTATGTAGTCGCTATCCTGTTTCGATACAAGAAGAACTGGTCGAGCTTGTGCAATATGCCGCCGGCAATTTAATTGCCACCGGCCGAACCTCGTCCGTTGGGTATGAGGGACTTGATATGCTCGATAAACTGCCCGGCGATGAGGAGCGGAATGTTGCCGGCTGGTACGCCATTGCCAGACTGCTCCTCACGAAAGACGGTGTGTGGCGTAAGCAGCATACCGTCAGTGATGGTTTTCCACCAGGAAAGACCAAGGCCGAGAAAGCAATCGCGAAGTTATGGAAAGAGAGGTCGTTTGTGCTGATCGGCCTGCTGGCGACCAGCGGCGGAGAGACGCTGCGCAATGCGCTCCATGATATTCGTCTCCTGCCGCCCCCCGCTTATACCGAAAAGCAATGGGAAGTGCTTGGCTCGATCATGCAACTGCTGCCACGCGCCGTCGGACAGCTCAAGCTTGTATTTCAGGCACATAAAAAGGTGGACTTTACGGAGGTTGCGCAGGGTGCGCTGCGTGCGCTGGGCGAACCCGAGATGCCTACCGATCTTGCACTTGCGCTTGACTATCGTATTCGGCACTTACTGATAGACGAATTTCAGGATACATCGATCAGCCAATATGAATTAATTGCAAAACTTACCGCGGGATGGGAGCGGGGAGACGGTCGCAGTATGCTAGCGGTCGGGGATCCGATGCAGTCCATTTATCGTTTTCGCGAGGCTGAGGTTGGGTTATTCCTGCGTGCCCGTACTGCGGGGATTGGAAATATCGGACTTGAGCCGATTTCCCTTTGCAGCAATTTCCGATCGCAACGCGGTATCGTGGACTGGCTTAATGCTACTTTTAAGCAGATGATGCCCGAATGCGAAAATATTGCTATTGGCGCGGTATCCTACACGCAATCCGTTGCAACAAAAGACCAGCTTGACGGACCTGCAGTGATCGTACATCCATTCTTTAATAACGATCACGTTGCCGAGGCGATTAAAGTAGCAGAGATCGTCAGGCAGGCAAGGCGTGATGTGCCAGCGGCCACCACAGCAATTCTGGTGCGCAATCGTAGTCATCTTCATGAAATTGTACCCAAGCTCAAGGAAGCCGGGTTACGTTTTCGCGCGATCGACATTGAGGGGCTCCACCATCGGCCGGTGGTGCAGGATTTGTTGACCTTGACACGCGTATTGGCGCATCCGGGAGATCGATTGGCATGGCTTGCATTGTTGCGCGCACCATGGTGCGGCCTTACGCTCGCGGATATTCATACTGTCGTTGCGGGGCAAATTCATTCTCTTCCGAACGATACCGATGAAGCATCCCCTATAGATAGGGAGATAAATGGGCCAGGAGCCGATGGCCGAACCGTATGGGAATTGCTTAACGATGAGGCACGCATGGCAAGTCTCTCTGCCGATGGCTGCACCAGACTGCTGCGCTTACGCGGTCTACTGAAGCATTGTATGGATAATCGCTGCCGCCAGTCTCTCCGGACGACTGTTGAGGCGGCATGGCAGGCTTTGGGGGGGCCTGGCTGTGTTGAAGATGTGACAGGCTTGGAAGATGGGAGGATTTATCTTGACCATCTTGAAGCGCAGGAGGATGCTGGCAGCATCCTCGACCTTGCTGCATTGGAGGAAGGACTGGTCAAGCTCTACGCACTCCCAGATCTGAAAGCCGATGACACGTTGCAGATCATGACCATACACAAGGCCAAGGGATTGGAGTTCGATTGCGTAATTGTGCCCGGCCTTGGCCGCTCCCCTCGCAGTAACGACAAAAAACTCTTTCTATGGATGGAGCATCCGCGTGCCGGAGAGCGAAATGAAGTTAACGATTTATTGCTTGCACCGATTCAGGAGACAGGCGGAGATGTTGATCCCATCTATTCCTGGTTGGAGAAACTCGATGGTGAGAAAGAGCATTTTGAGGATGAGCGACTACTGTATGTTGCCGCGACCCGAGCCAAGGCGCGTTTGCATCTGCTTGGCAGTACAGGCCTGGTTTCCGGTCATGGCGGGGTGCCCGAACTGAAGGCTCCGGGCGATAAAACATTGCTGAGCAAGCTTTGGCCCGTGGTCAAATCTTTTTACGCCGAAGTTGCGGCGCCCGCAATGTCTTCGCCTACATTATTGATTGCTGATGGGGAAAAAAGTGAAAGACGGCAAAAAGATGCCATCAATCAGTCGCTGCGCCGTCTTGTATCCGGTTGGGTGCTGCCTGCCCCGCCGCCATCCGTACAGTGGAATGCACAGCCTCCTGCGGCGCCAGGCCCGAGCAGCATTGAATACTCATGGGTAGGCGAGACCGCCCGCCATATTGGGAACATCGTGCACCGCTGGCTGCAGCGCATGGCGGAAGAAGGAGTGGAAAACTGGAGCATGACGCGAATTCAGGCTTTGGGCAATGCTTTCCGGCATCAGCTGGCTGCATGCGGCATGAATTATAATGATAGTAATACCGATGCGGCTGTCAGACGCGTGATAATGGCACTCACCCATGCGGTGAGCGATGCACGCGGACAATGGCTGCTTGGACCACAGCAGGATGTCCGTAACGAGTTGCGGATGTCCGCAGTTATGGGCGGAGAATATGTGACCCTCGTTATCGATCGTACTTTCTGCGATGAGAAGGGGCAGCGCTGGGTCGTGGACTATAAGACCAGCAGCCACGAGGGTGCGGATATTGAGGGTTTTCTCAATCGCGAGCAAGAGCGCTACCGTTTTCAGCTCGATCGCTATGCCGCGGCTATGCAATTGATCGACAGCCGGCCCGTCAGGCGAGGACTCTATTTTCCGCTGCTGAAGGGCTGGCGGGAATGGGGCGATGAAGATGAAGGGCATCCATGAGTAAAAAGCCCGGTAGAAGCGGTTTAATAAAATATTACCGACCGGTTTCCATCTCGATAACTGGTTTCCGGCATTTTTTTATCAGGAAAATGAGGCACTTGCCGATGAGCATATTCGCAATTATTGCAATCGTCGCCAGTGTGGCGATCGCTCAGATTGCCGAAGCGGCAGAGCCACGCCCCGAAATCGAAAGCTTTATCAGCGAGATGGTGGAGCGGCATGGATTCAAGCAGGCCGAGCTTGAGAGCCTGTTTGAAGCGGCGCAGTTTCAGCCATCCATCATTAATGCGATTTCCCAGCCGGCAACCTCCAGGCCGTGGCATGAATACCGTCCTTTGTTCGTCAATTCGCGGCGTATTGCGGGTGGGGTTGCTTTCTGGAGCAGCCACGCCGCGGCGCTGGAGCGTGCACACCAGGAGTTCGGCATCCCGGAGGAGATTATCACCGCTGTAATCGGAGTGGAAACCACCTACGGTGCTCAGACCGGCAGACGCCGTGTGCTGGATGCATTGACCACGCTGGCGTTCGACTACCCGAAGCGTGCCGAATTCTTTCGGGGCGAACTGGAGCAGTATCTGCTGCTGGGGCGGGAACTGAATGTGGATTTACTCAATATCAAGGGTTCTTATGCCGGGGCGATCGGTATTCCCCAATTCATGCCTAGCAGCTACCGGCGTTATGCACTGGATTTTGATGGCGACGGTAAGGCCGATTTATCCGGCAGCGTGGCGGATGCGATAGGTAGCGTGGCAAATTATCTTAAGAGTTTCGGTTGGGAAACGGAGCAGTCCGTTGCGGTTCCAGCCCTGGTTAATGGCGAGAACTACCGCGAGGTATTGTTCACCGGACGCAAACCGACCTATACGGTGGAAGAAATAAGAAAGCTGGGCGTGATACCACAAGTGGAAGCTTCCGGCGACCGTCAGGTTACGCTCATCGAGCTTGCGAATAGCGGCGGGAACGAATACTGGCTGGGTTTCAATAATTTCTTCGTCATCACGCGCTACAATCGCAGCGTGCACTACGCCATGTCTGTATTGCAGTTGGCCGAAGAGATTCGCGCGGCACGAAATTCCGGTTTGCGTTGACACCAATCTCCTGCCCTGCGAAGGGCCCATGAAAGACCGACAGGTTTTCAGGGTATTCTTTTCAGGACATTCTCCCTGAAGAATGCTTGGCGTGCGGTGCCGGCGCGCCGCCGTGAATATTTGCACTACACTGATTAATATGAAGCCTCTGACTTTTTCCGCTCTGCGTCTGTTAAACGATGGTGAATTCCATTCCGGCACAACCATTTCCCGGCATCTCGGCGTTTCACGCACCAGCGTGTCCAACGCACTGCGCGGACTGGATGAGGTTGGCTTGACGATACACAAAGTGCAAGGGCGTGGCTACCGTATCGTCGAGCCGGTGCAATGGCTGGATCGGGATATCATTCTCAGGCATCTCGGTGAGGAGGCGCATAATTTTAGCCTCAAAATACTGAATACGGCCGAATCGACCAGTAGCTTGTTGCTGCAGAATGCTGCAACGGAACTGAATTCTGGTAATGTCAACATTCCGGTGGCGGCGGCGGAGTTGCAGACAAGCGGTCGCGGGCGGCGCGGGCGGCAATGGCATTCCGGTCTGGGTGACGGCTTGGTTTTTTCCCTGCTATGGCGGTTTCAGCAGGGTCCGAGCTTTCTTTCGGGGTTGAGTCTGGCAGTCGGAGTGGCGATCATACGTACGCTGGAATCAGCAGGGATTGAGGGTACAGCACTTAAATGGCCGAACGACGTGATGTTCAACTTTTGCAAGCTGGCGGGTACGCTGATCGAATTGCAAGGCGATATGTTCGGCCCCACCGTTTCCGTCATCGGTGTCGGTCTGAACCTGAAATTGCCGGAGAAGATACAGTCACGCATCGATCAGGGTGCGACAGATGTGTTTTCCATCACTGGGAAAATGCCGGATCGTAACAAATTATTGGCTGCGCTATTGATTAATCTCGTAATGATGTTAAGGGAGTTTGAGCACCGGGGTTTTGCGCCATTCAAGGAAGAATGGGCGGATCATCACATTTGTGGAAATAAACCCGTCACGCTTTATTTGCCTGATGGTTCAAGTCAGGAAGGCGTGGTGGATGGCGTAGCGGATGACGGATCGCTGCGATTGAGAACTTCGGCAGGCGTTCATAGCTACAGCAGCGGCGAGATCATGCTGTGCAGGATGACATGACAATGGATGTCGCGCTTTTATTGACAGTTGATTCCGGTAATACCCATATCAAGTGGGGTTTGCATGATGGGCGCAGCTGGTTGAAACAAGGTGTGGTGGCGCATGATGGAAAGGCGCTGCTGGAGCTGGAGTGGCAAGATATGGCGGAGCCGGCACGTATCCTGGTTTCCCACGTTGGCGATACGCAGGCGAAGGCGGATCTGTCTGAGCTGTTTTCCCGCTGGAAAGTGGAGCCGCAATGGATCGCCGCTGTTGATTATCAGTGCGGCGTACGCAATTATTATACAGAGCCCGCGCAGCTCGGCAGCGACCGCTGGGCGGCATTGATCGCTGCGTGGGGATTGGAACGACAGGGTTGCCTGGTAGTGGATATCGGAACCGCCACGACGGTGGATGCGCTTTCTGACACAGGGGAATTTCTCGGTGGCATCATTCTGCCGGGTGTTGATCTGATGCAGACGCTATTGATTGAAAATACCGCCTCGATCAAACCCGGGGACGGAAAGTTTCGCGATTACCCCGACAATACTGCCGATGCCATCTATAGCGGTACAATACATGCATTGGGTGGCGCGGTGGAACGCATGGCCGCTTTGCTTACCGTCACGCTGGGCCATACGCCCAATTGCATCCTCAGCGGGGGTGGAACACAGCACATACAATCAGCGCTCAACGTAAATACGAAGGTAGTGGATAATCTGGTGTTGGAAGGCCTGAAATTGATCGCACATGAGAATTCTGAAATACCGTTGTAAGATTTAAATCTTGAATACAAGCGTGCGTCAGGAATTTATTTTTTATCGCAGCACCTGACCTGGAATTACATGTCCGTTTTTCAGCATACGACTTTTTATACTACTGTCAATCAGTTGCACCAATTGCCGCCACCCGACGGGGTGGAGATCGCCTTTGCCGGGCGCTCCAATGCGGGTAAGTCCAGCGCTATCAATTCGCTTGCCAATCGTGGCCGTCTGGCTTTCGTCAGCAAAACACCCGGACGTACTCAGAACATTAATTTTTTTCAACTGGGAAGCGGTCGTTTTCTAGTGGATCTTCCTGGCTATGGGTATGCTAAGGTGCCGGCTGCAATCCGCCAGCATTGGGAACACCTGCTCAGCACCTATCTTCAAACCCGGAAATCCCTCCACGGCATGGTCCTTATTATGGACGTGCGGCATCCCTTGACTCCGCTTGACAGGCAAATGCTGGACTGGTTTGCATCGACCGGAAAGCCAGTCCATATATTGCTTACCAAGTCTGATAAGCTTAGCAGGCAACAGACCCGGGATATTCTGAAAAACGTATTGCTTTTGTTATGCGAAACCTATCCGCAATGCAGTGTGCAATTATTTTCCAGCATGACGGGGGAAGGGGTTGAAGAGGCTACTGCCTTGCTGGGTACATGGTTTGCACTGGATTCGAATTTGATAAAAGAATTAAATTCCACGCAGAACCGGGATAAGCTAAAAATAAAAAGCCCCCGGTTAAAGGGGAATAAAACCGGGGGCAAACTACCTTAATAGGGATTAAGGTACCCGCTCAGGGAGGAAAAGCGGGAGACAATTAAACACCGTCTGTTAATAAGATAGAAAATTTGGGTACAAGTTCCCCATATTTAATTTTTTATCTGATCTATTCTTTTTTTTAGGTTGATCATGTCAGTTTTTAGCCAGTTCCCACAGAAAAGGATGCGCCGCATGCGCCG
>Ga0070714_100003850_pt1 | contig 11270 bp, 6 predicted proteins | sample LARL83metaG_FD_65450 | JGI IMG/M metagenome (GOLD analysis project Ga0070714, IMG submission 65450) | Corn, switchgrass and miscanthus rhizosphere microbial communities from Kellogg Biological Station, Michigan, USA - LAR L8-3 metaG | ecosystem: Host-associated > Plants > Roots > Rhizosphere ... | reverse complement strand
AGAAAACTCGTTCTGAAAGCGAAGATGGAGCCCGCTCGTTTACCAGCAGCGATGTCTCCCGCATTGCCCAGGTAAGTTTGAGACAGTTGCAGTGGTGGGACGAGCGCAAGGTGGTCTCCCCGCGCCATGAAGGGCACAAGCGCGTTTACCAGCCCGCGGAAGTAATCGAAATTACAGTCATCGCTGAATTGAGACGCAAGGGTTTCTCGCTGCAGAAAATCCGGCGCGTTCTCCGATTCCTGCAGCGCGAAATGGGCAAGCGTCTGAGCGACGTCCTGCAGTCCGATTCCGATCTGCACCTGGTGACGGACGGCAAGTCCATTTACCTCGAAGACCAGCAGGAGCGGATCATCGACATCCTGAAGAATGCCAAGCAGCCCATGTTCCTGGTTTGCGTGAGCGACCAGGTGCGGCGCCTCAATGAATCCCCCCGCAAGCCCATGAAGGCCGAGGCGGCCGCCGCAGCTTCCAGGCGATCGGTTCGCAGCGCCTGAGCATTCCACAAAAACCAGAAACCAAAGACCCACGGAACCGGGTTATACTGTAGTCAGTGAGGTGCTGATGTCGCGTCGACTAAGGCCGCTCTTTTCTGCTCTCTTCATCATCCTTCTTTGCTCCGTCCTGGGAGGAATCTTTGGGCCGGGTCTGACCGGCGTTTCCGCCGCGTCCAGTGGTCCGGAAGAAGACCTCAAGGCCGGCATCAAGCAATTCACCAAGGTGTACGAAGCGGTGGAGAATAACTTCGCCGACAAGGTGAGCGCCGACAAGGCCATCTACAAAGGCTCCATCCCCGGCATGCTTCGAACCTTGGATCCACACTCGAATTTCTTCGATCCCAAAGATTTCCAGGCGCTGCGTGACGATCAGCAAGGTCACTATTACGGTGTCGGTATGACGGTCGGCCCTCGCAACGGCAAGACCATCGTGATCGCACCCTTCGGCGGTTCGCCCGCATATAAAGCCGGACTTCGCCCCGGCGACGTGCTGATCCAGGTGGACGATAAGCGCACCGACAACCTCTCGACTTCCGAAATTGCCGACCTGCTGCGTGGACGTCGTGGGACGCACGTGCAGGTAACGGTGGGACGCGAGGGCGCTGAAAAGCCTCTGGTGTTCGACATCGTTCGCGACGAGATCCCGCGCTATAGCGTCGAAGCGGCCTTCTGGGTTCGTCCCGGAATCGCCTACATGCATGTTTCCCAGTTCAACGAAAACACCAGCCAGGAGATGGAAGACAACCTCAAGAAGCTGGGTGAGAACAACATCAAAGGGTTGCTCCTCGATCTGCGCGAGAATCCCGGCGGGCTCCTGAATGAAGGCGTAGCCGTAGCCGGACATTATCTGCGGAAGGGCGAAGTTGTGGTTTCTCATCGCGGTCGCGCCTCGGCTGAAAAGCCCTACTATGCCCGAGGCAGCGCGAATGGACAAAATTATCCGATCGTCGTCCTGGTAAATCGCTATTCTGCTTCGGCAGCCGAGATCGTCGCCGGAGCTCTACAGGATCACGATCGCGCCTGGATTCTAGGCGAGAACACTTTTGGCAAGGGCTTGGTCCAGACCGTGTTTCCGTTGCCTGAGAACACCGGACTTGCGCTGACCACGGCGCACTACTACACGCCCAGCGGCCGCCTGATCCAGCGCGACTATTCCAACATCTCGTTCCTCGATTACTACTACGGCAAGCGTACCGATACCAAGAACATGCAGGATGTGAAGAGTACCGACAGCGGACGCACGGTTTACGGCGGCGGCGGAATTACTCCCGATGAAAAATACGAGCCGCCCAAGTACAACAAGTTCCAGACCGATATGCTCCGCAAGTTCGAGTTCTTCAACTTCACCGCGAAGTGGTTCGGCGGACGGACTAGCGCGCAGCTCCCCAAAGCTTGGGAGCCGGACGCCGGTGTGTTGAATGAATTTCATGAGTATCTGTTGAAGCAGAGTGCTGCCTTCACCGAAGCGGAGTGGACCGAGAACCTGACCTGGACCAAACAGCAGTTGAAGAAAGAGATGTACGCTACCGGGTTCAGCATCGAGGAATCGCAGAAGGTGACGGTGGAGAGCGATCCCATGGTGACTCGCGCGGTGGAATCCCTGCCGCAGGCCAGAGCCCTGCTCGACAAATCGAAAAAGCTGGTCGTCCAGCGAATGACACGCGACGATCGTCAGTAGGATTTGACCACAACACCTCCGCAAATTACCGTCCTGGATGCGGGCGGTCAGTACTGCCATCTCATTGCCAGAAAGATTCGTGATCTAGGCGTGTACGCCGACGTGCGCCCCAGCGATACGCCCGCACTTGAGCTGCGCGGCCGCAAGGGGCTGATCATCTCGGGCGGCCCGGATAGCGTCTACGAAACCGACAGCTCCCGAATCGATCCGGCCATTCTCGCGCAGGGCAGCGCCGTTCTCGGCATCTGTTACGGCCAGCAGCTCATGGCGCACGAATTGGGTGGCCATGTCCGAAAAGGGACCAAGGGCGAATATGGTCTGGCCGTTCTCGAAAGAACCAAGCCCCACGCGCTCTTCGCGGACTTGAATGGTGACTCGCAAGTCTGGATGAACCATCGCGATCAGGTGGAGTCCGTGCCGGATGGTTTCGACGTGCTGGCCAAAACCGATACCTGCGCGGTGGCGGCGATGGCGCATCGCGATCGACCGCTGATGGCCGTGCAATTTCATCCCGAAGTGGTCCACACCCCGCAAGGCCACAAGATCCTCTCGAACTTCGTGTTCCGCGTATGCGGCTGTAAGCCCGATTGGGATCCGAAGGACCGCATCCGCCCGCTGGAAGGCGAGATCCGATCCGTGGCGGGCGATCGCAACGTGTTCTTCTTTGTCAGCGGCGGAGTCGACTCCACCGTGGCCTACACGCTCTGTCTTCGAGCTCTCGGCCCGGAGCGCGTGTACGGCATCTACGTCGATACCGGCCTGATGCGGGAGGGTGAAACCGAGTACGTGCGGCGCCTGTTCGCTCAATTAGGGGCCACGGCGTTTCACGTCGAAACGGCCGACGCCGAGTTTCTCAGCGCGCTCGCTGGCGTGTGCGATCCCGAGAAGAAGCGGCACATTATCGGCGAGCAGTTCGTCGCCGTTCAGGAACGCGTGCTGAGCACGGGCCATTTTCTGGACGGCCATTGGATACTGGGGCAGGGAACCATTTATCCCGACACCATCGAATCCGGCGGCACCGCGAGAGCGGATGTCATCAAGACTCATCACAACCGCGTGGCCGGGATTCAGAAGCTGATTGATGCGGGCCGGATTATCGAGCCGCTGGCGTCGTTCTATAAAGATGAAGTTCGCGAGATAGGCGCCGAGCTGGGAATACCCGGCGAGTTTCTGCACCGGCATCCATTCCCCGGCCCCGGCTTGGCAATCCGCTGTCTGTGCTCCCAAACCACAGCACCGGTCGAGCGCCGTGAACCTGGTTGGCTACTGCCCATACGATCGGTCGGCGTGAAGGGCGATTCTCGAAGTTATCAGTCCGTGCTGGCCTTGGAAAATCTGCCCGCGGACGAACTCGCCACCGAGGTGGTGAATCGCAGCATGGACATCAATCGCGTAGTGGGCATGGTGAAGTCGCGCGCTGCAATGTCTGCTATGAGGTCCACCGTTGGTTCACTCACGCGCGAGCGTCTTCAACGATTACGCCACGCCGATGTGATCGTACGCCGGCTCTCTGCGGAAAGCGGCTTCGAAGACAAGGTCTGGCAGTTTCCTGTGGTGCTGATCCCGCTCGGCGCCGCCGGCGCTCCGGATTCCATCGTACTGCGCCCCATCCACTCCGTCGACGGCATGACCGCTCAGGTGGTCCGCATGCCCGATGCCTTGCTGCTCAAAATGGCGGACGAGCTTCTCGCTGTCGATGGAATCTGCGCGGTCTTCTACGACCTCACCCACAAGCCCCCCGGCACCATCGAGTGGGAATAGGTCTCAGATCCTGTGAAAGCTCTTCAAAATATCCCGCGTTGAATACCGCAGTGCAATCGGCCGGCCATGCGGACAACTCATCGGGCACTCGGTCGCGGCGAGCTGTGTGAGCAGCCATTCCATCTTGGCGTGATCGAGCCGCATATTGATTTTGATCGCGGCGCGGCAAGCGATGCTCGCGGCCAAAGCGCGGCGCAGATCGTCGAGCGACGTTTTGCGCAGCTCACTTTCCGCAATCTCCAGGATTTCGAACATCAGCTTGTCGATGTCGCCCGGACCAACGCCGGCCGGAGCCGCTTTCACCGCCACTGTTCGCTGCCCGAATGGTTCGGAGTCAAAACCGGCCCGTTCGAGTTCGCCCGCGATCTTCGCATATTCGATCTGCTGCCCGGCCGTCAGCTCCAGCACGATCGGCATCAGCAACTGCTGGCGCTCCACCCGGCCCTGCGCCTGCTGCCGCAGCACTTTTTCAAACAAAATGCGCTCGTGCGCCACGTGCTGATCGATGATCCACAGGCCGTCGCGCCCGGCGGCGATGATGAAGCTGTCATGAATCTGACCCAGCGGCCGGAGATCGGAAAGGCTCGCGAGACTTTGTGGTGGCTCGGCGCCAAGCGGCAACGATCCGTGCGTATCTGGGACATGTGGCACGGCCGTTCTGGCCTGTGTGGTTTCACTGAAGTCGAACCTCGGCGCCGGCGCCGCTCCGGTCTTCAACGTGAACACCGGCAAGTCTTCTGGACGCTCCGTCCCTGCCTCGATATCAGCACCCGGCTCGAAACGCTGATTCTCGATCCGTTGCGTGAAATCGGAGAACGGCAAGTCGGCGGCCGGCTGCGGCTGGGTCGCGACTGGCAAGCTGGACGCGGGCCGCGCCGCGATCAATCGGTCGCGAATAGTGTCGCGAACGAAATCGTGCACAAATGTGCCGTGCCGAAAACGCACTTCCGTCTTAGAGGGATGGACGTTGACGTCCACTTCCTCGCAATCGCAATCCACGAACAGCAGCGCGAAGGGATAACAGGCTGGCGGCATCAGGTTGTGATAGGCCGACGAGAGCGCGTGCAGCAATAGACGGTCGCGAATCAGCCGTCCGTTCACGAACAGGAAGATCGAATTCCGGTTCATCTTCTGCACCTGTGGCCCGGATACAAAACCACGCAAGGCAAATACTCGGCTGCCACGCTCCTCCGCTTCCACTACCTCCAGTTCGCGCTCAACGAAATCGAGATCGATCAACTCTTCCAGCGTCTGATTCCCGAATACCTGGTACACCCGCTCGCGCAGCGTCTCAACGGGTGTGACATCCAACAATTCGTTCGCGCCGTGCCTTAGCTGGAACGATTTCTGTGGATGGGCGAGGCTGTAGTGCGTGGCCAGCGACGCGATATGCGCGAGCTCGGTTTGATCCGACCGTAGAAATTTCTTGCGCGCCGGAACGTTGAAGAACAGATCGCGAACCGTAACGGTGGTCCCCGCCGGGCCGGGATATTCGTCGCAGCGCTGCAGTGTTCCGCCGTTGATTTCTACTGCGGCGCCGGTAGTTTCATCTTCCGAGCGCGTTTCCAACACAAGCCGTGAGACCGAGGCGATGGATGGCAGTGCCTCGCCGCGAAAGCCCAGCGTCGCAATCGAAAGCAGGTCCCGGACGTCGCTCAGCTTGCTGGTGGCATGTCGCTCGAAGGCGAGCAGAGCATCGTCGCGCAGCATCCCGCAGCCGTTGTCGGCCACGCGAATCAACCGTCGGCCGCCGCTCTCAACTTCAATACGCAGCTCGGTCGCCCCGGCATCCAGCGAGTTTTCGATCAGTTCTTTGACTACGGAAGCCGGACGCTCGACAACCTCACCGGCCGCAATCTTATTTGCGACCGTATCGGAGAGGACGCGTATTCGGCCCACTTGGATCAGCCGCTCATCGACGCCAGGAACTCGGCGTTACTGCGCGACTTGCCGAGCTTGTCAAGCAGCAACTCGATCGACTCCACCGGCGACAGCGGGCTCAAAACCTTGCGCAATACCCACACCCGGTTCAGTTCTTCGCGCGGTAGCAGGAGTTCGTCCTTGCGCGTGCCGCTCTTGGTGATGTCGATGGCCGGGAAGACGCGCTTGTCCATCAGCTTGCGATCCAGATGGATTTCCATGTTACCGGTGCCCTTGAATTCTTCAAAGATCACGTCGTCCATGCGGCTGCCGGTATCGATCAGCGCCGATGCCACGATGGTCAACGAACCGCCTTCTTCGATATTGCGCGCCGCGCCGAAGAAGCGCTTGGGACGCTGCAGAGCGTTGGAGTCCACGCCGCCCGATAAGACCTTGCCGGACGGCGGAACCACTGTGTTATAGGCGCGCGCCAGGCGCGTGATCGAATCCAGCAGAATCACAACGTCGCGCTTGTGCTCCACCAGCCGCTTGGCCTTCTCGATTACCATCTCGGCCACCTGCACGTGCCGCGACGCCGGTTCATCGAAGGTCGAGCTGATCACTTCGCCCTTCACTGACCGTTGCATGTCGGTGACTTCCTCGGGACGCTCGTCAATCAGCAACACGATCAGCGATACATCCGGATGGTTCGTAGTGATCGAATTGGCGATGCTTTGCAGCAGCATCGTCTTACCGGTGCGCGGGGCCGCGACAATCAGACCGCGCTGCCCTTTGCCGATGGGCGTAAGCAGGTCCATCACCCGGCCGGAGAAATTCTCCTTGGTGGTTTCGAGCCGGAAGCGCTCGTTGGGATACAGCGGCGTCAGATTGTCGAAGAAGATTTTGTTGCGGGCTTCCTCGGGCGGCTCGAAGTTGATCGCATCCACTTTGATGAGCGCGAAGTAGCGCTCGCCTTCTTTGGGTGGGCGGATCTGTCCGGAGATCGTGTCGCCGGTCCTGAGGTCAAAGCGCCGGATCTGCGACGGTGAGACATATACGTCGTCCGGCCCAGGCAGATAGTTGTACTCGGGCGCGCGCAGGAATCCGAATCCATCCGGTAAACACTCGAGCACGCCTTCAGAAAAAATAAGCCCGCTCTTCTCCGCCTGGGTCTGGAGGATCTTGAAGATCAGCTCTTGCTTGCGCAAGCCCGCTGTTCCAGTGACCCCCAGATCTTTAGCAATCTGGTTGAGCTTCTGGATGCTCATGTCCTTGAGCTCCACCAAATCGAGCGTGCCGTTTTTCTGATTGCCTTGTGCCGCGGCGCCGCCATGGCGTCGACGCCCGCCCGCCTGCTGCGGAGCGGTAGCATCGGCCCCTTTGGCGTCGGACTTCTCGCCACCGGCCTTTTCTCCGGCTGGTTTGTCATCCCCCGCCGCACCCTCGCCGGGTTTGGCGTCCAGGGCTTTCCCGTCGGCTTTTGCGTCCGGCGTCTTCGCTTCGGTCTTAGTCTCCGAGTTTTCTTCGGTGGGAGCAGCTACTGCTGCTGGGTCTGGGTTTTCGAGATCGCTTGCCAAATTTCCCTCACTCCCCGGCACGTCACTGCCGAGAACGGCAGAGGCTCGTCATCCTGGAACTGCCGGATGGCAGCCGCTGATTGCCGTTGGTCTTTCTGGGTTCTCAACTTATCTGTCTTAGTGGCGATCACAGTGTATCGCCGGTTATGGAACTCCAACCACTTTTTGAGTTCCAAATCTTTCTCCATCCAGCCCCGACGCGCGTCGAGAATCAGGAAGCAAAGCTCCAACGACCTTCGATGTAAAAGGTATTGTTCGATAAGCTGCTTCCACTGGAATGCAACATCCTTCGGGACACGAGCATATCCGTATCCTGGCAGATCGACGAAGTGGAATTGTCCGCCGACCCGGTAAAAATTTATTAACTGTGTGCAGCCGGGCCGAGCGCTCGTAAATGCCAGCCCTTTCTGTTGGACCAGACAATTGAGCAAACTCGACTTGCCCACGTTGCTTCTTCCCAGAAATGCGATTTCCGGGAGTGTCTCAGCCGGAAACTGCTCCGGCCCCGCTGCACTTACTACAAATTCGGCATCCATCAGGCCCCTGAAAGTTGGCGGAGCTATTGGCCCGCGCTGTGCGGTGGAAAGCTCCGGCCACGCCTAATGTGAAATTCGTTCTTCGCTCGGTTCGCGCACTAACTCCACCGCCGGTGTAGTCCCCGCCAGCGGCAGCGCGATGATCTCTCTCTCCAAAGCCAGCTTCAACACTTCGTCCATCGAGGTCACAAAGTGGAGGTTCATATCCTTTCGAACGTTCTCCGGGATATCTGGGAGGTCTTTCTCATTATCCTTCGGAAGGATGAGCTCGTGAATCCCCTGGCGATGCGCCGCCAGTACTTTCTCTTTCAGTCCGCCGATGGGCAGCACGCGTCCCCGCACCGTGATCTCGCCCGTCATCGCCAGATTACAGCGGACCGGGATATTCGTTAACGCACTACAGATACTGGTAGCAATTGTAATACCGGCCGATGGCCCGTCTTTCGGAATCGCTCCCTCCGGTACATGCACGTGGATATCCAAGTTCCGGTAAAAGTCCCGCTGCAACCCGAGCAGTTGCGCCCGTGACCGTACGTAGCTCATCGCCGCGTGTGCCGATTCCTGCATCACTTCGCCCAGCTTACCCGTGGTCTGCAGTTTGCCTTTGCCTTCCATCACCGCGGCTTCGGTGGTCAGGATCGACCCGCCCACTTCTGTCCACGCCAAACCAACCGTCGCGCCAACTTCGTTTTCCTTATCGCACTGCAGGTCTCGGAATTTCTGCGGCCCCAGAAAATCGTTCGCGGTCTCCGGATTGAGAACGGCCCGGGGCGCCTTCTTCGAAGTCTTCGGCTCCGTCTGTGCGTTCACAACCTTGCGGGCCACTTTGCGGCAGACATTCCCGATCTCCCGTTCCAGGTTGCGCACACCGGCTTCGCGCGTGTACGACTGGATCAGCGTCTGCAGGCCGTCGTCTGAGAACTCCAGGTCCTCTTTGCCGACGCCGGTCTGCTTCATCTGCTTGGGAACCAGGAATCGTTTCCCGATCTCCAGCTTTTCGTGTTCGGTGTAACCAGATAGCCGGATTACTTCCATGCGATCCTGCAGCGCCGGTGGTACGGTGTGCAGCACATTAGCGGTGGCGATGAAAAAGACCTGGCTCAAATCGTATTCGACGTCCAGGTAGTGATCCATGAACATGTAGTTCTGTTCCGGATCCAGCACTTCCAGCAGCGCCGCCGACGGGTCGCCACGGAAATCCATCGACATCTTGTCTACTTCGTCCAGCATGAACACCGGGTTCCGCGTGCCCGCCTTCTTCATCATTTGCAGGATCTGTCCGGGAAGCGCACCAATATAGGTCCTGCGATGGCCGCGGATTTCCGCCTCGTCTCGCACGCCGCCCAGCGACAGCCGGACAAACTTTCGGCCAGTGGCTTTAGCGATCGACATTCCCAGCGAAGTTTTTCCAACGCCCGGAGGTCCGACAAAGCACAGGATCGATCCCTTGGGGTTCTGCACCAGCCGCCGGACTGCCAGGAACTCGAGAATGCGTTCCTTGATCTTCTCCAAGCCGTAGTGATCCGACTCCAGCACCTGCTGAGCGAACTTCAGATTCCGGATCTCTTTGCTCTTTTTCTTCCATGGCACTGCCAGCAGCCAATCCAGGTAATTGCGCGAAACCGTGGATTCAGCCGACATGGGCGGCATGTTTTCCAGGCGCCTCAACTCTGCGATGGCCTTCTCGTGGGCATCTTTGGTCATGCCCGCGGTGTCGATCTTTTTCTTTAGCTCGTCGTATTCGCTCTTTTCGCCGCGGCCGAGCTCTTTCTGGATGGCCTTGATCTTCTCGTTGAGGTAATACTCTTTTTGCGCCTTCTCCATCTGGCGCTTCACCCGGCCCTGGATGGTGCGGTCGACGTTGAGCTTCTCGATTTCGATGTCGAGCATCTCCGCCACCCGCGTCAGGCGATCCACCGGATCGAAGATCTCGAGCAGTTCCTGCTTCTCTTCGATTGTCAGCTGCAGATTCGCGCCTACGGTGTCGGCCAGCTTGCCAGGCTCGTCCACCCGGATGGCGGCGATCATGGTTTCGTAATTCAGGTTCTGGCTCAGCTTCACGTACTGTTCGAATAGTCCGGTGACACGCGTAACCAGCGACTCCAGTTGCGGGCCGGCTTCCACCTTGAAGTTGAACGTCTTTACAACTGCCCGGAAATAGCCTTCATCTTCGCTGACGGAAATGATCTTGCCGCGTTCGACGCCTTCTACCAGAACTTTGATGTTTCCGTCGGGCAGTTTTAGGCTCTGAACGATGTTGGCAACGGTTCCAACACTATAGATCTCATCGGGACGGGGCTCGTCTACCGACGCATCGTGTTGGGTGGTGAGGAAAATCTTTTTATCCGCGCTCAGCGCCTCCTCCAGAGCCCTCACGCTCGAGTCTCGCCCCACCACGAACGGGGTCATCATATACGGGAAGATAACAACGTCCCGTATGGGCATCATGGGCAAGCGCTTCGTATCGGATTTTTCTTTGGAGGTAAGCATTCGGTTCACGAGTCCGGAATTCAGCAGTCAGGATTCAGAAGACTACCAACTTCTGACTTCTGGTTTCTGGCTCCTGGATTCTCTCTCAGCCGGCCTTTTCGAGCAAGGCCATATTGATCTTCTGCGTCATGACCATTTCCTTGGTCACCAGGAACTCCCGGACTTTCTTGTAGGACGGCAGATAATACATCAGGTCCAGCATCAGGTCTTCGAGAATCATGCGCAGACCCCTCGCACCCACCTTCCGCTCCATGGCGAGCGCCGCGATGGCTTCGAGGGCATCATCATTAAACTTCAGTCTAACATTTTCAAATTCGAATAACTTTTGGTATTGCCGGATAATGGCGTTCTTGGGCTTGGTCAGGATCTGTACCAGGGCTTCCTTGCTCAAGTCTTCGAGCACGGCAACCACCGGCATGCGCCCTATGAACTCAGGTATGAATCCGAACTTGATCAGATCGACCGGCTGCACGTTCTCCAGCATGTCGACGTCCCGGCGATTGGCGTTGGCGCGATGCACGCCTTCCGGCCGGTGCTCTTCGGGTGGGATGAAGCCCATCGATTTGGTTCCAACGCGCTTGGAAATTACCTTTTCCAGGCCGACGAATGCGCCGCCGCAGATGAAAAGGATGTTGGTGGTGTCTACCGGAGTGAATTCCTGATGCGGATGCTTGCGCCCGCCCTGAGGCGGAACGTTGGCGATCGTACCTTCCAGAATCTTCAGCAGCGCCTGTTGCACGCCTTCGCCTGACACATCGCGAGTGATCGACGGATTCTCGTCCTTGCGCCCGATCTTGTCGATCTCGTCGATGTAGATGATGCCCTGCTGGCAGCGCTGTACGTCCCAGTCGGAATTCTGCAGCAGCCGCAAAAT
>Ga0070714_100003848_pt1 | contig 11272 bp, 4 predicted proteins | sample LARL83metaG_FD_65450 | JGI IMG/M metagenome (GOLD analysis project Ga0070714, IMG submission 65450) | Corn, switchgrass and miscanthus rhizosphere microbial communities from Kellogg Biological Station, Michigan, USA - LAR L8-3 metaG | ecosystem: Host-associated > Plants > Roots > Rhizosphere ... | reverse complement strand
AGCACGAATGCCGTGATGCTGTTGACGCACTTTTCCCGTGAGGGATTCTTCTTCATCTCCGCGTGCATGCTGACTTACGCCTACATGGATCTCGATAGGGGCGGCCTGCGCCGCTTCTACGGGCGGCGGCTCGTCGCGGTCGCTGTCCCCTACCTGTGCTGGAGCGTCATCTATTTCCTGTACCTGCTGCCAACCGCGCACTACGCGAGCGCGGCCGCAGCGCTAAGGAACTTCGCGAAGGAGATAGCCACCGGGTACTACCAGCTCTATTTCCTGCTCATCATCTTGCAGTACTACCTGGTGTTCCCACTCCTCATGATGTTCTTGCGGCGGACCCGCGATCATCATGGCGCTATCGTCGTCATCGCCGCGGCGGGGCACGTGGCACTCATGACCCTGATGCACTGGACGATCGTGCCCGTGCTCCGCGCCGGCTGGATACGGGAGTTCACGCCCTATGCGTTCTACCTCCTGGCCGGAAGCATCGCGGCATTCCACCTCGACGCGGTGAATGAATGGCTGGTCCGGCACGCGCGCCTGGTCATAACGCTGACCGTTGCGGCGGCAGCCGGCGCGGAAGCCGTCTACTTCCTGGCCGACATGGGCGTCACGACCGCCCTTGGCTCAGGCAACGACCCGTTCCAGCCGAGCGTGATCCCGTTCGACGTCGGCGCCATCGCCTGCCTGTACCTGCTGGGCGTAGCCCTGGTGAAGCCAGGGCGCTCGCGGCGGCTGCGTGCCGCGGTGCGCTCGGCATCGGATAACTCCTACGGGGTCTACCTGTCCCAGATCTTGTTCATCGACGCCCTGATCTGGGCAGGCTGGGCCAGGTTGGACTCCGTGGTGTGGTGGCCGCTGCTCTGCGCGACCACCGTCGTCATCGTCTTCCTGGCCAGCATGGCCTTGACCAGCCTCCTGGCCCGAACCCCGCTGGCCGTCCCGCTCACCGGCCGCCAGCAGCAGCCCTGGGCCACCATCTGGCCCAGGTCGACGGCCGATCCTGCCAGCGAAACCGCGGTAAGCGGCCGACGTCGAGCAGCTCGTCTGACCGGGGATCGGGTCGTGCGCCCCTCGTCGCCGAGGCCAACGTCGGCTACATCGGGCGCGTGCCCGGCTTCACCGCGATCGGCGTCGCCCGCACCGGCGCCGAGGCGGTCGCCTGCGCGGTAAGCCAGCAGGCCGATCTCGTCCTACTGGACTTTGGCCTCCCCGACATGACCGGCATCCAGGTCTGCCACGCGCTACGGACCGTGTGTACCCAGCCTCCGGGCATCATCGCCGTCACCGCCGCCCGCGACGCCGACACCGTGCGGGCGGCGATAGCACGGCGTCATCCAGTACCTCACATCAAGCCGTACAGCTTCGCGGCCTTCCGCGACGAGCTCGACCGGTATGCCGCCGCTACCTCGACCACCTGTACCAGAAGGGGCTGGTCACGCTTACCTCCCGCTACGGCAGCACTGGCCGCCCCGAGCACCGCTACGAGTGGTCGGCTCATGACTGACCGGCCACGCTAACGGCCCGCTCGCAGGAATGGGTTAGCGGCCGACCGCGTCCGCGTGGATCAGGCCCCGCAGTCAGCGAGCGCCCGCTCGTGCAATGACCGCCTCGGTGCGGCCAGGACCATCTGGAAGCGGCTGATATTCAAATTCCTGTCTGATAATTTGACCGGCTTTACCGGCTTCCCCAAAAGCCTCACACGGGGGAATGTTCGAACGGAACAGCTTCGCTTTAGACAAGAGCGGGAAACAGTAACACTAAGGTATTAAGCTGAGCGCACTGCGGAGTCAGGGTGAACTAGGGGTGGGGTATGGAGAACGCCGACACTGATACGAGAGTAGTCACGGCCGTGCTTCCCAGCGGGATGCCGATCAAGGTCGAGGTCGCTAAGGCCGATGATAACGACGAAGACGAAATGGCTAGTGTCGGGTTGCGTGTGCTCGAACTCGACGGAGCCCTCGACTCGCTGGACGGGATCGCGTCTCTCATCGTCGAGAAGCTCAAGGCGGCCAAGCCGACCAAGGCGACCGTCAAGTTGGGACTCGCTTTCAGCGTGGAAGCAGGAAAGCTGACCGCTTTGTGGGTAGGCGGGACAGGCCAAGCATCGCTCCATATCACGCTGGAGTGGGCGGAGTCACCCGCGGCGTCAGCCGCCTCGTCGGCCGCTGCCTTACGCGCACGGGCGCCCTTGCGATCATCGCTAACAGGCCGGTGGCTCGTCGGCAGTCCTTAGCTGCGCTATCGCTTTCTGCTGAAGTGGGGGACGAGTGAAGTTCTCGGATGATGCTTTCTCCGGATTGCGCTAATGTCCAGTAGTCCTGAGAACCTGGTACGCGACTGCACCGTTCAAGTCATTGGCGAAGAGCGAGGAACTGGTTTCTTCCTCGCTCCAGGAATTGTCGTTACCTGTGCGCACGTGACTGGCAGCCGGATCAGGCCAACGGTCCGCTGGGAGCAGGCTGGGCGGTCGGCGGTCGAGGTCACCGCGGGCCGGCCGGCCCGCGTACTTGACCACTCCAAACACCCGATTCCGGACCTGCGAAGCCCTTACCCGGACATCGCCGTCATCGAGATCCCCGAGCTGATCGGCCACCCGTGTGTGGCTGTCGATGATGACTGGCCGCAAGACCCGGACTGCTTCTATGTTTGCAGTTATCCCCGGGAGGGCGGCGCCGAGCGGCTTACTCCCGCTCGGCTGAGCTACCGCGGTGAGCACGGGACCGACCCGGTGGCCTACCTCGACCTGGCAGGCGACCGGGTTAAGCCGGGGATGAGCGGGGCCGCCGTGCTGAACCTGCGCACCGAGGCGGTTTGCGGGGTGCTAGTGGCGACCAAGAACCTGCGGCAGCCCGACGGTGGGCTGGCCGTCCACTGGAGGGCTATCAGGGACGACCTAACAGACCTGCTCACCGCCAATCGGGCCTTTCACCAGCTAGATCAACGATGGAAGGCCGCTGGCCAGCGTCAACAGCGCCGCCGGCCGCCCGGCGTCACTCGCCCGCGGCCGGAGAACTTCGAGCCGAGAGACGACCTGGTCAGACAGGCGAAGGACGTGCTGCTGGCACCCAACCCAGGCGGCAGTGCGCGCGTTGTCGGCCTCGTCGGCATGGGCGGGACCGGCAAGTCGGTGCTCGCCGCCGAGCTTGCGCGTGATGACGAAGTGAAGCAAGCCTTCGATGACGGAATCGTCTGGCTCGACTTTGGCCCGCAGGCTGACCCGGTAGCCCGCCAGCGGCAACTCGTGGCCGCGTTCGGTGGCGGCGACCGCTGGGCCGTCGACTCGCAGCACAGGCTCCGCGACCTTGACGTGCTGCTGTCCGGGGCTCGCTGCCTGGTGATACTTGACGACGTGGGGCAGCGCAAGCAACTGCGCTACTTCGAGCTGTCGGTGCCGGAGTCGGCCCTCCTGGTCACCGCTCGCGACCGCACGGTACTCGGCCAGTCGGGGATGGTCCGGTCGGTACCGGTCGACATCCTCCCGCCGGAGCCGTCCTGGCGGCTCCTTGCGGCCTGGGCGGGCCTGCATCGGCCCGACCTGCCGCCCCCCGAAGCGAGGGAAGTAGCAACGCAGTGCGACGGCCTGCCGCTGGCTCTCTCCATCGCCGGGGCGATGGTGGCGCAGGGCCACAGCTGGCGCTACCTGCGGGACGCCATCGACGGAGCCGATCTCCATGAGCTCTTGGTCGGGCTGCCGTACTACCCTGACGAGTACAAGAACCTGTTCCGGGTGCTCGACGTCAGCGTCAGCTCACTGGAGGGGACGGACCGCGACCGCTACCTTGCGCTAGCCGTCTTCGAGGGGCGCGGCGCAGTGCCGGCCGAGGCCGTCATTCGGCTGTGGCGCGAACTCGGCCTGACCGAGCATGACAGCGAGCGCCTGATCATCTCGCTGGACCGCCGGTCACTGCTTCGGTACGACAACGCCGCAGGCACCATGAGCATGCACAGCCTGCAGTACACGTACGCCCGCGGCCGACTGGGCGAGGAGCGCCTGCGCAGCCTGCACGGACTGCTGGCCGACTCGATCCTGGGCGGCTGGGGCGGCCTCGCGGGCGGCCTGCGGGGACTGCCCTCCAGCCCCATCGCGAACCGGGTCGAGCGCTACGGTGTCGTCCAGCTGGCGGCGCACCTCAAGGCGGCGGGCCGGGACGACGACATTCACCAGCTGCTTGCGCTGAGCGAGCCCCCGGCGGAGGACCAGCACCGCCAGACAAGGAACGCCTGGTACGCGGCCCACACCCGCGTCGGGGAGACCATCGCCTATGACGCTGACCTGCGCATGGCCTGGAACCGGGCGATAGCGCTTGCCGACCAGTCACGCGCGGACGCCAGGGCGGCAGACGCCATCGGACTCGAGCTCCGTTACGGGCTGATGTCGGCCTCGCTCTCCAGCCTGACCGCGGGGATTCCGCCGGCCCTGATCACCGAGCTGGTGACCGACGGACAGTGGACGACCAGTCTCGGTGTCAGGCATGCGCGGATGCTGCCCGCCGAGGCGTCCGCCAGGACGCTGGCCGGCCTGCTCGCCTACATCAGCCAGACAGACGGCGACGGCACCGTGAGCGTCACCGACCTCGCGGGCGAGGCGCTCGTCGCGGCGCGGGCGGTCAGCGACCCGTTCACCCGCGCCACGATCCTGGCGGCGCTCGCCGCCCACCCGCCGAGCCGGGCGGAAGCGATACGGGAGGCATGGCAGGCGATCGGCGTCATCCCGGCCGAGCTGCCACGCGCCCGGGCGATCGCGGCGCTGGTGGCCAGCGCCAAGAGGTTGCCGAAGAGGATGCGAGACGAGGCGCTGCGGCTGGCCTCAGTTAGCGAGAGCCCGCGGTCGCTCACGGTCATTCTTACCGCCCTCGCGCCGCAGGTGCCTGTCGCGGAGCGGGCCGGTATCATTGTCGGGGCATGGCGGGCGGCCCGCCAGATCGGCCCTCCAGAGGCCAGGTTCACCGAGCTGACCGCGCTGCTGCCGAGCCTCGCCGCCGATGAACGCGCCGTGGCGGCAGCGCAGGCGCGCGCCGCGGCCGAAGATATTCCGGCCGGCCTGAACCAAGTCAGCGCGTTCGTGACGCTGGCGGCCCACCTCCACGACCGTGGCGCAAGAAACGCCCTGCTGCTCCGGGCGGAGCGGGTCGCCGGGGCCGTCAGCCAGTCCGCGGAGAAGGCGACCGCGCTGGCTGCAGTGGCCTCCCGTGTCCCCGCGAAGAGATATCGCCTCCTCGGGCTGGCCTACGACGCGACCTGCGCCGAGACGGACCCAGCGGCCCGGGCGAACGCGCTGATCGCACTGGTCGCGCTCGACCGGGAGTCGGCCCAACTGTGGACAAAGGCCGAGGAAGCGATCGCTGCGATCGGCCAACGGACAGCGCGGGTCATAGCCCTGACTGCGCTGGCAGGCACACTGGACCAGGGCAGTCACCGCTCCGCCCTCCTCGCCCGAGCGCTGGCCGAGGCATCCCCCATTGACGACGCCCCGGCCAGGGCCGCTGCCCTGGCCGCGCTCATCGCCCACGTGCCGGAACGGGACGACCAAGGCGCGGAGTCCACCGTCGGCCAGGCCATCGATCAGGCGCTCGGGGACGCCCTCGCTTTCAGTCAGCCCACGCAGGTCGCCGTGGCCGCCGCTCTCGCCCCGGTCGCGCGGGAACGTCGTGCTGCCATCCTCAAGCGCGCTTCGGTGACGGCGCGCGATCTGCGCGACCCACGCGACCGGGTGACCGCGTTGACCGCGCTGATACCACTGCTGACAGACACGGCCCGCGATGACGCGATCGGCCGGGCGTGCAGGGCAGCCGCCGACATCACGGAACAGCGTCAGCAGCGGGCCGCCCTGCTGGCGCTGCTCGCGGCCGCGCCGGATGCAGTCAGCTGGCACGCGGACGCCGTCACCCGGGCCGTGCTGGCGGTAGATGACAGGGTCCGCGAGCTTTGTGGCGCGGTCGTCGCCGCCGGGGCCGATATTGAGGACCGGTCCACCATGCTGGCCACCATTCTCAGCGCGCCCGCCCCGGCCCGGCCCGGCCTCGTGGGCCTGCTACCAGCGGAAACGGGCGCGGTCGGCCGCGGGACCATCTCCCGGGACGCGGAACCGTTGATCTCGGCTATCGGCGAGCTGAGGGCGCGCGCTGCCGCCCTGCTTATCCTGATCGAAGCCGACGTGAGCGACGCAGCGGGCGCGTGCCTGGCGAGGAAGACCTCTCACGCCGTCGAGCAGGCTCGTAAGGCAACGCAGACCGTCGGTGCCCTGCTGCGCGAGCTGCCTGCACCGCTTCGCGATCAGCTCATGGCTGCCGGACAGGCGGTCGAGACGGCCGCCCGGCTGGCCGCATCAGGTTCACCAGCACATACCCGCACCGCCGAACCGCCGCCCGGGCAGCCGCCGGGCACCGCTTCCATGCCGCCCTGGGCACCCGACTTGCGCGACCTGGTCGATGACGCAGCTGGCCGCGGCCGGGGCGTCCTCCTGTCGGAACTGCCTGCCCTGGCCCCGGCGATCGCCCGGTACGGTGGCGGCTGCGCAGTGACCGAGGCGATCCAGGCCCTCCTTGATATCGGCCGTTGGTGGCCATAGATTCGAAAAAATGATTCTTCGAATGAAATAGCGAATGAATCGGGTACTATCAAGGCATGTTCGAAAGTCGGACTGCCTTGCAAGTCGACCTCCCCAGCTTGCGGCGAGCCGTCGGCGGCGGCAGTCACGCGAAGGGCCGCCAGCTGAGTTGCCAGCAGGCGGTGCACGATATCAGCTGGGACCCCGTCAAGGCGGTGCTCCAGGGAACGGTCGACGAGGAGGACGGTCCCCGCTACCGGGCGACGGTCAAGTTCGAGCCGGGCACCTGCCCGGCCAGGTATGCGGACAGCCGGTGTAGCTGCCGCGCCGGCGGCGCCTGCCGGCACGTGGTCGCGCTGATCTACGCCAAGGCCCCACCGTCGGCACCCACGATCGACCCGGCGGTCGCCGTGCCCGCGCCCCGCCCGGCCGACTTCCTGGACAGGTTGCGGACGCGCCAGGGCCTGTTGGCGGACGCGCCTTCCAAAGTCTTGCTAGGGATCGAGGTCACGTTGGCCAGGCGCCCGAGACATGCGCCGCGGCTCGTCGCCCGGGTGGCCGAGCGGGTCCCCGGCGACGACTGGAGACACGGCGACCTGACCTTTGGCTCGATTGAGACCGTGGGCCGCGGTGAGAAGTACCCGGCGCCGCAGGTCGCGTTGCTGCGCGAGCTGTGTGCGCTCTGCCTGGCCGGAGGCCGCGAACTTGAGGGCAGGGTAGAGCGCCGGGTCGACCTGTCGGCCGTCGACAGCGACCGGCTGTGGGACCTGTTTGACGAAGCGGCGAAGTTGAACCTGCCGCTGGTGTACGAAGAGACCGGCGAGGAACTGCTCGCCAGCCAAGAGGGCAGGTTCCACCTTGACATCGTCGTCCGCCGTCCGGGTGGCGGGTACCAGATGACACCAGTGGTGCTCACGGTCGACCAGCAGCCGGTCCTGCCGGTGGCTTTCATCGGCGGCAAGCAGGCGCACGGCGCGGTCTGCCGCAGCCTGGCCCAAGCGGCCGACCAGCCAGGGACCTGGCGGCTGAGGCTGGTCCGACTGTCTCGCCCGGTCCCGGCTGGGTCTCTGCAGGAGCAGGCGCTTGACGGCAGACCACAGGAGATCCGGGCGAGCGAGACGTTCGCGTTCCGGACACAGCAGTACCCGTGGCTGCGACAGCGCGCGGACATCATCTCGTCCGACGATTCGTTCGTCGGGCCGATCATTGCCGCGCCGAAGCTGGTACTGCTCCTCCACCCCGGGTCCGCGGGCGAGTTCGACCTGTGGTGGGGATGGGACTACGAGATCGACGGCGAGCGGCTACGGTCAGAATTTAAGCGTCACCGGGACGACGAGGAATACCGGAGCGGGAAGGCCGAGGACGAGCTCCTGCGCCACCTCGACCTGCCGCTCGAACGATACGGGCTCGGCTTTTCCAGCCGGTGCGGTACGTCAGCACCGTCGTTCAGCCCGCAGGCCCGACTGACTGGAAAGCAGGCGCTCGATTTCATCGCCGAGCTGCTGCCCAGGCTGACCGCCGAGCCGAGGGTGCGGGTCGAGGTCGTCCGCGAGCGGGCCGGCGAGCGATGGAGCAGCTGGGCACAGCGGAATACCGCCGCGCTCGACGAGGTGACCGGCATCAGTGACTGGTTCGACCTCGATATCCCGGTCTCGGTGGCGGGGCACGTCGTTCCGTTGCGCTTGCTGTTCGTGGCCCTCTATCGAGGCCTGGCGTACCTGGAGCTGCCCAGCGGGGCTTGCCTGCCGCTCCACGGGCCCGAGGTGGAGGGCCTGGCTCGGTTGATACGCGAGTCCCGGACGCTGACGGACCCGGAGGCGGAGACCGAGAGCCGTTACTTCGACGACCGCCAGAACGGGCTCAGCGTGCACGACCCCGGCGGTGAGCATCTCTCCTGGCGGAAACGATGGAAGCAGTGGTCGGCCAGGGGCGTCCACCCGGTCGAGCCTCCGGCGGGGCTCAGCGCGCCGCTGAAACCCCATCAGCAGCGCGGATTCGAGTGGCTGGTATCGCTGTGGGAGCATCAGCTCGGCGGCATCCTCGCCGACGAGATGGGGCTGGGCAAGACGCTGCAGTGCCTGGCACTGATCAGCCACGTCAAGGCGCAGCGGCGGGACCGCAAGCCGGTTCTGATCGTGGTCCCGACAAGCGTCCTGTCCAACTGGGTGAACGAGATCCTGAAGTTCGCCCCTGACCTGTCGTTCGTTCCCCTCACCAAGTTGCTCGCCAGCAGCGGCGAGAGCCTCGACATGCTCGCCAGTGACGCCGACATAGTGCTCACCACCTACACGCTGCTCCGCATGGACTTCGACCACTACGAGAAGCTGGACTGGTCAATCGTGTTCCTGGACGAGGCGCAGTCGGTCAAGAGCCAGCGCGCACAGACGTACGGTCGCGTCCGTCAGCTCCGGACCAGGGTGAAGATCCCGGTCACCGGCACCCCGCTGGAGAACAACCTAGAGGAGCTCTGGTCGCTGCTGTCGATCGCGGCGCCGGGGCTGTTCCCCAGTCCCAGCGAGTTCCACGACCACTACGCACACCCGATCGTCGACAAGGGCGACCAGCGGCGGCTGGCTCAGCTACGCCGGCAGATCGATCCGCTGATCCTGCGCCGCACCAAGCAGAAGGAGGGGATCCGCCTGCCGGACAAGCGAGAGCACGTGCTCAAGGTCGACCTCGATCCGTGGCACCGCGAGGTCTACGAAACCTGGCTGCAACGGCAGCGAGTGAAGAACCTGGGTGAGGACGGCAAGCTGGTGAACCGCTACACGGCCGTCGTCTCGCTGACATTGCTGCGCCAACTGTGCCTGCACCCCGGCTTGATAGATGACGCCGCATATGCCGACTTGTCGTCGGCCAAGGTTGACTTGCTGGTGGAGCGGCTGCGCGAGCTCACCAGCGACGGGCACAGGGCGCTGGTGTTCTCACAGTTCACGCGCTTCCTGATGAAGATCCGCAGCCGGCTCTCGGCCGAGGGCTTGAAATGCTGCTACCTCGACGGCCAGACCCAGGGCAGGCGGCAGGCGGTGGCGGCATTCGAAGCGGGCGCCGCCCCGGTCTTCCTCATCAGCCTGAAGGCGGGTGGGACGGGGCTCAACCTCACCCAGGCCGATCACTGCTTCCTGCTCGACCCCTGGTGGAATCCCGCCACCGAAGCGCAGGCCATCGCCCGGATTCATCGCCTTGGTCAGACCAGAGAGGTGAACGTCTACCGGCTCATCGCCACGGACACGGTGGAAGAAAAGGTCCGCATTCTGCAAAAGCGCAAGGGCTTGCTGTTCGACAGCGTGCTCGACGGTGGCCGCGAACTGCCTCAGGGACTTAGCGACGATGACCTGCGCGGATTGTTCAGCTAGCGGTGACCGCTACAGGCTCGGTGTGACCGTTAGCGGCCGACCGGGCGGGCCGAGGCGGCTCCGTCGAGCATCGTCTCGGCCATCAGGTTGTAGGCGACCACCCACGCCTGCCGGGTCTCGGGATCGAAGTCATCGCCAAGCACCGCCGCGAGCGCGTCGAGGAGCGCCGCGCCGACGGTCGGGTAGTCGACGGCGCGGACCCCGTAGTCGACGTGGCGGGCGCCGAGGGCCCGGGTGTGGGCGAGCAGCTCATCAAGGTTTGGTATGGCCTGCACGAGCTCGGTGAGCTTGCGGGCGAACCTGACCTGCTGCTCGGGCAGGTCGGTGGTGAACAACGGCCGCAGGGCCGGGTCCCGCCGGAACAGCTCGACGTAGAACCGGGCCGCCACGTCCGGCAGCCGCGGTCCAACCCGCCGGTACGACGTCTGCACCAGGGTGATCTGCTCCGGTGTCATGACTCGCTCCCCAAGGCTTGGGCCAGGCCAGCCCGGCTGCTGACGCCGAGCTTAGCGTAGGCATGCTGCAGGTGGTTGTTCACCGTCCGCACCGACAGGTACAGCCGCTCAGCGATGTCCTTGCTGGCCAGGCCCTTGACGGCGAGTATGACGATCTCGCGCTCGCGCCCGGACAGCGGGACCGCCGCGCCGGTGTGGATCAGGCCCGGTGTGCTGGCTCCCTCGCAGGTGGCGGCGAACACCTCGGACCGGCGCAGCGCCGCCGCGGCGGCCCGCGGGTCGCCGTCCCGGGTACAGGCCTCGGCGGCGCCCGCCGCGGCCTCGGCCGCCAGCAGCATCGCCCCGAGGGCCGCGAAGTCGTCCGCCGCGCCCGCCAGTTCCCTGGCGTCGCGTGCCCGCACGGCAAGCGCGTGCCGGGCCCGGGCGCTGACCAGCGGCGAGTCGCATTCGGCGGCGAGCTCCCGCAGCCGGTCGGCGGTGCCCTGGCCGCCCATGCGGACCAGGTCGTGCAGCAGCCACGACTCCGCGGTCCGGTGCCCGGTCGCCGCCGCCCGCGCGGCGGCCTCGCGCAGCTGCCGCACCGCCTCGGCCGGCTGCCGCGAGACCTGCGCGGTCCACGCGTCGGCGAGGTCCTGCTCCGGCCCGCGGAACCCGAACAACGGCCCGGCCGCCCGCTGCGCCAGCGCCGCCGCGGCGGCCTCGGCGTCGCCGAGCATGGCGCAGGCGACCGCCAGGCCGGACAGGGCGAGCCGGCGAGGGCCGGCGAACCGGGTGGCGTCCGCCAGCCCGGCCGCCTCGGAGTAGTAGCGCCGGGCGGTCGCCATCCGGCCTTGCAAGGTGGCGACGCGCCCGAGGTTGGCGGCGAAGAATATCTGGGCGATCGGCACCCGGCTGCTGGCGACGGTCTCCGCGCC
>Ga0070714_100003846_pt1 | contig 11275 bp, 9 predicted proteins | sample LARL83metaG_FD_65450 | JGI IMG/M metagenome (GOLD analysis project Ga0070714, IMG submission 65450) | Corn, switchgrass and miscanthus rhizosphere microbial communities from Kellogg Biological Station, Michigan, USA - LAR L8-3 metaG | ecosystem: Host-associated > Plants > Roots > Rhizosphere ... | reverse complement strand
GCGTCGCCGAGGGCGCGCAGGGTGCGGGTCAGCGCCTCGGGCGGGGCGTCGCCGCCGCGCTCCAGGCTGGACGGCGCCACCGGGACGACGAGGATCTTGGTGTCGTGATGGTCGAAGCGGTGGACCACGGGGGCGAGCACCGCGGAGGGGACGAGCAGGACGTGGTGGATGCCGGGCTCCAGCGGGCACTCCTCGCCGCTGGCGGCGGTGAGCAGGGTGTCCGGGTCGCGCATGGTGCGGGCCAGGGCGGCGAGGCGCTCGGCGTCGGTGCGCACCGCCTCCATCAGCGCCTCCTCGCGCGGGGCGAAGACGCGCCGGTTCCACTGGGTGAGCAGGTCGAGCGCCTCGGCGCGGACCTCGGCGGCGTCCATCGGCAGGAGGTGGCGCAGCGCCGCCTGCCAGGCGGCGGCGGTGGGGTAGGAGGTGGCCAGGAAGCGGCGCCGCGCCTCGGCGTCGCCGTCGACGGCGGCGGCGATGACCTCGGGCGGCGTGGCCCTGCGGAAGAAGCGCACGTAGTGGCCGGCGAGGCGCAGCTTGAGCTCGCGCGCGTCGGTTTCGGCCAGGAACTGCAGGAACGTGCCGGCCTCGCGGGGCGGCGGCGAGTCGTAGGCGAGGCTGAGCAGGTGGGCCCAGACCATGTCGCTGCCGCCGCTGAAGCGCCGCACCCGGGCGGCCAGGGTGCGCCCGGCGTCGCGCTCCAGCGCCGCCATCCACGCCGGGCCGGCGGCGTACTCGGTGCGGCCCCGGTCGGTGAAGACGGCCAGGGTCATGAGCAGCTCGGCGGCGGGCGAGGCGAGCACCTCGAGGGTGGGCGGGCGCATCGCTGCACAGTGAATGCCGAGTACTCGGCAAAAGTCAAGGGTTCAGTATTTGCTGAATACGACGGCCGCGGCGTTGCCGGGGATGCCGGTGCGGCGCGGGTAGTGCTCGGCCACCCAGGCGACCAGCCCGTCGAGGTGGACCAGCCGGTTGGTGCCGAAGTAGAAGGCGCGCACCCCGTCGCGCTCCGCGATGCGCTCGACGTCGGCCGTGGTCACCGGCTGCGAGTCGAGGCGCACCACCGAGGCGTCGACCATCTCCGGCGGCGTGTCCAGCCCGGCGGCGGCGGCGGCGAACTGGTCGTCGGTGATGACGAGCTGCCCCGGCGCGGCGACCAGGCGCAGCGTCGCCACCGCGGCGGGCAGGGTGTCGGCGGTGGCCGGGTCGACCAGCGCCCGCTCGCCGACGACCAGCAGCAGCACCACGCCGCCCAGCGCCGCCGCCGACGCGGCCAGGCGGGGCAGCGCGACGGCGCCCAGCCCGCCCGCCGCCATGGCCAGCGGCGGCACGGCCACCACCAGGTGGTGCGGCCACAGGGGATGCTGCTCCAGCGCCAGGGCAACGCACGCCGCCAGCCAGAGCACGATCACCAGCAGCGCGCCGCGCATGCGCCGCCGCCAGAGCACCGCCGCGCCGAGCAGGGCCAGCGCGGCCACCGCCGCCTCGCGCAGCAGGGCGGCGCGCATGTCGGCGGTGAACAGCCCGCCCTCGTCGAGCGCTCGGGCGCCGACGTGCGACGACACCGCCTGCGCCCACACCAGTGAGAGCCGCGTCGCGAAGGGCGCCAGCACCACCGCGGTGCCGGCCACGCCACCGGCCACCCCGGCCAGCAGCCGGCGCCGCGAGTAGAGGACAAGGATGACCGGAACCGCCGCGACCACGGCGAGCAGCTTGACCTGCACCGCCAGCGCCAGCGACGCGCCCGACAGCAGTCCCAGCGCCGCTCCGCTCACCCGCGAGCCGCCGCGCACCCGCACCGCCGCGAAGGCCAGCGCCACCACGCCGAGCGCCACAGCGGGTCCGTCGGCCTGCAGCGCCACCGACTGGCGCAGCATCAGCGGGTCGACGGCCAGCACCAGCGCCGCCAGCAGGGCGACGCGCTCGTGGCCGCACAGCGCCCGCGCCGCCACGTACATCGCAACCAGCGACAGGGCGAAGAAGAAGAGCGCGCCGGCGCGCGCCGCGATCAACGAATGTCCCAGCAGGTAGAAGGGATACAGCGCGGCCAGGAAGCCCGGCGGCTGCGAGCTGTAGACCTGCGAGAAGAGCGGATGTCCCGCCGCCATGGAGCGCAGCGACTCCCAGTAGACGCCCTCGTCGTAGTCGATCTGCGGGCCGCCGAGCAGCGGGATGCGCACCGCGACGGCGACGGCGACGAGGATGCCGAGCAGGACATGGGCGCGGCGGGGCGACGGCACGCCGCGCAGGGTAGCCGGATGGGGGGCGACCGCCGGGCCACCCCCCTCCGACGCCAGTCGCTACGCGGGAGCCGGCAGCGGCATCTCGGGGATGATGCCGAGCTGCTGCAGCGTGGCCAGCATGCCCTGCTCGGCCCAGTGCTCGGCCGCCTTGCCGTTGGGCCCGACGCGGCCCAGGTTGGCGCTCACCGTCTCGATGCGCCTGCCGGTGGCCGGGAAGCCCATGCCGTCGCCGGTGTGGGTGCCGGTGGTGTGCACCGTCCAGGCCACCAGGTCGCCCTCCTGGATGAGGTTGCGCACCTCGCAGTGCACGTCGGGGAAGGCGTCGAGCCAGGCGCGGGCCACCGCCTTGAAGCCCTCGATGCCGGCCACGTCGCCGAGCGGGCCGTGGTCGACGTAGTCGGTCTCGAAGTACTTGTCGACGGCGTCGAGGTTGCGCCGGTTGATGCACTCCTCGAACATCTCGCGAACCAGCGTCTTGGCGTCGGACATGGCCGTTGTCCCCCATGTGGTGTCTGCGCCGCCGGGTGGGCGCAGGGCGCAGTCTGGGGTCGCCGCCGCGCGGCGCCAATGGGGAAGACTCCCTAGCGGAGCAGGCCGTTCTCCATGGCGAAGACGGTGGCCCCCGCGCGCGTGGCCACGCCGATCTTCCGGTAGGCGCTCTGCACGTGGTGGTCGGCAGTCTTGGCCGAGATGCCCAGGGCGCCGGCCACCTGCTTGGTGGCCATGCCGCGGGCGAGCAGGCGCAGCACCTCGACCTCGCGCTCGCTCAGCCCCGCCGGCGGCGCCGGGCGCGACACCCGCGCCGCCTCGCCCGCGCACTGCACCACGGCGTCGACGGCGTCGGCGTCGAGCCGTCCGCCGCGCGCCTCATCGGCCAGCGCCCGGGCGGCGTCGGACGGCGACAGCGCCTCGCGGTGCGCGCGCGGCTCGGTCATCGCCGCGAAGGCGTCGGCGGCGGCGAGCACCCGCGCCTCCAGCGGCAGCGACGCCGCCGGGCAGCCGCGGTGGTAGCCGCTGCCGTCGCAGCGCTCGTGGTGCATCGCCGCCAGCGACGCCTCGGCGCCGAGCAGCGAGGTGCGCCCCAGGATGCGCTCGCCGTGGTACGCGTGCAGGCGGACCGACTCCCATTCGGCGTCGCTGAGCGGGCCGGGCTTGTCCCAGACCGACGAGCTGACCGCGACCCGGCCGAGGTCGTGCACCAGTCCGGCGCGGCGCACCGCGTCGACCCGCGCCGCGTCGGCGCCGAGCTGCTGCGCCGCCGCCGAGGCCAGCGCCGCCACCGCCCGCGAGTGCCCGGCGAGGCGGTCGAACTTGAGGTCGACGAAGTCGGCGATCACCGAGGCCATGGTGTCGGCCCCGGTGGCGCGGCGCCAGGGCTGCGGCTCGGCGGCGAGCACCGCGTCCCACGCCGAGGGGACGGCGTAGCAGGCGTCGACGCCCTCGGGATCGGCCAGCGCCGCCTCGACCACCTGGGGGTCGAGGGTGGCTCCGGCGCGGCGGCGCAGCATGGTGGTCCACGCCTCGCGGCCGCCGGCGGCGGCGAAGGTGTCGACGTCCCAGGCGACGTGGCCGACGCGCACCTCGAGGGGGAGCTGGTCGCGGCGCAGGCCGCGCGGCGTGCCGGTGCCGTCCCAGCGCTCGAACACCGCGCCCAGGGCGTCGCCCACCGCGGCGTCGGCGCCGATGCGGTCGGCCAGCCGGCGGGCCACCTCGCAGTGTCCCGCGCTGACCGTGGTGAAGAAGACCCGGCCCGCGGTCATCATCGTGGCCAGCCGGCGCAGCCGCCGGGCGAAGCGCTCGTCCTCGGCGTAGTGGCGCAGGATCCAGCCCATCATCTCGCGGCGCGGCGCGTTGACCAGCGGGGCGAACTGGGCGCCGAAGCTGATCTCGTCGCCGAAGATGGCGGCGCCGGTGCTGCTCTCCGCGGTGCAGCCGAGCATGGCCAGCATCGACGCGTAGAAGGCGGTGCTGCGCTGCTCGGCGCTGAGGCCGAGGCGCTCGCCGAGGTGCTGGGCCACCAGGGCGATGCGCAGGCTGCGGCCGACCTCCTTGCCGGTGCCCATGTCGGTGGCCATGGAGAGGGCGGCGACGACCTCGGCGAGACGCGGAGCCGGGGCGGCCTCGGGCATGCGCGGATGGTAGCCGCGACCCGCCCGCCGTGCCCGCCGCTCGCAAGACGGGACCGACATCGCCCGTCTACTCCAATCGGAAGCAGGGGCACTCACCTTCCACGCCACCACTGTGCAGACAGGATTAGGAGGACAAGGGATGGGCAAGGCCCAGACGATCCGGATCGCCACCGCGCTGACCGTCATCGGCATCGGTGTGCCGCTCACGGTGATCGCCAACAGCCACGGCGCCACGGCGGGCACCACGCCCACCGGCAGCATCAGCCAGCTCGGCTCCGGCAGCACCCTCAGCGGCACCTCAACCAAGGCGGGCACGACCGGGACGACCAGCGGCACCACCTCGGGAGCCGCCTCGAGCAGCGGCACCACGACCAACTACCCCGCCGACAAGATGACCGTGGCGGCCTCGAAGATCGCGCAGTTCAGCCCCAACGCCGACGTCGTGCTGCTGTCGGGCAAGATGCGCACCTCCAACCCCGCCGACCTCACCTTCTCGGTGACGCTGGAGTGCTCGATCCTCACCGCGGTGGCCAACAACGCCAAGGACTCCCAGACCGCCCAGGGCAAGGTCGACGTCTGGGTCGAGGTCGACGGCCAGCGGGTCGGCGTCGAGCCGGCGCAGCCCGGCCAGAGTGACGACGGAACGGTCACCTTCTGCAATCGCACCTACACCGTGACCACCAACTTCACGAACGAGTCGGGCGACGTGCTCGACCAGTACATCAACACCAAGGACTCCAACGCCTTCAACTGGGAGGCCATGAACGTCGGCGCGGCGATCCACACCATCGAGGTGCACGCTACCCTGACGGCGTCGAGCACCGACCCGACCAAGGACCAGGCGCAGGCGATGGTCGGCAACCGCACCCTGGTGGTCAACACCACCGAGACGGCGCAGAACCAGGCGCAGTAAGCGCGTTCCTCAGCCCACTGGCACGCGGGCGTCGCGCATTGCGCGGCGCCCGCGCAGCATTTTCTGGGGCTTTTGCGGCGGCTGCGTGCGCTGCACCGAGGCGAAGCCCGCGCCGAGCAGCACCAGCCACAGCGCGGCCATGCCGAACAGCCCCGTGTAGGCGAGCACCGCGGGCCACACCGCGCCGTCGTGCGACTCGCGCATCAGCCAGCTGCTCGACGCCGCGAACTCCACCGTCTGCACCGGCCTCGGCGTCACCGGAGCCTGCCCGTACTGCAGGTCGACGGGGAACGACACCGCGGTGGCCATCATCACCGGCCCCTTGGCGATCCACACCAGCGTCTTCCACGTGCCGCCTGTGGGCACCGGGCTGGCGCTCACGTAATGGCCAGGTCCGACCTGAACCAGCGGGGTCTGCCGTGAGGCGCCGCCCTGCCAGGAGTTGAGCTGGAACCAGTCGGCGCCCTCGGCCACGTCGCCCGGTGACATGCGCAGGTCGACGTTGATGAGCTGGTAGGGCGCGGGCAGGCCGTCGCGCTGCACGGCGGGGAGCTGCGGGCCGGCGGGCGAGGTGCGCATCACCGCGCTCACCGGCGTCGTGGTGCGCGCCACCGGGATGGCCAGGCTGGCGACGACGCCGGCGAACGCCGCCAGCACCACCGGACGGGAGACCCCGGCGCGGCGATGGGCGACCACGTTGCCCAGGGCGACGCCGAGCACTGCCCCGGCGACGCCGGCGAGCACCGCCACCCAGAGGCGGGGGAGCATGTCCGGCTGCCAGGGGAACCGCCCCCAGAGGTGGCTGAAGCCCCACTCGGTGGCCAGGCCCAGGGTGCCGACGAGTCCGCCGGCGATCAGCCCGGTCTGCAGGGTGCCGAGGCGCCGGGCGAGCACGAAGGCAAGCTCGATGACCAGGGCGATGCCCAGGTAGAGGGGGAAGCGCGGTACGACGTGGCCCAGGGCCGGCCCGACGAGCAGGGCGAGGGCGCCGCGCATCACCAGGAAGTCGGCGGTGGCGATCAGCGCCCAGCCGCGACCGAAGGCGGCGCGGGCGGCGACCAGGGCGATGGCGGTGGCCAGGACGATGAGCACCGGCTGGTAGAGCGCCTGCCACTGGGGGACGCCCATGTCGAACTCGAGCTGGAAGGTGCTCAGGCCGACGGCCACCGCGCCGGCCAGGGAGCGGCGGAAGTGGGCGCGGACCCAGGGGCGGCCGGCGTCGGGCCCGGCCTCGGTGTAGAGGAGCCAGAGAGCCAGCGGGGCCAGCGAGGCGCCGCCGATCATCATCAGGTGGGTGGGGCCCCACATGGTCACGTCGACGCCGTAGCTGGCGTGCCACAGGTCGTCGAGGGGGAAGCCGAGGGCGCCGCCGAGGCTGAGGAAGCCGAGCACCAGGGCGCCGCGGGGGATGCGCAGGCGGCGCAGGCGCCAGGGGGTGGGCGCGCCCTCGATGGTGGCCAGGCCGATGGAGAGCAGGGCGGCAATGCCGAGGCCGAGCAGCCCGGTGATGATCAGGGTGTGGGGGACGGTGAAGAGCTCGGTGTCGCGGCCGAAGTCGATGTGCCAGGCCACGTCCCAGAAGAAGCCGACCACGGCGACGATCAGCGCCCACATGGCCAGGGCCAGGCCGCCGGCGCACCAGCCGGGCAGGCCGCTGACCCGCTCCAGCGAGGCGCCGATCCGCGACAGGCCGCGGGCGAAGGGCAGGCGGGGCAGGCGGGAGGCGGCCGTCCCGGTCCGCCAGAGCTGGACGGCCGCGCCCACCAGGAGCGCGAGGGGCACGATCACGAAGAGCCACTCGAGCGGCATGGTGTGATTGGTGGGCGGGGTGAGGGCGATCATGGGCCTCCTTCCGGAGCGACGGCTGGGCTGCTACGATGTGACATCGATCGATGATACATGTATCGATGACGCCGTCAAGCCCCCGAGCACGGCACAATGTGCGGGCCGTGAGCCCCAGGCAGAGCAACGCCCAGCCATCCCCGGCCGGCGACGATCTCGTCCGGTACACCATCGACCAGCTCGCCCAGGTGACCGGCATGACCGTGCGCAACATCCGCGCCCACCAGTCGCGCGGCCTGCTGCCGCCGCCGGAGGTGCGCGGGCGCACCGGCTTCTACGGTCCCGAGCACGTCGCCCGCATCCAGCTCATCGTCGAGATGCAGGCCGACGGCTTCAACCTCGGCGCCATCGCCCGCCTCCTGGAGAGCACGGCGCCGGGCACCGCCACCAGCACGCTCAGCTTCACCCACGCCCTGCGCGAGCCCTGGGAGGCGGAGGCGACCGAGATCCTCGACGCCGAGGAGCTGGCCACCCGCTCCGGCGCCGACAGCGCGGACCCGGCGCTGCTGCGCCGCTCCGAGGAGCTGGGCCTGATCACCCCCCTGGGCGACGGTCGCTACGAGGTGCTCAGCCCGGCGCTGATCCGGGCCGGCGAGGCGCTGGCCTCGCTGGGCATCCCCATCGAGGCCGGCCTCGACGTGCAGCAGCAGCTCGCCCGCCACGCCGAGGGCATGGCCCGGGCCTTCGTCCGCATGTTCGTGGAGACCGTCTGGGAGCCGTTCGAGGCGGCGGGCAAGCCGGAGGCGGACTGGCCGCGGGTGCAGGAGGCGCTGGAGAAGCTGCGCCCGCTGGCGGGGGAGGCGGTCATCGCCACCTTCCGCATGGTCATGGGACGGGCGGTCGACGCCGAGGCGGCGCGGATGATGGCCGGCGGTCTGACCAGCGGCAAGCCGGCGCGGCGGGGCAGGCCGGAGCGGCGGTCACGGCGGCGGCGCTGAGCCGGCTACTGGGGCGGGACGCACTCGGTCATCGAGGGCAGGACCTGGTTGCCCAGCACGACGACCGGATCGGTGGTGACGCAGGGGTTGAGGGGCCAGGCGCTTCTCACGGTGAGCAGCGCCATGGCGGCGCTCACGAGCGCGGCGGCGAGCAGCTTCACGTCGGACTCCTCGCCCTGGTTCCCGCCACATCGATCTTTGGACCTCGAACCTAACAGAAGTCTCCCGGGTTGCTGGCATTCGGCGTCAGGTCGCCGGCGCACGCCTCCCACTCGTCGACGGTGTCCTGGGGATTGGTGTCGATGCCGTTCACGTACACGCCGGTGCTGGCCAGGCCGAAGGGGGCGTCGATGGGGATGCAGACCTGGCAGTCGGGCGGCGGGTTGTGGACCGGGCCCTTCTGCGGGGGGAAGAACCGGTTGAGCAGCGTGCCCGCCGGCTGGGCCGCGTCCGTCGGGGGTGGCGCGGTGTGCGGCGGACGGTCGGGCGATCGCGCCGGCGCCGTCCCGTCGATGGCCGGCGACGGCGGGTTGCCGGGGCGGGGTAGCCGGACGGCGGAGGCGCCACGCTGCGACGGGGTGTCCCCGGCGACCCAGGTCCGGTTGAAGGCGACCAGCGCGACGACCGTGGTGGCGGCCATGGCCACCGCAGTCCCCGCGGCCACCCCCGTCTCGCCCCGCGATGCGGTGCGGCGGATGCGGTCGAGCAGCCAGGCCAGCATCCCGCCGAGGAGCAGGCGCACCCGGGCGCGAGCGCGTGTGTAGGCGCCCTCCACCGACTTCACCGAGATGCCCAGCCGCCGCGCCGTCTCGGCGACGCTGAGGCCGGCGAGGCGGAGCAACATCACCTGTCGCTCGCGGCGGGGCAGGCGGTCGACGGCGGCGAGCAGCCGCTCGGCCTCGGTCCGCTCGGCCAGCACCTGCTCCGGCGAGGTCACCTCGGCGGCGGCGCCGCCCCCGAGGCGCAGCACCGCGCTCTGGCGGCGGCCCGCGGAGCGGCGGTGGTCGATGGCGATGTGCAGTGCGGCGCGGACCAGCAGGGAGCGGACGCGGGCGGGGTCGAGGTCCTCACGCCGGACCAGGCGCAGCATGGCGTCGTGGACGCAGTCCTCGGCCTCGGCGGGGTCGCCGGTGCTGCGCAGCACCATGGCCACGGCCAGCTCGCGATGGGGGAGGAGCATCTCCCACCGGGCAGCCTCGGTCCGCGCGCGATCTCCGGCGTCGTCCAAACTCGTCGTCCCCGCCTGGCCCGGACGGTCGGCCAGAGCCGTTCAGCGCCGCTGCGATGGTGCCGTCCGCCGTCTATACAACACGCGCGGACGGTCAGCTCGTCACTGCGTGAGTCCAGACTTTTTTGGAGCAGGCGAGTAGGAGGGTGACGGAGCCTGGCACTGCGGACACCAGTAGGTGAGTCGCGCCTGCTCGCCCTGGGCGCGCACCGCGATCGCCGTGCCGCAGCGCGGGCAGGAGCGACCGCCGCGGCCGTGCACCGCCGGTGCGGGGACGAATCCCTGGGCGACGGCGCTGCGCCGGATGCGGTCGCGCGCGGTGCGGAAGAGCTGCGCCAGGGTGGCGTCGTCGGTGGCGTCGACGCGCCGCCACGGGTCGAGGCGGAGCTGCCACAGCGCGTTGCACTTGTGGATGTTGCCGATTCCCGCGGCGACGCGCTGGTCGAGGAGCACCTCGCCAAGCGTCTCGAAGCGGCCGGCGCGCGCCCGGCGCACCACCGCGTCGACGTCGAAGTCCGCGCCGAGCACGTCAGGTCCGAGGTGGGCCACCGAGTTGCTGCCATCGCTGACCAATTCGACGGTGGGGGCGAGGAAGCAGACGGCGACGGTGTCCTCCGTCTCCAGCACCGCGCGCGCCATCCGGTCCGGCTTGCGCCAGCGCTCGCCGGGCGCGTACACGTGCCAGGCGCCGTCCATGCGCATGTGGGTGTGCAGCGACAGGCCGTTGTCGAAGCGGATGAAGAGGTGCTTGCCGACCGGCTCGACGGCGGTGACCCGGTGCCCGCTCAGGCGGCCCAGGGTTGCGGCCGGCCTCGCCTCTGTCAGGACGCGGCCGTCGAGCCGGCGGCGCAGCGCGGCGGCGGTGCGCCAGATGGTGTCGCCCTCGGGCATGGCCGCAGGCTAGGCGCCGACGAGCTGGCGCCGCTCGCCCCAGTGCACCAGGCCGCGCGGCGAGGGTCCGAAGCCGGCGTCGCGCATCGCCTGGGCGACGGCGCTGCCGTGCACCGGGCCGCCGTCGACGCTGACCACCTCCAGCCGGCCGGCGCGCGTCGCCGCCGCGGCCAGCGCGGTGAGGTGCTCTGCGGTGACCTCGCCGAAGGTCGCCAGCGAGCGGCCGCCGCGCTCCAGGTAGAGGCGCAGCACCCCACCGTCGAGGACGACGAAGGCGCCCGCGGCGCGGACCATGCGCAGCGGCGAGTCCGGCCAGGGGATGGTGACGCCGTGGGCATTGGCGGGATCGACGGCGCTGAGGGCGACGACCTGCGCCGGCGCCTGGGCCTCGGCGCGCAGGCGGTCGACGGCGCCGGGCAGGGCGAACTGCGAGCCGCCCAGGCCCTCGACGAAGTAGCCGCGGCGGATGCGTCCCGCCTCCTCCATGGCGCGCAGCACGGGGTAGAGCCCGGCGAAGCCGCCCGGCACCGACTCGGCGACGGCGGCCTCGCGGGTGAGCACGCCGTGGCGCTGCAGCAGGACGCCGCTCAGCGCGTGCAGCCGCTCCGTGGACGACGGCGCCGGCTCGCGCAGTCCGCGCACCAGCGACCAGCGCCCGCCGGCGCGCGGCGGGGCGAGGCGCATCAGCGGCCGCCGCGAGGGACGCTGCGGCGCGCCGCCGCGGGTGCGCGGGCCGAGGGCGCGCAGCGGCGCGAAGGTGTCGTTGGTCACCTCGCCGGACCAGACCAGGTCCCACAGCGCGTCGACCAGCGTCTCCACGTCGCGAGCGGGCACGGCGCGGAGCAGCTCGTGGAAGAACGAGGCGCCGCGACCGGCCAGCTCGTTGCGCAGCCGCTCGTGCAGCTCGCCGTCCGGCATGTCGACGGGCTCGGCAACCAGCGCCGGCGCGTCGCCGCGCAGGTACAGGGCGACGCGGCCATCCCCGCTGCCCAGCGCGCCGCGACCCACCCAGACCACCTCGCCCATGGAGACGAGCTCGTCCAGCAGGCGCGGCGAGTAGCCCGACATGCGCGCGGGCAGCACGTCGCGCTCCA
>Ga0070714_100003845_pt1 | contig 11278 bp, 4 predicted proteins | sample LARL83metaG_FD_65450 | JGI IMG/M metagenome (GOLD analysis project Ga0070714, IMG submission 65450) | Corn, switchgrass and miscanthus rhizosphere microbial communities from Kellogg Biological Station, Michigan, USA - LAR L8-3 metaG | ecosystem: Host-associated > Plants > Roots > Rhizosphere ... | reverse complement strand
GAAGTGGTCGTCACCGGCGAGGGCACCTCCACCACGCGCGAGCGGCTCGGCAACGTGATCAACACGGTCGACACGTCGCTCATCGCGCGGTCCAACGAATCCAACGTGGTGTCGGCGCTGGCCGGCAAGGCGCCCAACGTGGAAGTGAACGCGTCGTCGGGCGATCCGGGCTCATCGTCGTACATCCGGATTCGCGGCCCCAAGACGATCACCGGCACGGGACAGCCGTTGTTCGTCGTAGACGGCGTACCGATCGACAACTCCACGTATTCGACCGAGATGAATCCGCTCGCCGGGACCACGGCGCCTAACCGGGCGTCGGACATCAACCCGGACGACATCGCATCGGTCGAGATCCTGAAGGGCGCGGCCGCGGCCGCGATCTACGGCGCGCGCGCCGGACAGGGCGTGGTGCTCATCACGACCAAGAAGGGCCAGTCGGGGCAAACCCGCTACTCGCTCACATCGAGCTACTCGTTCGACGATGTGAACAAACGCATTCCGCTGCAACGAACGTTCGGGCACGGCAGCGAAGGCGTGTTCCCGTCCTGCGACGCCTCCAATCCCGACGGACTGCCGGTGGACTCGCTGCTCGACTGCGGGCCGTCCACCAGCTCGAGCTTCGGGCCGCCGCTCGCCTCCGGCACGCCGGTGTTCAACCATTTCAACGAGCTGTTCGACACCGGTCACGATTGGAACAGCGCGCTCTCCATCTCCGGCGGCAACGATCAGACGCTGTATTACCTGTCCGCCGGGCGCGACAACGACAACGGCGACATCGTCGGGCCTAACGATTGGTACGACAAGACCACGGTGCGGCTCAACGCGTCGCACCGCATGTTCGAGAATCTGAACGTCGGCATGGACGTGTCGTACGTGAACACGCAGGGCCACTTCCTGCAGCAGGGGTCGAACGTCGATGGACTGTTGTTAGGCGCGCTCCGCACGCCGCCGGAGTTCGACAACCACGAGTTCCTCGACCCGACGACCGGGTTGCAGCGGTCGTACCGCTTCCCGTTCCCGTCGATCAACTCGTCGCTCGATACGCGCGGCTACGACAATCCGTTCTTCATCATCAACGAGGATCTGGCGCAGAGCCAGCTCAACCGCACCTACGGGAACGTGAACGCGTCGTGGGATGCGCTCGACTGGCTCAACTTCAAGGAAACCTTCGGAGCCGACTACTACGGCGACGAGCGCCTCGAAGGATTCCCGCAGACGAGCTCCGGCCAGCCATCCGGCCAGGTGATTCGCGCCGACTTCAAGTCGTTCCAGCTCGACCAGAATCTCACCGGCACCGCGCGGCACACGTTCAGCCCCAGTCTGTCGGGTTCGCTGACCGTTGGGCAGAACATCAACGCCCGCGATTTCCGGCACATCGCCGTCACGGGCGTCACGCTCGTGGCGCCGGAGCCGTTCGATCTGCTCAACACGTCCAACTGGACGCCTAACGACTCGGAGTCCACGATCCACAGCGAGTCGTACTTCGGGCAGGTCGATCTGAATCTGTGGGACCGGCTGTTCCTCTCGGGCGCCGCGCGCAACGACGGCTTCTCGGAGTTCGGCGTGAGCTCGCGCCGGCACTGGTTCCCGAAGGCCAGCCTCGCCTACAACTTCATCCAACAGAACAGCGGCGGCAACGGCTTGCTGGATTACGGCAAGTTCCGTTTCGCCTACGGCGAGACGGGCACCGAGCCCGCGGTGTATTCGACGACGCAGTTCTACGCGGCGGGCGTCTTCTTCCCCGACGCCGGATGGGGCAGCGCGCTGCTCGAGAACCAGAACGGCAACGGCGGCCTCTCGCAGAGCGCACAGAAAGCCCAACCGAATCTCGCGCCCGAACGCACGAAGGAATTCGAGACCGGCGTCGACCTCGGCATGTTCAACAATCACGCCGATGCATCGGTGACGTTGTATCAAGACCGGACAGAGGGCGCGATCTTCCAGGCGCCGCTCGCCGCGTCCACCGGCTTCGTGTCGCAAGCGCAGAACGCCGGCACCATCCGCAACCGCGGCATCGAGACATCGCTGAATTATCGTCCGATCATGAACAGCGACCTCACGTGGGAGATCGGACTGCAGTGGTCGAAGAACGAAAACCGCGTGCTGAGCCTCAACGGGCAGCAGTTCGTGGATCTGTCGGCCGGCGGTGGCGGCGGATTTACGGGCACGGTGCCGACCGCATGGCTCGGCTCGGAAGTCGGCGTGCTTCGCGGTAACGACTTCGCGCGCTGCGGACGCGGTCTCAACATCAACGGCGAAGACATCGATGCAGGGTGCGGCAACGCGCCGAAAGGTGCGCTGTACATCGGCGCCGATGGATTCCCGGTCGTCGACCCGACCACGCGCGTGATCGCCGACGGCAACCCGGATTGGTTAGGCAGCCTGCGGACGTCGGTCACCTATCACAAGGTGACGCTGTCCGGCCTGCTCGACGTCAAGCACGGCGGGCAGATCTGGGACGGTACGCGCGGTGCGCTCATCAACTTCGGCACGCACATCGACACCGACATCCGTGGACAGAGCCTCGTGTTCGGTAAGACCTACATGCCGGGACCGGTCGCGGGCCCAGGCGCCGGCACGCCTGTGGTGATCGATCAGTCGTGGTTCCAAGGCAACGGAGGCGGGTTCGGGCCGGTCGCGTCGCAGTTCGTCGAGCCCGGAGGATACACCAAGCTGCGTGAAATCTCTGTCGCGTACTCGCTCGACCAGGATTGGGTCAAGTCGTGGGGTTTCAGTTCCATCGATCTGCGCTTGGCGGGACGAAATCTCTACACCTGGACGCAGTATCGCGGTATCGATCCCGAGGCCAACCTCGCCGGTGCCGCCGTGCTGATTCAGGGTGTCGACTACTTCAACAACCCGCAGACACGGTCGTTCGTGATCTCGCTGGGCTTGAACCGCTGACCCGAGACGAGAGCGATGACCATGCAGAGACAACTGAGGCTCGCGTTGAGCGCGGCGGCCTGCGCCGCCATGTGCGCGGGGTGTAGCGACTGGCTGAGTGGACCGCAGCTCACGAAAAATCCGAACGCGCCATCGACGGCGGGACGCGATCAACTGCTCACCGCCGTTGGCGCGGGTCAAACCGTATTTCAAACCGGGGACCTGGCACGCACGTTCAGTACGTGGATGCAGCAGATGGCAGGGACGGATCGCCAGTTCATTCCGATCAGTCTCTATCAGTACACGGAAGACAATTTCTCGCCCGACTGGATCGAGGTGTACGACGCGGGCGGTCTCATCGACGAGCGCGCGCTGGAGAAGGATGCGCTCGCGGCAGGCGATAGCGCGTACGCCGGCGTTGGGATGGTGTGGGAAGCATTGACGATGGGCACGGCCGCCGATGTTTGGGGCGACATTCCCTATTCGCAGGCCGTGAGCGACGTGCTGCAACCAGCGTTAGACCCGCAGCAGCAAGTGTTCGCGGAAGTGCAGGCAAAGCTCGACACGGCGCTCGCGTATCTCGGCTGCAAGTCGGTGTCGTGCACGGGACCGTCGCCAACCGTGGATTTGTGGTACGGCGACTCGCTGGCTGACTGGGCGGAGCTCGCGCACACGCTCAAGGCGCGATTCTATCTGCACACGGCCACGCAGGATCCCAGTGCGTACGCGCTAGCATTGGCGCAAGCGGATTCGGGCATCTCGACTCCGGCGCACGATTTATTGTCGTGGCAGAGCAGCAACCCGAACGAATGGAATCTCTGGTACCAGTTCATGGTGATCGATCGGTCCGGCTATATCTCGGCCGGTCAGTTCCTGGTGAATCTGCTCCAGAGCACCAACGATCCGCGGCTGCCGTTGTACTTCGCTCCAAGCGGCGGCGTATTCGCCGGCGCGCCGCCGGGCGGTGGGTCGGGCACGTTCTCGACGCTCAGCGCAATCCGGTTGGATCCGGCATTCCGCCAGCCGATGGTCACGTACGCCGAGAATCAGCTGATCATCGCGGAAGCGGCGTTGCAGACCGGGCAGCAGAGCATCGCAGACGCGGCGTACAATGCCGAGCGCGCCTCTCAGGGCGTGCCCGGGAAGTCGGGTGTGACGTTGCAGGACATCATCACCGAGAAGTACATCGCGCTGTTCCAACAGATCGAGCCGTGGAACGACTACAAGCGCACGTGCTTGCCGGCGATTACGCCGGCGCAGCCAACTGGAGTGCCCGGCCGGTTGTTGTACCCATCGTCGGCGGAGCGAAACGCGAACAAGAACGTGCCGCCGCCGGATCAGCAACCGCCGCGGAATTGGGATCAACCGAATGCGTGTCCGGGTTAGGCAGCTGAGCGGAGATCTCGGCGAGGGAAGCGCTTCGCTGAGGGAAGCGCCTCGGTGAGGGAAGGGCGTCGCTGAGGGAAGCGCCTCGCTGAGGGAAGCGCCTCGCTGAGGGAAGTGCGACCTGTCGGTCGCTGGGGGAAGGGGGAAGAGCGGTATCTCTTCCCCTTTCATTGCCGGTCGTCGGTCCCGGTGGTGTGAGCGCACGGTTAGGCGGGCAACTCCTTGGCCCGGTGCGATCATCCTTCCAAACCCCGGGCCGAACGGCGCAGAGGGAAGCACTCCGATGTCTGGAGCGCTTCCCTCTGTGTCGTCTGGGGGCGCGCGCCCGCCCGCTCATTCGTTTCTCAGCGCCACCACCGGATCGACACGCGTGGCACGGCGCGCCGGCGCGTAGCACGCAGCGACGGCCACCAGTATCAGCAGGAGCGCAACGGCCGCGAACGTGAGTGGATCGTGCGCGCTGACGCCGAACAGCTGATGCGACATGAGGCGCGTGACGCCGAGAGACGCGATGATGCCCGCCACGGCACCCGCCAGCGCCATGCGGGCGCCGTCTCCCACCACCAGGCGCATCACATCCGAGCGCTGCGCGCCGAGCGCCATGCGCACACCGATCTCGTTGGTGCGTTGGCCGACCAGATACGAGATCACGCCGTAGATGCCGACGCACGCGAGCACGAGTGCTAACGCGGCGAACACGCCGAGTAGCACCATCAGGAATCGGCGCGCGGCGAGCGAGTTGGCGAGCACGTCGCGCATGGTCGACACATTGTAGATGACGTCGCGCGGATCGAGCTGCGCCACCGCCTGCCGCACCGGTCCCATCACGGCGGCGGGATCGCCGGACGTGCGCAGCACGACGGCGACGCCAGTAGCGGCGAGCCGCATGATCTTGTCCGGCAGCTGCATGAACGGGAAATAGAACTGCGCTTCGATGGCCGTAGCGGCGTCGGCATCCAGTCCCCACTGCCTAACGTGTGACACCACGCCCACGATCTCCGCTTCCACGCCGAAGGTCGCGAGGTGCACGCGCTTGCCGATCGGATCCTCGTTCGGGAAGTAGGTGCGGGCGAACGCGTCGTCGATGACGATCACCGTCGGCGCGCGCTCGTCATCCCGCGGCGTGATGAATCGGCCGCGTTCGAGCCGCACGCCCATCGCGCGCTGGAAGCCATCCTCGGCCAGGTAGAACAAGGCCTGCGACATGTCGTTGAGGTTCGCCGGCTTCGGGCGGCCCTCCACCCAGAACGCTTCGGTCGAGTTGTGGACCATGGGGCGAGAGCCGAGCGTCGCCGACACGGCGTCGACACCGGGGAGCGTGAGCATCTTCGCATCGAATTCACGGAGGCGCGCGCGTGTAACGGCCGATTCGGTGGAATACGATGCGGGCAGCGAGAGGCTGAACGTGACGGCGTGGCTGGGATCGAAGCCCGGATCGACGTGCCACAGTGCGGCGAGGCTGCGCAGCATCAAGCCGGCGCCGACGAGCAGCACCAGCGCCATCGAGACCTGCGCGGCGACGAAGATGCGCTGCAGTCGGTGCCGCGCGACGCTCGATCCGCGGCCGCCCTCCTTGAGCACATCCTGCAGGTTGATGCGCGACGCTTTGAGCGCCGGCGCGAGCCCGAACAGAACGCCGGCGAGGAGCGACACGCCGAGCGTGAACACCAGCACGCGGGCATCGAGGGCGATGTCTCGCGTGTGCGGCAGCGCGGCGGGGAGTGCGCCGATCACGGCGCGCACGCTCCAGGCCGCGAACGCGAGTCCCACTACCCCGCCGACGCCGGCGAGGAGGACGCTTTCGGTGAGCAGCTGGTGCACGACGTGCCGGTGGCTGGCGCCTAACGAGACGCGGATCGCGAATTCGCGCGAGCGGGCGGTGGACCGCGCCAGGAGCAAGTTGGCGACGTTGGCGCAGGCGATGAGCAGGAGAAATCCCACCGCGCCTAACAGAACGAGGAGCACCGGCTGGACGCTGCCGACTTGGTCATCCTGCAGCGAAACGAGCGCGGCGCTGACGCCTTTGTCCGCTTCGGGATATTCTTGGGCCAAGTGCCGGGCAACGCTTTGCATGTCGGCGGCCGCTTGGGCGAGGGTGACGCCCGGCGCGAGGCGGCCCACCATCCCTGAGCTGAACACGGCCTGCCGGTCGTGGAATGTCGCGTCGTTCCACTGGCCGATGGGCGTGTAGACATCGCGGTCGTGACCATAGAACGTGAAGTCGGGCGGCATCACGCCGACCACGGTGTACGCCGTACCGTTGAGGTCGATGGTGGTGCCGATGACGCCGGGCGCGGCACCGAACCGGTGCTTCCAGAACCCCCCGCCTAACACAACCACGGGCGCCGCGCCGACCACGTCCTCTTCGGCGCGGAATCCGCGGCCCAACATCGGGCTGACGCCCAGTGTGTGGAAGAACCCCGCCGAGACCATGTAGCCGGACACGCGCTCCGCTTCGCCGGCGCCGGTGAAGTTGTAGTCCTCGTTATGGTAGAGCGCGAGCGACGAGAGCGTGCGCGTGTCGCGCTGCCAGTCGAGGAAGTTGGGATAGGAGATGGGCCCGTGCTCGAAGCCTGGTGTGCTCCCGTACACCGCGACCAGCTGCCCCGGCACGGGATACGGCAACGGATCGAGCAGGACGCCGTTGACCACGGAGAAGAGCGCGGTGTTCGCGCCGATGCCGAGCGCGAGCGTTAGGATGGCGATGGCGGCGAATCCGGGCGCGCGGCGGAGGGTCCGGATCGCATAGCGAACGTCTTGAAGGAGTGTGTTCATGTTCGCCCTGAAGTGGTCGCTGGGAGCTGCTGCGAGAAGATCCGTCACGAAGATGAGGGCGGGTGCGGATTCGCGACAGACCGTCGCCCGCGCAGTGGGAGGTCATGGTTCGCACCGACCGCGATGGCGAGCCGTGTGGCCAGTTTTACGACAAAAGCGTTGAAGGATAACAGCAAGGAAACCGAGGAGAACGACAAGGATCGTTCTGCGCGAGGGAAAGTGCGTCGCCTAACGGGCAAGTGGACTGCGTCCGAAATGTGATCGCGCCGAGACAACGCGCTCGGAGCAGTCCAACGCGACGTGTTGGACTCATCTGCTCATGAAGAAACGGACAAAGCACGGTCACTCTGGACAAAGCACGGACCGCTCGGCTGTCGGGGAAAGTGCCTCCTGCAGGAAAACAAGGTGACTGTCGTTCAAGACGCGGCGGAAGCGACCTCGCGCCAGCGCGATGCCCGCACGACAGCCGAGCGGTCCGTGCTTTGTCCAGAGTGACCGTGCTTTGTCCGTTTCTTCATTGGCGTAATTACCAGAACCTGATGCTACCCTCAAACTCAGACGTGGTCAGTAGCCTGGACCGTATGTGTCCGTGCTCGTATCGTTAGCCACCGCCGCTCGCACCGTGGGCGGCACGCACGCCATCGGATTACCGAACCACGCCTCGAGCCTACCATGCGAACACTCGCTTTCATCGCCACGGCCACGCTGGCCGCGTCGTCCCTGGGCGCACAGACGCCGCAGGCCATCGCCACCGACCCGCCGCGCGACTCCGCCCACCCGGCGCGCATGGAAGTGCTGCACATTCCGTCCGGCGGCGTGCGCATCAACGGAGTCGCGTATCTCGCCGCGGGCGCCGGTGCGCATCCGACGTTCGTTCTGCTCCACGGCCTGCCGGGCAACGAGAAGAATCTGGATCTCGCGCAGGCCGTGCGACGCGCCGGCTGGAACGCCATCACGTTCAACTACCGCGGCTCGTGGGGCAGCCCGGGCTCGTTCCGCTTCGGCAACAACCTCGAGGATGCGGGCGCCGTGCTGAGGTTCCTCGCCGACCCGGCCAACGTCCGCCGGTTAGGCATCGACACCACGGACCTCGTCATCGCCGGCCACAGCATGGGCGGGTGGGTGGCCGTGTTGACGGCGGCGCATCACCCCGAGCTGCGCGGCCTCGTCCTCATTTCGGCGGCGGACATGGGCGCCGACGCCGCCCTGCCCCGTGACACGCTCACGGCTGTGATGGCGGACAACATGGAGTCGCTCGCCGGCGTCACCGCGCGCAGCATGGCGGACGACCTCGCCGCCGGCGCCGCCAAGTCGCACTGGACGTTCGGCGACGCCGTACCCGGCCTAACGAATATGCCGATGCTCGTCATCACGGCCGATGATGGGCTCGCGCCGGAATCCGATACCCTCGTCCAGCGGCTGCGCGCCGGCGGCAACGCGCGGATCACCACGTTGCACGAGCCAACCGATCATTCGTACTCGGACAGGCGCATCGCGCTCGAGACTGCGGTGCTGGACTGGCTCTCACGATCCACGAAGCGCTGACCGCGTGATGCGCGACCGTCGCGGTCGCGCCACGAACGGCGGAATGAGTTTCAACGAGCCGCGCGCCATCGTTTGATGACGCGCGTCCTGAAGAGATGACGGTCGTCGAGACGGCACGCGCCATCGTGCGCCATGCCCACTTGCGATCCCGCCACGCCGAGCGAACCCTTATGGGTATGCCGCACCCCACTAATAGCTGGACAGTTGAGCGCGTCCGCGCGTTGCCCGATGATGGCAATCGCTACGAGCTCGTCGATGGCGAGTTGGTTGTGACTCCTGCGCCGCGCGGCCTGCATCAAGAGGCAATCCAGGCGCTCGTGATCCGCATGGAGCCATGGCTTCGCGAAACCCGCATCGGAAGATTGCTGTTCTCGCCCGCGGACATCTCGCTCGGCGAAGATGAGATTCTGCAACCCGATGTGTTCGTTTATCGAACTGCCACTGGAACGCGGCTTCGGGATTGGAGCGACATCGTCCAGTTACGCCTCGTCGTGGAGGTGCTATCGCCGACGACGGCGCGATACGATCGCCAGCTCAAGCGGCGCCGCTATCAGCGCGCACGGATTGATGAATATTGGATTGTCGATCTCGATGCGCGACTGATCGAGCGCTGGCGACCGGATGACGATCGCCCGGAGGTGACAAGCGACCGTCTCGTGTGGACAGCCGACCCGAACCAACGCGCGTTCGAGCTCGACGTCGCGGCGTACTTCGCGGACGTACTGGACAGCGCGGAATGAAAGATGGAGGGAAGCGCCCGGGCCGGGCGCGACGCTCGGTCCGCCGGCGCTCCCCTCCAAACCGTCACTCGACTTCGGCCACCTCCTTCTGCGGCGGCTCGGCCGTCGACGGCACGAGCTCCTTCTCACCCGCACCTCGCAGCATCGCATTGAGCGGCTGAAGGCCCGACGCGAGCGTCGTCTTGAGCAGCGCGAGCTCGTGATCGAGCTGGCCCGACAACAGCGTGAACACCGCGTAGTCCTGCGCCGTCGGCTTCGCATCGGCACTGCCGATCGAGCTGCCTAACGCTGCGATCTTGTTGTTGAGCCGGATCGGAAAGTTGAGGGGATCCTCGCTCGCGCGATTGTGCACCTGGTAAATCGCCGCCTCGATCGTGTCCAGCTTGGCCCGGAACGCGCCCGCCGCGTCCGCAAACCCGGACGGAGCGCCCGCACGGCGTTCGTCCATCTGCCATTCCAGGTTCCGGATCGTCCGCACCGCGTCGTTCGCCGCCGACAACTTGTCCCGCACCTTCATCAACAGCGCGAACTGCTCCGCCAGATCGGCCTCGGTGGCGTGCACCCGCGGATCCTTCTTCAGCACGAACGACTGCGTTTGCGACTGCCCGTTCACCGTTAGGCGGACAGCGTACGTTCCCGGCACGGCGACCGGCCCCTGCGTGCCGCCGGCCCACATGATGAGATTCGTGAAGCCGACCGCGTCGGGATAGCGCAGGTTCCACGCGAACATGTTGAGGCCCGCCTTGTTCGCCACGCGCGGACGCCGCGGCCCGCGGGGACCTTCGCCCTCCGGCGTCTCCTGACCCTTGTTCGCCTTCTTGATGCTGTCGGCGCGCACGCTGTCGGCACGTCCGGCGCTGTCCAATTCGCTCGAGAACGACTGGATCACCGCGCCCTTGGCGTCGAGGAAGTCGAGCGTGACTTTCTCGTTAGGCGAAGACAGCGTGTAGTACACCACCGCGCCGCTCGGCGGGTTCTTGCCCACCGGGTGCTGCCGCGCGTCGCCGCCGCCGAAGCCGCCGCCCCAATTCACGCGATACGCCGCCCGCGGTTTGAACAGGTGCATGGGCGCTTGCGCGATCGCCGGCGTCAACTGCCGTAGCGCCGACAGGTCATCCAGGATCCAGAACGACCGCCCGTGCGTCGCCGCGACCAGATCGCCCTGCGTGATCTCGAGATCGTGCACCGGCACCGGCGGCAGATTGCGCTGCAGCGACTGCCAATGCGACCCATCGTCGAAGCTCACCCACACGCCGCGCTCGGTGCCCGCGTACAACAATCCGCGCCGTTCCGGATCCTCGCGAATGACGCGCGTGAACTGCGTGCGGTCGATGCCGGCGTCGATGCGCGTCCACGTTTTGCCGTAGTCCGACGTCTTGTACAGATACGGCTGGTTGTCGTCCAACTGATACCGGTTGGCCGCGACGTACGCGGTGCCGGCGCCGAAATGCGACGCATCGATGATCGAGATGCGCGTGAACGCCGGAAGATCCTTGGGCGTCACGTTGGACCACGTCTTCCCGTTGTCGCGCGTCACGTAAATGAGACCGTCATCCGATCCGGTCCAGATGACGCCCCGCGTGACGGGCGATTCGGCAATCGCGAAAATCGTGGCGTAATACTCGACCGATGTCTGGTCCTTGGTGATCGGTCCGCCCGAGGCGCCTAACGTTGCCGGATCGTGCCGCGTGAGGTCGGGGCTCGCCACCTCCCAGCTCTGCCCGCCGTTGTGCGTGCGAAAGAGCACCTGCGATCCCAAGTACAGCGTGTTCGGATCGTGCGGCGAGATGAGGATCGGAAACGTCCACTGGAACCGGTATTTCAGATCCTCTGCCGAGTGGCCCATCGGGTTGTCGGGCCACGGGATGATGTCGCGCTCTTGTCCGCTCTTGAGATCCAAGCGCGACAGGTACGCGTAGCTGCCGGCGTAAACAATGTTGGTGCTG
>Ga0070714_100003844_pt1 | contig 11281 bp, 8 predicted proteins | sample LARL83metaG_FD_65450 | JGI IMG/M metagenome (GOLD analysis project Ga0070714, IMG submission 65450) | Corn, switchgrass and miscanthus rhizosphere microbial communities from Kellogg Biological Station, Michigan, USA - LAR L8-3 metaG | ecosystem: Host-associated > Plants > Roots > Rhizosphere ... | reverse complement strand
CCAGTGATCCGCCGCAAGCGCCCGGGCTCGTAACGAGCGGCGCTCACAATGTTGATCAGCCGGTCACAGTGACAGTTGGCGGCTTGGAGGCAACCGTGGTCGGCGCGGCGCTTAGTCCGGGGCTGGTGGGTGTCTATCAGATCGCTATTCAGCTTCCAGGCTCAGTTGCAACCGGCGATGTTCGATTGAAGGCAAGCGTTGGGGGATCTAACACTCCTGAGAACGTATACTTGTTCGTGATGCAGTGAGTGTCCGCAAACGAACAGGTAATCTCACCAACGGGCGTCCAAAAGCCTGAGCGGCTATAATTTCCAACGCCCATAGGTGGAAGGGAGCGTGCAATGACTGACGCGCCATGTTGTCTACCCTTAGCCAAGACCTCGCTTACGCCTTCCGCCAGCTTCGGAAGAGTCCTGGGCGAACGATCATTGCCATCGCCGTGCTGGCTCTTGGCCTGGGCGCCAACGCAGCCATCTTCAGCGTGGTGAATGCGTTACTTCTGCAACCTCTGCCTTACAAAGAGCCCGACCGGCTGGTTCAGCTTTTCGAGCGGGACGTCATCGGCGTCGGCGAGCCGCCCTATAACTCCGTCGCGCCGGGTAATTATCTGGACTGGCGCAGGGACGCGCGGCAGTTCGAGCAGATCGCAGCGGCCGACGGGGGCGAGTTCAACCTTGCCAGCACCTCGGGCGAATTCGCGCCGGAACGAATCGATGCCGCCTTCCCATCGGACAATCTGCTGCCAACTTATGGCGTTCAACCGATCTTGGGACGCAACTTCCGCCCTGATGAGGACCGGCCTGGCGCTCCGCACGTCGCCTTGATCAGCTACGGGCTATGGCAGCGCCGCTTTGCGGGATCGCCGGAAGTACTCGGACACGCGATCAGGCTGGACAATGAAGACTATCAGATCATCGGTATTCTGCCGCGCTGGTTCGTCTACCCCAGTCGGACGACTCAGGTCTGGGTGCCGCTCGAACAACACGTGCCGCCCAAACAGCTGGCCTCGCACGAAAACCACTTTCTGGATGTTATTGGCCGCTTGCGGCCGGGCGTCAGCGTGGAGCAGGGCCGCACTGAAATCGACGGCCTTCAAAAACGATACAAGCACGCTCATCCCGAAGCAATTGCCGGCAAGGGCGCTAATGTTGTTTCGCTGGGTGACATGACCGTACGCGACATCCGTACTTCGCTGCTCGTGCTCTTTGGCGCCGTGGTTTGCGTTCTGATTATCGCTTGTGTCAACGTCGCGAATCTGCTCCTGGCGCAAGCATTGGGCCGGCAGCGTGAAGTCGCGATTCGCGCCGCGTTAGGGGCCAGCCGCGGCCGTATCATCTCGCAATTGCTCACCGAAAGCGTACTGCTGGCCGTTCTGGGTGGTCTGGTCGGTCTCGGGGTCGCGTCGTTCTCCACAGGTTATCTCGCTGCCAAGGCGCCCAACGCCGCATATCTGCCCCAAGTGGACAACATCGGCGTGGATTACCGGGTGTTCCTGTTCACCTTCGGAATCGCTCTGCTTACCGGCATCGCCGCTGGACTCTTCCCTGCCGCGCAAGCATCGCGCTTTGACCTCGCCAGCAATCTAAAGGATTCCGGGCGCTCTTCCACCCCAGGCCGCTCGCACGCCCGCTTCCGCGATGTTCTGGTCTCCGCCGAAGTCGCGCTGTCACTGATGGTGCTGGTTGCCGCCGGTCTGCTGTTGCGCAGTTTCGATCAACTTAGGAACGTCAACACCGGTATTCGCACCGACCATACGCTCACTATGGGAGTGTATCCGTCGAGCGCCGCCTATCCAAAGAATTCAGATGTGTCCGCGTTCGACAAGAAACTCCTCGAAGCTGCAAAGGCTGTGCCCGGAGTGGAATCGGCCGGCTTGACGACCTGTCCTCCGGCGGGCGGCCACTGCAGCGATTGGGTTTTTAACATCGCGGGCCGTACATTACCGCCGGGTGTCCTGATGGATGCCCTCTACCGGGGTGTGGATCCGGGATTCTTTCAGGCCGCTGGCATCCCGTTGCTTCGTGGCCGTACCTTCACCGAGCAGGACGGGACCGGGTTCGATGAACAACATCCGCGATTGGGCAGCATCATCATCAGCGAGTCGCTGCTCAAAGAATATTTTCCAAATGAGGACCCCATCGGAAAACACATCCTGCTCGGCGGGTTGACCAAGCGCATGGAGCTTCAAGTGGTTGGAATCGTGGGAGACGTGCTGAAGCGGCCGGATGCCAAGATTCAGCCGACCATGTATACGCCGATCCTGGACGGCGACGAACGCGGCGTGTATCTGGTACTCCGCACATCAATCGAGCCGCATAGCATTGTTCCGTCGATTCGGAAAGCGATCGAGAATCTGGACCGCGATTTGCCGCTCTTTAACGTACGGACCACGGCTGAGATCATCGACAGCAGGATCCAAGGGCGTGAATTCAGCATCCTGTTGCTGAGCCTGTTCGCCGGGCTGGCGCTCGTGCTGGCCGCAGTCGGACTTTACGGAGTCCTCTCCTACACCGTCTCGCAGCGCACCGGAGAAATGGGAATTCGAATGGCCCTGGGAGCCAGCTCTGCCAACGTGCGTGATTTGATCCTGGTCCAAGGCATGAAGCCGGCGCTGGCAGGCGTTGTTGGGGGCATTGCTGGCGCGCTCATCGCCACGCGCCTGCTGAGCAGCATGCTGTTCAACGTAAGTCCGATGGACCCAGCGACGTTCGCAGCCGTGGCCTTGGGCTTGATGGGCGTGGCCGTATTGGCCTGCTTGCTGCCTGCCATGCGCGCCACCCGCATCGACCCGACCATCGCCCTGCGGCGCGAATAGCCGGACTAACCAGAATGTAGCCTGTCGGGCCTTGTGTCGGCAGCCTCGTGGGTCTATCATTTGGTCGGGAGGCATTCCCATGAAATCGGTCGATACCATTGAATCAGTATTGAAATTAAAGGGCCGCCAAGTGCTGTCCGTGGCGCCCACAGCGACCGTATACGAAGCGATCGAGAAAATGTCGGAAGAGAGCGTGGGCTCTTTGCTCGTCATGTCCGAAGGCCAGTTGGCCGGCATCATATCCGAGCGTGATTACGCGCGGAAGGTGATTTTGAAGGACCGCTCGTCAAAACAAACCCAAGTACGCGAGATTATGACCACTCCGGTGATTACCGTGACGCCGCAGGATACCGTGGAAGAATGCATGCGAACCATGACGGAGAATCGCATACGCCACTTGCCCGTGGTGGATCGCGACCGCGTGGTGGGCGTGATCTCGATCGGCGATATGGTGAACTGGATTATCACGGCGCACGAGGAAACCATCGGCCATTTACAGAGCTACATTGCGGGGCAATATCCGGGGTAGCTCTCACATATTTGCAATTGCGTTAGCGGGGCTCCTTTCGGGACAGACGCGATCGGCGGCGAAGATCGATCCAGGCTTGCTGCAGGAAGACTTCCGGATTTTCCGGAGTGCGCTCGAAGAAGGGCATTCGGGAATCTACCGCTATACGCCGAAGCCGGAGATGGACCGTGCATTCGACACGGCCGGTAAGCAGGTCGTGCAGCCGATGAGCGCGCTCGAATTCTACCGTCTGCTCGCGCCGGTTGTGGCCGCGATCAAGTGTGGGCATACGGCGGTTCTGCCTCCGCGTGGTGTTCAGGAGGCGATGGCGAACACCTTCCCACTTTTCCCTTTCGATGTCGAAGTGTCGGACGGCAAGGTGTATACGCTGCGCGAATACATGCCCGACCAGCAGCGTTTGACGGGTCTTGAGGTGCGCGCGATCAACGGCTTCCCCATCGAACAGATTCTTCGGACCATGATCGCTGCCACGCCGGGCGATGGTGATTCCGAGAGCGTCCGGCCCTGGCGGATCGGGCATGGCGGCGCGTTTCCAAGACTGCTTTATTCGCTAATCGGAATCGAGAGCCCGTTTGCGATTGAGTTTCGCGATCCCGCCAGCGGAACCGGGCGCAAGGTGCGGCTCTCGGGTGTGCGAGGCGACTTTCGGGAGACGATCGCGCCGGTGCGGTATCCTCGCGATCAGAAGCCCGATAGCGCCGCGGATGTGAAGTTTATGGACGGCGGAAGTATCGCGATCCTCACCATTCGCCAGTTTGCAGGCAGCGCAGGCGGCCGGTTCTTCGACGATGCTTTCGAGCAGATCAGGGGGCGTCAGTCGCGGAGTCTGATTATCGATGTCCGCAACAATAGCGGAGGCGCGGACGAGTTGGGCAAGAAGCTGCTGTCTTTCTTGGTCGACCAGCCGTTTCAGTATTATGATGACCTGGTCTTGAATGCGCGCGAGTTCAGCTTCAGCCGTTATGTGGAAGGCGGCGGTGGAGTGATTCCAGAATCTCTGGTGGAGCGTGGTAAGGACCGGAAGTACCACAATATCCAGCACCCGAATTGGGGCATCCAGCAGCCGTCGCAACCACACTTTGCGGGGCAGGTGCTGGCGTTGATGAATGGTGGAAGCTTTTCGACCACCTGCGAGCTTCTGTCGCACCTGCATTTCAGAAAGCGCGCGACCTTCATCGGCGAAGAGGCGGCCGGTGGATATTACGGCAACACTTCCGGCCGGATGCCGACGGTTGTGCTCCCGAACTCAAAGGTGGCGGTGCGTGTACCGCTGCAGACTTACTATCTGGCCGTGCAGGGCGGCGATCCGCTGCATAGCATTCTGCCGGATGTAGAGGTGAAGCCTACGATCCAGGATCTGCTGGCCGGCGATGATCCGATCATGGCGAAGGCGTTGGAGTTGGCGCGGTCCGCGAGCCGGTATTAGCGCGAGGCCTTGCGAGTCGACGAACGCCGCCGCCGGCCAGCCACAAACTGGGGCATGGTTCCGCCCAATCTAGCAAGTCGACGCCCGGATTCTCGTGCTACCAGCGCTTTCAAAGCCTCGTTGACCACAGCTGCTGTTTCCTTCATGCCTGTCAAGCGTTTCGCGTCATCTACTAACTCTTCATCGAGATCTAACAAAACCCTCATGAGTCTTTAGAATGCGCTTCTCAAGCAACAAAGTCAAAGCAATCGAGTCGGCGGTAGTGGGTACATTTTGAGCACTGAAGAGATTTTGGCGAATTAAACGTCATTTTCCAGGGACTGTTGGACTGTCAATCTTCAATGGTGCTCTGTCTGGGCCAGCCACGTATTTAGTAACGGCGTAGGTAATCAACGAGCCGATTATCAAACCAACAATTGTCCAAGCAATTCCCAATCTGTGCAACCGAGTATGGTGTTGTGAAGTGTTGGTAAGCGATGTCGAAACCTGAGCTACGGATTGCACCGTCTGACGTTGGTTATGCTTAAATACCCATTCTTCCACCTCGGAATGCAAAGCTAGCAACTTGTCATATGCGTCCGCAAAGGCGGCGACACCGTCCTCCCAATCATCGTCCCACATGTTTCGCCCCTTGGCCTGCTTTCCCCTCAGAGCAAGTCCGTTGACTTCCTGGAGGCGGCTTTCTACTTGCGTGCGATTGGGGGCGGTTCCAAAACCATCCAGCGTATCCTTCACTGGGAGCACATCCCTACGATAGGCCTCGTAGTCCTGTGTGAATTTTTCAGTGAGGGTTCCGAGACCAATCTCATAAGGCTCTATGATTGCCCTTCGAAGATGCTCTTCGGCGCTAGCTAACTGATCTCGCCGCTTTCTAGCGGGTGTAGCGGGGTCGAGAAGAGTAGACAGATGGCTCAGCACGTCGCGCAAGTTGGTCATCGCACAATTGTTAACCACGCCTGCCCTACGCTCAAGGAAATAAGCTGCCTTGTCTGCCTTCTTGTAGTTGTCGCGAATTAAGACCAGGAAGCGTAGAACCAACTCCCGCTCTTCTGAAGTCAGGTGTGACAGCGGATCTTGGGGCGATCCTACTGCGGCCATATTGTTGGATTATATCCTGCTATCTACCAAGTAGGAAGCAAAAATAACCCAACGTCTGGTTGAAATTACCTCGCCAAAAGCCCCAGTTTATCGAGATACAGTCTTTGTACGGCCAGCGAAGGTAGCCAAAAAGCGATATGCCGAACGGACCATTTCGGTCGTCTCGGCTCGGGACAGTAGCCTTCCACTGGTTAACACGTAGCCGCCGTAACGAGTGGAAAAATCTGGTTTTGCGTCAGCGTAGGATTGACTCTTATCGCGTTGTTCACGAATATGTTCAAGAGTTACGTCCTCGGGTTGGACGTGATCCTGCTGGGCGATCAGAGCGTCGAGTTTTTTCTCAAGAGTAGACATGTCGCACCTGCACTTCTGAACTGGGCACTTTATGGACCACGAGAGGTTGAGCCCAGGTTGTGTTGCGGTTGCTGGCGCTAGGGGGGTAAAGAACATGCATTGATAATTGTCGATGATAGTGCAAGCACACTTTCGTGTCAACCCGAAAGGAAGGGTTCTGGCCCATCTACTGTTGTGAGGTAGCATTACGAGTCTCCCAGGAAGCTCGCAACACCCCTTACCTACTTTTATTCTAATCCAATTTGTACCCAAACAGGAAACACCGCTGTTTACCACTAGCATCTCAATGCTGGCGCTTCGTAGACAGCTTCCCAATCCCATCGTTCGCTAGCCTCTTTAGTATCTTCGCTCTTTTGTTCTTCGAGTTAGCGCCACGATGTCAGACATCTCGATAGGTGATCGATGGCGCCCGCCGCCATTGCGGAGGTCAGCCCTGATCGCTGAATAACATGTTTGAGAAGGTTAAGAGTATAAATACAAATGAGAAGAAGTACTTCTCATCTTCCTAAATCAGTGATACACTCAAAATTGTGAACCTGGAACTGTTCAGCTTTGGAACTCCTGGTGACGTGCTACGCCGACAGATCGAGGATAAAGGCTGGACACAAGATGACTTGGCGTTTATTACCGGAAAATCCAGAAGAGCAATCAATGATCTAATCTGTGGTCGGGTTAGCATCACTCCAGAGATGGCTGTTTCGTTGGCCGCCGCATTCGGTAACCAGCCATCAGATTGGATGGGTCTAGAAGCGCAGTATCGTATCGCACGTGTAAGAACCGATGACGGCGAGATGCGCCGAAAAGCCCAACTAATGCAATTCGCACCTGTTCGAGACATGCAAAGGCGCGGCTGGATAAACCAGATCGATAAATTAGACGACTTGGAGCGAGAACTGAAAGCCTTCTTTGGCGTCGAGTCCTTGGCGGAGCCACCGCGATTCCCGGTCGCAACGAAACGCCAGTCCTCGCTCCCATACCTGAGTCCAGCGGAATGGGCGTGGTGTTTTCGGGCTCGGCGACTAGCTGGAGCTGTTCTGCATTTGGCGGTTTTTGATTCCAGAGCTCTAGACGCTACTGAAAAGCGACTTCGCGAGCTTGCCGCTCACCCCAAAGAGGCACGGCATGTGGAACAAGTATTCAGCGAGGCCGGGATTAGATTCGTGGTCGTTGAACCGCTTCCAGGTACGAAAGTCGATGGGGCTGTCTTTTGGTTGGATGAGAGATCACCAGTAATTGCGGTCTCGGGTCGGGTCGATCGGATTGACAATATCTGGTTCACAATCATGCACGAATTTGCGCATGTCCGAAATAACGACGCGCTATCTGTGGACAGCGACATTTTGGGAGACGATGCACCGGTCTTAGTCGAAGACGAATCTGAACGCCGTGCAAATGATCAAGCCGCAGCGGCTCTGATTCCACGATCTGAAATCGAGTCCTTTATTCGGCGGGTTGGTCCTCTTTACTCCAAGACGCGTATAGTGCAGTTCGCGCATCGGATAAAAATTCATCCCGGAATCATTGTCGGCCAACTCCAGCATCGGAAGGAAATTGGATATAGCGCGAACCGCGAAATGTTGGTGAAGATCCGAGAAACCGTAGTTGAAACAGCGCTCACTGATGGATGGGGGCGCACCATAACACCAGGAATACTTTAGGGAGCGGATTGGGGTACTTCATGACACACAAACAGACCAAAAGGCAACTCGAAACACTATATCTGATCGAACAATTTAAGCGGGCCCATGGCGTTGAGGAAATAGACCCGTGGGCTGCCGCAGAATGGGCATTCGAAAAAGGTCTTTGGAAACGAATACCTCTTAACCCTGTACAGATTCTTCGCAGGGAAATGACCCGCGCGATGCGCGGAGAGTACATTCTGGACCCGCAGAATAGAGAGGTTCGCAAGAATCATCCAGTCCTTGATCATCAATCGGGCAAGGTCATTTGGGTTGATATCACCAAGGCCAAACCGGAACAAATGCGTATCTCATTCAGTCACCACAGAAATAGGATTTTGGCCGAGTGCAAGCAACTTTCGTTTGACTACGACTCGTATAACGAGAACAATCCGCACGGCGCTACGCTCTCGCCGATCGATTTCAATTTTGCTGCAGACATTGAGGAATCCAAATTGCCCAAAGTCTACGCCTAACGCCAGCGCGCCTTTGCTGCTTTTTTAGCAATCTCTTTCCGCTTGGCCGAAGACAACTTCTCTTGCCCTCGCCTTGCCACTCTTAAGCCCGCCGGATTGCTCGAGCCCTGACGCATAACTTCAGTGCGGCAGATTACGGGCGAAAGTCAAGAGTGTGAAAATTCAAATGGACCCTTTACCGAGCCGGCCCCAATTCTGATGCGCGTTCAACGCACCGCGATCGTCACCCCATCCTGGCTCGCGGCGCTTCCCACCGACAAAACCACTGGTTGCACACCCGGTGGCAGGAATCCGCCGGGTACCTTCGCATTGATCTGCATCAACCCTGGAAAACCAGGCGCGGGTCCCGCATAGAGCAGTTCCGCGATGTATTGGCCAATTTTCAGGCTCACGTTGTTGGGGGCTTGGCCCTGGCCGGTCGCGTAAATAAGAACGATGGACCCTCGCGCCGCGGGATTCGATTCCGAGTTCAGCGTTCCATCTTCGTTGACGGCGGCCGCTTGCCCGGTTCCGGTAGTAAACAGACCGGGCGCCGCGCTAACAACTTGTGACGACACATCGGCCACCTTCGCGCCGTTCACCATGATTCCGATGTCGGTGATGGAGTTCGGAGCGAGATCAGTTGGCGCTAGCGCATTGATCTGGGCAGTGCCGGCGTAGAAGATCGTGGTAGGCTTGCCGTCGAACAGAAGCTGCGTCTGGTTGGGATCGAACCCAGCGCCGAATATGCTGATAATCTCGCCGGGCGCGATGGGTCCCGGCGCCAGCGTTGCCGAATTCACGATCGTCATGCCTGCCACGACGTCGGAAATTAACGAAGGTTTCAGCATGCGGATGCGATTGTTCCCGGAATCGGCGACCCAGATAGTTCCGGTCAAATCGACCACCACATCGGCGGGCGAGTTCAAAAGCGCGGCGGAAGCCGGCTGTCCTTCACCGGAAAAGCCCGCGGCGCCCGTTCCAGCGATCGTAGAGAGCGTACCCGTGGACGACAGTCGGCGAACAACATTCGCGCCCATATCGGCGATAATCAGGTCGCCCGTTTCCGATGATGCCAACCCGCGCGGCGAACTGAGCCCGTCCAACACGATGGAGAGGGACCCGGAGGGTGTGATCTTCGAAACGGCATTGACCCCGCTCACGTAAACATTGCCGTTGTGATCCACAGTGACCGCCGAAGGCTGCAGGACCAGCATCACAGTGCTGGCCAAACCGGAGGACGTCATCTTGAGCACGCGACTGTTGCCCGTGTCGGCGACGTAGAGAGAATCTTGGGAATCCACCGCGACGTATTCCGGGTCATTGAGCAGTAGCCCACCGACCGTGAGAATGATGCCGCCGGGCGTGATCTTACGAACGCTGTTGTTTCTGCTATCGGCGATGTACACATTGTGCTGAGAATCGACGGCAACGCTTCGGGGGGCGTTCAACTGGGCCAGCACGGCCGGTCCATTGTCACCCTTCGATCCGGCATCACCGGTGCCGGCGATGGTCGTAATAATTGCGCTGGGGGCGATCTTGCGAATTCGATTGTTGGCCGTGTCGGCAATGTACCAGTTCCCGGCATCGTCCACCGCGAATCCGGACGGCGTGTGGAGTCGCGCGGCTGTAGCTGGACCATTGTCGCCCGCGAAATAAGGTGTCGCTCCACTTCCGGCGACGGTGGTCACCTTGCCATCGCTCGTCACTTTTTGGACGTATTGGCCCGTTGTGGCATACAGGTTGCCGGCGTGATCGAGAGCCACGTCGCGCGCCGAGGGAATGCCGCCCATGGCTTTGAACTGCGTTCCGAGATAGCCGCTGGCGGCGATGTACAACGTGCCGGTTGGGCTAATCGCGAGACCAGTCGGACCGGTTACGTTGTAGACCGTGGTAATGACGCCCTGGTAAACCCTTCGAATACGGTTGTTGGCACTGTCGGCGATGTAGAGAGCGCCGTTCGTGCCGGATGCCAAACCGGCGGGTGACTTGAGTTGCGCGAGCTGCGCAGCGCCGCTATCGCCCGAGAACCCAGCGCTGCCTGTGCCGGCAACGGTCGTCAGGATGCCGCCGGGAGTGACGCGGTAAACGCGGTGTGCGCCGAAGTCGGAGATATAGAAGGTACCATCAGGATCGACGGCGACATCGCGAGGCTGGAGCAGCTGCGTGCCCGTGGCAGGTCCGCCATCACCATTGCCCCCGGGCGTGATAGTCCCACCGCCCGCGACTGTCCGGATGGTGCCGTCGGTCGAGATCTTTCTGACGCGCGAGTTGCCCAGGTCGGCGACGTAGAGATTGCCTTGGGCATCGATAGCGATTCCATAAGGATGGCTCAGTAGAGCGGTGTTGGATGGGCCGCTATCGCCGCCGAATCCGGCCACGCCATTGCCGGCTATCGTTTGAATACGGCCATCCGGCGTTATCTTGCGAACGCGGTTGCCGTCGGCATCGGCGATATAAATTCCGCCACTGTTGTCGACCGCGATTCCTTCGGTCTGGCTGAAGACGGCAGCCAGCGCCGATGTTCCATCAACGCCAAAGTCGCCTCCTGCGACGGTTTGGATGGTATAGGAAGTCGCCGGCGGATTGGCGGCCGCGAGCGGTGAACCAAGAACTAAGAGAGAAGAAAGGAGGAGTCGAAGAGGGATGACCACGGATATTCCTTAGAGGAGTAGTGGGTTGGCCCAATGGAAAATTCTCAATCGAGTTCCGATATAAGCGCATGAGGAAGCTGTCGTACCTCTTAGCGGGGTTGTTGGTAGCGGGCTTGGCTGCGGCACAGCCGGTTGTGCATTTGAAGGGCCTGAACCGGAATTTTACGGCTGGACCGGAGGCGCTCGAAGCGCCATTGAAGACGCGAACGCTCGGCCGGTCGCACGTGTTAGTGCAGTTTTCCGATGCTCCCAGCGACGACCAGGTGAACGA
>Ga0070714_100003840_pt1 | contig 11285 bp, 6 predicted proteins | sample LARL83metaG_FD_65450 | JGI IMG/M metagenome (GOLD analysis project Ga0070714, IMG submission 65450) | Corn, switchgrass and miscanthus rhizosphere microbial communities from Kellogg Biological Station, Michigan, USA - LAR L8-3 metaG | ecosystem: Host-associated > Plants > Roots > Rhizosphere ... | reverse complement strand
CCCGCATGCGCAGCTCACTATCGAGGATGTGGCCCGGGTACTCGAGCAGGGCACGCTCAATGGCGGTGCGGTCGCGCAAAATGTGGGTGATGTGGCGAGCGCTCTGAAGAACGCTGCCACCAAGGTCGAGGCGACCTACCACCTGCCGTTCCTTGCGCATGCGTGCATGGAGCCGATGAACTGCACGGTGCACGTTCGGCGGGATGGCTGTGAAGTCTGGGTCGGTACGCAGGTGTGCTCGCGCGCCCAGATGACCGCGGCGAAGACGACCGGGCTGCCACTCGAGAAAGTCGTGGTCCACAACCAGTACCTCGGCGGCGGGTTCGGCCGGCGCCTCGAGTACGACGGGGTGACGCGCGCGGTGCAGATCGCGATGCACGTCGAGGGTCCGGTGAAGGTGATCTGGACCCGCGAGGAGGACATCCAGCACGACATGTACCGGCCGTACTGGTTCGACCGCTTCAGCGCGGGCCTCGACCAGTCCGGGAAGCTGATCGCGTGGCAACATCGATTTGCGGGCTCGTCTATCCTCGCGCGGTTTTTTCCTCCGGCTTTCAAGAACGGTCTCGACCCCGATTCCATCGACGGTGCCGCAAAGCTTGCGTATGACATTCCCAACTTCCACGTCGAGTATCTGCACGTGCAGCCGCCCGTTCCCACGGCTTTCTGGAGAAGCGTGGGTCCCTCGCACACCGTGTTTGCGGTCGAGAGTTTCATGGACGAGCTCGCGGCCGCGGCCAGGCAGGATCCGGTCGCCTATCGGCGTGCGCTGCTCGGTAAGTCACCGCGCGCGCAGGCGGTGCTCGACCTTGCGGTTGAAAAAGCCGGCTGGGGACGACCACTGCCTCGGCGATCGGGACGCGGCGTGTCGCTGCAGTTCGTATTCAACACCTACATGGCGCAGGTGGCCGAGGTCGAGGTTGCGAAGGATGGCGGGGTGCGCGTACGGCGTGTGGTTTGCGCCGTCGACTGCGGGTCGGTCGTCAACCCCAATACCATACAGGCGCAGATCGAAGGCGCCGTGATCTTTGGGATCTCTGCAGCACTGTACGGACGAATCACCCTCAAAGGCGGACGCGTCGAGCAGAGCAACTTTCACGACTATCGGGTGCTGCGCATGAGCGAGGTACCTGCGATCGAGACCTACATCGTGCGCAACACCGAGAGTCCGGGCGGTATCGGCGAGCCGGGTACCTGTGCGGTCATGCCGGCGATCGCCAATGCGATCTTTGCCGCGACCGGCAAGCGCCTGAAGAGACTGCCGGTCGATGCGGCGCAGCTCAGGCAGGCGTGAGAGTCAGAGGGCAAACGGCCAAGCTTCAGAGACAAATCAGCGCTGCTGCTGCAGCACCGCGCCAGAGACACACCGAATCGACGCATAATTGCTTTCTTAACGGACGGGAATCGCGCCGGAGCCCACCATGTCACCAGCCCGATCGGAACTCGATGCAGCCTTCCTCGAAAAACAGCGGCAGAGCCTTCTGCGCCTGCGCGAAACCCTGATCGCCGCGGCTCAGGACGCGGAGTTGGATGAGGCGGGGGTGAACGAGGAGCGTGGCAGCGGACCTACGGAGTTCGAGGACGACGCACAGAGGCTCGACACGCTGGAGAGAGAGGGGCACCTGGTCGCACGCGAGGTCGACCGGCTCGAGCGTGTTGACCGCGCTCTCGAGAAGATCGACGAAGGCACCTACGGGTTGTCAGACATCAGCGGGACACCGATCCCGCGCGAGCGGCTGCAGGCCTTTCCCGAAGCGCTGTTTACGCTGGAGGAGGAGGCGCAGCGTGAGGAGCACCGTTAGATCGAGAGCTGCGGATCGCCTTCTAGGATGAGCTGCTCGAGCGCCGGCCGCTCGCCAGCCGACCAGCGCTTCGCGCGATGCGAGACCCGGTAGCGAAGCGGCCCGCCATCCGGACTATCGATTCGCTCGATGGGCCGCGGTATGCACACGAACTCGGTCTCGATGGCATCGGATGCCGCCGTCACGACGGCGTAGCCGTGCCCGCCCCAGTCGAGGAACTTGAGATGCGGGCACATGGCGGCGTTGCTCAGGCGGCGCGCGGCCGCGGCATCGCGATTCTGCGCGTAGGCCTCGCAAGAGCGAACCCCATGCAGTATGAGCATATTGATGGTCGCCGCGGGCTTGCCGCCCTGCGGATCATCGAGCAGGTAGAACTTGCGCAACGGGTGGTCGTGCGGGAAGCGGTGCTCGAGCGCTTCCACCATGCCCGGAGCCGAGATCGAGCCGACCACGAAGGCGACCCCAACGGGCTCGAAGGGCTGTGGCGGCAGACTGCTGGCAGCGAGACCCGCCCAGAAACTATGACGATCGCCCGCGACGGTGACGAATCCCGTGATGCCGCGGGCGCGCACGAAGTCGTAGATCTCGGCGCGCTCGAAGGTCGCGCTGGCGAAGTCACCGATCGCAAGCGTTGCGAAGCCCGCACCGGGCCAGGCGCGTGTCAGTCCCGCGGGAAGATTCTGTGGATCCGCACGGGCATCGAGCGTACCTATGGTGTTGCCCCAGATTTTCCAGGTTGCGGTCGATCGCTCGAGCTCGCGCAGGAACCAGGCTTTCTGCTTAGCGCCGAGAATGGTTTGCGGAGGCTCGTTCTTGCGGAAGTTGGGCACAGGCTTCCCGGCGAATGAGATCGTCTCGGGCGGCTGTCCACCGTTATAGGCGCGTCCGGCATCGAGCACCGCCACCGCCTCTTCCGGCAGCAGGTCGGGAAACTCGGGCGTCTCAAATACATCGGCCTCCTTGTGTCGCAGCGGGTCCTCGGAACGGAAGCTGCGCTGATCGGTCACGATCAGATCCACGTTCCGTCCCCAGTGCACGACGCGATACCCGAGCATGCTTTCCAGCACCTTGAGGTTGTTCGGCTCCTGACCGAGGCCATGCTCATCGAAGTGCGTGATGGGGCGGTCGACGACCTGCGGTGGATCGAAGCTCGCGAGCGAGGAGCGCCCCGGGCGGCGAACGCGTGCCGGCTGATAGTCGAACCACGCCTGGTAGGCCGCGAGCTTGCGTGTCTGGGCGGGCCGAAGCACGCCATCGAATTCCTGCAGCGTCTGCCAGCCGAGCCAGCTAAACTCGTGGTTGTCCCACATGTTGACGAACGGGAAGCGCGCGCGAGCGTCCTGAAGATCCGGATCGTGCAGGTAGGCGCGGTAGGCGACGCGATAGTCGTCGACGGTCGTCGGAATGTGAAAGTCGTCGATCTTCTCGCCCTGCGGATAGCGGATGAGATCCCGCAGCCGGCGGTCATACATGCCCTGCGGCCGATCCTCCGGATACCAGACGAGTTCGTAGATGAAGTCGCCGAGATGCAGCACGAACCCCAGTCGCGCGTCCGGAGACGCGCGCTCGTCCTCGAAGATCATGCGGCGGAAGGCACTCTGCGCTCCCTGAGTCACGTTCTGGCACGAGACGAAGGCGAAGCGCACGGGGCGCGGATCATCCGATGCAGGCGCGGTGAGGGTGCGTCCGATGCGACTTCCGTTGCCGCCACTATCGATGAAGCGGTACCAGTACTCGCGTGAGGGCTTGAGCCCGCCGACGAGCACGCGCGTCGTCCAGTCGGCACTCGCCAATGGCGTTGTTTCCGCATGCGCGATCACCCGGGTGAAGTCGCGGTCTTCGGCCACTTCCACGCTCAGCCGCGGGGCGTTGCGTTCATTGGCGGCCGGGGGCCTCCGGGTCCACAAGAGAACACTGTCGCTCGTGGGCTCGGCCGACGCGACGCCCTCCGGGAAAAGCTCGCGCCGCTCCGTCCAGGACCTCTTGGAAGGCTGGGCGATCTCCGCGGCGCAGACGCCAACCGCGCCTAGCGCGATCGCGCCCCTGAGAAACGCGCGTCGGTCCATATTCATCGATCCGGGAGTCCAGTTGGACCGGGAGTCTAGTTGGAATCAGCGGCGCCGTCAGGTGGAACGCGACGGCAGGCTTCAGTACTGGAACTGATACACCATGCCGACGCTGCTGCCCGGGTCGTTTTCCGGAGTGATTCCCTGGGTAGTCGCCGTGCCGTTTCCGAGGCGGGTCTGGAGCTTCAGGTGTTTGGAGAGGTCCACGTCGACTTCCGCCTGGCTGAACCCGGTAGTGCTCTGCCTCGCGGCGACGAACACGCGATTGGAGACGTAGCGTCCCGCCTCGACGATCGTACCCGCGTTCTGCGCGCCCGTGCTGCTGCCGCTTTCGACCGACAGCACATCGAGGCCCAACGCTTTCTGCACCTTGACGAGCGGGTTGGGACCGCTTCCGCCGACGCCACTCAGTGAGGCGAGGGCGGCGCCGATCTGCGCGATCTGCAGCGCCGAGAGCTGCGAGGCACTCTCACCAAAGAGCAGTCGTGCCAGGATCTCATCCTGCGGCAGCGATGGGCTGCTGCTGAGCTCGAATTGCGGGGAGTCGGCGAGACCTGTGATGTGCAGCGTCACGGTCGAGTCCGTGACCGTCGCCTGCGCGGTGAAATCCAGTGTCGGGTCGAGCTTGCCGGCGAGTCCGTTGCCGCTGAAACCGACCCGGCCGCTCGTGAAGTTGAGCCGGGTACTGGCGAGCGAGAAGGAGCCACGGATCATGTTGAAGCCGCCGCTCACCACCGGTTCAGCTGTGGTGCCGCGAATGTGCAGGGTCCCGCCCAGCTCCGCGTTCAACCCGCGCCCCTGTACGAGAATCTCTCGCGGGGCGTGCAGAGTGAGATCGAGGCCGATCACGAGCTTGCGCTGCGGCGGCGGTGGGGGCGCCTGGCCGGGGCGCCGGACGTCGAGCACGGCAACCTGGGGTGGGAGTGCGTTCGGGATGCCGATCACCGCGCGGTTCAGGTTGATCGTGCCCGTCACATCGATGCGCTCACTCAAGGTTCCCGCGACTTTGACATCGGCGTCGAGGCGCGCATTGATGATGTCACTCGTCACCGGCTGTGCGTTCTTTGCAGCCAATGTGAAGGAGACCGGCATGTTCGGCTGCAGGACTCCGACTTGACCCGTGACCGAGAGCTGCCCGGGCCCTGCGTGTGCCGTCAGCGACTCGATTCTCAAGGTGCCCTGGCTCGCGGTGAGATGCGCCACAATGTTGGAAAGATGCGCTCCCTGGACGTAGTCGCGTAGATCGCCATTGGCAAGGTCGAGGGTACCCTGCACATCCGGCGCGCGCACCGTGCCTTTCACCGTGGCATCGATGGTGAGCGCACCGGCGAGCCGCTCACCGCGTGCTTCCAGCAGCGGGTTGGCGAATCCGGCGTCGAGCTTGCCGTTGATCTTGAGATTCAGTGGACGCTGCGTATCGAGCGGGGCGGTGCCGGTGAGCGCGAGCTGCGAAGCGTGGCCGCCGGTCACGTGGGCATCCAGCTGCGCGCTCTCACCCATGAGACGCGCGGTGGCGTGCACGTCGATCGCCTGCAGGTCGCGCGCGGCCGCCGCGCGTAGCTGGCTTCCGTTCAGCGTCACGAGGCCGGAACGTCCGGAAGCTGTGCCGGCGACTCGCGCATCCAGATCGAAGGTACCCTGGGCCAGCACATCAGGCATGAAGGCGTTGATCAGAGATGAATCGACGTGGTGTGCGGCGGCGCGCAGGTCGAGCGGCGACACCTTGCCGTCGAGCTCGAGGACCGCGCTTTGAATACCGAGCCGCATGTTGCGGATCGCGAGCCCAGCGGCGAAGTTCACGGGCGCCGGCGCGAGCAGGCGCAACGATTGCCCGTGATAGCGCGCGTCTATGCGATCGAAACGCAGCTCGCGAGCCGTGAGATTGAGATGGGCTTCGGTATCGAGGTTGGCAGGCTCACCCTGTAGCTGCGGAGATTGCAGCTTGAGCTGCAGGTCCATGGCATCGAGAGTGCCCGAGCCGCTCAAGCGCGCATCGGCAGGTATTCCGGCTGCAACGACATTGCGGGCATCGATCGATAACTGTGTAAAGGTGCGGCTCCCGACAGGCCGGAGCGCGAGACTTCCTGCAAGGCTTCCTTTGAGGCTCGTGCCGAGTAAGGGCTGCAGGTCCTCGAGGCGAGCCATGCCGAGGCGCAGCCCGCCGTGGCCCGCGCTCATGTCGGCGGCGGCCGTCAATTCACCTTCGATCTGCGCGCTCTTCCAGGCGGCGCGGCGCACGAGGAGATGCAACGCACCGCCGGCAGCGCGGTCGAGCGAGGCATCGAGCTGGAGCGGCGCCCCCTCCAGTTGACCGTGCGCCTGCAGGCTAGCGCTCGTGAGCGCGGGCAGGCCGCTCGCCTTGATGCTTGCCTCGATCGTTTCGGGCGGCGAACCGCGAATGGAGAGACTCGATGTCAGCTGCAGATCGCCCGCGAGCGATGTGATCGGCCCCTTGGCCTCGCCGCTTATCTTCAAAGTGCCCGCGAGCGCCGGTGACACCACTGCCAGGTTCGCAATGCTCGCCTCATAACGCGCCTGCACCGACTCGACGGCGTGCGGAGCATCCGCAGCTCCTCGTCGCGCGCTGCCGCTTGCACTGACCGAAAGAACCTGGCCCTTGAGCGTCAGCCGCTCGACCTCGAGCACGCGGTCCGTCATGGCCGCCGCGAGCTCCAGGTGCGACGTTCCCGCGAGCATCGACCCCACGAGTGTCGCTTCATTCGCGAGCTCGGTGTTGGCTTCGACACTGACACGCATGGGTGCCGAGCTTCCCTCGATGCTGCCTTTCAGATCCGCTTTGCCACGGAGTTTCTCGCCCGCGGCCGCCGCGAGCGGGGCGAGATCCGGCAGGCGCAACGTGAAGGTTGTGCGCATGGGAGCCGCCGTCGTGGCCTCAGCTTGTAGCGAGAAAAGCCGATGGTCCATCTTCAACTGAAGCGGCCGCGAGGCTTCCTTGAGGCGCACCCTGGCATCGATCCGAACAGGAGCATCGGCGAGCAGGTTCGGCTGTGTGCCGGGAAGCACGACGCCTTCCGCCGAGGCCTGCACCGCAAGATCGCCACCTGCTGCGGTCAGTCTTGCACGGAGCGCCTTCAGACCACTGTTACCGGGGATCTGCAGTCGATCGATGTCGAGATGCGCATCGGCACGTGGAGCCGCGAGTGTGCCCTGCCACTGGCCCTGGAGCGCGATGTGCTGCCAGGATAGGCCGGCGGCCGGCGCCATCGATGAGGCCTCGAGACGATAGGTGAGGTCCGCATCGGCCCGCGTGAGGTCCAGCTTGCCCTGCGCGAGTGCGGTCAGCTCGCCGGCGCTCACCGTGAGATGAAGGAGTGCGGCGTTGCGCGGCCCGTTGAGGCTCGCTTCGGCCGATACCTCGCCCAGCGCCGGTACGTGGAGCAGGTTCGCGAGCGCGCCGCCTGTGTGCTCCTTCAGGCTGAGAGTGGCATCCACGCGCGCAGCATCCGAGCGCAGCCTGATCTGATAGTCGCCTGGAGCGTCGGTGCGATGCACATCGAGGGTGGCGGCGGCGTCGGCGAGCGAGCGCACGTGTGCGTTGCCTGCGACGGAAAGGGTCGCACGCATGCCCGCAAGCTCAGGTGCCAGCTCGAGGCTGTCGATCGAGAACTGATCGATGTCGACGTGAGGCACACTCGTTTCGCCTGACTGCGACGGTTGGCTCACCGGCCGGCGCGCGATGTCGATTAGTCCAAAATGGAGGCGCTCGACCTTCAGGTGCCGTGCGAGGAGCGCAAGCGGCGACCAGCGCAGTGAGATGCCTTCCGCGGTGAGCCAGATGCCATGCTCGTCACCGAGCTGCAGCTGCTGAAGATCAATCGCCGCCGGGAAGGAGCCGGAGAGGCCCGCGAGGCGCAGGTGACCGTCCGAGAAACGCGTGATCGTACGTTCGAGCCATGCGCGGCCGCCCGCCGTGTTGCCCGCCACCAGCACCGCCGCCACGAGTACGACGATGACCGTGAGCAACGAGCCGAGCGTCCACGCACCGATGCGCAGGGCACGACGCATCAGAAAGCCTGCCCGATGCCGATGTAGACCTCGAATCGATCGTCGTTGGGGCGGCGGTAGGTCGGCACGGCTAGATCCAGTCGCAACACACCGATGGGAGTGTAATAGCGCGGGCCCGCCCCGACCCCCACCGCCCAGCAGTCGGTCGTACCCTGCGCGGTCGTGCTCGCGCTGCAGCGTCCGCCATGAAACAGCCCGGAGAGCGGACTCAATTTCTCACCCACCACACCAGCGTCGACAAAAACCGCCGCGCCGAAGTTCCTGCCGAAGCGCTGCCGGAACTCGATGTTAAGCGCCGTCAGCGCGGTGCCGCCTATCGGGTTGCCATCGGGAAACTCCGGGCCCACCGACTGATAACGGTACCCGCGCACCGTTCCGCTTCCGCCAGCGTAAAAGCGCTGATCCGGCGGAATATCGGGGACGCTGACCTTGCATTGCGGAGGATTGGTCGGAGGGTTACTCGGTGGACAGGATGCGTCGGTGATGGTTTGGGGCGACGTGCCGGCTCCGGGCGCGCTGGCAAGAATGGCGCGCAATGCGAGCACACTGCGTCCACGATCGGTGCGGAACAGCCGATGCAGATCGAGATAGTCGGCAATGCTGAATTGTGTGATGTAGAAGGTCGTATCGAGGTACCCGTGAGAGCTGGTCGGAGTGACCGTGAGCGAGCCCCTCAGGCCGTGAGTCGCATCGGCGAGCGGCGATGGGAGATCCGTCGAGTCGTACAGGATACCCATCGGGAGCGCAAACAGGGTGTAGGTTGCGTTGAGGCCTTCCTGGGTAATGGTCTCGTGGATGGCCGAGATACCTATGGTTGCAGTCCAGACCGTCGACAGTTTGCGGCTGAGGGTCACTCCAGAGGTGAGTGCTTTCTGATCGTAGGCCTGCAGCGACTGCTTGATGGCGCCCAGTGCGAACTGCAACGACTGATCACGATGTGCGAACTCCGGAATGAGGTATTTCGCGCTGAGGTCATAGCCGATACCGGTCGAGGCCGTGCCGCCGAGATTGGTCACGGTGGCGCCGAGAGTGAGCTGCTCGGCGTTGCCGCGCACGTTGCGATCGCTCCAGGTCACGCCGGCACTGCCACCGAGATCGCTCGAGTAAGCCCCACTGATACTCACGGCGTGCCGTCGCCGCTCCTCCAGCAGGAAAGTGATCGGCACCCGGCCCTCGGCGTCCGCGGAGTCGCCGAGCCGCACGTTGGCCGAGGCAAAGACTCCCAGTGCGAGCAAATCCTTCCGGGCGTGCTCGACGGCAAGCGCGTTGTAGCGTTCACCGGTATGCAGCAGCAGGCGACGCCGCACCAGCCGTTCGTGCACTCGCTTCAGTCCCTCGAACCGTATCTCGCCGATCTGTACCTGGGGACCGGTGACCACGTGAAAGGTCAGATTGAGCACATGCTGGTTCGGGTCCTCGCGGGCGACCGGCGGATCGACCTTGGCGAAGGCATAACCCTCGTTCTCGAGTGCCGTGAGCAATCGGGCGCCACCCGCCAACACATCGTTGGCCACCGCGGGCGCCCCCGAGGCGAGCTCGAGGCTGCGCCGTGCAGAGTCCGGCACCGAGCCATCGATGGTTATGGTGCCGAGGTGGAAGAGGGGACCGAGAGTGGGCGAGATCCGACAGTCCGCATCATTCCCCTGCGGGAGTGCAGTCAGAGTCTCACCGAGCTTGGGGTCATCGAGCGTAAGTCCATTGATGGTGATCGAGGTGGAGCTCTGGTAGTAGCCGAAGCTCTCGAGCACCGTTGTCACGCGTTCGACATCGCTCCTGGCGCGCGCGATGAGGCCAAACGGATCCACCGGAGCTGAAGTACGGAGCGTGGCCAACTGCGAGGTCGCCTTGACCGTCGAATCGACGTCCTTGATTCCGGTGGATGCGAAGTCCACGCGGTACGATTGCGGATCAGCGGCTTGGGCGACGGTCACGAGCCAAGCGAGCAGCAGCGACGCCCAGCAGAGCGCGCGAGCATTTTGTCGGTGGCAGGTACCACGACCAACCTGGAGATAGCTGTATGTCCGCAGCGTCATTCCAGAGGTCGGTATCTACGCGTTTTACAGGTCGACTACACCCACGGCTGCGCATTGTGGCTGCTCTTCGAGGAAGTTGATGTCAGCGGGGGCAGGCGATTGACGCACGACTGAAGCGTGGCCATTTCGCCAGGGTTTCAGCCGTTTCGGGAGGCGACGTGTCGCCAGGCTCAGCCCGGGACGATGAGGCCCGTGCCGAGGGCCAGGAGGGTAAACACGGCACGCCAGGCGCGGGGAGTGAACAAACCGCGATGCTGAGATGCCCACATCACGAATGCGATGATGCTGCCGCCCGGAACGAGCAGCGCGACGGCTGCATAGGCTCCGAGCTTGCGCATCGAACCGGAGAGTCGGGCGGAAGAATTGAATGGTTGACGGACCATCGCATCCTTTCGAGTGTCGTCTACCATTTCAGATACACCACCGACGCTGAACTGCACGTGAACTCCAGTGTGGCGGAACGCCCTTTGCCAAACGTATGTCTTTGGCTGGCGACAATCATGATGCCTTAGCCCCACATATGCGCCCATACGAGCTGTCAGGAAAGAACTGTAGGCCCTCTCCGATAGTGTCGCGCGGAGCGCGTGTCTAGGCTGTTTGATGCAACGAAGGAGGTGCACCGTGAAACGAGCAGTATTTGCACTAGGCACGCTGGCCGCCGCAACTCTCGCAATGGCGCAGCAGACGAGCCCGCCGCCGGAGCCGCCAACGAGCACCGCGCCGCAGGAGCAGACCGCTCCGCCGCCGGATTCGAGCCCACGCATGAACGACACGGACAAGCAGACTCTGCTGCAGGATTGCATCAGGCAGGTGCAAGCTGCCAACCCGAGCGTGCCGGAGAAGGACATCAAGGGTTACTGCGATAAGCAGGTGAAGAGTTACTCACCGCAGTGACCTGACCTGAGAGGTCTGCTCGCGCGATAGTGGACCATTTGGTTCACCATCGCCGAAGCGAGTCAAAGGAACGCCGCCTGCCCATGGGGCGGCGTTGCCTCAGACGGACGATGCTGATGCGTCGGTCGACGTTTTGGGAGTCGAGCGCGGCGGAAGTATCAACGTGTTGATACGGGACTTGGCGAGTCCTGGTACCGCGAGTAAAGAGAGCGAGCGCCCCGTTGGGCGCTCGCTCATCGCCGCTACTTCTTGTCGCTCTGTCCGCCGCTCGGATTGCCTGAACCGGATGAACCACCGGTACCGCTGCCGCCTGAGCCCGGGCTCTGACGAGAACCGCTTCCGGAACTTTGCCCGGTTCCGGCACCTGGCTTAGTCTTGCCTTTGACTAACCCGTCTTGATCGTATCCGCCACCTTTATCGGCAGACAATTCGTCGTCGTCGTCCTCGGTGCTTTCGACTCGACC
>Ga0070714_100003839_pt1 | contig 11286 bp, 6 predicted proteins | sample LARL83metaG_FD_65450 | JGI IMG/M metagenome (GOLD analysis project Ga0070714, IMG submission 65450) | Corn, switchgrass and miscanthus rhizosphere microbial communities from Kellogg Biological Station, Michigan, USA - LAR L8-3 metaG | ecosystem: Host-associated > Plants > Roots > Rhizosphere ... | reverse complement strand
CGGTTCTGTTGATCGGCCGCCGAAGAGTTGCCGTAATAGACAAAAAAAACAGTATTGGCGGCTGCCGAGAGTAACGGCACTTTCACCCACGCCATCAGTTGCCCCGTCGTGGGCGAGTAAGTCTCGATCTGATGACTCAGCTTGGTGCTCCCATCGGAGGCCGTGAACAGTATGTCAGTCCCATCGTTCTTTCCGACATTCCCACCATTGCCCAGCGACTTTAGGCTCGCATCCGTCACCGAAACCAGCACCGGAAAATTCGCCAGGGCCGAAGCGCCCGAAACCTTGGTGTGATCGATCGTAATAGTCTTCCGGTTGGTCCAGGAGTAGTTGTACCAACCCGCCGATGGAATCAGAGTGATGGCCGCCGAGGCCGACTTGCTCGTATCAGCCACGCTGGTGGCCGTGACTGTCACTGCCTGCTGCGTGCTGAGGGTAGACGGGGGCGTATACAGCCCCGCGGGCGAAATGGTTCCCGCGTTCGGGTTTAGCGTCCAGGTGACCGCGGTATTGGTCGTGTTGTTCACTGTGGCGGTGAACTGCTGCGTCTGCCCGGGAGCCAGCGTGACGGCCGGTGGTGCGATGGCGACGGATATCGGTGGTGGGACGATCGTTAAAGTGACCGGGGTGGTGTGGTTTATGCCGCCGCCCGACCCAGTGATTATCAGCGCGTAGGTTCCTGGAGCAGAGCTACCGGTGTTCACCGACAGCGTAGGGGAACCGAATCCCCCCATTACCGGGTTGGAACTGAAGTTGGCAGAGGCTCCGCTCGGTACACCGCTCACGCCCAGCGTTACATCGCTTCCGAAGCCACCCGACGGGATCACGTTGACGGTATAACTTGGGCTATTCCCTTGCACCACCGACTGGGAAGTGGGAGTGAGAGAGATGGAGAAATCTGGCGGCACAGAGCTGCTGCAAGTTGGGAAAGCGAACGAATAGACCCACGTGCTCCAGTTAAAAGTGCCGCTGGACTTCAGATACTCGTTGGTGTACCAGAAGTTGCAGTCGTCGAGCGGATCCAACGCTATGCTGCTGTAGTCACCCCAACGGCTGAGATTTCTCAACTGCGAGCCGGTGCCGTTGATAATCACGTTCTCCGCCTCCATCGTGCCAAGAGGATCGGTTGGCACACGGCCGGTGAAGCGGATCGCCGGTGACATGGTGCTGTTCGAAACGCTATAGCCCATCGCAATGTCGCCGACCTGATCCATGGCGATGCTACCCATCCAGCGGAAATTTCGATCGGGCGCAAAGGTGCCTTGCTGGAACACAGTTGGTGTGCCGTTGGGGTTGCGCAACTCATACCAGCGCACTCCCACGTTGCCGCTTCCGGTTCCAACGGAGTGATTTGCTACCAGCGATTCGTGGCCATCCGGAAAGTGACGATAGGCAAGGCGATACATCAACCGGTCACCGAGGGAGTCGAGCTGCTGCGACGTTCCGGATTGCGGAATGCACGTTGCGCCACCACAGGCTTCGTTGTAAGCCGCCACAGGAATGTTGATCGGGCCGATGAAGGTGGAGTTGGCCGGCGTGGTGAAGTCGACGTGGAATTTCCAAAGATTCAGCGAGTTGGTAGCGAGGCTCAAATAGAAGTCAGGCGATCCGGCCGGTGGCAGCGTCGACCCATCCAAATCGGACGGCAGCATGCTGCCGAAACTGTTGCCGAGCTGGAAGCATATCTGGTTAGTTGCGCTACCGGCACGCATGGCAGCGCCGTCGAGAGCACAAGCTCTGGGGCCAAGAAACGTGTTCGAGCCAGTGAACATGTTGAATGAGACGTAGTAGCCGTCCGGCCAAACGGCTAGTTTGGGATAGTCGTTGAAATTTGGCTGCTGGAAGGCATAGCGGTTCCAGGTGCCCGTCGCGTCTGCACCAGTGGAGACGGCCACGCACTGCGTATATGGCGTGGTGCTGACCGAAAGCTGGCTCATGATCCAGCGGTTGTTGCTCTTGTCATATTGAGCGATCACGTCGCCGTCATTATTGGTTTCGCAGCCGCCACCGAAGCCGCTCCACAAGGTATTTCCTGCTGCCGGGCCATATATCAGAGCACCGGAACTCTTGGCGAAAATCGCAAAGGACGTGTTGACCCACTGCACGAATTGCGTAGCTCCCACCGCACCATTGGTGTCTGGCGGCGCTGAATTGTCAAAGAAACCATAATCGCCATTGCCTACGCCGGCAAAGCTATGGGCGCCGTTTGCGGCCACCAGGGGACCGGCCGACGTCTGTACAACCGGGTCTATCTGGTTGGTGAGGGGCTTGCCGGGATGCGTCTGATGCGGGTGCGTCTCTTTCTGAGCTGCTTTCGGCGGGAGCGGCGGGATCGCTCGCAAAGGCGGCGAAACGTCGTGCTTAACAGCGGGGGTTACTTCTACTCCGCTGTTCTGAGCGGGTGCCGGAAGTCCTGACAGAGCCAGACACAGTATCGAAAGAATACTTGCAGCCAGTCTTATACCCATTTGATCTCCTGTGACGGCGACGGGACGATGTAAGCGCTGCTCGACTCTTGGTCGACTCAGAACCGTCGACAATGCTACGTTGAGGAGTCCTCTTTCGCGGCACATTGGAGTTAATCTGTGTCCGGGTCGGAGAGTGCCTGGCAACTCAAACGCCAAATTGATTGAGTCCGATGGCGCCACTGCGTTGTTTGTTGAACCCGCTAATCCTTGTCAGTCGACTGCGATTGGCTCGGGTCACATTTTCTTCTAGTTACAACGGAAGCAAGAGGACACACACCTTCTCAGCGGCTGAGAACGAATGCGAAAACATCGTGGGACTCGACTATCCAAGAGGATAGGTGCATAGCACTTTTTGTGAGTATTAGGGGCGGTTCTGTTCGCTTACATTAGAGTTATGATGGCTGACCGATTGCCGGATGCCGGAAGCTGGACGAAGAAGCGCTCAATCATGGGTCACCGAGGCGCAACATGTTTTTGCATCATGCTGGCTGTTACCCTCGGGTCGACATCGCTGCTGGCGCAAAACGTGATTACGGGTGCAGGTTACCTTTCTCCAGCTCCAGTTTCCGTCGCCCCTGGACAGATCATAACTCTTTTTGTGGACGGCGTTGGAAAATCCGTGACCCAACCCGTTCGAGCGTCCGGTGGGTCTTGGCCTACCACACTCGCCGGTATTTCGGTCACCCTTCGTCAATTTAATGAACAGGCCGTTCCGATCCTCGAAGTCCGACGACTGTCTAGCTGTCCAACGGGTAGGCTTCCGGATTCGAAGCCTTCTTGTGCGACTCTTGCCGCCATCACAGTGCAAATTCCCTATGAGCTTGTCCCGCTATGCCCTTTGTGCTTGACGCCGGTCGCGTTTCCGCCCCCGTGGCTTTACGTCACCGAAAGTAATCAGACCGGCTCAGCGTTCGAGCTAAACCCTCTGGCCGACCAGATTCATATTCTAACCTCATGCGACGTAATCCTGTCGCGTTTTGGCGACACACCGCCGCGAAACACTACTGGCCTACCATGCCCGCCCATGGTGACACATCCCGATGGCACTCTAGTGTTCGCTGGTCAGCCCAGCCAGGTTGGTGAGCATCTAACAGCCTGGGCCGTTGGGTTAGGCGCCACGGATCCGCCTGCGGTGACCGGTCAGCCAGCCTCCAATCCGCTTCCGATAGCTGCCCATCTCGACTTCGACTTCAGCTTCCGCGTCAACGCCCTGCCCCTGAAACCCCAACCCAACTCGAATCCGGTGGCGCTCTACGTTGGCCTAAGCCAGGGCTTCGTGGGTTTATACCAGATCAACTTCACCACACCTTCGCCTCCGCTGGGCACACCGGCGTGCACGGCATCGGGTACCTTCCCTCCGAGCGCCAACGCAGTACAGTCCAACCTGACGGTGAGCTTCGGCGACGCTTTCTCCTTCGACGGCGCCTCCATTTGCATCGCGGTCTCGAAGAATTAGGACGCTTGAGTGTTTGGTCAACTTGGACAGCCAACTGACAGACTCGTCTCATGAACAGCAACCTGAAGAGCTATGCTGCTGCCAGTCGAACGATCCTGCCTGGTGTCACTCACAATACCAACAATATGTGAACAATCGGGCCGAGATTTCGCATCAGCCTAATCGGATGAGAGAACGACAAATGCGCCGCTTCAAATCCTCCCGGCAAGCTGAGCGCTTTCTGTCGCTCCATGGTGTCGTCCGGAATCTATTCTGCGTTGCGCGAAATTTGCTGAGATCGCCTGATCACCGACAGATCTCGGTCCTTCGAGGTCTGGCGAAGCGTAACAGCCGCCTGACGATTTCGAGTTCGCCGTCTCCAGTCAACCCGAACTCGTTCCGGCTAGCTTGAGTTGACAACGCCATTAAATGGCATCGAGCATGTGCGCCGCAAAAAAGCCGTCCACAGATTTTGCATCCTTCTTTCCTTACTATGCGCACACCGCTGGTGAAGCATCACGCTGCTTGTCTCCGATTCGAGCAGGATGTTGAACTCGGAGGAATCCAACAGCTACAGAATCGACTACAAGCGAGTTTTGGGACTGTAGCCGATAGGTGGCCATCTCATTGAACCTACAACCAGTTGCGGCCACGAAAGAACACAGCGCTTCGATGCCTTGGGCACAGTGGGCCTGTTTGTTTTAGTTTTTCAAAATCAGCCGAGTTGCAAATCTCAAGTTGTTGAAAGTAGTGGATTTGCTACAGAGTATCTACAAGCGCCCCTGCTATTCCGACAGGTGCTCGGGGTGAGCAACATCCTGAATCGTCCAAAATCGAGCCAAATGAGTACCTCAATTTATTGCGAAGTGGCAGTGAGCAGTTACAATTCCGACTCAGCGGCGTTACACGACGGAAATCGCGGTCTCCATCCGATTTATTCTATTGCCCCACCGTCCGAGCCAATCGAACGACCTCCTGCCCAACTTGCAGTTGGCCGCCTATCCATTCATATGAGAGGACACACCAATCATATGAGAGGACACACCAACTAAGAGGACCCGGCGCAACCTAGATGATTGGGACGTCGGCGGTGATGAACGCGTCCAGATATACCGCAAAGTAAGTAAACCATAATAAGTAAACCGCTGATTCCTTCTATTAGGCGCCGAGCGCTCGCACGCGATTCTGTAACGGCGGGTGGGAATAGTTGAGAATTACGTCGAGGCGGTGAGGTGCCAAATGGGAAAGATTGTCCACGGCCAGCTTTCGCAACGCCTCGGCCATAGCTCCGGGCTGCCGCGTAGTATCGGCTGCGAATGCATCCGCCGCGTACTCCTGTTTGCGCGCCAGCCAGTTTAGAAGAATCGACCACGCGAAAGCCACGGGCGAATACATTAGCGCAAAGAATACGATTCCAAGATACACAGACTGCCGATCGACGTAGAACGCCTGGAAAAGCCCTTCAGCGTTGAGGAAGAAAGACATCGTCAGAAAAAACACGCCGAGCTGCAGGACAGTCATCGTTACACGCAGTGGAATATGCTTTTCCTTATAGTGGCCGACCTCGTGAGCTACGATTGCCAGTAGTTCAGGTACCGTGTGTCGATTCAGCAACGTATCGTCCAGTACGAGGCGGTGATTCGACCCGAAACCAGTAAAGAAGGCATTCGACTTATTCGAACGAGTGGAAGCATCCATCACCGAGATAGCCGCGAGAGGGAAATCAACAGAAGCGGCATAGGATGAGATGACATCCAGTAGTTGCCGATTCTTGAGAGGCTCGAATTTGTTGAACAGCGGAAGAATCAGATTCGGCGCGATGACTTGCAGGAAGAGAAACACGACCGTTACCAGAATCCAATCATACAGCCAGGAGTAGTGGACTGCGTGACTTAGCAGGGTCAGTATGGCTGACAGAAGTGGGCCTCCGATCACCACGCTGAGGAGAGCTGCCTTCAGCAAGTCAGTGAGAAAGGTTTGTAACGTCGTGTTGTTGAATCCAAAACTCGCTTCTATCCCAAAAGTAAAATAGGCAGAAAAAGGCAGAGCCACGAGCACCCGGCCAAGTGCAATCGCGCCAATCACCAGCAGTCCCGTCCAAAGCGGACCGAACCCCCAATCCGCACTCCATTTAGCGAGCCATCGGAACCCTCCACCAAACCAGAAGAAAAGCAGTACCCCTAAATAAAAAATCTCGGAAGCCGTATGCAAGTGCGTGCGCGCCTGAATGTAGCACTGCAGCCGCCGATAGCGCTGGCCATCAATAACGTCTGCGAATATTTCCGGAGGTTTTCCAAGGATTGAGAACAAGCTGAGGTAGCTGGCACATAGCTGGATCGCGAACTCCAAGAGGAGCGCAGCGAGAACCACCCTACCGTAGATGTTCATGAATTAGTGCCGGAAGTGCATCGCACTAAAAGCAGCAGCATTAGGAGCCCAGGAGAGAGAAACCAAGATCGAAAAAACAACCCAAAAAACTCACTTCAAAACCGTTGACTTTCTGTCTGGGGTGGTTTATAAATACCCTACCCGGTCAGTATACCCGGCCCTAACATCGGCGCGCAAAGGGGAGAGAATGTCGTCAGCCGCTGTGCGTTGCAATACGTTACACACGCGTTACGATTGTTCGATAGCGTGTGCGTCTGCTTCAACGCATGATCCGAAATGGAACCTTAGTGAACTGAGGACATTGCTCGCCGAAGACTGGCGTCAGGCGGTAGCACAAATCAGTTTACCTCCGCTGACGGAAATGATGATTTACGCGCTGTCGGGTGGCAAATGCCTGCGTGGTCTTCTTCTGTTGGCTGTGGCCGATTCTTGCAATGGTTCGAGGGACCAGGCCCGGCAAGCTGCAGTCGCAATAGAGATGCTTCATGCGGCCAGCCTCGTGGTCGACGACCTTCCGGCTTTGGACGATACGCCAATGCGGCGGGGCACGCAAAGTCTGTACAAACGGTATGGTGAAGCTGCGGCGATTTTAACAGCGCACGCGCTGGTTGCAGCGGCATTCGAGATAGTGTCGCAAATCTCAAGTGCGCCTGAACGTCTGTTGAGAATTACGAACTTAGTGGCTGCTACGATTGGCGCGCGTGGCATGGCTGCAGGAGAACTCCTCGATCCTTGCAATTCGGTCAGTAGGGATATTGACGTAAGTTCCCTCAAGACCGGCAGTCTTTTCCGGTTAGTGGCTCAGATAGCGGCTGTGCTCGCGGGTTCGGAGGAACTGGCCGAGGATCTGGGCCAGCTTGGGCTGAGGATAGGGATCTGTTACCAACTTGTCGATGACTTCCGGGATGACGACCTGGAGTCAAATAAGGCCGCATTGTACGAAGCAGGTCGACGAAGTTGGCGAGAATGTGTTGAACTGTTCAGCTTGCTTCGGGCTCGATTACACATCGCCACTCCTATCGAGACCTGGCTATCTGAATTTCACGACGCAAGCGTCACCATAATCGATGCTTCGCTGTCTGGGCCAGAAAGCAGCGAGAACCGTAGTGCATTCGGATCAACAGAGGGGCCAAGAGACCTCCAGCTATGAAAGTCAAGCTGGTGACTTGTTTTAACGCGGACTGGCACTTCGGCCGCTTTCCCAGACCTTATATTCCACTGAATCTGCTTTGTATCGCAGCTTCGTTGCGCGAACGAGGCCATGAAGCGGAGATCGTCGACCAGACCCTCGCCCTTATTGAGGGAAAGGCGCAGGACGGACCAGAGTTCCACCGTCAGGTAGCGGAATTGATTAGCAGAGGCGATCCCGATGTAATCGGCTTCACGACTATGTGTAACTCGTACCCCCAGACTATTACGCTGGCCCGAGCGTGTAAAGAGCTGCTTCCGACGGCCAAGATAGTCCTAGGTGGCCCACAGGCAACCGCGGTAGATCTGGCAACTCTGCGCCACTTCCCTTGGATTGACGTCATCGTCCGCGGCGAAGCTGACTCCGCTTTTCCGGACCTCATCGATCACTGGGGCACGCGACAGGGTACACAGAATAATATTGCTGGTTTGAGTTGGCGCGATGAAACAGGAAATTGTCATCACACCGCATCCCGGCCTTTATTGGATTTGGATCGACTGCCCTACCCCGCTTACGATCTTTATCCCGCAGACCAAATGAAATCTTCGCTGGTACCCGTGGAAGCCGGGCGAGGCTGCCCTTTCGAGTGCACTTTCTGTTCAACAAATCTCTTCTTCAGCCGGCGCTACCGTATTAAAACGCCGCCTCGTCTGATTGCGGAACTGAAGTATCTGCATGATACATACGGTTACAGAGACTTCGACCTTGTTCACGACATGCTTACTGTCGACAAAGAATGGGTTCGGGACTTCTCGCGCCTACTAATCATCGGTAATTATGGTTTTACCTGGGGCTGCAGTGCCCGTGTTGACTGTGTGACGCCTGACCTGCTGGACGAGATGGCGGCATCCGGGTGTATCGGCATCTTCTTCGGCATCGAGACGGGCTCGCAGCGCCTGCAATCGATCGTTAAGAAGAAACTACATACCACGCAGGTGTTGCCGACGCTACAACGTTGCGCCGAGCTGAACATGAAGCCGACGGCCTCGTTCATTACCGGATTTCCGGACGAGACAACCCAGGATGCATTGGCTACCCTTCATATGGCCCTGGATGTCTTGCAGCTTTCGCCGGACACAAAGACGCAGTTGCACCTGTTGGCGCCTCTGGTTGGGAGCCCACTGTACCAGCAGCACAAGAGCTCGTTGAAGTTCGACGGTCACAGTTCAGACATCTCCATCTTTTTGTTGACGGAGGATGAAACAGAGGTCGTCCAGCAATATCCCGAAGTGTTTCCGAGCTTTTATTACATTCCCGCTCCACAACTTGATCGGGCTTTTGCTAAAGCGATATCAGCGTCGATTTACACGTGTCCTGCCTTGCTGATTGCGCTGCGAAAGTCGGGCGTGGATCTGGCGGAATTGTTCACGGGCTGGGTCGATTGGCAGGCAGCCAACGTCGGCGGCGATAAGCTTACGCAAGACTACTATCTATACCGCTTCCGAATCGACTTCATCCATTATCTGCGGCAGAAGATCGTCCCTTCTCTGATAGCTCAAGCTCCTCAGATAGCGAGTATGGTCGAATACTACGAAGTGCAACACGGCATTGAGAGAGGCGACATACAGGAGCAGCTAGTTTTCCGGAAATTCGATTTCGACGTCGATAGTCTTCATCGATTAGTACGAACTAAGGAGACGTCCTGGGGACGTATCGATCCTCAGCCATTCGGAATGCTGTTTGTCAACCTCGCGTGTGATGTGAATTCGGGATTCATGTATCTGGAAGTGCCAGTGCCTTCACGATCTATCGAACCAGGAGATGTTTTGGAGATTCGAGACATCCGCAGCCAACTCCTTACCCAGCCTAAGCTGATGATCCATAACAAGACGCAGCAACGGTTACTCCTTATTGATCATCACATGACACCGGAGACTTTGAATAGGTTGGGATTAATGAACTAAGGTAAGTAACAAAAATCCTAGAAGGGGGTGTAATATGGCAGAAAAAAAGACGACGACAACCGTGGAACTGGATGGGAACCAATTGGTGAGTGCCCTCCAAAAGGCCGGCCTGGATCCTACCAAGCTGGATCTGAAGGAGACGCTGGGGCCAAGAGTCGATATTCAGGAACTGCAATCACGGCTACATAGTGTAGGAAAAGCCGCCGCGTCTCACTGGCACGTGAACGTTACGGTGACAGTATCACGCGATTAAGATCACCAGATAGCAACATAAATAAATTGGCAGCAACCTGGGAGGTAAAAAGTTGGAGGATGTTAGTGTGAGCACGTTGACCTGCCCAGGTTCGAATTTCATAAGTCGGTCGTAAATTCAGTAAGTACTTCAGTTCTCCTAATCCGTCGTGCAGCGACGTTCAGATCGCGACAACATCGGCGAATTGTCTTTTCCGTCAGGTCTTGGCGAAAGAGCACTACAGGTTTCAAAAAAGATAGACGAATTGCAGGCCCTATGGCCGCGGCAGATCGTGCTGTGTGCTAGCACCGTATCAATGTACGATTCCTTTCCGTATCTCTTCGGAGAAGCGTTCCCGTCCATCTCTGAAGGGGACCTGGACCGCTTCGCCTTGGCAGCGCGGCTCTACGCGAGTTCCATTTTCCTGCACGACAAACTATTCGATGACGATAAAGAACGCGCCGCGGCAGCGCCGCTTGCACCGGTCAATGCACTGCGAATCCTTGCGATGCAATGGGAAGCTTATCGTCAGTTGCATGAGCTTTTCCCGCCGCATTCCAATTTCTGGCAGGACTTCCGCTGCTATCTTAATCACTTCGCCCGCGCCTGCGTGGAGGAGCAAAAATTCATCGCTGGAGGGCGAGACTGGAGGGAACTATCGGAGCCGTTGGCTTTAGACATTGCCCGAGGCAAGAATGGCATTGCGCGCACTACCATTGCGGGCTTGGCTGAGCTGGAAGGGGACCGGAGCCCTTTGCAGCCTCTGGCCGACGCAATCGATGGCTACAACTCGGCGCGCCAGTTACTGGATGACCTGTGCGACTGGAAAGATGACCTCGGGGCGGGGATACCGTCGCTGCTATTAGCGCGTGTTCTTGGAAAGAAGCCGAGCGGCCTGAATGAAAAGGAGCTTTCGGAGCTGAAGATATACGTCGGACGTGAGATTTTCTACAGAGGACACGCGAAGTATCTTATGGAACTGGCTGCCGGAGTACTCGATGAGGCCAACAGGCGAACGTCCAAGTGGCCGAAACTCACCTGGCGTAAGGTGCACGGCGATCTTAGGCAACAGTGCGCTCTGTTACTTCAGGATCTCGAGCGAATTATCAAGGAAAACGTACATCGTACCGAAACGCAGCAGCGATTCGAATTAAAACTACCTCGGCCGCGAAGCGAATGGCAAAACCTCGCGTGGCGAGCATTGGACTACGTCATCGAGCAGTGGCGGCTGGGCTTCGGCGAAGCGCGCCACATTATGGAGTTCCCACCAGAGCTCGGCTTCAGCGGACCGCAATATCAGCGGGGCGACGTCTTCCAGCGGGCGATTATCGCCGAAATTCTCTGCGACGCCGATGAAGTGCTGAATGGTGAGCTCCGCCCAATAATCGACCAGGAAATTGGTTATCTGCTTAGTCGGCGAGATCCAGGGCGCTGCGGATGGCGTTACTTTCCAGAATTAGCAGAACTCGCTCCGGACGCTGACGACCTCGCCGAAATCATGCAGGTTCTTTGGCGTTCCGGACACAAGAGGGAGGTACAGGAATACTGCATCGGCCCGCTGTCAATCTTGTTCGAGGGAAACCTTCATCCGGACGGCTCATTCGAAACATGGATTATTCCGAGTGTCGGCCGCACTCCCGCCGAAGATCGAGAGGCAGAGTACGCTCGTA
>Ga0070714_100003836_pt1 | contig 11289 bp, 13 predicted proteins | sample LARL83metaG_FD_65450 | JGI IMG/M metagenome (GOLD analysis project Ga0070714, IMG submission 65450) | Corn, switchgrass and miscanthus rhizosphere microbial communities from Kellogg Biological Station, Michigan, USA - LAR L8-3 metaG | ecosystem: Host-associated > Plants > Roots > Rhizosphere ... | reverse complement strand
CAGTAGCCAGTCGACCGATTTGCCAAACTCGCGGCTGATGGCGAGCAGTACAGCTCCGCCAGGCTCCTTTGCGGGCTCAAAGGAGGAAAGGCTCGTATATCGAAGCTCACCCGTGGAGGAGATTGGTCAGATCGCAGGGATTCGCAACGGGCGGCTCCGCCAGGAACCAGAGGCAGTGCAGGTTCTTCGTCTCACCGAGAAACAGATGGCAAAATGGAAGGAAAAAGGCGAAGGTGATAAGTCGCCCCCTCTGCTGACCAGTGAAGTTGCTTATAGTCCCGCAATAGCCCCCAATCAAACCGACACAGCCAAAGCCCGAGTGGGTCGGGCCATCAGCCGCGAGTTCGGCAAGTCGGTCGACTGGCTACTGACAGGGGAGGAGAAGAAATCATCAGACCGGCTCCCTCCGCAAGCGCCGGGCACATCGAGACGGGCTGCGAAACCACGTCCTGGCGTGAGTTAAAACGGCGACGCTCGAGCAAAACTGTAGTGCTGCTCCAAATGCGCTGCCGGAACCTACTCGGCCGGATTGCTGGCGTGAGCCAAAGCCGGCCTGCACTTTCGGTCATCAGCCGCGAGTTCGGCAGGATGGTTGACTGGCTACGGACACGGGAAGGAAAAGAACTAGTCGGGAATGACACTCACCGGGTGGCGCCAAAGTGCGTCGCACGTTTGGGCCCGGCGCAGAGAAGTCGGTAGAGCCGGGCCCGGCCTATCAACTTGACATAGCCATCTCAGATAGCTATGATAGTGCTATGAAAGTCAGTGTGGCCGACGCAAAGAACCGGCTTCCCGAACTGATCAAGGCGGCCGAGGATGGCGAATCCATCACCATCTGCCGTCGCGGTAAGCCGGTGGTCGATCTGGTCCGCACCGCCAAGCCAAGGGCCGAGCTACCAAAGTTCGGCACCTTAAAAGACAAGGTGGTGATCCGGGACGCCGGTTGGTGGAAGCCGATGACGGAGGCAGAGGTGGACCGCTTCCTTGAGGAACGTCGCTAGATGCGGTTTCTGCTCGACACGGTTACGTTTCTGTGGGCCGTCGGTTCTCCCGAGCGTATCTCTCGGAAGGCAATGTCTGCTCTCACCAACGCACGCGCTGCACGAGAGGTCAGCGTAATTTCGCTCTCGGAAATAGCGATCAAACAGGCGCGGGAGAAACTCGTATTTCATCAATCAGACGTGGTCCGCGGGATCGCGGACTTGCAACTGAGCGTATTGCCCTACACCGCGGATCATGCCTACAATTTGTTCGGTCTGCCCCTTTATCATGCGGATCCTTTTGACCGGCAGATCATTGTGCAGGCTCTGACGGAAAACATTCCTGTGATCACTCCCGATGAAACCTTCAGCCTTTACACGGGCCTGAAGATACTTTGGTGATTGGGGAACAGCGACCTTTGAGCTCACTGCCTGACCTCGGCGACTCAGGCCCCGGACTGGCATCAACCGCCAGTTCGGCAAGTCGGTTGACTGGCTACTGACAGGGGAGGAGAAGAATGAGCCGGAAATCGGCCCGTTTTTGGAGCGCACGGCGAGGACAGCTGTCCAAAATCGAAAAGGGACAGATCGCTCCTACGCTGGAGGTGCTTAGCCGTGCCCCTGAGTGTCTCCCTGGAGGGGCCGCTCAACGGAAGCTCGGAAAATTGAAAACTGCAAAAACAAAGCCAAGAAGTTCTTTGTTTTCATGGCAGCCTATCAAGAGCGGCGTGAGAGGCTACGAGACGAGCCGAGCTTGGGAATACGCGCTTCTGCCGGCAGCTTCCCTGATGTTCACAATTTGCTATTGTGTGTACATCGTCGTATAGTTGGCAGCTAGAGGATACGCGAATGTCCGGCAAGACGAGATCGCACAAACACTTTCGCTTGGATCCGGTCAAGATCAAGCGCGCCCAAAGGGCGCTACAGGTCCGCACCGAAACCGAGGCCATCGAGCGGGCGTTAGACTTGGTGATTTCGGAACACGAAAGGAACCGTTTGACGGCGGAAGCCAATGACCGGTTCGTGACCAGCGGAATGGACATCAAAGATGTCTACGGTACCCTGGAACCGTAGATGCAACCGCTGCTCTTTGACACCTCGATTTACATTACGGCCCTGCGCAGAGGAGATGACGCAGCAGTGTCTTTGCGGCGAGTTGGGGGAGGTGCACCGCTATGGCTGAGTTCCGTCGTGCTCGAGGAGTTGTACGCGGGTGCGGATCCAAGGAGTCGCCGTGTGATAGAGCGCCTCGAGCATGATTTTGATCGCGCCCAGAGGATCGTGGTTCCCAACCTGACGGATTGGACCCACGCGGGGAAAGTGTTGGCGCTTTTGGCTGCCAAATACGATTACGAGCCAATAGGGAAGGGACGGCTGACCAATGATGCACTCATTGCCATGAGCGCAGCCCGGGTGGGTATAACCGTGGTGACGGTCAATGTGCGCGATTTCGCCAGGCTTGCCGAATTTCGCTCCTTCAGTTGGCGAGTAGAGAGTGGGCCTTTCGTGTCATGAAATCGCTGCCTGGGGCGCGCTTTTGGTGAGAGCGATGAGCAGCGGCGAATTTGCTTTGAGTGGCCGGGAGATGCGCCCGGCCCATCGAATGTGGAGATCGTCGATTACCATTCGGGGAAACATGATGGCAGCACCTGCTATTCATCCCGGCGAACATTTGGGGGAAGAGTTAAAGGAATTGGACATGAGTGCGGCGGAGCTGGCGCGGCGACTCGGCGTTCCGATCAATCGGGTCACCGAGATATTGAACGGCAGGCGTGCCATCACGGGCGATAACGCTCTACGACTCGCACACTTTTTCGGCACAAGCGCCGAATTCTGGCTCAACCTGCAGAATCTCTATGACCTGCGCATCGTGCAGAAGAAGGCGGGCAAAACCATCCGCCGGTTGCCGACCCTAAAGGAGGTGGAACGAGCCCGCGCGTAAAAGGACAGGGTAGCGACGCAACCGACCGAGGCGCGGACAGTGACTGCTCCGCCATCCCGACGCCGCGGCTCTCAACCGCACCCTCAAATACCAGGCGTTGAACGACCGCCGCCTGCAGCATGCCCTGACCCAGCTCAAGCGGCTGCAGCGGCAGCGCCGGAGTGACTACGTATCCCCTCCCGCAAACATTTCGGTCGACGGTGTTCCAGTGAGCCGGAAACGGTGCAACGGGTTGGCCCGTCCGTCAGTGGAAAATTACCTATTTCACGAATGGGCTTGCCCGGGGTGGCGGATGTGATCGTTCACGAAGTTGGCGATTCGTGATCGCCTCAATCAGGAGCTCACCGGCCTAAGCGTCTGCACTCTCAATGCGCTGCCTTGTTCAGCGCGTAGGAGCTCAAGACTCTCATGTAATTCGCGCGTTCGAATGCTGAAGGATTGGGGACAGCCCGTCTGGACATACTACCCTGCATCTGGCGAATCGAGTCGTACTCATGATCTTGCATCCAACGCGTCACATCTGTCAGTACTGCACGAATATGGTCGATTCCGTTCTCCAGGAGCGCCGAGGTCATCATCGTAACGCGAGCCCCCACCATCATGCCTTTGAGAAGGTCCCCGGCCGTATGGACGCCGCCGGTGATGGCCAGATCGGCACGAACACTACCGTAGACGATCGCGACCCAGTTCAGGCGCAGAAGTAACTCATACGAACGGCTCAGCACCAGCTGCGGTACGACCTCCAGTTGTTCCAGGTCAATATCGGGCTGGTAGAAGCGGTTGAACAGCACCAGCCCATCCGCACCGGCATCATCCAATTGCCGCATCATGCTGGGAATGGAACTGAAGAAATGCGTCACCTTGATAGCCAGAGGAATGTGCACGGATGCCTTCACCTGCTTCACCAGATCGATGTACATCTCCTCGACCTGCGAACCGGGGACAGTGGCATCCGTCGCTAGGTAGTAGGTGTTCAGTTCGATCGCGTCCGCTCCCGCTTCCTCCATCATCTTGGCGTAGCGCGTCCAACCTCCCATCGAGCTGCCATTCAGGCTGGCGATTACAGGAATGCGTACGCTCTTCTTCACGCGAGCGAGAAGTTCGAGGTAGGAGTCAGGCCCATGATTGTAGTTCTCTAGGTCGGGCAGGTAGTGTAGTGATTCAGCAAAACTCTCGGTTGCGTTTTCCAGCCAGCGATTCAATTCCTCGCTCTCGACGTTGATCTGCTCCTCGAACAGTGAGTGCATCACCACGGCAGCCGCACCGGCGTCTTCCATGCGGCGGATGTTGTCGAGTTCACGTTGAAGCGGCGATGACGACACCACCACAGGGTTCTTCAGCTGCAATCCCAGATAACTCGTGGACAGGTCGATCATTGCTGACCCTCCTTTGCCGCAAGCGCAGCCACCGTCACAGCTTTGTCGACGGGAAGCGAAGCTAGCTTTTCATAGAGCTCCCAGCGAGTACGGACATCCTCCTCCGCCAACTCAAGGAGCCGCTTTGCGGCCTCTGCATCTGCATGGTTGAGGATGTTGAAGCGAGTTTCGTTAAGCATGTACTTCTGCAATGGCAGGCTGGGTGGACGTGAATCCAGCTGCAATGGATTCTTGCGCTGCTTTACCAGTTCGGGGTTGTAGCGAAACAAAGGCCAGTAGCCGGTCTGGACCGCGAGCTTCTGCTGGTCCATTCCATACATCAGGTCGTACCCGTGGGCCACGCAGTGGCTGAAGGCGATGATTAGCGAAGGCCCATCATAGGCTTCGGCTTCCTCGAAAGCCTTCACCGTCTGCATGTCGCTGCCGCCCATAGCTACTCGAGCGACATAGACGTTTCCGTAGTTGATAGCCATCAATCCCAAGTCCTTCTTCGCGGTCTCCTTGCCTCCGAAAGCGAACCTCGCAACCGCCCCCCGGGGTGTGGCTTTGGAACGCTGACCGCCGGTATTCGAGTAGACCTCGGTGTCCAGCACCAAAACGTTGACGTTGTGCCCGGACGCTAATACGTGGTCCAGACCGCCATAGCCGATGTCATACGCCCAGCCATCTCCTCCAATGATCCACACGCTTTTTCGGATTAGCGCATCCGCCACGGCCCGGAGATCGCGTGCTTCCACACCATCCGTGTTCTTGAGCTTGTTTTTCAGTAACCGTACGCGCTCGCGCTGCTCCTGGATCCCGGCATTGCTGGATTGGTTGGCCGTGAGCAGGGCTTGCACCAACTCACCGCCGACACGTTCAGCAGCTCGCCGCAGCAGGTCACGAGCGTACTCCTCCTGCTTTTCCAAGGCGAGCCGGATTCCCAGCCCGAACTCCGCGTTGTCCTCGAACAGCGAGTTGGACCATGCGGGGCCATAACCTTTAGCGTCCACCGTGAAAGGGGTGGTGGGCAGATTGCCACCATAGATGGACGAACAGCCCGTGGCGTTGGCGACCACGACATGATCGCCGAAGAGCTGTGTCACCAACTTGATGTACGGAGTCTCACCACACCCAGAACAAGCGCCTGAAAACTCGAACAGCGGTTGGAGCAATTGCACGTCTTTTACTTGACTGACTTTGAGTTGCTCGCGATTAGCTTCCGGGAGGGAGAGAAAGAAATCCCAGTTTTCACGTTCTGGCGTTCGCAACGGGGCCTGAGCTTCCATGTTGATGGCTTTATGCTTGACCTCCGCCTTGCTCTTGGCCGGGCATACCTGTACGCATAGGCTGCAGCCGGTGCAGTCTTCCGGCGCCACTTGCAGCGTGTAGCGCAGGGTATCGAACTCCTTCCATTTGGGTTTGGCTGACTTGAAGCTCGGAGGCGCCTTGGCAAGAAGCTCGGGATTGTAAATCTTTGCGCGGATCACCGAGTGTGGACACACGAGCACACATTTGCCGCACTGGATACATAGCTGCTCGTCCCAAACGGGAATCTCAAGCGCGATGTTGCGCTTCTCCCACTGCGCTGTACCGGTGGGGAAGGTGCCATCCACGGGCAACGTGCTGACCGGCAGCAGGTCACCCTCGCCCGCAATGATGCGCGCTGTGATCTTCTGAACGAAATCTGGCGCGGCGGAGGACACCGGGGGTTCCAGCTTCAGCTTGCTGGTCGCTTGCTGTGGAACCTTCACTTGGTTCAGGTGAGCGAGGGTGGCATCAACGGCAGCGAAATTCCTCTGTACAACAGCATCACCACGTTTGCGATATGTCTTTTCGATGGCCTTCTTGATGGCGGCGATCGCTTCCTCACGTGGCAGCACGCCGCTAATAGCGAAAAAGCACGTCTGCATAATGGTGTTGATCCGGCGTCCCATGCCGGCACTTTCGGCTACCTTGTCGGCATTAATTTCGAAGAAGCGCAGGTTCTTCGTGATGATTTCTTGCTGCATCGTGATTGGCAGGCGATCCCATACTTCATCTGGGCCATACGGACTGTTGAGCAGGAAAGTAGCTCCGGGCTGGGCGAGCTTCAGTACCTCGAAGCGCTCCACAAACGAGAACTGATGGCAGGCGACGAAGTTTGCCCGAGTGATCAGGTAGGTCGAACGGATCGGCTTGGACCCAAAGCGCAGGTGGGAAACAGTCATTGCGCCAGCCTTTTTTGAATCGTAGACGAAGTAGCCCTGCGCGTAGAAATCCGTATCTTCGCCGATGATTTTGATGGAGTTCTTGTTGGCGCCAACCGTGCCATCCGAGCCTAGTCCATAGAAGACGGCGCGCACTGTGTCGGGGCTCTCGGTTGAGAACTCCGGGTCGTAGTCGAGGCTGGTGCGGGTTACATCATCAATGATGCCAATGGTGAAGTGGTTCTTGGACTGCCCTTTCTTGAGCTCGTCGAAAACTGCCTTCACCATCGCAGGAGTGAATTCCTTCGAGGACAGCCCGTAGCGGCCGCCGATGACGCGCGGCATCGACTTGATCTGTCCTGCAGCAACTCCTTCACTGAGGGCAGTCACAGCATCGACGTAGAGCGGCTCGCCGGTAGCGCCTGGTTCTTTGGTGCGGTCGAGAATTGCCAGCGACTTTACGGCAGGCGGCAGAGCGGAAATGAAGTGTTCGACTGAAAACGGCCGGTACAGCCTCACCTTTAGCAGGCCGACCTTTTCTCCGGATCCGTTCAGATGCTCGACAGTCTCCTCAGCTGCTTCCGTTCCCGAGCCCATCATCACGATCACGCGCTCGGCATCAGCTGCGCCTGTGTAGTCGAACAGGTGGTACTGGCGGCCGACCAGCTTCGCAAATCGGTCCATGGCGTTCTGCACAATCTTGGGGCAAGCGAGATAATAAGGGTTGATGGCCTCACGTGCCTGGAAGAAAACGTCGGGATTCTGCGCTGAGCCTCGTAATACCGGCCGGTCGGGCGAAAGTGACCGCAAACGATACGCTTGGACCAGGTCTTCATCCAGCATCCCCCGCATGTCTTCCACGGTGAGCTGTTCGATCTTTGCGACCTCATGCGAAGTGCGGAAACCGTCGAAAAAGTGTAGGAACGGAATCCGTGATTCGAGGCTGGCAGCACGTGCAATCAGCGCATGGTCCATCACCTCTTGCACGGAATTGGAGGCCAACATCGCGAACCCAGTCTGGCGGCATGCCATGACGTCGCTGTGATCGCCAAAAATCGAGAGTGCGTGTGTGGCCACCGTCCGTGCGGCCACATGGATGACCGTCGGTGTTAGCTCACCCGCAATCTTGTACATATTTGGGATCATCAGCAACAGTCCCTGTGATGCCGTGAACGTTGTTCCCAGCGCTCCGGCTTGGATCGCACCATGTAATGCTCCAGCTGCTCCACCTTCGCTTTGCATCTCGAGAACGGTAGGAATGATCCCCCACAAATTGGCTTGTCCCTTGGCCGCCCACTCGTCGGCAAACTCCCCCATAGGAGACGACGGCGTGATGGGATAAATCGCGATCACCTCATTGGTGTGATAAGCGACGTGAGCCGCCGCTTCGTTGCCGTCAATCGTGACCATAGACCTGCTCATGCGAGACGGCCTCCTTGTGGCTGGTGTTAAATTTCTAGTTTACGCTGGACAACTCACGCGTTCTGCCATCGGGGCCGAAGCTGAGGAAGTGACCTCGGGGTTTCCTCCTCTTTTCTTTGGTCCCGTTGGTGTATCCGCTTTTAATCGCGAGCGACCGCGCCTGCGCTACGATTGTAGTAGAGTTGAGCAGGCACACGATGCCGTCGTGCATAGCTACGAAGACAGGGCCGAGTACGTGGCCACAACGCGGGCAGGTCCAGGTTGGCTTAGGTGGGAGTTCCTTTGGTTGGTACCGTCGCATCATATTTCAAGGTTGCCAAGAAATTGTTTCCATGGAGTGCAGCGCTTCGGTGGTCGCGTGACCGTTGCCGCGGATGAGGAGCGCGGCTCGTGCGACCTTGCTCAAGAAACCAGGATTTGCAGCTGCTATTTTGATCTAATCTTCGTGAACCGCTTTCGTACGGCGGAGTTGGCCAGACAATTGGCCTCGGCGTTGTCTTCGCGACGAACATGAGCGATGGAGAACTGAAGAAGTCGGGCGAGCTTTTGGCAGGTCCAGTTCAAGGAATAAAGCCGCGGGCTGCGGCAGGCGTATTCGCCCTTCATCTGCCTGACCACCACTTGGGAATCGGAGAAGACGTGCAGGGCCTTGGCCTTCAGATCCAACGCGTAGTGCAGCGCCTCCAGCAGCGCAGCGTATTCAGCCACATTATTGTCGTGATATCCGATCCATTTGGCGATTCGTATCTTGTCCCCATTGGGACCGGCGATCACCACCCCAATGCCGGCCGGACCCGGATTACCATGCGAGCCGCCGTCAATGTAGGCCACCAACTCGGACATCACTTCTGCCTGTATGCAACATGCGTTAGACGACCTTCTCCGTCAAGACGCTTTCGAGGTTCATTTTGCACTTGGTCTTATGCAGACCGGGTTCTGTTTGTGCAAAATACTGTGCAAAAAGCGAAAGTATTCTCTCGAAGGGCTTCGTAAGCCGCAGCGGCTCAGACAATTGCAATTCGATTCCCTCCATCAGGCGGATGGCAAGATTGCACCAATAATCGGCATTGACATTTTTTGGTGCAGAATTTAGCGTCATTGGTGTCGATGGCTGAAAGGGTTGGCCCAAATAATATTGGCCAGTCCAAAGTAAGCTGGGTGATCAGTCCGGCGGGGAAACCCGGCCAGGCAACCAGACCCGAAAAAACCGACGGCTCTGCGAGGAGCAGTTGGGGTTTGGAATCGCGAAAGCGGTGATCGCATCAGGGGCTGCGATGGTGCACGCATCCACGCCGCCGACTCCCTCGCAGGAGTGGGTGACTAGAGCGTAACCAAAATCGCAGCCCTTTAACTTTGTCTTGAATCCTCTCTACTAACCTTTTTCGGCGCGCTGCGCGTTTCCGGGTAGGAATGAATGAGGGAACGGTTGGAAGCTCTCGTTCTGGAGATGCATCGGCACGGGATTCTCTACACGGAAGCGGTCCGTGAATTCAAAAAAGTCTTCATCTGCGTAGTTCTTCGCGGAAACAACGGCAACCAAGTCAAATCAGCCCGCCAGATGGGTTTGCATCGCAACACCCTGGAGGCGCACAATTTTCGAGCTGCACATCGACATCGCGTCGGTACGTCCATCCGGCCTACGCCGGCCGCCGCGACCCGAACGTCAAATTCTTACGCGTAAGAAGGAACACCTGTCCTAAAAGCGCGAGAGGTGCGCTCCGCGCGCCTTTCCGTAAAAACAAGTCCGAAGAAAGAGTCCCAAACTCCTCGCCTTCTCCGCATTTTAGCGACCACCCCACCGCCTCCAGGTCCCACTTCCAACAGCCCGCGATCTCGCGGGCGTTTTCTCGAATCTGCCTTAGGCGCTCCACCTTGATGCACCGTGGCCTCCGGTCGCTATTGCACAAACGTGGCAAGTCGCCAGCCGGACACCACCAAGAAATAACACGGCTGGAAAAAAGATGATTATTCATGACGAATCTTCCACCCTCTCAGGAAGACATCTAGCCCGAAGAGATCTTCGGGGAACCGATTAGCGTCTACACGGACGCCCAGGCAGTCGAAGACGGCTTCATCGTCAACCTCGACAAGTTCACGAACGTACGGTTTCTGGGGCTTCCCATCAACCGAATGACCCGCACCTTTACAATGACCTGAAGCCTTTCGCCAAGTCCGCGGCAGATACGCTCTAGGACGGGAATCTCGACAGCGCTTTCGGGTGTCTCTTCGCCACCAAGAGTCCGATTCGCACCGGGCGATCCCGGCAACAGGGGCGAAATCGGAGATATCTGTATTCATTCCCCCGAAGCTGTGGCTTGTCCGCGACGAAGTCGGCGGCTGGACCGCCATGTACCCGGAGGACTACTAACTGGGTCGTAAAAAGCGAGAGCGGGAGGAAAACACCCCCCGCTCTTTGTTCTTTTTGTTCGGAGTTGAGTTAGGCAGCGGCTTGCACCTTCGCAGCCGGCTTTTTCGCCGCCCGCGCCGCTGCCTTCTTTTTCAATTGCGACCACCGAATACGTTGAGCGCGTGCAATCCTGTTGCGTGCCGCAGCCGACATATGGCGTTTCCCGCGCTGCAGCCGTTTCGATTTCAACTTCGCCCACCGTGCACGCTGGGCCGCTGCGATCTTGCGCCGCCCCGCGGCCGACATCTTCCTATGCGGTCGTCCCATTCGGGCCGTGCGTCCAGGCCGCGCGTTGCCGCCTAAATGATTTCGTCCCACCAACCCTTGCACGACCGAAATCGCCGCATCCAACCGTTCTACTTCGCGCTCCGCGCGATTCCGCTCCTGCCGTAACTCATTCAGCGCCCGATTCAGATTAGCCATGAAGCACCTTTTCTCACGAAGGAACTTAACTCATAACCGCCTGGATAAGTATACGCGCACGGAGTTACTCGCGTTTGTATGTAAATGAGTTAATAGGAATAGCGGCAAGAGAAAGCAGTCAGAAAATCACTGCACGCCAACTCAAAGCATACATCGAATCATCCGGCTCGCTTATGAATATTCCTGAATCAAAGCCGGAGTTTAATTCCCAGCGCACTTCTGCCGGCAGGTCGCGCTCGGTGACAAATGCAAATTGAGACCCCTCAAAATTGCTTGTCAGGTGCCTGCGCAACACCTCACCGCCCTCACAATGAATCGTGACCTTCCTCACTGCATGATCCGGCTCCCCATAACAAAATAACCAGACGGGAGAGCCTGTCAGTAAATCCTCGTATCGGACACAAAGAGGAGAGAGGATATGAATTTCACTACGTTCTTCACCGTGTTGGTCATTGCCGCTGTGGTTGCGTGTGTCTATCACTTCGTTCTGCGCTACCGCTTTCTCGAAGGCTACGATGCACTGGCGGGGAAAGTAATCATCGGCTGGCTGGGTGGTTGGATTGGCTCTTTG
>Ga0070714_100003835_pt1 | contig 11290 bp, 8 predicted proteins | sample LARL83metaG_FD_65450 | JGI IMG/M metagenome (GOLD analysis project Ga0070714, IMG submission 65450) | Corn, switchgrass and miscanthus rhizosphere microbial communities from Kellogg Biological Station, Michigan, USA - LAR L8-3 metaG | ecosystem: Host-associated > Plants > Roots > Rhizosphere ... | reverse complement strand
CCCCGGCGGCGTGCCCGAGGCTGTCGTTGACCACCTTGAACCGGTCCAGGTCCAGGAACAGCACCGCCACCAGGCCGCCGGCCGCGCGCAGCGCCGACAGGGCCCTGCCGGTGCGCTCGACGAACAGGCGGCGGTTGGCCAGCCCGGTGAGCGGGTCGTGCACGGCCTGCTCGGCCAGCGCGTCCTCGATCCGCTTGCGCTCGGTCAGGTCGCGGCTGACCACGAGCACGCCGCACACGGCGCCGGCGTCGTCGAACTCCGGCACGATCCTGGACTCCAGGAAGCGGCGCGTGCCGCCCAGCACGAGGCTGCGCTCGATGTCCGCGCCCTGCCCGCTCTCCAGCACCCGGCGGATCACCGACTCCCAGTCGCGGGTGTAGTCCGGCGGGTATCCCAGCTCGCCGCTGGTGTGCCCGATGATGTCCTCGGCCGCGAGCCCGGCCAGCGCGAGCGCCGCGGGGTTGACGTAGGTGTAGCGCAGCTCGCGGTCGACGCGGGCCATCGGGTCGGGGCTGGATTCCAGCAGGGTGCGCAGCTCGCGGCCGATCCGGTCCAGCTCCTCGGTCTTGGCGAGCAGTTCGCGCTCGGTGTGCTTGCGCGCGGTGATGTCGCGGGTGATGCCGAAGGTGCCGATGATGCGGCCGGAGAAGTCCCGCAGCGGCTGCTTGGTGGAGCTCAGGACCCGATCGCGCCCGCCGAGGCGCACGTTCCACTCGTGCAGGTCGGCCACCGCCTGCCCGGTGCGGATGATCTGCTGCTCGTTGGCCAGGGCCTCGGCGGCGTGCTGCGTCGAGAAGTAGTCGAAGTCGGTGCGCCCCAGCATGTGCTCGGGCGAGGGGGCGCCGGTCAGCTGGGCCTGGCTGCGGCTGACCCGGATGAACCGGGAGTCCAGGTCCTTGAAGTAGATCGTGTCCGTGCACGCCGACAGCAGGTTGAACAGGCAGATGCGGTCCAGCTGCGCCGGGTCGAGCCCCGCGCCGGCCTCGTCCCGCCGAGCTTCGCTGTCCATCGCGCCGACCATTCCGCACCTGGCGACCGAGCGTCGGATTCACGGGCTGATATTCCGCCATGATACGAGTGTCGCCGGGTTTGTACAGCGCCGTTGCGCCGGATCGGGGACGGTGTCAGCGCAGGCCGGCGAACAGGTCGCTTTCCGGCAGCGCGGCCCCGGTGGTGTCGCGCACGCGCACGAACGCCTCGGTGCCCATCAGCTGGATGAACCGCTCCACGCCCAGGTCCAGGAAGAAGATGCTCTCGCTCTGGCTGGCGTGCGCGGCCAGCGCCTCGTACTTGCGCTCGCCGTACTCGGTGACGTCGATCAGGGTGGTGACCTCCTCGTCGGGCAGGCCGATCGGCGGCTGCGCCGGCGCGTCGGCGGCGTCCTGCGCGTCCGGGGCGTCCTCGGGCGGGTCCCAGTCGGCGCCCAGCTCGCGCAGGACGCGGCCGAACTCCTCCATCTTGGAGCGCGGCGCGGTGGTCCAGTACACCTTCGCCGGTATCCCGGTGCGCTCGACGGCCGCCATGGTGATGCGGTGCGCCTGGATGTGGTCGGGGTGGCCGTAGAAGCCGTTCTCGTCGTAGGTGACCACGACGTCGGGCCGGTATTCGCGCATCAGCTCGGCCAGGCGCTCGGCGGCCTGGTCCACCGGGGTGCCCCAGAAGGCGCCGGGCGCGTCGTTCTGCGGCCAGCCCATCATGCCGGAGTCGGCGTAGCCCAGCAGCTCCAGGTCGCTGATCTTCAGCACCCGGCAGCTGGCCTCCAGTTCGGCGCGGCGCTGCGCGGCGACCGCGGCCGGGTCGTGTCCGGGCTCGCCGGGCTTCACGCCGCCGGGCCCGTCGCCGCAGCCGCCGTCGGTGCACGTCACCAGCACGGTGCGCACGCCTTCGGCGGCGTAGCGGGCCAGGACGCCGCCGGTGCCGGTCGCCTCGTCGTCGGGGTGCGCGTGCACCGCCATCAAAGTCAGGGGTCGATCAATCACGAGCGCCATCCTAGTGCGGGCGCGGTCAGTGCGAGGCCGAGGGCGGCGGCCAGGGCGGCGACGGCGAACGCGTCGGCGGGGTTGTGGCGCGCGGCTTCGGCCAGCCCGCTCAGCGCCCGGCCTGCGGCGATGCCGATCGGGGCGCCGACGGCGAGCACGCCGAGCGCGGTGGCGTGCCGCTGCGGCGGGGTCAGACGCTGCACGTAGGCGTACAGGGTGGTCATGAACGGGGCGATGCCGGCCCCGGCCAGGGCGACGGTGAACGCCAAGGCGTGCAGGAGCGCTCCGGCCAGCAGGAGCAGCGTTCCGGCCAGCAGCGCGGCGGCGAAGGCGGTGTAGCGGCGTTCGAGCGGGAATCGGGCGGGGAGCCAGGCGCAGGCGATCCCGGCCAGCATGCTGCCCAGGCCCAGTTGCGCGTACACCACCCCGGCCGCGCCGGGGTGCCCGGCGCCGGCGGTGTAGGCGATCACCCCGATCTGCACGGCGCCGAACACCGTGCCGAGCGCTGCCATGGCGCCCGCCAGCACGCTCAGCGCCCGCCAGGGCAGCGGCGCGCTGTGCGCGGCGTGCGCGGTCGGGGCGGGGCGCGCGTCGCCGTGGCGCAGCGTGAACGGCAGCGCCGCGGCCAGCAGCAGCGCGGCCACCAGTGCGGCCGGGACGATCGGGCCCAGCGGCGTGTGGAAGCCGGACAGCAGCCCGGCCAGCGCGGGGCCGAGCACGAAGGAGGCTTCGTCGGCGGCCGCCTCGAACGCCATCGCGGCGCCCAGCGCCGCGCTGCGCGCCGGTTCGCCCAGCAGGCGCGCCCAGCGCACCCGTACCAGGGTGCCGATCTGCGGTTGCACTGCCCCGGCGAGCGCGGCGGCGGCCAGCATCCAGGGGCGGCCGGCGCGGCCGGCCGCGATCAGCGCGAGCATGGACGCGGCGGCCAGCAGGCAGCAGCACGCTGCGACCGGGCGCTGGCCGAACCGGTCCGCGAGCGCGCCGACCGCGGGGCCGCCGGCGGCCATGGCCAGTCCCTGGGCCGCGCCGGCCAGGCCGGTGAACGCGTAGCTTCCGGTGGCCGCCTGCAGCAGCAACAGCGTCGCGAGGGAGCTGGCGGCGACCGGGAGGCGGGCGAGGACGCCGGAGGCGAAGTAGCCGATCGCGGCGTGCGGAGACAGCTGGCGCAGGGACACCGGGCGTCTCCCGTCGGATGACGATGGAGACGCGTCCCACCTCTCGCGCCCCGGGTGCCCTGTGCTGATCCGCAGGATACCAGGACGGCCCGACGCGGGCCGGGCGAGCGCACGGGGGTGCGCCTGAGCGAAGGCGTCGGCGCCGCGGCACGGGGCACGCGGCGCCGACGCGGGACAGGACCGGTGCGGTCAGAACTGGCCGGGGGTCTGCACGACGGGGTAGAAGGAGAACTCCGGCGCGCCCTGCACGCCGACCTCCTGCATCAGGCCGGGGATCGCGGACTGGGCGGCGAAGAACCGCTGGAACGCCTCGGCGCTCTCCCATTCGTCGACGACCAGCACCTTGCCGTCGGCGTCGGCGAAGCAGTGGTGCAGCGCGCCTTGCGACTTGCTGTCCTGGCTGACGGCGAGCACGTCCTTCTCCCGGGCGGCGAACACCGCTTCCAGGCGCTGGGGGTCCGCGTTGAACTTCCCTACGACGATCACTGACATGGGGTCTCCTCATCGGGGGCCGGCATCCTCTCGAGTGGACCGCGGGCCCCGCGCGGCCGCACGCCGGCGGGCCCGTCCGGGGGACGCGCGTCGGCGTGGCGGGCGCGGCGCGCCTTACCCGGCGGCCTCCGGGCGGACGGGGTCGGCGGTGGCGCCGGGGTCCGGGGCGCGGGCGACCGAGCGCAGCAGGACCTCGGAGACGTCGGCGACGCGCACGTCGTCGCCGACCGCGCCCTGCTGCCTGCGGCTGGCGACCCCGTCGGTGAGCATCACGATGCAGTAGGGGCAGGCGGCGGTCACCAGGTCGGGCTTCGTGCTCAGGGCCTCGTCGGTGCGGGTCTCGTTGATCCGCGTGCCGATCGTCTCCTCCATCCACATCCGGGCCCCGCCCGCCCCGCAGCAGAAGGACCGCTCCCGGTTGCGCGGCATCTCGGTCAGCCGCACCCCCGGCACGGCGCCGAGCAGCTCGCGCGGCGGGCTGAAGACCCGGTTGTGCCGGCCCAGGTAGCACGGGTCGTGGTAGGTCACGGCCAGGTCCACCTCGTTGGCGGGCACGAGCCGGCCCTCGGCCACGAGGCGGGCCAGCAGCTCGGTGTGGTGTACGACCTCGTAGGTGCCGCCCAGCTGCGGGTACTCGTTGGCCAGGGTGTTGAAGCAGTGCGCGCAGGTGACCACGATGCGCCGGGCGCCGGCCGCGCGGAGGGTCTCCACGTTCTGCTTCGCCAGCTCCTGGAACAGCAGCTCCTGGCCGAGGCGCCGGGCCGGGTCCCCGGTGCAGGTCTCGGCGCCGCCGAGCACCATGAACGACACGCCGGCCTCGTGCAGCAGCTGGGCGACCGCGCGGCTGGTCTTCTTCGCGTTGTCGTCCAGCGCCCCGGCGCAGCCGACCCAGAAGAGGTACTCCACCTCGTCGGGCAGCGTCTCCTCGCCGCCCGCGCCCAGCACCCGCACCTCGAACGGCAGGCCCGCGGCCCACTCCGTCCGGGCCTTGGCGCCGCGGCCCCACGGGTCGCCCTGCCGCTCGAGGTTGCGCAGCATGACCTGCGCCTCGCGCGGGAACTCCGACTCGATCAGCACCTGGTGGCGGCGCATGTCCACGATGTGGTCGACGTGCTCGATGTCCACCGGGCACTGCTCGACGCACGCGCCGCAGGTCACGCAGGACCACAGCACGTCCGGGTCGATCACGCCGCCGGCGTCCGCGGGGCCGACCAGGGGGCGGCGCGCCTCGGCCAGCACGTCCTCGGGCAGCGCGTCGCGCTCCTGCTCGGTGGCGGCCAGCAGGTAGGGGGCCTTGGCCAGGGCGTGGTCGCGCAGGCCCATGATCAGCAGTTTGGGGCTCAGCGGCTTGTCGGTGTTCCACGCCGGGCACTGCGACTGGCAGCGGCCGCACTCGGTGCAGGTGCCGAAGTCCAGCAGCCCCTTCCAGGTGAAGTCCTCGATCGCGCCGCGCCCGATCTTCGCGTCCTCGTCGGGGTCCTCGAAGTCGACCGGGGCGCCGCCGGAGTACACCGGCAGCAGCGGCCCGAGCGCGCGCGGGCGGCGGGAGAAGGCGATGTTGGGCGGGGCCAGGAAGATGTGCAGGTGCTTGGAGTACACCACGAGCACCAGGAACGCGAGCACCACGCCGAGCGAGCCGAGGATGCCGGCGGTCTCCAGGAGGTCGTTGGCGGTGCGCCCGGCCGGGTGCAGCCAGTGGCCGACCTGCTGGGAGGCGAACGCGCCGTGCGGGTAGGGGAAGTTGCCGGTGTTGATCTGGGCGCCGCGGTACAGCAGCAGCGTCCACATCACGTTGAAGATCATGAACAGGACGAGCCAGGCCGGGCCGAGGTGCGAGCCGAAGAACCGGGAGCGGCGGCCCTCGCGCTGCGGGGACTGGCGCAGCCGGATGGCGGCGAAGGCGGCCAGGCCGGCGAGCACCGCGACGACGAAGAAGTCCTCCAGGAACCCGAGCCAGGTGTCGGTGCCGATCAGCGGGATGTGGAAGTCGCGGTCGAACAGCGCGCCGTAGCCCTCCAGGATGGTCGCGCCGAGGATCACGAAGCCCCAGAACACCGCGAAGTGGGCCGCGCCGGCGCCGGTCCACTTGAGCAGCTTGCGCTGCCCGAAGACCTCGACGGCCACCGCCCGCGCCCGGGCCGGGACCCCGGCCAGGCGGCCGGGCTCCACCGGCTGGCCGGTGCGGCCGATCCGGTAGAGGGTGAGCACCCGGCGCCCGGCCAGGGCGAAGGCCGCCGCCGTCAGCGCCAGGCCGAGAACCATCCGCACTACCACTCAGGCCTCCATCAGGTCGTCCGCACCGGTGCCGCTGCGCCGTCGTCGTGCTATTTCCGCCAGCAGGGCCGGCAACACCTTCCCCAGGTCGCCGATCACCCCGAAGTCGGCGTAGCGGAAGATCGGCGCGGCAGGGTCCCTGTCGATCGCCACGATCGTACGGGCCCGCTGCATCCCGGCGCGGTGGCGCACCGAGCCGGAGATCCCGCAGGCGAGATAGAGGCGCGGGTGCACGCTCGCCCCGGTCTGGTCGATCCGGGCGCCGGGCGGGCACCAGCCCAGGTCCGCGGCGGCCCGCGAGCCGCCGACGGCGGCGCCCAGGGCGCGTGCGACCAGGCCGAGCAGGTCGAAGCCGCCGGCCGAGCCGACCCCGCGGCCGCCCGCGACCACGACCGGGGCGGCGCGCAGCTCGGGCCGGGTATCGGCCGGTTTGGGGGTGCGCGAGACCAGCCGCGCGCCGTAGGCCGCTGACGAAGATTTGACCTTGAGGCACACCACCGCGCACGCGTCGGCGGCCGAGACGGCTTCGTCGAGAGCCGCCGCGTCATCGGGCACCGCGCCGTCGTCGGACACTGCGCCGGCCCGCACCGTGATCACCGCGGGGCCGCGCCGCACGGTGGAGGCGACCAGATGAGTCCCGTCGAAGGCTTCGCGCACCGCGACCACGCCCTCAGGCCCGCGGTAGAGATCGACCGCGTCGGTGACGATCCCCGCGTCCAGCCGCACCGCCACGCGCGCCGCGATCTCCTGGCCGTCGCGGCCGGCGGCGATCAGCACCGCGGCCGGGCGTTCCCGGCGGGCCGCGGCGACCAGCGCCTCGGCCTCGCGCACGCCTCCGTACTGCCCCGGCTGCGGGCCGGGAGCCGCCAGGAGCCGGGGCACCCCGCGGCGCCGGTAGCGCTGCGCGTCCTGCGCGCCGGGCTCGCCGCACAGCACGGCGACCGGGGTGCCCAGCCGCCGCGCGGCCGCCAGCATCGCGTCGTCCGGCGCGTCGCCGGGCCGGGCCAGTACGAGCACCGCCGCCACCGCTGCCGCCCTCCTGCCACTGCCGTAGCCGTTGCCGCCGCTGTTGCCGCCCTCCTGCCGCGCCGCCGGGCCGGAGCGCGGCGGGATGCGCGAGACGGCCTGGATCTAGATGAGGTGGCGCTCCGCCAGGAAGTCGGCGAGGGCCGCCGCCGCGCCGCCGTGCTCGTCGTCCCGGACCACGGCGCCCGGCCGCCGCCCGCCGCGCGCGGTCACCCGGCGCGCCACGGTGCCGGCCGCGCGCAGCCCGACGCCCGCGGGCGCCATGCCCAGGTCCCGCAGCGTCCAGGTGCGCACCAGCTTCTGCCGGGCCTCGATCACGGCGCGCACGGTCGGATAGCGCGGCGCCGCGCACTGCTCGGTCACCGAGACCAGCGCGGGCAGCGGCGCCGCGACCTCGTCGACCGCGTCGCCGCGGTCCCGGCGCACCACGACCTCGTCCAGGGCCCGGGGGCCGCCGAACTCGGCGTGGGCGAGATCCACCGCGTCGGCGAAGCACAGCGACGGCACGCCGAGCAGCTCGGCGACCATGGTCGGCACCACGCCCGTGCCCGCGTCCGCCGAGGCCGCCGCGCACAGCACGAGATCGAACCCGAGGCGGCGCGCGGCCGCGGCCAGCACCCGCGCGCTGGCCGGGGCGTCCGAGCCGTGCAGGGCGTCGTCGAGCACGTGCACGCCCTCGTCCGCGCCGAGCACCAGCGCCCTGCGCAGGGCGCCGCCCGCCGGGCGCGGGCCCATCGTCAGGGCGCTGATCTGCACGTCGCGGCGGCGGCAGGCGATGCGCCGGGCCGCCTCCACCGCGCGCTCGTCCGCCTCGCCGAGGCGCGCGGGCGCCGCGTCCCGGCGCGCCGTCAGGTCGGCGGCGAAGAGCCCGTCGCCGGCCGGGTCCGGCAGGTACGCGCTCTTGACCAGGACCACGATCTTCACCCGGGCCCGCCTCCCTGCGGATCGAAAACCGCTGGTGAGTCTAGGGGCGCGGGCCGGGTCGGGAAAGGGTCGAGTCGCGCCGGGGGAACCCTGGAGCCGGGGCCCGGGCGGCCCGGTCACCAATCGCAGGAGGCTGACGGACGCGGGCGACGCGGGCAGGGCCCCCGCCCCGCCCGCGTCGCACCACGGCCCGCGCCGATACGCTGCTGCGATGGCCGCATATCCGCCGATGGCGCTGCACCTGGAGACCGAACGGCTCGTGCTGGGCCCGTGGGCCGAGGCCGACATCGAGCACCTGCGCGCGCTGCACGCCGAGCGCGACGCCAGGTTCCCGCCGCCCCCGGACCCCGAGGCGAGCATCGCGGCGCTGATGGCCGCGCCCGCGCGCGCCGGGATCTCGCTGCTGACCGTCCGCCGCCGCGAGGAGGGCGACTTCGTCGGCTACTGCGGCCTGGTGGTCGGGCGCTGCTCGCTGCAGGAGCCCGAGATCGCCTACGAGCTCTTCCAGCGCGCCCACGGGCGCGGCTACGCGACCGAGGCCGCCCGCGCCGTGCTCGGCGCCGCGGCCGCGACCGGCCGCACGCGCCTGTGGTCGACCGTGCGCGCGTGGAACGCCGCGTCGCTGCGGGTCCTGGACAAGCTCGGTTTCGAGCGCGACCACGTCACGGCGGACGAGCGCGGCGAGGTGGTGTGGCACACCCGGCAGCTGCCGTGAGGTGAGCCGGGCGGCCCGCCGGCACCCGGGCAGGGCCGGAAGTTCGTGTAGATCGAATCTCCATAGCTTCGGTCTCCATGAACGGGAGCGCTCGTGGCGGTGGGGTTCGTCGGCCGGCAGCGGGCCGCCGCGTCCGGCCTGGGAACGGCGCCGGCGATCCGACGGTCCGCTCCCGCTCCCTGCTCGCTAGGACAGGGTCCAGGTCTGGTTCGCGCCGCCGTTGCCGGTCCACTGGTCGACCGGGGCGCCGGCGGTGGTGGTGTTGTTGAACCCGTCGGCCACCAGGCCGCTGCCGAGGTTGACCAGCTGGTAGCTCGCGTCGCTGCCGGAGGTGTAGGAGCCGGTCGCGTCCATCGCCCACAGCTGGGAGGCCGCGGAGGCGCAGGCGCCCTGGTCCAGCTGCACGCCCTGGGCGGTGGACTGGCCCGGGGCCTCCAGGCACAGGCCGCTGCCGGCGTTGCGGGCGGTGTAGAGGTTGCCGGACTGGCGGGTCAGGGTCCACTGCTGGTTCGCGCCCTGGTGGTCGGTCCACTGGATGATCTTGCCGCCGGGGGCGGTGGAGCCGCCGCTGACATCCATGACCAGGCCGCTGTTGCCGTTGGTCAGGTAGTGGGTGCTGCCGGAGGCGGGGTTCGAGGCGCCGGTCCAGGTGCCCGCGGAGGTGTCCAGGCTCCAGGAGCGCTGCCAGCCGACGGTGGCGGCGCTGCCGGAGAGGGTCAGCGGCAGCCACACCAGCGGGGAGGTGCCCAGGTTGCCCGTGGTCCACCGGTCGCCCGCGTAGATGTACGTGGTGGCGGCGCTGCCGGCGACGGTGACGATGTTCGCGGTCTGGGTGTTGTAGGTGTTGGTGCCGCCGGGGGCCAGGTCCCGGAACGCCGACCAGGGGCCGGCGGGGGACGCGGCGGTGGCGTAGACGTTGTCGTTGGTGCTCCAGCCGGTCAGGTGGGAGGCCAGCAGGTAGTAGGTGCCGCCGACTTTGGCCATGGCGGGGGCTTCCAGGTCGGGCAGCAGCGCGGTGCTCGCGGCGACGGAGAGGTAGTCGGCGGAGAGCCGGTCGATGCGCAGGCCGCCGGCGCGGTCCTCGGTGAGCAGGTACGCGGTGCCGTCGGCGTCCTGGAACAGGCCGATGTCGCGGCTCTGGTGGCCCAGCGGCTGGAAGCTGCCCTGGTAGGCGTAGGGGCCGCAGGGCGCGTCCGCGACGGCGACGCCGACTTTCGCCTCGCTGTAGCTGGAGTTGTCGATGTGCAGGTACATCACGTACTTGCCGGTGGACGGGTTGTGGATGACCTTGGGGCGCTCGACCACGCGGCCGGGGCCCAGGTCGCCGGAGGCTTGGCGGGGCAGGGCGGTGGCCGCCCGGGTCCAGGTGGCCAGGTCGGTGGAGGTGTAGCAGGGGATGTCCTGGAAGGCGGCGTTGGAGCTGCTCTCCCCGGTCTTGTCCTCGCCGAAGCCGTACCAGGTGCCGCCGACGCGCACGATGCCCAGGCCGTGCAGTTGCAGCGTGGCGCCGGAGGTGTCGTTCCAGGCGGCGCCGGGGGTGAAGGAGGCGGTGGCGGCGCGGGCGGGGGCGGCGGCGGTCAGCGTCGTGCCCGCCGCGCCCGCGGCGGCCAGCGCGAGGGCGAGCAGGGCGGCCGGGGCGCGTCGTCCACGGGCGCGAGCGTCGGCGAGGGCGAGGGCGCGGCCGCGGGTTGGGGCGCCGGTGCGCGCGGGGGCGGGTTCGGCCGGGGCTGGATAGGGTGCGGTCATCGCGGGGCTCCCTCTCGCCGTCGAGGTGGGTGGCGGGTGGCGACGTGCCGGGTCCGGGTGTATGGGCACTGTGCGCGCATGATCGCGGGCCGTCAACGCCCCTCGCTTCAGGGAGCAGATATGGCGCAGAAAGTGGCGAAAGCGCAGCGGGGCGCGTCCGCGCTGCCGGCGCCGCTGCTGGAGGGCAGCGTGCGGCTGGAGTCGGACGCGGTGCTGATCCTGGACCGGCGTGTCTTCCCGCACCAGGTGGCGTGGGTGGCGGCGCGGTCGGCCGAGGAGGTGGCCGACGCGATGCGCCGGATGGTCACCCAGAGCACGGGCCCGATCTTCGCGGCGCTGGCGGGCCTGTCGCTGACGGCGCGTCAGCACGCGGCCGGGGCGGGGCCGGGATACCGGTCGGGGTCTGTGGGCGCGGTGGCGTCGGCGGTGCGGCGTGCGGGGGCGTTGCTGGCCGGGGCGCGCCCGACGAACAACAGCGTGGGCGACGTGGTGCGCGCGGTGCTCGGCGCGCTGGACGCCGCGCTCGCGCAGGCGCGCGCCGACGGGGACGCTGGTGGTGACGGGGCGGGGGTGGCCGCGGCGGTGCAGCGCGCGGCCGAGGAGCAGGCGGCGTTCTTCCGGCGCCGCTGCCGGGCGTTGGGCGAGCACGCGGCGGCGCTGGTGCCGGACGGGGCGCTGCTGCTGACGCACTGCTGGATGGACACGTACCTGATCGAGTTCGTGCGGGCGGCGGCGCGGGCGGGCAAGCGGTACCGGTACGTGGCCACCGAGACCCGCCCGTACCTGCAGGGCGCTCGGCTCACGGCGCACACCCTCGCGGAGATGGGGCAGGAGGTCACGCTGATCACCGACGGGATGGCGGCGGCGGTCCTGGGCCCCGGCTCGGCGCTCGGGCGCGTGGAGGCGCTGGTGACCGCCGCGGACCGGGTGAGCATGGACGGGCACGTGTTCAACAAGGT
>Ga0070714_100003834_pt1 | contig 11291 bp, 4 predicted proteins | sample LARL83metaG_FD_65450 | JGI IMG/M metagenome (GOLD analysis project Ga0070714, IMG submission 65450) | Corn, switchgrass and miscanthus rhizosphere microbial communities from Kellogg Biological Station, Michigan, USA - LAR L8-3 metaG | ecosystem: Host-associated > Plants > Roots > Rhizosphere ... | reverse complement strand
CCGCTCACCGTCGGCGGCAGGATGTTGATCGGGGGCACCGGGAGCGGTGGGACGGGCGTCGGGGTGGAGCTTGTCGTGGTCGTGGTCGTGCCCTGACCGCCGGTCAGGCCCTGGGCTGCGAGGCCGCCCACGTACATCGAGATCGGGCAGCTCTGCCAGCTGTGGCCGCTCTTCCACGTGCTGGGAAGAGACGTCAGGGTCGTCTGGGACGACGTCTGGCTCGCGCACGGCCCGGCGTCGCGGTCACGGAAGTACGAGGGTCCGCCGGTGCCGAGGATCGCCAGCCAGTAGGTCTGACCTGACGTCACGGTGGTCGACGGCAACGCGACCGTGTCCCACGCCCCGCTCCGAGGCGAGGACCAAGACGCCGTGGTGAGCAGCGCCCCGGGGTGGCCGCTCGCGTTGGAGTAGATCCCGGCGATCAGCTTCGTCGCCTTGTTGTGTGAATCGACGTACAAGCTGAGGGTGGTCGCCTGACCGCCGGCGCTCGCGGTGAACGGGAAAGCCTCGGCCATGCCGGCGCTGTTGTTGTCAACCAGCGACTCGATCGACTGATTCCCGAACAGCATCGGTGAGGCGGCGGTGACATTGGACGCCGCGGTCGCTGACACGGTGGTCAGCCGCGACGTCGGGTGCTTCGTCTTCCTCTTGGCCTTGGTCGGGCGGTGCTTGCCCTTGGCCTTGGAGTGGGACACAGCGTGCCGCTGGCTCTTCGACGGGTGATGCTTCGTCGAGTGCGCCACACTTCCGGTTGCCCCCCACGCCCCTGCGGTCAAGCACAAGCAGACAACCACACATGCGGCCGCCATCCGTCGCAACGGAGCCATCCGATCCTCCTGCCTAGAGATCTGTGATGCCCCCGTTGTCGGCGCCCTTCGTGGCCGCCGATACCTTCCCGGACCCTCATTCGGTCAAACGTCTAGATCGCTCGATGTCCACGGCTCTTGAACGCCGTGTCCGTTTCGTGGAGCTTTCCTGTGCGATCTTGTGCGACGCGCGGCAGAGGGGCCCGATTGGACTCCGGCAGGAGGATGGACCAGCCCCTGACGCGTCGGTTGTGTAGGTGCCCTATCGGCACCGCGCCGAAACTAGTTAAGAGTAAATCGACACTCTGTATGTCGGACTCAAAGCCGAAGGGGAACGGCCGGGTGTCCGGAGTGCCGACAGGAAGAGAGCGCGGCAGCGCGCGGGACGCTCAGACGTTCCCGCGGCGGGCGACGTGCCGCACCGTGCGAAGCATGACCTTCAGGTCCAGCCAGAGAGACCAGTTGGCCACGTAGAGGTAGTCGAGCCCGACCATCTCCTGCATCGGCACCCGAGAGCCCAGGATCTGCCACGGCCCGGTCATGCCCGGAGTGAGGTGCAGGCGGCTCCGGTCCAGGCCGAGCACCTGGGCGTCCTCGTCGACGACCAGCGGCCGGGGCCCCACCAGGCTCATCTCGCCGCGCAACACGTTGAGCAGCTGGGGCAGCTCGTCCAGCGAGGTCCGGCGCAGCAGGCTCCCGACGCGGGTCACCCGCGGGTCACGCGTCAGCTTGAAGAGCCCGTCGCCCGCCTCGTTGAGCGCACGCAGACTGTCCTTCTGAGCCTCGGCGTCGGCGACCATGGAGCGGAACTTGAAGATGCTGAAGTGCTCGCCGTCGCGTCCGACGCGGACCTGACGGAAGAAGATCGGCCCGCGTGACTCGATCCGGATGGCCGCCGCGATGGCGGCGAGCAGCGGGGCGATGAGGAGCACGCCGGCGCCGGTGAGCACGATGTCGAACGCGCGCTTGAGCAGGCGCGAGGAGCGCGACAGCCCGAACCGGCGGACGCCGAGCATCGTCATGCCGTCGACGTCGTCGAACTCGACGGCCGATCCGACCACCTCGAACATCCGCGGAAGCACGCTCACGCGGACCCCGACGGCCTTCGCGGTCCGGATGAGGTTGACGACACCGCTGGTGTCCGTCGTGCTCGGGGCGATGATGATCCGGTGCACCCCGAGGTCGCGCACGACCCGGCGCAGCAGCTGCGGCATCGCCATCCAGTCGTTGTCCTCGACGTCCTGGTCGAGCATCGGCAGCGCCGCGACGACGTGGGCCCTGGTCTGGCTGGCCGACAGCTTCTGACGGACGCGGTCGACGCGGTCGCGGTCACCGATCACCAGGCACCGCTCGGCCGGCGCGGTGCGGCTGGCCACCGCGCGGGCAAGCATCCGGCCCGTGAAGATGGCGGCGAACGAGATCACCCAGAGCACCGCGATCTGTCCTGCCGCGAGCTCGTGTGACGGGAGCATCGAGATCGTGATCCCGACGCCGAGCGCGAACAGCCCGGTGAGCTGGACCAGCGTCGGGGTCTCGTCGAGCGTCGAGTGCACGACCCGGAGGTCGTCGCGGTCGTAGAGCCCGGCCACCTTGAACAGTCCGAGGACGAGGGCGATCGCGATCGGGAGCGTCAGCAGTCCGTAGCGCGCGCCCAACCCACCGAGCACGACCACGAGCGCGGCAGACGCGGCGATCACATCCGCGATCCCGAGCAGACGCCGGCGGATGGACTCGCGCCAGACGAGCGCTGCGGACTCCGCATGGCCATCCATCGCCATCGCGCCGTCGCTGCTCGCGACAAGGTCGTCAGCGCGCTCGAGCGCCGCGAGCCGCGGCACGACGGCCAGCTCGCTGACCGCGTCGCTCTCCTGAAGCTTGATGATTGTGGCTGCCCTCGGCGTCATTGCCCCTCGCTCCATGAACGGCGCCTCCACGGGCTTTTTCGCGGTTCGGGGGCGTTCAAAAACTGAGCGTTCAGAAAGCTGATCGCTCCCCCATGACGCTCTGCAAGTTCTGAGACCGGGGGTGCGTTGTCTCGATCAGGTGGAGCACACGGGGAGCGCTCTCACCGCGGGTTCTTTTTCGCAATCCAACCGCCCAGAGACACGCTCATGCACCTGTCGTCCAGCTCCACTGCGCTTGCCGCGCACCGTCGTCGCACCGCCGCCCTGAGCGCGCTCACGCTCGCGCTCGTCCTGGCCATGTTCGCGTCGTTCGGCTCCGCGCGCGCTCTCGCCGCCTGCGCCAACCCGGTCGCGTGCGAGAACGCGCAGGCCGGCGATGCGCCGGCGGACTGGAACGTCAAGGCGGCGGGGGACTCCACGATCCAGGGCTTTGCGACCCAGATCAGCGTGACCCCGGGCCAGACCGAGCAGTTCAAGATCAGCACGCCGTCGACCAGCTACCACATCGACATCCTGCGGCTGGGCTACTACGGCGGCAAGGGGGCCCGGATCATCCAGGCCAACATCAAGCCGTCGGTCACCCTCCCGCAGACGCAGCCCGCCTGCCAGACGTTCTCGGCCACGGGACTGATCGACTGCGGCAACTGGGCGGTGTCGGCGAGCTGGACGGCGCCCAGCACCGCGGTCTCGGGGGTCTACATCGCCCATCTGGTGCGCGACGACAGCAAGGACCCGGGTGGCGACAGCCAGATCCAGTTCGTGGTGCGCAACGACTCCAGCCATTCCGACGTCCTCGTCGCGACCTCCGACGCCACCTGGGAGGCCTACAACGACTACGGCGGCAACAGCCTCTACACGTGCTCGGTGGCCTGCCCGTCAGGCAACCCGCTTGCCTACAAGGCGGCCTACGCGGTCTCCTACAACCGGCCGTTCGACGGGGCCGAGCAGACCGACGGCGGCGCCTCGGATCCGTACTACGCCGAGTACCAGATGATCTACTGGCTGGAGGAGAACGGCTACGACGTCTCCTACGTCTCAGACGTCGATCTTGACCGTAACCCGTCGCTGCTGCTCAACCACAAGGTCTTCATCTCCAACGGCCACGACGAATACTGGTCGGCCAACGAGCGGGCGGGCGTCGAGAACGCGCTCGCGCACGGCGTGAACCTGGCGTTCTTCAGCGGCAATGAGGTGTTCTGGAAGACGCGCTGGGCCAACAGCTCAGACGGCAGCAACACCCCCTACCGGACGCTCGTCACCTACAAGGAGACGCACTTCAACGCCGCCACCGACCCGCTGGATCCGACGGTGTGGACCGGCGCTTGGGGCGACTCGCGCTTCAGTCCGCCCGCGGACGGCGGCAAGCCCGCCAACGCGCTGACCGGGCAGCAGTTCGTCGTCAACTCCGGCAGCGGCGACATCGCCGTCCCCTACCAGTACTCAAAGCTGCGGATCTGGCGCAACACCCCCGTCGCGAAGCTGACCACGGGGCAGAGCCTGACGCTGGGCCCGGGCGATGACATGCTCGGATACGAGTGGGATGTCGATGCGGACAACGGCTATCGGCCCGCGGGCGAGTTCGACCTGTCGCAGACGACGCTGAGTGGCCTGCAGTCATTCACCGACTACGGGAGCACGACGGCCAGCAACACCAGCCAGACCCACCACCTCAGCCTGTACCGAGCGCCCAGCGGAGCCCTGGTCTTCGGCGCCGGCACCGTCCAGTGGTCGTGGGGGCTCGACGACGTCAACATGTGGCAGGACGCGGGGCCGCCGGCGAGCGCCAGGCCGGATCCCGCGGTGCAGCAGGCCACGGTCAACCTGTTCGCCGACATGGGCGCCCAGCCCACGACGCTGATGTCCGGCCTCACCGCGGCCACCAAGTCCACCGACACAACGCCTCCGACCTCCACGATCACGTCCCCCACGACCGGCGCGTCGCTGCAGGACAACAACACCGTGACCGTGACCGGCAACGCCACCGATACCGGCGGCGGCATCGTGGCCGGCGTGGAGGTCTCCACCGACGGTGGCAAGACCTGGCATCCCGCCGCGATTCAGGGCGCGGATGGCGCGAGCGTGACCTGGAAGTACACGTGGCCGGCCAGCGGCTACCCGACGACGAGCATCGAGTCGCGCGCCGTCGATGACAGCGGCAACCTCGAGAGCCCGACGGACGCCACGTCGGTCAACGTCAACTGCCCGTGCACGCTGTGGAGCACCTCCCAGACGCCGGGCACCCCCGATGCGGGCGACACCACCGGCATCGAGGTGGGCGTCAAGTTCCAGAGCACGACCTACGGGCAGATCACCGGACTGCGCTTCTACAAGTCGACGCTGAACACCGGGACGCACATCGGCAGCATCTGGACCTCCAGCGGCCAGCTCCTGACCCAGGCGACGTTCAGCTCGGAGACGGCATCGGGCTGGCAGACGGTCTCCTTCTCGCAGCCCGTGACCGTCGTACCCAACACCACCTACGTGGCCGCATATCTGGCGCCCAACGGGCACGAGTCCGGCGACGACGGGTACTTCTACCCTGCGCCGAGCCCGTTCCAGGTGGGCGGGGCCGACTACAGCTCGCCACCGCTGTCGGCGGTCAGCAACTCGAGCAGCGTCAACGGGCTGTACTCCTACAGTTCGACCAGCACCTTCCCGAGCAACACCTTCTCCGCCGCCAACTACTGGGTCGACCCGATCTTCGTGCCGATCCAGGCGCCCGGCCAGGTCACCAACGTGACGGGCACCCCGGGCTTTGACTCGGTGTCGCTCAGCTGGTCGGCCCCCTCCTCCGGGGGAGCCCCGACCCAATACACGATCACGCCGTACATCGGCTCCACCGCTCAGACCCCGGTCAACGTCACCGGCACGCCGCCGGCGACCAGCACCACCATCACCGGCCTGCAGCAGGGCACCGCCTACACGTTCACGGTGCAGGCATCCAACCCGAGCGGCAACGGCACGGTGTCCGCCCCGTCCAGCGCGATCACGCCCTCCGGCCCCATGGCCCCGGGCGCACCGACGGGCGTCAGCGCCATTCCGGCCAGCAGCAAGGCGCAGGTGAGCTGGACCGCGCCGCCCAACAACGGCAGCGCGATCACCTCCTACACCGTCACGCCGTGGATCGGCTCGACCCCTCAGACCCCGACGCAGACGCTCAATGGGTCGGCGACGTCGGCCACGGTCTCCGGTCTGAACAACGGCAGCGCCTACACCTTCACGGTGTCGGCGACCAACAGCCTCGGCACGGGCACGGCCTCGGCAGCGTCCTCCGCCGTCACGCCCGAGGACACCCTCCATGACTTCGGCACACCCGCGACCATCGACTCGGGCGACGCCGGCTCGGGGACGCTCGGAGTCAAGTTCACCGCCGACACGAGCGGCACGATCACCGGCATCCGCTTCTTCAAGGCCTCCACGAACACCGGAACACATGTCGGCAGCCTGTGGAGCTCCACCGGGAGCCTCCTGGCCTCGGCCACCTTCACCAACGAGACCGCCTCCGGCTGGCAGACGGTGCTCTTCTCCAACCCGGTGACGATCAATCCGGGGACGACGTACGTCGCGAGCTACTTCGCCCCCAGCGGGCACTACTCGTTTACTCCTGCGGCGTTGTACTCGCAACTCGACAACGCGCCGCTGCACGCGCTCGCCACCGGCACGACGGGCAACGGCGTCTACAACTACGGCTCGGCCAACACGTTCCCGACGAGCACGTACAACGCCAGCGACTACTGGGTCGACGTGCTCTTCAACCCGTCGGTTCCCGGTCAGGTGACCGGCGTCACCGCGACGGCCGGACGCCTGGCGGCAACGGTGTCCTGGACCGCGCCCGGCGGCGGCGGGGCGACGTCGTACATCGTCACCCCCTACATCGGAACGACGGCGCAGACGCCGACCACGGTGACCGGCAACCCGCCGGCGACCACCGCGACGATCAGCGGGCTGCAGCAGGGCACCGCCTACACGTTCACCGTGCAGGCCGCCAACGCCCAGGGCAAGGGCGCGGCTTCGGCCGCATCCAACTCGGTCACGCCGCTGGCTCCGACGGCTCCGGCGGCGCCGACCGCAGTCACGGCCACTCCCGCCTCGGCTCAGGCTCAGGTGAGCTGGACCGCGCCCGCCGCCAACGGCAGCGCGATCACCGGTTACACGATCACGCCGTACCTCGGGACGACCGCGCAGACACCGACGCAGGTCAGCAACGGATCGGCCACCTCGGCGACCGTGAACGGCCTCACCAACGGGACGAGCTATACGTTCACGGTGGCGGCGACCAACAGCCTGGGGACGGGTCCCGCCTCGGCCGCAACCTCCGCGACGACGCCGGCGGACACGGTGTTCGACTTCGCCACGCCGACCACGGTCGACTCGGCTGATCCCACCTCGATCGAGCTCGGGGTCAAGTTCACCGCCGACACCACCGGCACCATCACCGGCATCCGGTTCTACAAGGCCTCCACGAACACCGGAACGCATATCGGCAGCCTGTGGAGCTCGACCGGAAGCCTGCTGGCCTCGGCCACGTTCACCAACGAGACCGGCTCCGGCTGGCAGACCGTGCTCTTCTCGAGCCCGGTGACGATCAATCCGGGGACGACGTACGTCGCGGGCTACCTGGCCCCCAACGGCCACTACTCGTTCACGCAGAACGGCCTGGCCTCCGCGGTCGACAACCCGCCCCTGCATGCGGTGTCCGACAACGTCAGCGCCAACGGCCTGTACTCCTACAGCGCCACCAGCACGATTCCGACCAGCAGCTACCAGTCGGGCAACTACTACGTCGACGTGCTGTTCCAGCCGGCGCCTCCCGCGCAGGTCACAGGCGTGAGCGCGACCGCGGGGATCGGCAGCGCCACGGTCAGCTGGACCGCCGTCAGCGGCGCGACGTCCTACGTCGTCACGCCGTACATCGGCTCCACCGCTCAGACCGCGACCAATGTCAACGGCGGCTCGACGACGTCGACCACCGTCAACGGCCTGACTGCCGGGACGGCCTACACGTTCAAGGTGCAGGCGGTCAACGCCAACGGCACCGGACCCGCGTCCGCGGCCTCCAACTCGGTCACGCCGCTCACGTCGGCCACGCCATCGGCCCCCACGGGCGTGGCGGCGACGCCGGCCACCGGGCAGGCCCAGGTGAGCTGGACCGCGCCCGCCGCCAACGGCAGCGCGATCACCGGCTACACCATCACCCCGTACATCGGCGCGACCGCGCAGGCGCCGACGCAGATCAGCAACGGCTCGGGGACCTCGGGCATCGTGACCGGCCTTACCACCGGTACGGCGTACACATTCACCGTGTCGGCGACCAACAGCGTCGGGACGGGTCCCGCGTCGGCGGCGAGCTCCGCGGTCACCCCGGAGGACACCATCTTCGACTTCGGAACACCGGCGACGGCAGACTCCGGCGACACGTCGGGGGTCAATCTGGGCGTCACCTTCACGGCGGACAGCAACGGCCAGGTCATGGGCATCCGCTTCTACAAGGCGGCCACGAACACCGGCACCCATGTGGGCGCCCTGTGGAGCTCCACCGGAACCCTGCTCGCTTCGGCCTCGTTCACGGGCGAGTCGTCCTCCGGATGGCAGACGGTGCAGTTCTCGACGCCGGTCTCGGTCACCGCGGGCACCACCTACGTCGCCAGCTACTTCGCGCCCAGCGGCCACTACTCCGTGACCGCGGCGGGATTCAACACCGCCTTCGACAACCCGCCGCTGCATGCTGTTGCCAATGGCACCAGCCCCAACGGCCTCTATCTGTACGGGTCGGCGAGCGCATTCCCGACCAACTCGTTCAACGCCAGCAACTACTGGGTGGACGTGCTGTTCGCCCCGACGTCCTGAGGTGATCATGTCCGCTTTCACGCACCGCAAGCTCACCGCCGCTCTGCTCGGCGTCTGCGCCGTCCTCGGCGCGGTCGCCCTGACCGGATGCGGAGGCTCGGGTCAGACCAACGCCGCCCAGTCCAGCGTGCAGGCACCGAGCCGGGTCGGTCCCACGTCATCCTCATCGGTCTCCTCGCACGTGACCGGCGCCCGGGCCGCCAAGACACCCGCGGCCAGCAATCCCGACGTCGGCAGCGCCGCGCCGCAGACGAGCCACCGCTCACGTGGCTCGCACCACGCCGCGGGCGCGTCGCACACCGACGCCGCCGCCGGCGGGTCGCACACTGACGCCGCCGCGAGCGCGGGGCTGGGTGCGGCGCACGGCACCGCCCGCATCGTCAAGAGCGGTGGGCACCAGAAAGCCAGGCTGGTCAGCGACATCAACGACGACAACACCGGCGCGTCCACCCATCAGCTCAATCCGTGCAGCCTGGTCACGATGTCGCAGGCGCAGGCCTTTGCCGGCACCGCGATCTCGAGCCGCTTCGAGGCTCCGCAGGGTCCGACCTGCATCTACCGGCCGGCCAAGGCCGCCAATGAGATCACCCTGGCCGTGGAGTCGATTGCCGCAGCGCAGGTGACCAGCCACCTCTCCCAGCGCCAGAAGGTGACGGTGGCCGGACGCACCGCGTACTGCGGCAAGCTGGGCCGCCAGCTGCTCGTCGTCCCGCTCTCCAGTGGGCAGCTTCTGAGCATCAGCGCGCCGTGCTCCGTGGCCCGGCAGTTCGCCGAGGCCGCGCTCGGGCGCCTGGCCGCCTGACGTCAGTCGCGACCCGCTCGGCGGCGCCGTCCACCCCGTGTGGACGGGCGAAAGATCGCCTGGACCGGAGCCGTTGACTCAGTATGACTTCTACAAAACTGCGCGGAGAGCGCGTACTTGTGACGGGCGGCGCGGGCACGATCGGCTCCCATATCGTGGACCAGCTCATCGAGGCCGGCGCGGGAGAGATCATCGTCCTGGACAACCTTGTCCGCGGGCGTCGTGAGAACCTGACAGCAGCGCTCGCCAGCGGCTCGGTCCGCCTGGAGCTGGGCGACATCCGGGATGTGGACACGGTCAACCGGCTGATCCGCGGCGTGGACGTCGTCTTCCACCAGGCGGCCATCCGCATCACGCAGTGCGCCGAGGAGCCCCGGCTGGCCAACGAGGTGCTGGTGAACGGAACCTTCAACGTCCTCGAGGCGGCCGCCCGCGAAGGCGTGCGCAAGGTCGTGGCGGCCTCGTCGGCGTCGATCTACGGCCTGGCCGAGGAGTTCCCCACCACCGAATCACATCACCCCTACGCCAACGACACGCTCTACGGCGCGGCCAAGGTCTACAACGAGGGACTGCTGCGCAGCTTCCACGCGATGTACGGGCTGGACTACCTCGCCCTGCGCTACTTCAACGTCTACGGCCCGCGGATGGACGTCCACGGCCTCTACACCGAGGTGCTCATCCGCTGGATGGAGCGCATCGCCGCCGGCCAGCCGCCGCTGATCTTCGGCGACGGCCTGCAGACGATGGACTTCGTCTACGTGCCCGAGATCGCCCGCGCCAACATCCTGGCGGCGTGCAGCGACCACACCGACGACGTGTTCAACATCGCCAGCGGGACGGAGACCAGCCTCGTCGACCTCGCCGAGCAACTGCTCCGTGTCATGGGCTCAGACCTTGACATCGAGTTCGGACCCGAGCGCGCCGTCAACAAGGTCAGCCGCCGGCTGGCCGATACCAGCCGCGCGCGCGACATCCTCGGCTTTACGGCGACGGTCGGGATCGAGCAGGGGCTGACCGAGCTCGTCAGCTGGTGGCGCACGGAGCTTGAGAGCTCGGACCGCGCCGCGATCTCGGCGGCGGCGTGATGAACGTCCCGTTCGCCCGCCCCCACTTCCGGGGCGACGAGGGCCAGGCGGTCGCCGAGGCGATCGCCTCCGGCTGGGTGTCGCAGGGTCCCCGGGTCCGCGAGTTCGAGCAGCGCTTTGCCGAGCGCGTCGGCGCCGCGCACGCCATCGCGACCACGAGCTGTACGTCGGCGCTGCATCTGGCGCTGTACGGCCTCGGCGTCTCGCCCGGCGATGAGGTCATCGTGCCGTCCCTCTCGTTCATCGCCACCGCCAACTCGGTGTGGCAGTGCGGCGCCACGCCGGTGTTCGCCGACGTCGACCCCGACACGCTCAACCTCGATCCCGAGGCGGCCGAGCGGGCCATCACCGCCAAGACCAAGCTGATCATGCCGGTGCATCAGATCGGCCTGCCGGCCGACATGGACCGTTTGATGGACGTCGCGGCCCGCCATGGCCTGCTGATCATGGAGGACGCCGCGTGCGCCATCGGCGCGCACTACAAGGGGCGGCCGATCGGCTCCGTCGGACCGGTGGCCTGCTTCTCGCTGCATCCGCGCAAGGTGATCACCACCGGTGAGGGAGGCGTCATCACCACCAGCGACGACGCGCTCGCCGAGCGCCTGCGCCAGCTTCGCCAACACGCGATGAGCGTCTCGGACCTGGCCCGTCACAACACCGACCGCCTGGTGTTCGAGAGCTATCCGGAGCGCGGCTTCAACTACCGCATGACCGACATGCAGGCCGCGCTGGGCCTGTGCCAGCTGGAGATCCTCGACGAGGTCCTGGAGCGCCGGCGCGTCCTGAGCGAGCGCTACAACGAGGCGCTCGCCGGCGTGCCTGAGATCGAGGTCCCCACCGACCCGCC
>Ga0070714_100003833_pt1 | contig 11293 bp, 6 predicted proteins | sample LARL83metaG_FD_65450 | JGI IMG/M metagenome (GOLD analysis project Ga0070714, IMG submission 65450) | Corn, switchgrass and miscanthus rhizosphere microbial communities from Kellogg Biological Station, Michigan, USA - LAR L8-3 metaG | ecosystem: Host-associated > Plants > Roots > Rhizosphere ... | reverse complement strand
ACAACCTGCTCGCGGTGGTCCTCGGCCACACCGACCTGGCGTTGGCCCAGCTGCCCGACGACAGCCCGAGCCGGCCGAACCTGGACAGCGTTCGGCAGCTGGCCTCGCGCGGCGCGGCGCTGACCCGCCAACTGCTCGTCTTCGGCCGCCAGGAACCGCTGCGGCCGGAGACTTTGAACGTCAACGACGTGGTGGCGGACACCGAGCGGGTTCTGCGCGGAGCGGTAGGCGAGGACGTCGAGTTCGTCACCGTCCTCGCGTCCGGCCTGCGCCAGGTCACCATCGATCACAGCGAACTCGAGCGGCTGCTGTTGAATCTCGTGGTCAACGCCCGTCGCGCCATGCCGCACGGCGGCCGCCTGACCATCGGGACGAGCAAGGCTGAATCACAATCCCCTGATACTGGCCGCCCCGAAATGATACGGCTGCGCATCACGGACACCGGGATAGGCATGACTCAGTCGGTGGCGAGACACGCCTTCGATCCCTTCTTCACCACGGACCCCGCGACCGGGACCGGCCTCGGCCTGTCGGCCGCGTACGGAGTGGTCAAGAGCGCGGGCGGTGAGATCAGCCTGAGTTCCCGGCCCGGTGTCGGCACCGTGGTGTGCATCGACCTGCCCGCTGCCGAACCCGTGGCAGCCGCGATCACGCCACCCGAGCATCCGCCCGCCGGCGGAAACGGCGAAACGGTGCTCGTGGTCGAGGACGACGACGACGTGCGCGACATGGTCGCCCTGATGCTGCGCCGGTCGGGCTACCGAGTCATCGAGACACCGTCCCCCGCACAAGGCGCGGCCATCGCCCGCGCCCTCAAACCACCGGTTGACGTGTTGCTCAGCGACGTCATCATGCCAGGCATGTCCGGGATCGACCTGGCCGCCCAAGTGCGCGAGGTGTTGCCCGCGGTTCCCGTGCTGTTGATGTCGGGCTACACGGCCGACGCTCTGCCCGGTGACGCCGTGCTGCCCAGCGACACGTCCCTCATCCGCAAGCCGTTCACCATGTCAGCGCTACTGCGCTCGCTCGACGAACTTCTAGTCCGGCGGCCGGACTTCTAATGGTGAGGCGATGCCGTGCACCGCGGATGCGTGCCGGTCGAAGTCGTGGCGGGGACGGGTGTGGAGAAGGGGGCGAGCGGGCTTCCGCTTGGAGCGCCGGTGTCGTGTGAAGGGCGGACTTCTGCTCGCCCAGTTCGGCGCGCGCCGTACCACCCGCGACATCGACATCCTCGGCCGAGCATTCCCCGGCGACGAGGAAGAGGTTGTTGCGTGTTCAATAATCCTTCTCGCCACACCCCGACACGGCCGCTGGCGGAAAACCGACCACGCGTTCGGCGCGAGGGCAGATGAGTCGGCTCTGGCTCGGCGTCACGGCGCCCTCGCGGTCAACGCCACCATCCTCCCGAGGCGCCAGGGTGCCGCCGGCACGGCCGGCGTCGCGCACATCGACCGCTGCAAGCCCTTGGACGTCATCCCTGTACCGCACGAGAATGATCAACCAAGGACTTCGCGCGTGGTCAACCGGGTCCTGATTCACCCGCCCGGAGGTGAGAACTCAAGTCACCGGTTGATGTGGGCGACCAGCAGGTTCGGGTCGGTCGAAGTGAAGTAGGCGGCGCTGGTCACGTAGAGGTGGTCGCCGTGCACCCGAACAGAGGTGGGGGTCGACAGCCCGTCCGCGGCGGTCAACAGCACCCGCGGTGCTGCACCCGGCTTGACCAAAACGACCTGGTTCGCCATGTTCAGCGCCGCCACGATGGTGCCCTCGGGGCCGATCACGCTGAAGTCGTCCAGACCGCCGCTCAGCCCGCTGACCTCGGTCTGGATCGCTGCGGCCGTGCCGTCGCCGCGGATCGGGATGCGCACGATGACGCCCTGGTCGAGGGCAGTCACACCGGACGCCATCGCGAAGTTCACGTTCCGTCCGGGCACTCACCGCACCTGTCCCGTCCTGAGCAGGGGCGCATCCACGCGATCACCCCATCAGGGTGCTGCCCCGACGCCTGGTCCCCGCGCCGTCCGGCGCGGGGACCAGGCTGTTGCGTCGGGGATCAGGAGGCGGGAATGCTCGGCACGATCCACTGGATCATGCCGACGGACGCGGTTCCGTTGCTCTGCATCAGGATGCGCAGCTTGCTGGTGGTCACCGGGTCGAAGGTGATCGGGTTGAAGGTGTCGAGCGCGACCGGCTGGCCGCTCTGGTTGGCCACGTCGATCCACGCGGCGCCGTCCCAGGACTGCACCGTCCAGGTGGAGGGGACGCGCAGGCCGCCGCCGTCGTCGGCCCAGTAGACCTGGGTGCCGTTCGTGATGATCGGCGCGGTCCAGTCCAGCTCGACCCAGTGCGAGCCGGTGGCCGGCCAGTCGCCCCAGTACGGGGTCAGGTTGCTGTCGTCGCTGGACTGGATCGGGTAGACCCCGTTGTTGATCGCCGAGACCGTGGTCCACGGCGAGGTGCTGGAGGCCGAGGCCGTGGCGGCCAGGGCGAGGTCGGTCGTGCCCGGCGGCAGCGGCAGCGGTTTCTGGGCGATCACCCACTGCTCGCCGCTGACCGTGCCCGTGCCCGTGCCCGTGCCCGAGGCCTGGTCCGGCGCGTCGTACGTGACGTTCGCGACCAGTCCGTTGCCGCCGCTCGCCGTCGAGGGCGGGGTGACGTCGTAGGTGAGGGTCTCGCTTCCGCCGGGAGGCAGGTCGGTGGCGGTCGCCGGGGTCGTGGCGGCCACCGTCCAGCCGGCCGGCGCCTGAAGGCTGACCTTCACGTCGGTGAGGGTGGTCGCGCCGGTGTTGGTGACGGTCGCGCTCGCCGTGGTCTGCTTACCGGACAGCAGCGTGGGCTGGTTGTGGGTGCCCGGCGCCGTGCTCGTGGTCTGCACCGCGACCGTCGGCTTGGCGGAGTGTCCGAGGGTGATCCGGGCACTGCGGCCGCCGTCCATCGTGACGGTGTGGGAGGCGGCGTCGTAACTGCCGCCGGACACCTTCTGCACTCCGGCGTCGGCGAAGACCGGCAGTTGCACGCGCACATCGCCGCGGGGTGCGTCGCCGGTCAGGTGCACGCGCACCACCCGGTCGCCGCGCTCCTGGGACGTTTCGATCCTCACGTCGTAGGTCTGGCGTTTGCCGGTGCTCTCGTCGTACGCGACGGTGAGGTTGTCCACGTCGACGGTCTGGCCGGGAGTGATCCACGCGTCCGGGACGCCGCGGCCGATGTAGAGCACGGGGTTGTAGTCGAAGGCGCCGTCCGCCGCGGTGCTGGACTCGCGCCCGGAGGCGACGAGCGAGTCGAGCAGGGTCTGGGTCTGGCCGGCCATCGGCCACACGTAGGGAACCGCGCCGAACTGCGGAGCGGCGTGGCTGCCCGCCCAGGGGTTGTTCGGGTTGGGCGGGTTGCCGTTGGCCTCCCACCAGGCGTTCGGGCCGCCGGTGGTCGTGGCGATCTGCCAGGCGTAGCTGGTGATCGGCAGGTCGCGGAACGCGTTGCCGTACAGCGCGCCCTGCGCGTAACCGGTGTTGAGCGCAACGCTGTAGCCGTTGTACGCGCCGAACGACGGGTAAGGCACCCCGGTTCCGGCGAGCCGGGAGAACCCGGTCCGGTAGAGGTTGTCGGTCTGCGCGGCATCCGCGAGGACGCCGCTCAGGGGGCCGCCGGCCAGCAGGATGTCCCAGACGTTCTGGCCCCAGAGGTTGGAGCCGTCCCAGTTCGCGTCGTTCGCCGCGGCGCAGCGGTCCGCGGTCGTCGGGACGTTGACCTCGCAGGGCAGGAAGTCGAAGCCGTTGGCCTGCTCGTCGGCGGCGAGTCCGGCGTTCACGGCACCGAGCAGGCTGGTGTACGCGCCGTCAGCCCACTGAGCCTCGGCGGTCTGGCCGATCCGGGTGGCAATATACTTATATGCCGAGAGCCCCGCCAGCGCGGTCTCGTCGTCGAACAGCCAGGTGCCGGTGGAGTCGTTGTCGAAGGAGCGCTTGAGATAGCCCGTGGTCGCGTTCAGCTGCGCGAGGAAGTCGGTGTGCATGAGGGTGTACAGGCTCGGGCCCCACGGGCTCGCCGCGGCCGCGTCGTCGTGGAAGTACTTGTCCACGAACGCGGTGTCGTTGGTCCGCTCGAGGTAGTCGGCCCAGGCGGTCGGGGTGCGCCACGGCCCGTCCCAGTACCAGTTCGCGCCCTGCTCGTCGAAGTTCGGCGCCTCGGAGACCCGGGCGTTGAGCAGCAGGCTCTGCGCGTCGGCGAAGTCGCCCAGCGCGAACTCGTTGGCCAGGATGCCGGGGGCGTCGTGGTCGAGCAGGTAGGCGTAGTTGTTCGCGCCGGAGAACGGCGCGTCGCCGGCCTGGACGATCCGGGTGTAGATGAACGCTGCCTTGTAGGCGTCGTCGATCGCAGTGCCCGGATTCTGCAGGTTGTTGGTGTTGGGCAGCGCCACGTCGGGCAGCGAGAGCTTCGGGGCGCCCGACAGGCGCTTGTTCCAGTAGTGCGCCATGTCCTGGTATGCGGCGTCGTACGGCTTCGCGCCGGGATTGCCGGCCGCCGGGGTGATCGCGGCCGCCGAGGGCAGCGGGACGGCGGTGCTGAAGGTGTCGACCGCGGCGACGAAGTCGTGGTTGACGCTCTGGCCCGGCTGCACCGTATCCGGCGCCGAGTCGAGCTGGACGAGGTTGGGCCCGGACTGGCCCGAGGGCACCGAGACCGCCGCGCTGCCGTTGTCGGTCACGCTGACCCGGGTGTAGACGAGCTCGACCGGAGCGCCGCCGATCGACTGCTCGTCGGCGAAGTCGGTGATCGAGACCGCCACGTTGTCGCGCGTGAACGAGGTGATCATGGCGGGCAGGTAGCCGTCGGCCTGGTTCCACTGCACGGACCCGGCCGCCGGGGCCTGGCCCGCCGGGAGGCCGTAGGTGTAGACGCCGAAGGAGTACATCGCGCCGCAGTAGGTCGTGCCGGCGCCGTTGCGCTGGTACGTCAGCGGCACGCCGCGGGCGAAGTACGAACCCGACAGGTATTCGAACGGCGCGTAGTAGTTGTTCTCCCAGCCGATCGCGGTCTGGTTGGCGAATCCGAACCCGAACGGGTCGCTCGGGGTCGGGAAGTTGGTCCCGTAGTCGCGGGGCAGCGCGGCGTTCTGACAGATGTTCACCGGCAGCGTCTGCAGCGGATGGAGTTGGCCGTCACCTGCGGTGCCGGAGGACGCGCCGGTTTCAGTGGTCCGCGCCGCGGCCGGCAGCGCGGTGCCGGTGAGCGCGATCAGGGTGACGGCCATCGCCGCCGTCGACGTGAGTTTTCGGAGCATGGGTGCGCTCATGCGTGGTCCTCCCAGAGCATCGTTGACTGGCAGGTGGGCTTCCGCCCGTTCCGCAAGGAAAAGATAAAGGAAAACCTTTTCCGCCCGAGAGACTAGAGAGCCGGGCACCCCGCGTCAACCTCTCGCCATCGGAGCACCAGCATCCAGGCAGGGATCAGCCTGCGGAGGTGAGACAGGATGTTGGCTCTGTACCGAGCCGATCCCCCACGCCTGCCGCAGCAGGTATTTCAGAAAACGATTTCTGGATCACGCGCCGGGTCGGTGGGCAGCCAGACCCGCATGGTGGAGGGGCCGCGGTTCGCCCAGGCGTGATAGGCCACCAGCGGTACGTCGCCGAGCTCGACCGCCTGGTCGGGCCGAGGCTCCTGGCGTTCGTCGGTCCGCGCCGAGTAGGGCCAGTCCTGGTCGTGCGCTGACAGTCGGCGGCAGCGCACGACGACCCGGCCGTCGACCACGCGCGGCGGCCGGGTGGCATCGACTCGCAGCTCGTTCACGGACGCCGCGGCGGGGACGTCCACGGACTCCAACGCCATGACGAGCGGACCGCGCTCGACCGCGACGCAGCCGCGCACGGCGTCGATCCTCGGGTCGGGATAGGTGAACCGCGGTTCCATCGGCAGGCGCAGGACGACCTCGTCGCCCGGCTGCCAGAGCCTGCGCTCGGTGACCACGCCCGGACCGACCGACCGCGCGTGCCCGCCGATCTCGATGGAAGCACCCTGCGTCGCCCAGCCGGGCACGCGCAGCGAGAGCGACCAGGGACGGTCCGCCGCCGCGCCGTCGATGCGCACCCGGACCTCTCCGTCGTGCGGATAGCCGGTGGTGACGGTGACGCGGAACTCCTGGCCGTCGGCCTGGCGGTGGCCGACGGTGCCGGACATGTACTGGTGCAGCTGGAGACCGTCGTCGTCCGCGGTGGCGACATAGGCGCTGAGGCTGGCGAGGGTTCGCGCGACGTTGGTCGGGCAGCACGACACCTCGAACCACGGCGCGCGCAGGGACGCCGCCGCGCGCGCACTGGGCCGGTCGGGGTCCGGCGGGGTGCCGAGTTCCCGGCGGTGCAGCGTGTTGGCGTAGAAGAAGGACCGTCCGTCGGCGGAGGGCGAGGTCGAGACCATGTTGAACAGGGTCCGCTCGATCAGGTCGGCGTACGCCGGGTCACCCTCGGCCAGCAGCAGCCGCCACGCGAGCATCACCGAGGCGACGCTGGCGCAGGTCTCCGAGTAGGAGCGGTCGGGGGGCAGGACGAAGTCCTCCGCGAACGCCTCGTCCTGGTGGCGCGCGCCCATGCCGCCGGTGATGTACGTGCGCCGCGCCACGGTGCGCCGCCACTGCCGGGCGACAGCTTGGCGCAAGGCGTCGTCGTCCGTCTCGTCCGCGAGGTCCACCGCGCCGGCGGCGAGATACAGCGCCCGGACCACGTGGCCGCGGAAGACCCCCGCCTCACGGACCGGCACGTCGTCCTGGAAGTACTCGCGGCCGAACTCGATCTCCTTGAGCATGTGCCGGCCGCGGCGCTCGATGAACAGGCGGGCCTGCTCCAGATACCGCTGCTCGCCGGTCACGCGGTAAAGCTCGACGAGCGCCGACTCGATCTCCGCGTGGCCGTCGACGGAGGCGATCCCGTCCTCGCCGAACACCTGGCAGACCAGGTCGGCGGCGCGGCGGGCGACCCGGACCAGCGGGTCCTCGGGGTGCCCCGTGCGGACGCGCGCGACCGCCGCCTGGACGACGAACCCGATGCAGTACAGCTCGTGTCCCCACTCCAGGTCGGACCAGCGCGGCCGCTGGCCCGGCCGGCCGAACTCGGTGTTGAGGTAGCCGTCCGGCTCCTGGGCCGCCGCGATCCGCGCGACGACGGCGTCGAAGCGCTGCTGGAGCTCCGCGTCCGGCCGCCGGCCCAGCTCCCAGGCCATCGCCTCGAGCGCCTTGTAGACCTCGCTGTCGGAGAACTCGCGGCCGCGGCGGCCGGCCGGCAGCCGCTGCTCGCGGGCGGCGTCGAAGTTGGGCAGCCATCCGGCCCGTTCGAGCCAGTACCCGATGTGCGGCAGGATCGCACTGCGGTTGCGGTGCTGAAGCTCGGCCCAGTAGCCGCCGGTGATCTGGACGTCGGTGAGGGAGAGGGGACGCAGCCGGGCCCGCCGCGGGGTGACGGGGCGGCCGGTGTCCGGCGCGCGGTCGGCACGGGGTGTCTGAACGCGCGCGATGTCGGTAGTCATTGATCAGCCCTTGATTGCGCCGGACATGAATCCGCGGACGTACTGCCGCTGGAGCAGGATGAACAGGACGATGCAGGGCAGCGCGAGCACCGCCACCCCGGCCTCCGTGGCGCCGTAGTCCACGACTCCCATGACCAGCCCGCGCAGGTTCGCGATGGCCACCGGCAGCGGCCACTTGGTGGAGTCGCTGATCAGCACCAGCGGGGTGATGAAGTCGTTCCACGCCGCGAGGAAGGCGAACAACCCCACCGTCACCAGGCCCGGGCGCACCGAGGGCAGCAGCACCCGCAGCAGGGCCTTGAACGAGCCGCAGCCGTCGACCAGCGCCGCCTCCTCGAGTTCGCGCGGGACCGACTCGAAGGAGATCCGCATCATGAAGGTCGCGAACGGCAGCTGGAACATCGTCAGCACCAGGGACAGGCCCAGCAGCGAGTTCTGCAGGCCGAGGCGGTCGAGCAGCACGTAGAGCGGGATCAGCAGCGTGGCGTAGGGGACCATCAGGATCGCCAGCGTCAGCATGAACAGCACGTTCTTGCCCGGGAACGAGAACCGGGCGAACGCGTAGCCGCCCAGCAGCGAGACGGCGAGGGTGAAGACCACCGTCAGGCCCGAGATGACGGCGCTGTTCATGACGAACTGCCAGATGCCGGACTGGTAGTGCACCAGGGTGTTGTAGTTGCCCATCCCCCAGCCGTGCACCTGGGCGGTGCCGGGCTGCGGCGAGACGGACCGGATGCCGGCCCAGAACAGCGGGAACAGGAAGATGATCGCCAGGCCGCCGGTCAGGACGTAGTACGGGGTCCGCAGGGCCAGGCCGGTCAGGCCCGCGGAGCGCGGGCGGGCCCCCTGGACGCGGTAGGTCGTCGCCGCCATGTCAGTCCTCCTTGCCGCGCAGCCAGCGGAACTGGCCGATGTTCAGCACGAGCAGGGCGCCGAGCACGATGATCGACAGCGCCGCGGCGAGGCCGAGGTCGTTGCGCCCCTGGAACGCGGCGTTGTAGATCAGCTGCACGATCGTCAGGGTGCTGTTGTCCGGGCCGCCCTTGGTCAGGATGTAGAACTGGTCGAACGCGAGCAGGGAGCCGGTGACGCACAGGATCGTGCACAGGGCGAGGGTGGGGCGGATCAGCGGCAGCGTGATGCGGGTGAACCGCTGCCGGACCCCGGCGCCGTCGATCTCGGCGGCCTCGTAGACGTCGGCCGAGATCGACTGGAGCGCGACCAGGAGCAGCAGCATGTAGAAGCCCGCGTAGCGCCACACGATCAGCGCCACCGTGGACCACAGCGCGTGGCCGGGGGTGCCGAGGAACGACACCGGGCCGTTGGCGAGTCCGAGGTGCTGCATCGCCTGCCCGAGCGGGCTGGTGTCGGAGTTGTAGAAGGCGAAGAACAGCAGCGACGCGGACGCCAGGCCCAGGGCGCTGGGCACCAGGATCGCCGTGCGCAGGAAGCCGTTCCAACGCGTCGCCTCCTGGACCAGCAGGGCCAGCCCGAGCGCGCAGCCCATGAGGATCACCGTGGTGACCACCGTGTACTCGACGGTGAAACGCACCGCCGGCCAGAACAGCCGCTGGTCGACGGCGGCGGAGAAGTTGTGCGGTGCGTTAAGGCCCTGATCGCCGTTGAACAGCCCCCAGTCGGAGACGGACATCTGCGCGACGAGCAGGAGGGGCACGACGAAGAACACTGCGACGAACGCCGCGGTCGGGGTGGCGTACGCCCAGCCGGCCAGGCGGCGTCGCCGACTCAGGCCGAGCCGGCGGCGCCCGGACGACACGGCGCCTGGCGGGGAGAGGGACTCGGGGTGCGTGGTCGGCGGGTGAACGCTCATGTCTTTCCTGGTCGTTGGCTGAGAGAGCGAATGCGGGCGGCGCCGCCCGTGGCCGGCGCCGCCCGCCGTGTGCCGCTACTGGCCGAGGACGCTGGTGATCGCGCTGTTGTCCTGCGCCACGTTGTCCTTGCCGTTGAACACCTGGTCGCGCAAGAGCGTCACCCAGGGGCTGCCCGGAGCGTTGAAGGCCTGCTGGAAGTTGACCGCGATCGGGGTCTTGCTGTCCGGCGACGCCGCGACCTTGTTGATCGCCACGACGCGGGGGTCCTTGACCGCGTACTTGTTGTTGGCGAGGTCGCCGCGCGAGACGATGTTGTCGTTGGCGGCCAGGACGTTGACCTGCGCGTCGTCGGACATCATCCAGGACAGGAAGTTCCACGCCTCGGCCTCGTGCCTGGAGTCCTTCGAGACGCCGATGCCGTCGCCGCCGACGAAGGTCGACCCGCCGCCGTCGGGGCCCGGGATCGGCGTCACGCCGGCGTCGACGGTCTTGTCGACCGTGGACAGCAGCGACGCGGGGTAGGGCATGACCCCGATCTTGCCCTGCTGGAAGGGGCCCACCCAGGTCGCGCCGGTGTCGTCCTTGCTGGCGGGGTCGACGGCCCCGGACTTCCACAGGTCCTTCCAGTCGGAGTAGACCTGCTTCGCGGTGTCGCTGTCGAGCAGCGACCGGGTGCCGTCGGGGCTCAGCACGTCCTTGCCGGAGGCCCAGATCATCGGGAACCAGGTGAAGACGCCGCAGCCGCCGCAGTTGCCGCCGAAGTACGTGCCGTAGACGCCCGGCTTGTGCAGCGCCGCGATGGCCTTGGCCTGGGTGACGAAGTCGGCGAGGGTGGCAGGGCCCTTGTTCGGGTCGAGGCCGGCCGCCTTGTACAGCGTCTTGTTCCACATCATGACCGACAGGTCCAGGATGAACGGCAGCACGTACTCCTTGCCCCGGTACGTGCCGGCGGTCAGGTGGCCCTTGTTGATCGAGGCGGCGAAGGGCAGCTTGTTGATCTGGCCGGTGAGATCCTGGAACAGCCCCGCCTTGGTCCAGTTGGGCACGTAGACGATGTCGGCGGCGAACAGGTCCGGCAGGCCGCCGCTGCCCGCCGCCGCGCCCACCTTGGAGACGTAGTCGTCGTTGGGCACGACGGTCAGCTTGACCTGGTTCTTGTGCGATGCGTTGTACGCCTTCACGAGCTGGTTGGCCTGGAGCTCGAGCGGCGCTCGCGTCCACAGCGTCAGCGACGCGCCGTCGTCGGTGCCGTTGATCCCGCCCTGGGCAACCGATCCGCCCTTCGCGCCGCTGCCGCTGCTGCAGGCCGCGAGGCTGACCGCCGCGACGGCGACCAGGGCGGTGAACGCGCGCCGGCGGCGCCGACCTGTGGAGCGAATGCTGATCATGGGCAGCACTCCTTGGACTCGTGCCCGCGCCGTCGCGGGCTAAATGTTTTCGATGTGGTTTTCGTGCAGCCTGTTGGCGGGTAGTACCTTCGCGGGGCGGTCGGTCGTGAATAGCCATAAGATCAGGGACTTTTCATTCCCCCGAGCTGTCGATCCGGTGAGTCAGCAATATCCGAAAAGGTTTTCCTGAATCTAGCCGTGGACACGGGCCTGGTCAAGGCTTTGAAGAGGTATCGTTTGCACAACACACCGCGACGATGACGGGAGGAGCGGTGCCAAGGCGAGCTACCCAGCGCGCGTCCAGCCGTACCGCCACGCTGGAGGACGTCGCCCGGTTGGCCGGAGTGTCGATCGCGACCGCTTCCAAGGCGCTGAACGGCCGCAACCACGTCTCGGCCGCGACGCGGACCATCGTGCTGGAGGCCGCCGAGCGCCTTTCGTACGCTCCGAACGCGCTCGCCCAAGGGCTGCGCGCGCCCCGCACGGGCATCGTCGGACTGCTCACCTCCGACCTCGAGGGCCGGTTGTCGATCCCGATCCTCATGGGGGCGGAGGACGCCT
>Ga0070714_100003832_pt1 | contig 11297 bp, 8 predicted proteins | sample LARL83metaG_FD_65450 | JGI IMG/M metagenome (GOLD analysis project Ga0070714, IMG submission 65450) | Corn, switchgrass and miscanthus rhizosphere microbial communities from Kellogg Biological Station, Michigan, USA - LAR L8-3 metaG | ecosystem: Host-associated > Plants > Roots > Rhizosphere ... | reverse complement strand
GGCCCTGGCCCTGGCCGGGTCGGTAGAGCAGGCCGGAGACGGTCAGCCCGCCAGTGCTGGGGTAGTGGATGACCTCCGGCTCGGCCAGGCCGCCGGGAAGCCGTTCGCCGCAGCGCGTCAGCTGCCGGGCCCGGCCGTCACTGAGGTCGGCGATCCACACCTCAGTGGCCGCGGTGGGGCGGCCGAGCAGGACCACCAGCCGTGTGTCCCTGGCCCACGTCAGCGACTGGCCACCGGAGCCGAATTCCTGGGCCGCCACGCCCCGCGGCAGTCCGTGCACCTCGTGCTGTTCGCCACGCGGGCCAGCGGCCAGGTCGCGCCAGTGCAGGGTGGTGAAGCCGTGCGTGTTGACGCTCCAGACCAGGCGCTTGCCGTCAGCGGAAACGGACGCGCAGTCGATGTCAGCGTCCGGAGTGTGCTGCCACTGCCAGCCGTTGCCTGATGTCAGCAGTGCGAGGCCGAGGTAGTCGCGGCCCTGCGTGCTGGACAGGAAGATGCCCTCGGGCGTCCACCCGGCGGGCAGGTACTGAGCCGGCCCGTCGTGCGGCGTGACGTGCTCGGCCGACAGATCGGCGAGATCGACGGCGAACAGGTCCTGCTCGGTGTTCTGGTGCAGGCGCAGGACCAGCAGGCGGCGCGAGTCCGGCGAGAAGAACATCGGGAAGTAGCGGTCCTCCGGCAGCGGATCGCCGGACCGCAGGACCGTCCGCACGTCCCCGGTCGCCAGATCGCGGACCATGATGTCGAAGCATGAGCGCTTGCGGGCGTTGCTCGCGTAGGCGAGCAGGCGGCCGTCCGGGCTGTAGGGATTGCCGATGCTCCCGTAGGGAATGCCGAGCTCGTTGCGCGCGCCGTCGGGCGCGGTCAGCCATTCGACGGTGCCCGCCACCGGGTCGAGTTCCGCCAGCCGGTAGTCCTCGGCGCCGTCGGGGTCGGCCTGGACGAGCAGGCGGCTGCCGTCCGGGCGCCACACGCACCGGGTCACCGTGCCGTCGACGGGCAGGTGGCGGGGCTCACCCGAGCCGCTGAGGTGCCACAGCCACGGCTGCGGGCGGCCCGCCGCATCGGACAGGAAGGCGAGCCGCTCGCCGTCGGGGTGCGGGGCGACACCGGACAGCCGGTCGTAGTCGAACATCAGCCGCGGCCGCCGGCCGGGCCGTGCGGTGCCTCGTGCACTGCGATTGCGCCCTGAATAGCCGCCGCGGCAACGATGCCGCGGAGGAACCAGTTCAGCTCCAGGTTCTCGTTGGGGGCGTGATTCGCCTCGTCGACGTTGGCCAGCGGGACACCGTAGGCGGGAATTCCAAGCTCCTCGGAGAACGCCGCGATCGGGAGGCTGCCGCCGAGCGCGGGCACAAGCAATGGTTCCTCGCCCAGTCCTGCCGCGGCCCCGGCGCGCACGGCCGCGGTGTAGGGGGTTTCCGGCAGGGTGCGCGACGGCGGCATGGACACGCCGGGGAGGAATTCGACGTCGGGCGCATGCCGGGCCACGTGCCGCCGGATGGCGTCCATGACCTGGGACGCACGCTGCCCGCCCACAAGCCGCACATCGCAGTTCGCGACGGCCACGCTGGGGATCACCGTGCGGTGCTCGCCGGCGTCCTCGCAGGTGAGCGAGTTGATGGTGAAGGTGGGCTGCGCGAGCCGCTCGTAGTACCCGGGCGCCGCGGGCGGCTCCATGGACGTGGCGCCGATTCCCCCGAGGACTTCCGCCAGGTCGAGCGGCAGGACCTGCAAGGCGGCGCGTTCGCCGGGCGACAGCGGCCTGACCCCGTCGGCGAAGCCCTCGATCAGGACCGTGCCCTCGGCGTCGCGCATCGACGCGAGCAGCTGCACCAGCCGCCAGGCCGGATTGGGCGCCACGCCGCCCCAGTTGCCCGAATGCAGCGGCCTGGCCGCCCCGTGCGCCCGCAGCCTGAAGGTGATGATCCCGCGCACGCCGAGGACCACGCAGGCCCGGCCCGACTCGTGGACCGGGCCGTCGCTCCAGACCACGAGGTCGGGCCGGTCCCCGGCGAAGATCTCGCGCACCGCCTGGGGCAGATGCGGGCTGCCGGTCTCCTCCTCGCCGTCCAGCAGGACGGTGACGCGGCAGGGCAGACCGCCTCTTAGGTCCCGCAGCGCCCGGAGTCCCAGCAGCTGAGCCAGGTGCTGCCCCTTGTTGTCCGCCACGCCGCGGCCGAACATGCGGTCCCCGCGGATCTCGGGAGTGAACGGCGGGCTGGCCCACTCGCCGAGCGGCCCCGGTGGCTGGACGTCGTAGTGCCCGTAGATGAGGACGTGCGGCGCGCGCTCCGGGCCGGGGGCCCGGCCCAGGATCACCGGCCAGCCGTCGGTCCTGACCACCTCGGGCTCCAGCCCGCAGCTCGCCAGGATTTCCGTCGCCTGCCGCTGGGCCCCGGCCATGCCCTCGCCGGTCGCGCTGACGCTGGGCTGGGCCACCCATCGCGACAGCTCACCTATCAGCTGCTCGCGTCGTTCGCGGACCCAGGCCTCAACCCGGCCGGCCAGCTCATCCACCACAGCGGTCCCATCACACAGCTCTAGTCACGCAGCTCTAGTCAGGAGGTGTTCGTCACACGGCTCTAGCCACACGGCTCTAGTGATTTCATAAATTGCAATCGATGTCAGAGAACCACATCCATGACGGATGCCGCAAGGGGCAGCCGCTATCCTCTGCCCATGGTGGGCCAGCCCGCACGAAGCGCGACCGTCGAGGATCTCCGGGCACTCAGCCACCCGCTGCGGTGGCGGATCCTGCGCTTGTGCCTGGACCAGGCGCTGACCAACCAGCAACTCGCGCAGCGCCTGAGCCTGTCGCCCGCGACCACGCTGCGGCACGTGCGGGCCCTGGTGAAATCCGGGTTCCTGGAAGCCGAGCCGGTACGGACCGGCGAGCGCGGCGCACTGGAGCGCCCGTACCGCGCGACCGGCCGCAGCTGGGGCCTGGCCGTGCTGGATCTCGACGAACCCGAGCTGGTCCAGTCGGTGGACCTGGCCGTGCTCGCCGCGCACCGATCCGAGTTCATCGAGGCCGGGCCGGACGCGAGCCGTGACATAGCCCGTGGCGTCCTGCGGCTACGGCCGGAGTCGCTGGACGAACTCAAGGACCGCATCAGCGCACTGCTGACCGAATTCTCCGCCCGCCAGGACCCGGACGGCGATTCCCTGAGCTACCTGTGGTCGCTGGTGGCCCGCAGGCGCCCCGGCAACGGCACCGACGGCATCTCCGGTGACGAGGGATTGCCCGGCTGAGTTGACTAGCCTGCCGGGGCGGAGCCAGCCCCCGCCCTCAGGCTGCGGCCCTAACGACGCTGGCTGGATTTCCGGTCATCTCAGCCCTGGCCGGCGTGGCGTGCTGGGAGGCTGGGAAGAGAAGCGGTCTTGGCATGAGGGCGGACTCACCGGGAGTGCATACCGTGGACGGCTGGCCTGGCGGCAGCGACGGCGGTAGTGAGCGCACGCCGGCCGCCCGGGCCAGGTCCCAGCACCCGCGAAGCCGCCGGGTCTCGGCACGCGTGCGCCGCAGGCGTACCGCGGCCGTTGCGCTTGCCCTGCTCGTGGTGGCGCTGGCGGTCTGGTTCGTGGCTGGTCCGGGCAGCGGAGGCAGCGGGGGCGGCGGGGTAAGCAGCGCGGTTGGCCAAAGGCCGGCTTCGCCGGTGCGACCGGTGCTCGTGCGGCGCGGCCTGCCGGCCGCCGAGGCCGGGCTGATGCCGTGGCACCTGGCGCACCCACTCAGCCGCGAGGTGGCGGCGGCAGGATCCGGTGGGCGGCTGATCGTGTTCGGCGGCCTGGTGGCCGGCGGCGGGTCGGCGAGCGGGATTTACGCTCTGCGTACCGCCACGGGCGCAGAGCGCCGGATCGGCGCACTGCGCGCTCCCTTGCATGATGCTGCGGTCGCCGTGCCGGGGGGACCGGTTCTGATCTTCGGCGGCGGATCGCCGGCCACCGTGCCCACAGTGCAGGCGTTCGCCTTGGCTGCTCCCGGTCGCCGGAGCCGCGGCACGGTCGCCGCCAAGGCAGGATCGTTGCCCGCGCCGCGCTCAGATGCGACGGCGGTCACCATCGGGGGGACCGCATACCTAGTGGGTGGCTACACCGGAACCCGGCCTGACGCGTCGGTGCTGGCCACCGTCGACGGCCGGACGTTCAGGGCAGTCGCCGCGCTGCCGGTACCTGTGCGGTATCCGGCGGTGGCGGCCTTGGGGGGACGGATCTTCGTCTTCGGCGGGCAGGCCGTCACTGGCCCGCAGGCCGGCGCACCGGTGGACGTCATCCAGGCTGTCGATCCCGCCCGGCACTCGGCGGCCATCATCGGCCACCTCCCGGAACCCTTGGCCGGCGCGGTGGCCGTGACGGTGGGCGGCGAGCTGTTCGTGGCCGGCGGCGAAAGCCCGGTGACCCAGCGGCTGGTCCCGGGCCTGGGCACGACCCAGGTTGGCCCCGGAGAGACAGGCGCGGGCACCGGAAGCGAGGGGTCCGCATCATCGACCTCGACCGTTTCGGCCATCTGGGCGTTTAACCCGGCGAGCAGGCAGTTGCTGGCAGCCGGCCGGCTTCAGGTGCCGGTATCCCATGCTGCGGTCGCGGTAACCGGCTCGACGGCCTGGATCATCGGAGGCGAATCCGGTGGCGCGCTGGTGGCTACCGTTCAGATGCTCCGGCCAAACCCGGCCTTTGGCACCGCTGGCGCTCCCGGGGCGGGCTCGCCGTATTTCGGGGGCAAGCTGCTCATCGCCGACCGCGGCAACGACCGGCTCCTTCTGCTGGACGCGCGCATGCACGTGGTGTGGAGGTATCCGTCGGCGCGGTCGCCGCGCGACCGGCTGGGGTTCTATTACCCCGACGATGCGTTCTTCATTGACCACGGCACGGCCATCTTGTCCAACCAGGAACAGAACGAGACCATCATCAAGATCGCCTATCCGTCCGGGAAGATCGTATGGTCGTATGGCCATGCCCGGCACCCGGGCACCGCCCGGGGATACCTGCACGAGCCCGACGACGCCTATCTGCTGAAGAACGGCCAGATCACGGTGGCCGACGCGGTCAACTGCCGGGTCCTAGTGATCAACCAAAACCACACCGTCGCGCACCAGATCGGCACCAACGGCGTGTGCGTGCATAATCCGCCGGCCTCCATGGGCTCGCCGAACGGGGATACTCCCCTGTCCGACGGCAACCTGCTGATCTCCGAGATCAACGGGTCCTGGGTCAGCGAGTACACCCCGGCAGGGAAGCTGGTCTGGACGGCCCACCTGCCGATCAGCTATCCCTCAGACCCCCAGCAGATCGGTCCCGACCGCTACCTCATCGCCGATTTCGCCCGTCCCGGGCAGATCCTGGAGTTCGACCGAGCGGGCCACATCCTGTACCGCTACCATCCGGCGTCCGGGCCTGGGATGCTCAACCACCCTTCGCTCGTCGAACTGCTGCCCAGCGGCGTCTTCATGACCAACGACGATCGCAACAACCGGATGGTTGCGATCGACCCGGCGACCCGGGCCCTGGTATGGCAGTACGGCGTCACCGGCCAGCCCGGCATCAAGCCGGGCAGGCTCCACACCCCTGACGGCTTCGACTTGCTGTTGCCGAGCGGATCAACGCCCACCCACCAGGCAACCGGATGACCCGCGTCAAAGCCCGCAGGCGCCCCAGGGCCGGCGCCCCGGGTAGCTAGCACCCGCGTGAGCTAGCGTGCGGCCTGGGCGTGCGCGGTGATCATCGTCACGAGCTGGTCCCAGTACTGCGGCGGGTAGTCGTGCCCCATTCCCTCGACGATCTCCAGCCGGGAGCCGGGGATGGCGGCGGCGGTGGCCCGTCCGTTGCCGGGCGGCACCAGCCGGTCGGCGTCGCCGTGGACGACCAGGACCGGCATGCGGAGGGTGCCGAGGGCGGCCTCCCGCGACGGGGATGCGCCCATGGCTTTCGCCTGGCGCGTCTGGCCCTCGGGGTCCCAGCACCGGTCGTAGGCGGCGTGGGACTCCGCCGTGATGCGCTCGGCGTCGAAGCAGGCGGGGCTGCCCCACAGCTTCAGGCCGGCCAGGCGGCGGGCGGCGGCCTCGTCCCTGGTCCTGGCGGCGGGCGCGCTGAACGCGGCGATCACTTCGGGGTCGCGCTCACCGGCGATCTCCCCCGGCGCTGACATAACCGATGTCATCGACAGCACCCGGCCGGGGTGCATCAGCGCCATGGCCTGGACGATCATGCCCCCCATCGACCAGCCCGCGATGTGGGCCGTGTCTGCCCCGATCGCGTCGAGCACGGCGAAGCCGTCCCTGGCCATGTCCTCCACCGTGTAGCGCGGGCCGCCCTTGAGGTGGCTGGACAGCCCGACGTCACGGTTATCGAAGCGCACCACCCGGAACCCGCGGCCGGCGAACATCTCGCACCACTCGGTCTTGAAGTTGATGCACTGGCTGCCGAGCCCGTTGACGAGCAGCAGCACCGGGTCGTCGCCGGCCCCGAACGTCTCGTAGTACAGCGAGACCTCGCCGTTGGCCGTGGTAGGCATATCGCAGTATTTCATCCCGGAGGGAACGCGGCATGCCGTCGCCTGACGCCCCGCTGGAAAGGCTCGGCTTCCTGACCATCGGCCTGTTCGATGAGGCGGACCCGGCCGGCGGGCACCGGACCACACTGGAGATCATCGAGCTCGGTGAGCGGCTGGGGTTCGACAGCGCGTGGGTCCGCCACCGGCACCTGCAGTACGGCATTTCCTCACCGGTCGCCGTCCTGGCCGCGGCCACGCAGCGCACCCAGCGGATCGAGCTGGGCACGGCCGTCATCCCGCTCGGCTGGGAGAACCCGCTGCGGCTGGCCGAGGACCTCGCGACGGTCGACGTCCTGTCCGGCGGCCGGCTCAATCCCGGGGTCAGCACCGGCCCGCCGATGCACTTCGACGACGTCAAGGCGGCGCTGTACCCGGACACCGCCGGCGCCGAGGACCTCAGCTACGAACGCGTGGCCCGGCTGCTGCGGCTGGTCAGCGGGCAGCCCGCCAGCACGTTCGAGGGCACCGAGGGAATAGAGCAGTTCTCCCGCCGGGTGCAGCCGTACTCGCCCGGGCTGCGGCAGCGTCTGTGGTACGGCGGTGCCAGCCTGGCCTCGGCCCGCTGGGCCGGGGAGAACGCGATGAACTTCCTGACCAGCAGCGTCGTCCGGGCCGAGGAGTCCGGGGACTTCGCCGCTATCCAGCTGTCCCATATCCGGGCGTTCCGGGCGGCACACCCGGACGGTCCCGCCGCCCGCGTGTCCCAGGGTCTGGTGGTGATCCCCACCGACAGCGCGGACGCCGCGCAACGGGCGAAGTACGCGGCGTACGCCGAGAGCCGTTTGCCGCGGACCGCCAGCCCGCAGGGCCCTGCGCGGCTGCTGTTCGCTCCCGACCTGGTCGGGTCGTCAGCCGAGATCGCCGAGGCGCTCTACGCTCACGCAGGCTTCCGCGAGGTCCGCGAGGTCGCCTTCGCGCTGCCGTTCAGCTTCGGCCACGACGACTACGTCCAGATCCTGACCGACATGGCCGGAAAACTGGGCCCGGCACTGGGCTGGCAACCCACCAGTCCGTAGGGGAACGGAGGCCCGGCGGGGAGACATCATCACCGTCTCCTGCGGGCCGGACTATAGTAAGGAACCGGGTTGATATTAAATGCCTAACGAAGTTGGATTGAGTCCGCAAGACGATGTAGAGGTGGTTCTTGGCCGGGCTCCCGTGGGCAGTTGCGTCATAATCTCGTCTGGCGAATATCGGCGTGGCATCCGCGTAGTAAAGCCTCTCACCCTACTCGGGGACGGTTTCGGTGAGGTTACCGTTGGGAACGGCGGCATTGACATCGCCACGGAAGCGACCCTTCGCGGACTGCATCTTGTGGGCCGCGATGGTAGCTCCACAGTGAACGTTCGGCGAAGCGGAAGCATACGATTGGAGGAATGTGAGATTGAAAGCTCCTTCAGTAACGCTTGCTGTCTCTCGATTTCCGGTGGGCATTCTGATATCAGAAACTGCGTCTTCAAGGGAGGAAAAACTGGTATCAGGATAGAGAAGGGTGCTGCAGATGCCCTGGTACGGGACTGCTCCTTTTTGAAACAAGACTCGCATGGGGTAGTGATTCACAGTTCTAAGGTGCGAATCATGGACTGCCGTATCACGGGCGTCACTGGCGGCCAGCTTGGTGCGAGCATTTATATCGAGGATTGCTCTCCCGAACTAATACAGTGCGATGTGCGTGACGGCATCTGTGTCGGGATATCGGTGCACGGGAATGCCGCCCGGCCCAATATCGCCAGATGTACAGTACGTGGCAGTGACGGTATCAGTTTTATCGGGGGCAGCACCGGTACTGTAGAGGACTGTACATTCGAGGGGCGCGGAGCCTGGGGAGTATACATCGGGAATGGTTGCCATGCCCTGATCGCAAGATGCCAGATATCTGATTATATTATTGGGATTCAGGAACCTACGATCTCGACAGGAAATTTCATCCAGTCGGCGAGTACCACTATTGAAAAGTGTTCCATAACCCGCTCAGCTGCGACCGGCATTAGTATCATGAACACGGCGCCCGTTATTGTTGACTGCACTATAACTGACAACTATCGCGGCATCGGCATCGAGGGCAGCGGTACGCCAACCATCGCTAGTTGCCGTATAGATGCAAATGAGGATGGCAACGTATCGCGCCGAAATAAGGACAAGGGCAGGTGGGAAGAAATATGGGCTGGTCACCATTAGGGATTCCGCATCCGGCATTCCGGGTCATCGGGAATGATATCGTGACCTTCTCGTAGGAGGACTAAGCCACATCCACCGGCGTTGCCTAGGGAATCCCATGGTTGATCTGAGTCCTGAGGAAAGAGCGCAGGTACGCTCGCAGCAGTGCTTCTTCCGCACAACTTCCGACATCCCGGGCTACGGGCGCTTCTATTCGGTGGATGCTCGCTTCCCGTGCAGCGTGGCGGTGCCCGGCACGCCGCGGTTTGTGTATCACCGTTGGGACGAGCAGTACCTCGGCGTCACGTTCAACATCAGGAGCGAGGAGGACGTCGCAGTCTTCCGCACGAACCTTAATGATGTTGCTGGCTACGGGGAGGGCGAGGTTGACTACGCTCGGCGCTTTGAGCGTGACTCTTATGCTGCCGGGATGAGTTCTAAGGCGCGGATACGCCCAAGAATAGGCCGTGTCGCGGGCTTCACCACCCATCGGGTGGAATACGCCAACGGCTGGCAGCGCGTATTCTTCGTCGATTCTAGCCGCATAATGTGGAACATTCACAACCGAGGGATCGACGATCAGGCTTACGGTCGGATCATTTCCAGCTTTCGTTTCATATCCCCCGGCTTCTTCGCGGAGATTACCAACCTATAGCAGGGGCTCGGTTAATCCCTGCACCCCGATGACTGATACATCGCGCGGCGGCGGCTGCCCGGGTGGGAGCGCCTGGCCATCCTGCTCATCGTCGTGGCGCTGGCTGCGCTGATCGCCGGGGTGGCCCTGGCCTGACCTGGGTGGACTAGCGGGCGAGCAGGTTGCTGAACTCGAACGGCGGCTGGCGCAGGCCGGAGCAGGTGTCGCTGTCCACATGACCGGGGCAGCCGCCGTTGTCGCGCTGGATGGCCCAGATCGTGACCAGCGGTAGCCGGTGCGCCCGGGCGAACGCGGCCACCTGGCGGACGTCGGCCGGGTAGGTGATCTCGTTCTTCAGCGGGTTGTCGTCGATGCCGGGCAGCAGCGTGACGCCGAGCATCGACCACAGCCGGGCCGCGCTGCGCCCTGGGTAGAGCCTGCCCAGCTGGCGGTGCATGCCGCGGAGACCAGAGACCGCCGCGTCGCCCATGTGGATCCGCTTCTGGCCGGCGAAGTAGTCGAACGTCATGCCGTTCACCACGGTGATCGCGGCGCGGTGCGCGATCGCGCTGGCGATGACCCGGCGCGAGCTGGCCGGGAAGCCGGACTGGATCGCGCCCACGGTCAGGTCGACCTGCACCCGGTGCCCGGTCCGCCGGGCCCACGCCTCCAGCCGGGCGATCGCGGCCGACCGGCGGGCCAGGCCGGCCTTGTTGTTCAGCGACCGGTCCTCGACGTCCATGTCCAGCCGGGTGACGCCGTAGCTTGTGACGACCTTCCGGTAGGCCTGGGTGATCTTCGCGACGCTGTGGCAGGAGTCGGCGATCTCGGTGCCGCCGTGATCCGCGGAGAAGCCGCCGAAGGAAACGATCACGTCCCCGCCCATGGCCCGCAGCGCCGTGATCTGCCGGGTGAAGGCGCCGCCCGGGCGGACCGGCTGGCTGCGGTCACCGTTCCAGGCCAGCGAGCACGAGCCGCGGTGCGGGGTCTGCAGGAAGGCCAGCGTGAAGTAGCGCACCCCGGACCGGCGGGCCAGGCCGTCGATCGTGGTCTTTGTCCAGGTCTCGAAGTACGGCGCGTACACCTGGGCGGGCAGCGCCGCGGCCCGGCGGACGGCGCGGGCCTGGCGGGCGACCGCACGGGCCGCGGTCCGCACCGCCGAGCGGCCCGGGTGCGCCTGCGCGGCGGACACCGCGGAGACCGGCACGGCCGCCGACAGGGCGAGGGCGAGGATCAGCGGGCCGGGGGCGGAGCGGAGGCGCATTGACCAATCCTTCCGGCGGGGCCAGCGGTGGCGGCTGCGGGCACGATTCTCGTGACTAGCCTGCCAGAACGGGGCGGTACTCGGGCTGCCACATCATCGCCCGCAGCTGTCCTGGCAGGTCGTCGGCCAGCTTCGCGGTGGCGACGCCGTCGTCGCGGGCCGCGCTGGCCACCGCCGCGGCGACCGCCACCGAGGTCTCGCGCAGTTCCTCCACCTGCGGCAGCAGCGGCGCGCCCGGCACCGACGTGTCAACCAGCTCGGACACGGCCCGGGCGGCCGCGGCGAGCATGTTGCCGGTCACCCGGGTCGCCCGCGCCGCGATCACGCCCAGGCCCAGGCCGGGGAAGATCAGCGCGTTGTTGGCCTGGGCGATCACGTGGGTGATCTTGTTGTAGGTGACCGGGCCGAACGGGCTGCCCGCGGCGACCAGGGCACGGCCGTCGGTCCACCGGATCAGGTCGGTGGGCACCGCCTCGGCCAGCGCGGTCGGGTTGGACATCGGGAAGAACATCGGCCGGTCCACGTGCGCGGCCATCTCCCTGACGATCTCCTCGGTGAACGCGCCCGGCTGGGTCGAGGTGCCGATCAGGATCGTCGGGTGCACCCGGCGGACCGCCTCGGCCAGGCCGACGCCGCCCAGCACCGGGTCCACCGCCCAGCCCGCCGTCTCGGCCGGGTCGCGGGCGTAG
>Ga0070714_100003831_pt1 | contig 11298 bp, 10 predicted proteins | sample LARL83metaG_FD_65450 | JGI IMG/M metagenome (GOLD analysis project Ga0070714, IMG submission 65450) | Corn, switchgrass and miscanthus rhizosphere microbial communities from Kellogg Biological Station, Michigan, USA - LAR L8-3 metaG | ecosystem: Host-associated > Plants > Roots > Rhizosphere ... | reverse complement strand
TCATGTCAGTTCACCTCCACGTGGAGCCGCTCGCGCAGCAGCCGGCGTGCCCGGTGCAATTGCGCCTTGCAGGTGCCCTCGGCAATGCCGAGCATCTGTGCCGCCTCGCCGTGCGAGTAGCCGTAGAGGCCGTGCAATACCAACGCGTCGCGCGCTCCTTCGGGCAGTGCGCCGATGGCGCTCTCGAGCTCCTGCACCTCCACCGGCGTTTCCAGCGTCCACTCGACGGCGCCCGCTTCCTCTTCCTCGGGTAGTGGCTCGACGGGTCCGCTCTTGCGTCGCTTGGCGAGACTTACATTCACGGCAATGCGATGCAGCCAGGTCGACAGCGAGCTGCGCGTCTCGAACTTCGCGAGCGCGCGCCAGGCATTGATGAAGGTCTCCTGCGTACAATCCTCCGCCAGCTGCGGATCACGCGTCATGCGCAGGCATAGCCCGTAGACGCGCCCGACATGCTCGCGGTAAAGCCTCTCGAAAGCGCGCTGGTCGCCGGAGCGCGCCCGTTGGACGAGCGCGCCCTCCCAGTCGACCCGCGTTTCCTCGGCCTGCGCGTGTGCCATCTGAGCTGTTAGAGCGGCCGTCTTGCCAAAGCGTTTAAGCCTCTCGTCGCCGTCCGGCAACACATTTTTGAGGAACCCGGAAGCCTCGGGAGCACTCTGCTTGAGGAGAAGCCTCAGAAGCTATGCAAGGAGCCCAGCGTGCCGAGCAACAGGGTATTGCGCCGACTCTGGCGCCCACCGGTGGAAACTCTGGAGACCCTCGGCCACGTGCTGGTGGCTCATTGGCGCGCAGCCGCACGTACGCGCACGGCGCGGCTGTTCACGCCGGCGGATGGCAGCTGGCTGCGTGGACGCGCCATGCTCAGGGCGCCGGTCCCAATCACCATCTCACCACGGGCGGCAGGCTCATCAGATACGCGTCCGGATCGGCGTCGGTAGTGAAGCCGAAGCGCGTGCCGCGGTCGTACACGAGATTGAACTCGACGTAGCGGCCACGCTTGTACAGCAGTTGCTCGCGCGCCGCATCGTCGTAGGGACTGTCCTTGCGCCGCGCGATGATCTGCGGATAGACCTGTAGAAACGCCTCGCCCACTGCGCGCACGAATGCAAAATCCGCGTCACGGTCCGTCCCGGCGAGATCGTCGAAGAAGATTCCGCCGACCCCGCGCGGCTCCTGACGGTGTGGCAGATAGAAATACCGGTCGCACCACGCCTTAAATTGCGCATAGCTTCCAGGCCGGTAGGCCTCGCAGGCGGCTCGCAGTGCAGCGTGAAAATCCGCCGTGTCGCTCTCGATCGGGAAGGTGGGTGTCAGATCCGAACCCCCGCCGAACCAGGCTCGGCTCGTCGAGAGATATCGCAGGTTCATGTGCACTGCGGGGACATAGGGGTTCACCATGTGGGCGACCAGCGAGATACCGCAGGCCGTGAAGTGGCCGTCGGATGCGTCGGCGCCCGTCACCTGAGGACGGGCCTCGGGCGGCAGCACGCCCCAAACGTGGCTCACGTTGACACCTACTTTCTCGAATACCGCTCCTCTCATCAGTCGCGATTCGCCGCCACCCTGCAGGCGGTGCCCGGCAGGCTTCGCCCAGCTGCGCGCGTCGAAGCGCGCTTGTGGCTCGAAGGCCTCGAACGCCGCGCACACCCGCCGCTGCAAATCCCGGAAGTAGGCCGTGGCGCGAGCCGCGAAGTCCCTAGCATCGCTCATGCACGTAGTCCACGAGCCGCGCCACGGCATCCGGATCGGTGTCGGGCCAGATGCCATGTCCCAGGTTGAAGATGTGCCCTGGCGAGCGACCGGCTTCCTCGAGCACCGCGTCGACGTGACGACGCAGCTCGTCAGGGGCGGCAAACAGTGCCGCCGGATCGAGATTGCCCTGCACCGCTTTGTCAGGTCCGAGAATGTTGCGGACCTGCGAGAGCGGCGAGCGCCAGTCGACGCCGACGACCTCCACCTCGAGGCTCGCCACGGCAGGCAGCAAGGTTGCGCCCTGGTTCACATAATAGATGAGTGGCACGCCGCTCTGGCGCAGTGCGGCCACGGTACGCCGCACGGCAGGCAGCGCAAACTGCACGAACTCGCGTGGTGCGAGCAGGCCTGCCCATGACTCGAACAGCATGAGCGCCTGGGCACCGGCCGCGGCCTGGGCCGCAAGATATTCCGCCATCGCATCCGCCAGGCGGGTGAGCAGCCGCTGCGCGGTGCCCGCCTGCGCATACAGAAAGCTGCGCGCCGCGGCAAATTCCTTGGAGGGCCGTCCGCAGACGAGATAGCACATGAGCGTGAAGGGTGCACCGGCAAACCCGATGAGCGGTACGCCACCTGGCAAGGCCGCGCGGATCAGCCGAATGCTCTCGAGAACGAAAGGAACATCGCGCGCTGGCGCGAGCGGCGGCAAGGCCTCCACCTGCGCCATGCTGCGGATCGGCTCCCGCACCACCGGGGCAGGCTCGAACGAGAGCCCGACTCCCATGCCCTGTAGGGGTGTCATGATGTCGCTGAAGAGAATGGCGGCATCGAGCGGAAAGCGGCGCAGCGGTTGCAGGGTGACCTCGGCGGCCAACTCCGGTGTACGAGTCAGCCTCTCGAAATCCACCTTGGCCCGCAGTGCGCGGTACTCCGGCAGGTAGCGCCCGGCCTGGCGCATGATCCATATCGGCCTATGAGGTACGGGCTGACGGCGGCAGGCTGCAAGAAACGTGCTCTCGACCGTACGCACGGCACCGAGTTGCGTGCCCTCGGGCATACAAGCGCGCGGCGGCTCGGATGCACTCATGCGCGCAACCACTGCGCCACCTGCGGCGCAAAATAGCTGATGATGACATCGGCACCGGCACGCCGGATGCCCGTGAGAGTCTCGAGCACCGCCGCACGCTCATCGATCCAGCCGCGCTCGGCGGCGGCCTTGATCAGACTGAACTCGCCCGACACCTGATAGGCCACCACCGGCACCTGCACCGTATCGCGTACCTGGCGGATGATGTCGAGGTAGGGGCCGGCTGGCTTCACCATGACGAGGTCGGCCCCCTCCTCCACATCGAGCAGAACTTCGCGCAACGCTTCGCGCGCGTTGGCGGGATCCATCTGATACGAGCGGCGGTCGCCGAAGGCGGGCGCAGACTCCGCCGCCTCGCGAAAGGGTCCATAGAACGCGGAGGCGTACTTCGCGGCGTAGGCGACGATCGGTGTCTGGGCATGCCCGTAAGCATCGAGCCGCGCGCGGACCGCCGCCACGCGTCCGTCCATCATGTCGCTCGGCGCCACCGCATCCGCTCCGGCACGTGCATAATTGAGCGCCACATCGGCCAGGGTTTCGAGCGAGGAGTCATTGTCGATTGCGCCGTCCTGCGAGATGTGGCCGCAATGACCGTGGTCGGTCGCTCCGCACAGGCAGACATCGGCCCACACCAGAAGCTTCGGACAGGCTTCCTTGATGGCGGCGATCGCGGTCGCCGCCAGTCCTCGCGCATCGAGGGCATCACTCGCCCGCGCATCCTTGTGCTCGGGCGCGGCGAACAGCAACACTCCCGGTACGCCCGCCGCCTCGGCAATGCGCGCTTCCTTCACTGCCTCATCGACCGATAGCTGCGCGATGCCCGGCATGCTCGTGACCGCGTCGCGCACTGTACGCCCCGGTACGACGAACATCGGATAGATGAGCGCGTCGGGCGTCAGCCGTGTCTCACGCACCAGGGTCCGCCAGGACTCGTGCGCCCGCGTGCGCCGCGGTCTCACTTGAGGGAATCCCATAAATTTCAGGCTCTCGTTTGCAACAGGCGAAGTGTGGTCACGGCCAGGCTGTGCAGGGTCGCGGACTCCGCGACCACGGCCTCCTGGCCATGTGCATTGAGCTCGGCGGCGGTGGTGCGGCCGATCGCCACGGCTGCGGACTCTGCGAGCAGGCGCTGAAAGTCTGCCGCGCCCAGCGCCTGCGCGAGCTCGCTGACGGCGGAGGGACTGGCGAAAGTGACCGCGCCGACTCCACCGCGGGCGATCCAGGCACGGCATTCGTCGAGGTCGAGAGAGGCGGCCTGCGTACGGTAGGCCTCCACCTGCGTCACCAATGCGCCGAGTTGCCGCAGCCCCGTGGCGATGGTGGGCAAGGCGCGCGAGCTCGCGGGGTAGAGCACCTTCACTCCGGGTTCCTCGGCCCACCATTGTCTGGCGAAGGCGGCGATCAGGCTGGCCGCGCTCGGCTCCTCGGGAGTCAGATGCACGGGCCAGCCTCTCTGACGCAACACCTGTGCGGTTGCCTGCCCCACCGCAGCGACACGCACGGCAGCGGGCGGCATCGGCAGCCGCTCGAGTACGGCGGCTACGGCATGGCGGCTGGCAAACACGACCCAGCCGAAGCTCTGCAGCTCTGCCAGCGCGGCCTCGAGTGCGGTCGTATCGGCGCGGACCACGCTCACCGCCGGCCACGACAGCACCGTGAGACCCAGCCCGCGCAACTCGCGGCTGAGCGGACCATCGCTGCCTTCTGCGCGGGTGACGACCACGGGTCTCATCGCGCCGCTCATGGCGGTTCCACCGCACGTGCCATGCGCTCCTTCTCCATCAGATCGCCGGCACCGCCGCCCAGGAGCTCCTGCGCAACACGTATGCCGAGCCCTTCCGCCTCGGCCGCCACTGCCGGCCCCTCGCCGCGCGCCGACACGCATCGCGTCCCATCGAGAGCGCACACGCAAGCGGTGAGGATCAGGTTGTTGCCCTGGAGGGTGGCGAGGGCCCCGAGCGGAACCTGACATCCGCCTTCCAGGTGCTTGAGGAGCGCCCGCTCGGCGCTCGTGGCGAGGCGCGCGCCGTGCTCATCGAGCTCCACGAGCCAGCGCGCCGTCTGCGCATCGCCATTGCGCGCGCACACTCCGATCACGCCCTGCGACACTGCCGGCGGAAAGCTTTCCGGCGAAAGATGCTCACTCACATGTTGCGCGAGCCCGAGCCGCGTGAGACCGGCGGCCGCCAGCACGATGGCGTCGTACTCTCCACGCTGCAGCCGCTCGATACGCGTCGGTACGTTGCCGCGCAGCTCGAGCAGCACCGCATCGGGCCGCAGGCGCGCCAGGAACGCCCGACGCCGCAGACTGCTGGTGCCGATGCGTGCGCCCGGTGGAAGCTGCGCCAAGGCTGCGCCACTGCCGCTCACCAGAGCATCGCGCGGATCGGCGCGCGGCAGCAGCGCCGCGAGCGTGAGCCCCGCTTCGAGTTCGGTGGGCAGGTCCTTCAGGCTGTGCACGGCGATATCGACCTCACCGGCGAGCAGTGCGCGATCGATCTCACGGGTGAAGAAAGCGCGGCCGCGTGTTTGCCACAATGGCACCTCGCTCTGCAGGTCGCCGGAGGTGCGGATGTGCACCAGCTCGATGGCTGGAGCACCGGCCTGCGCAGCGATGCGCGCCGCCACCTCGCGTGCCTGCCACAGGGCGAGCGCTGAGGCGCGGGTACCGATGCGCAGCGTGCCGTTGCCGCTCATGACCCACCTTCGATGAGGAAGCGGTAGCCGACTCCCCACACCGTGAGAAAGTGCCGCGGGTTGGCGGGATCTTTCTCGAAGCGTTTGCGCAGGCGCAGTATGAAGTTGTCGACGGTGCGCGTGGAGGGGAACACGTCGTAGCCCCAGACGCGCTCGAGCAGATCCTCACGCGAGACGATCTGCCCCGGCTGCTCCGCGAGCACCTTGAGGATCATGGCTTCCTTCTCGGTGAGCTCCTGGGCCTCGCCGTTCCAGGCGCGCGCGCGGAAAGCGCGAAAGTCGACTTCGTTGCCGCCGAAACGCAGCACGGCGGTAGCACTCGTGGCTGAAGCGCTGCGATACCAGTCCCAGCGTCGCAGGATCGCCCGCACCCGCAGCAGAAACTCCTGCAGATGGAAGGGTTTTGCCAGATAGTCATCGCCGCCCGCCTCGAGCCCACGCACGCGATCGGCCGGATCGCCGCGCGCGGTGAGGAATAGCACGGGGGTGGTGTTGCCACGCACGCGCAACGTACGGCACACGCTGAGCCCATCGGCCCCCGGCAACATCACATCGAGAACGACGAGTGCACAGCTGTGCTGCGCCAACCACGCCAGTGCCTGCTCACCATCAGGAGCGACACTGACCTCGTAGCCTTCGGCGCGCAGATTCTCCATCACACCCGCCGCGAGGTGCGGATCGTCCTCGACCACGAGCACCTGCGCCGGAGGCGCCGCGCTCATGAGGGCGTCTGCTCCCGCCGGTGCGCCGGCTGGGGTGCGGCACCGGCCGCAGCGGCGGGCCAGGTGAGCCGTACGCGGGCGCCCTGACCGATGCCATCGCTCTGTGCACTGACACGGCCGTCCGCCATCTCCATCAAGCGCCGCACGATGTAGAGACCGAGCCCGGTGCCGTAGTGGGCACTGCCGTGCAGCCGGCTGAACTTGTGGAACAGCCGCGCGCCCTCGCCGGGGGTGAAGCCGACGCCGCTGTCGGCGACCTGCAGCTCGACCTCCCGCTCGGTCCCACGGGCGCTGAGATTGATGCGACCGCCGCCTGCTCCCTTGACGGCGGCAAGAGCGTTTTCAAGCACGTTGCGCACCACCACATCGAGCGCGAGCGGATCGCTCACGACGGTGAGGGCCGGCGCGATATCGGTCGTGATGCTGATGTGCTCTGCGCGCGCGCGCTCCTCGAGCTGCGTGATGACGTGTTGCACCGCGCCCGCGAGCTGCAGCGGCTCGGACTTGAGGTCGACCCGCCCGCGCTCGAGGCGTGCGCTCTCGAGGATCTGAGTGACCATCTGCTCCATGCGGGCGAGGTCCGCGAGCATGCGATCGATGAGCGGCCGCGCGGCCTCCGGGCTCGGCGCGCGCAACGCCAGTGTCTCCAGCGAGAGTTGCAGGCTCGCGAGCGGTGTCTTGAACTGGTGCGAGACCAGCGCCAGAAAGCTGTCCTGCTGCTCGCGCACGTGCGCCTCCGCGCGCAGTGCACGCGCGATCACTGCGATGCAGGCTGCGAGCGCGAGGAGGAAGAACGAGCCTTCCCAGGCATACTGCCGGTAGCGACGGTGCTCTTCGGTGGTGAGCGCCGCGGTGAGCTCGGGGGCGAGCGATGCGTGTCCGCCGCTCACCACGACGCCTGGTAGCAACTGCCGCACCCGCTGTGGCGTCGCGCCCGAATCGAGCAGCGCTTGCGCGGCGGACACCTGCTGCGCGTATGCGGCGCGTGCGGCCGAAACTTTTTCGACGGTGTAGGCGTGCTGGTCGAAGAGCCACCATCCCACCTGCACGGCGGACACCACCACGAGCGCGAGCGCGGTGAGCTGAAAGACGCGCGTGGCCTTCATGCGATCATTGCCAGCGACTCACTCAGCGCCTCGACCAGGCGTGTGAGCTCGGCCGGCCCGTGCGCGAGTGACAGGAAACACGCCTCATATGCGGAGGGCGGCAGATAGATGCCGCGATCGAGCATGGCATGGAACAGCGCCGCGAAGCGGGCCGACTCTGCTGCGCTGAGCGGCGCCGCCACACGCGGTGCACCCGCGGCGTGAAATGAAAGCCAGAAGAGCGAGCCGACCCGGACGAGGTGCACCGGAAAGCGCGCCGCGAAGAGCACGGGCACGAGCAGTTGCTCGAGCTCTGCGGCGCGAGCTTCGAGACGCTCCCAAGCCCGCTCTCGCTCCAGCAGGTCGAGGGTCGCGAGGCCCGCCGCCATGGCCACCGGATTACCCGAGAGCGTGCCGGCCTGATAGGTGTCACCATCGGGCGCAAGGTGCGCCATGTGGCGCCTTGCGCCGCCGAATGCTCCGACCGGCATGCCGCCACCGATCACCTTGCCGAAGGTTGCCAGGTCCGGTGCGATACCGAGCCACTCGGCGGCACCGCCGCGCCCGAGACGAAAACCCGAGATCACCTCATCGAAGATGAGGAGTGCACCGTGCTGCCGCGTGAGCTCGCGCAGCGCGTGAAGGAAGGCGCGGCGCTGCGGCAGCAGCCCGTGGTTGGCAGGCACGGGCTCGATGATCACGGCGGCGATGCGTGCGCCTTCGCGGCCGAAGAGCTCCGCCGCTGCCGCTTCGTCATCGAGCGGCAGCACGCGCGTACAGGCGACAAAAGCTTCCGGTACACCGCCTGAGGAAGGCCGGCCGAAAGTAGCGAGTCCCGAGCCGGCCGCCACCAGCAGATGATCCGCATGCCCGTGGTAGCAGCCCGCGAACTTGACGATGAGCTCGCGCTGAGTGGAGGCGCGCGCCACGCGGATCGCGCTCATGACCGCCTCGGTGCCGGAAGACACCAGGCGCACCTGCTCGACCGCGGGGTAAGCGGCCACTACCCGTTCGGCGAGCTCGACTTCGGCCGCACAGGGGGCGCCATAGGTCATCCCGCGTCCGAGCGCCTCGGTCACCGCCGCAACGACTGCGGGGTGTGCGTGCCCGGCGATCAACGGACCCCACGAGCCTACAAAGTCGAGATAAGCACGGCCATCCGCGTCGAACACTTGCGCACCCGCTGCGCGCGCGATGAAAAGCGGTGTGCCGCCTACGGCGCGAAAGGCGCGTACCGGTGAGTTCACGCCTCCGGGAATGACCCGGCACGCACGCTCGTACAGCTCGGCCGAGCGCGGCCGAAGAGAAGGGTGCGTAGTCGCGGGCCGCTCCTGGGTCATAAGTCTCCCGTATCGCCGCCGTCGACGGCGCGCTCGCGCGGCGCGCGTGCCCCATCGAAAAATGCCTCCACCGCTTCGCTGCCCGCATGCGCTGCTGCAGCCCGCAGTCCAGCCAGCGGCAGGTGCGCGAGGCGATGCGCAAGAGTTGCAGCGAGACGCTCGAGCTGCGCGCGCTCCCGGGCATCGAGTGTACGCAGCTCTCCTTTGAGCGCGCGTGCCACCTCCGCTGCGGCCATCTGCTCGAAGGTCTCGCGCAACCGGGCGAGACGCGGACCGATCGCGCGTACCGCAAGCTCGGTGCGCAATCGCGTCAGCCGCTCATCGATCGCCGCGCGCACGGGCGCGAGACGCACCAGCTGAGCGAGCCGCCGGCTCTGGGCGGCCTCGATGAGCTCGTGCATTCCCACGCGGCTGAGGCCGGTGCGGCGCGCCGTGTCTGGCTCGACGTTCGGCGGAACGCCGAAGTCGACGAGCAGCGGGGCGCGGGCCGCGGCGGCCTTCACACGTGCGAGCGCCGACACATCGAGTAACTCCGTGCCCCCACCCGCCGCCAGCACCAGGGCACTCACGGTTGGCGGCTGCAGCCGAAAAGCCTCGAGCGCCAATGCCTGTCCCGAGAGGTCAGCGGCCAACTCCTCTGCAGATGCCAGCGTGCGGTTGACGATGATAAGCGGAACGTGCGCGGCGTGTAGCGCTGCCGCGCACCGGCGCGTCATGGCTGATACACCGAGGAGTGCCACCGGCTCTTGCGCCCCGTCGAGATGTTGCAACACACGATCGGTGGCGAGGTCCGCAAGCGACGGCGTGTCCAGGCCGGCCGAGAGTCGCCGCATGCGCCGCGCCATGCCGAACGCTTCGCCCATGAGGCGATCGAGAATCGGACCGCAGGTATCCGCAGCGCGCGAGTCCTCCCAGGCACTACGCAGCTGCGCGGCGATCTCGTGCTCGCCGGTCTGCGCGGAATCCAATCCGCACGCGACGAGCAGCAGATGCTCTACCGCCGCCTCACCGGTCCAGGCACGCAGCACACGCGCGGCTTCGCCGGGCGCGGGCTCGCGGCCCGTGAGGATGTGGAAAACCTGCTGGCGCAGGTCTGCGGCGGGTGTGCCGTCTTCGGTCGCATACAACACCTCGACACGGTTGCAGGTGCCGACGTAGAGGATTTCCGAGGCCTTGAGCAGGGCGCGTAGTGCCGGCAGCCGCGCCGGGACTTCCGCTCGGGGCACGGCGAAGCGCGCGACCTCAGCCACGTTCGCATGGCGATAGGAGAGACCGACCACCCCGATCTGGTGCATCCCGCAAGCTTAACTGCCCGGGAAGGGCGGATGTCATCGAACGGTCACGGTGCAGAGAAGCGCCGCACAAAACCCGCCTTCAACCGGTGGCGCCGTTGAGGCCTTCGTTCTGGCCCAGTTGGCGCTGGGCATAGCGCGCCGTGGCGCTGAGCTGCGCGATGCCGGGATTGCGCAGGACCGTCTGCCACTGCTCCGCCGCGCGCGCCCTCTCCCCGCGCAGCTGATAGGCCTCGGCACGCAGGACGACTGAAGGCATGTGAGAGTAGAAGAAGACTTGCGGATAGAGCAGATCGAACGGCGCGGCGATTGTCAGCTCCTTGAGCGCAGCAGCCGTGTCACCTCGCCTGAGCGCGAGTTGGGCACGAATGCTCGGCAGCCAGTAGGACTGCATGACAGTATGCTTCGGATAGCGCTTCTCGATATCCGCCATGAGCGATTCCGCCCTCGCGATGTCCCCGGTCCGCGCCAGGATGATCGCAGCGGTGGCCTCACCCTCGCGACTGGCGTGCGCGATGCTCAGTGCCTGCAACGCCTGCTCGCGCGCCAGTTGTTCTTTTCCCAGGAGCTCCTCGCGCCACGCCGAGTTCAGTAACCAGCTCGCGGCCTGCTCGAGATTGCCCGCGTCCCGCGCCGCGGCGACGGCTCGCTGGCTGAGCTCGCGGGCCTGCCCGAGGTTGCCGGAAAGGGCGGCAGCGTCGGCTTGTTCCGAGAGGATCTCGTGCTGCAGCTCTTTCTTGTCCTCGAACCAGGCGGACTGCGCTGCCATCTCCGCGCTGTTGTTTTCCAACGCGGCAATGACGTACAGATACAGATGCGGGGAGTCATCGTCGAGATGCAACCGCAGTATGTCCTGGTACACCGCGCGTGCTTTCTTGAACTCGCCGACCGCGATCAGCATTTCCATGAGATCCTCATGGGACACGACGTCGGCCGGATTCATACGCCGGGCGAGCTCGAATTGCGCAATCGCCTCCGGGTAACGGCAGACATCGCCGTAAAAGCTGCCGAGGTTCGAGACCGCCTTGTAGTCCCGGGGGTAGCTCGTGCTCCACTCCCTGAATGCCTGCACGGCGCCCTGTTCATCCACAGTGACGAAGGCATGATATTGAGCCGCGATATTGAGCACCCGGCGGCGGCTGGCGTGCGAGCGCAGCGCAAAGGCGCGCGTGAAGAGCTCGCGCGCCCGCTCCTCCTGCCCGGAGTTGCGGTAAGCGAGGCCGAGATCGTACGTGGCTGCTGCGAACTCAGAGTCCTCAGCGATCGCCTTCTGCAGGCGCGGTATCGCGGCCGCCGCGCCGTGCTCGCGCCATTCAGTGAGCCCCGAGCTCCAGGCGCCCAGCGCTTCGAATGAGCCGCTGGTGGCTTGCGACAAGGGCGTGC
>Ga0070714_100003830_pt1 | contig 11299 bp, 5 predicted proteins | sample LARL83metaG_FD_65450 | JGI IMG/M metagenome (GOLD analysis project Ga0070714, IMG submission 65450) | Corn, switchgrass and miscanthus rhizosphere microbial communities from Kellogg Biological Station, Michigan, USA - LAR L8-3 metaG | ecosystem: Host-associated > Plants > Roots > Rhizosphere ... | reverse complement strand
AGCGGGGCTCGCCGCGCACGAGCGCGCGCTCGCGGGCGAGGCGTCCGCGTACGTCGTGCGCGCGCGGAGCGGCATCTTCGAGGTGAGCCTCGAGCCGCTCCGCGACCCTGACGGAACGGTGCAGGGCGTCATCGGCGTCGCGGTCGACATCTCGGGCGAGGTGCAGGCGTGGGAGACCGCGCGCCGGAGCCAGGATCGCTTCAACGAGATCGTCAACCGGATTCCCGAGCTCTTCTGGGTCGCGGAGCTGGAGCCCGAGCTCCGCATCTCGTTCATGAGCCCGTCGTTCGAGCGCATCTTCCAGATGCCGGTCGGCCGAATGTACGAGGATCCGCGCGCGTATCTGGAGCGCGTGCATCCCGACGATCTCGCGCGCGTCGCGGGGACGCTGCGCGAGCGCGAGATAGGGCGTGACCTGACGGTGGAGTATCGCATCGTCCTCGACGACGGGCGCGTTCGCTGGATCCGCCATCGGCGCTACCCGGTGCCGGACGAGAGCGGCGTGGTGCGGCGGCTCGTCGGGATCACGGAGGACGTGACGGAGCGTCGGGCACGCGCGCAGGAGCTGCGCGAGAGCCGACGCGCGCTGGCGGCCGTCACCGACAACTCACCGGACGTCTTCACGCGCTTCGACCGCGATGGGCGCATCCGCTTCATCAGCCGTGCGGTCGAGGCGGAGACGGGGATTCCGGCTTCGCGCTTCATCGGGCACACCATGCACGACATGGGGATGCCGGAGGAGCTCTGCCGGCGCTGGGACGCCGCGCTCCGAGCGGTCTTCGATACCGGCCGTCCCGCGGAGCTGTCCTGGGCGTTCACGCGTCCGGACGGCGAGCTGCGCTCGTATCACGCGCGCATCGCGCCGGAGCGGGACGAGGCCGGCGCGGTCGAGACGGTGCTCACCGTCACGCACGACGTCACCGAGAGCGTCCGCGCGCACGAGGCGATGCGCGAGAGCGAGGCGCGCTTCCGCGGACTCGTCGAGCACGCCGCGGATCTCGTCTCGATCCTCAATGAGGATGCGACGCTCGCGTACGCCAGTCCGTCGCACCGCGCGGTGCTTGGCTACGCGCCCGACGAGCTGCTCGCGCGCCCGATCATGCATCTCATCCATCCCGACGACGTCGAGCGTGCGCAGCGCATGATCGAGACTGCGATGCGCGTCCCGGGACCGACCGCTCCCGAGGTGATTCGCGTGCTGGGTGCCAATGGGGAGTATCGATCGCTCGAAGCGCTCGTCACCGACATGCGCGACGACCCGGCGGTGCGCGGCATCGTCGCCAACTCGCGCGACATCTCACCCCAGATCGCGCTCGAGGAGCGACTGCGTCGCGCGCAGCGCCTCGAGGCGGTGGGGCAGCTCGCGGGCGGTGTCGCGCACGACTTCAACAACATCCTCGCCACGGTGAGCGGCTACGCGGAGGCGCTGGTGCAGGAGCTCCCGCCCGACGATCCGCGTCACGCCGACGCGATCGAGATCTCGCACGCCGCGTCGCGCGGCGCATCGATCGCGAAGCAGCTCCTCGCCTTCGCCCGTCCGCAGGCGATCGAGACCGAGGTCATCGACCTCGCCGCGGCCGTGCGAGCGACCGGGCGCATGCTGCGTCCGCTCCTTCCCGCGTCGATCGCGCTCGAGATGCCGGCGGAGGACACGGCGCCCATTTGGGTGCGAGCGTCGCGCGCGCAGATCGAGCAGATCGTCGTGAACCTGGCCGTCAACGCGCGCGACGCGATGCCCGACGGCGGTGAGCTCCGCTTCACGGTCGAACAGACGGTCGACGATGCCGGACACGGCGCCGCGCTCCTTCGCGTCAGCGATGCCGGCATCGGGATCCCGGCCGACGTGCGCGATCGCATCTTCGATCCGTTCTTCACCACGAAGCCCGCGGGGCAGGGGACGGGACTCGGACTCTCGACCGTCTACGGCCTCGTCCGCCAGTTCGGCGGCTCCATCTCGCTGCACTCGCAGCCCGGCGTGGGAACGACCTTCAGCATTCTCCTGCCACTCTCCGCAGCCGGCGATCAGGGCGGCTCCGCCACTCCCCCGGAGCCCGCGCAGGGCGGCGCGATGCAGACGGGACGACGCGGCGGACGCATCCTGCTCGTCGAAGACGAGGCGCAGCTCCGGAGCGTGACGGAGCGCATCCTCAAGCGGAATGGCTACGACGTCGTCTCCGCCGCCAACGGCCGCGAGGCGCTCGACGCGCTCCAGCGCGAGCAGGCATTCGAGCTGGTCCTCACCGACGCGGCGATGCCGGTGATGGGCGGCGCCGAGCTCGCACGCGAGGTCGCCGCGCGGTATCCAGGACTGCCGGTGCTCCTCATGTCCGGCTACGCGGAGCTCGGCGCGTCGGCCGCGGCGGGTGGCGCCGTGCAACTCCCCGAGGGCGTCACGGCGTTCCTCGAGAAGCCGTATCGCGTCGACCACTTCCTCGAAGTCGTCGAGCGAACGATGCGCGGCGTGAACTGACGATCGCCGCTCGAGCGAATTAGTCGACGATGACCGCGATCACCGCGTCGCGCTCGACGTCGCCGAAGTAGTCGCGCGGATCGAGATCGGCGAGTGCGGCCGCGACGGACGCGCGATCGTAGCGCACGCCGCGGAGCCGCTGCTCGATGTCGGCGACGTCCTCGCGCCCCATGAAGTCGCCGAAGATGCGCGCGTCGGCGATGCGCCCCTGCTGCACGTCGAGTCGGACGTCGATCTCGCCCGCCGGGAAGCGCTGCGCGCGCTGCACGTTCGCCCTCGGCGACTCGCCGAAGTTCCACTCCCACGCGCCGTACTTCCGCTCGACGAGCTTCTCGACCTCGCGCCAGTCGGCGTCGGTGAGCTCGAGCATCTGGCGCTCGCCACCGGGGAAGATCCGGTCGAGGATGCGCTCCTGCAGCTCCGCGACGGTGATGGGCGTGCTCAGGAACTCGGCGATGTTGACGACGCGTGAGCGCACCGACTTCACGCCCTTTGACTCGATCTTCCCCGGCTTCACGTTGAGCGCCGCGGTGACGTCGTCCAGGTTGGAGTCGAAGAGGAGCGTGCCGTGGCTGAACATCCGATCCGTCGTGGCGAACTGGGCGTTCCCGGAGATCTTGCGCCCGTCGGCGAGGATGTCGTTCCGCCCGCCCAGCGCGGCGGGAACGCCAAGGTCGCGAAGCACCTCGATCACGGGTCCCGTGAACGCCGCGTAGTTGTTGAAGTAGCCGGGCGCGTACGGCGAGATGAAGCTGAAGTTGAGGTTGCCCAGATCGTGGTAGACGGCGCCACCGCCCGAGATGCGACGTACGACGTGGATGCCGCGCGCCTCGACGACCGGCGCGTTGATCTCCTCGATCGTGTTCTGGTTGCGCCCGATGATGATCGACGGCGCGTTGACGTAGAAGAGGAGGAGCTGCTCGCCAGCGAGCTTGTTGCGGAGGACGTACTCCTCCAGGGCGAGATTGATGCGCGGATCGTTGATCCCGCGATTGTCGACGTAGAGCACGGGGATGGGGGAGGGCGGAGCGTTCGAGTGTCGACCGAAAGCTAGCGCGCCACCCGGCCGGAAACGGCGGCACCGGCCATGCGGAGAAGCGGGGCGAAGCGCCCGGCACGTCGCGGGGCGCCCGAACGGAGGAGATTCGGATGGATCGTCTGACGCTCGCCATCGATGGCATGAGCTGCAGTCATTGCGTCGCCGCGGTCCGTGGCGCGCTCGAGGAGCTGGACGGCGTCCGCGCCGAGCAGGTGGAGATCGGCCGCGCGACGGTCGCGTACGACCCGGCGAAGGCGAACCCGCGGGAGATCGTCGCCGCGGTGGATGCCGCGGGCTACGAGGCGCACCCCTCGTCCTCGACGGCGTGAGACGCTCGGCACCGCTCGCGCTGCTCGCGCTGCTCGGCGCGGCTCTCCTCGCGGCCGCACCGCGCGCCGCCCGCGCGCAGCAGCCCGTGGATACGACGCATCGCGCGGATTCGGTGCGCGCACCGCGGCCGGCGGATACGCTCGCGGTCGTGCGCGTCACCGCGCTGCGCACGCCGCTCGAGGCGACGCGTGCCCCGTACGCCGTCTCCACGGCCCCCACTCGCCAGACGGCCGCGGCGCGTCCGGGCTTCGCCCTGGACGAGGTTCTCGGCGCCGTGGGGGGCGTGCAGGTGGACAACCGCCTCAACTTCGCGCTCGGCGAGCGCATCGCGATCCGCGGCATCGGCGCGCGGTCGCAATTCGGTGTACGCGGCGTGCGCGTCGTCGTCGACGGCATCCCGGCGACGCTCCCCGATGGCCAGACGCAGCTCAACAACGTCGACCTCGGCTCCATCGGTGGCGCGGAGGTGCTGCGCGGGCCGGCCTCGGCGCTGTACGGCAACGCATCGGGCGGCGTCGTGATCCTGCAGACGGCGCCTGCTCCATTCGCGCGCTTCGCGCCGACGGTGCGATTCATGGGCGGGAGCGACGGGCTCGCGCGGGCGCAGATCGGCGCGGGCGGGACGGACGGTCGCGCGACCTACGCTCTCTCCGCGGATCGCCTCGACTACCACGGTTACCGTGCGCACAGCACCGCGCGCAACGCGCACGCCAACGCCGTCGCGACGTACGACTGGGATCGCGCATCGCTCCGTCTCGTCGGCAACGTCGTGCGCTACGACGCGGAGAATCCGGGCGCGCTCTCGGCAACGCTGCTTCGGACCGATCGGCGGCAGGCGTACGTCGGCAACGTCGCGGCGCGCACCGGCGAGCGCGGCGCGCAGGGGCAGTACGGCGCCTCCGGCCACGTCGACCTGGGGCCAGGGGCGCTTCAATATTCGCTTTACACGCTGACGCGTGGCCTCGTCAACCCGATTCCACCGCGCATCATTCAGCTCGATCGTGCGGCGAGCGGCGCGCGCGCGGCGTACAGCGCGACCATCGGTGACGCGAGCCGCTCGCTCACCGGGATCGCCGGCGTCGAGTGGGCGCTCCAGCGCGACGACCGGCGCAACTGGACCAACGTGAAGGGGACGCGCGGTGCGCTCGTCCTGGATCAGCGCGAGCGGGTCACCAATGCCTCGCCGTTCGCGCAACTCACCGCGCGGCTCGACCGGCTCACCGTGCTGGGCGGCCTGCGACACGATGCATTCCGCTTCGCCGCGGACGACCATCTCGTCACGGCGACGGATCCGAACGACTCGGGCGTGCGGCACATGAGCGCGACGAGCCCGTCGCTCGGCGCATCGTATGAGATCGATCCCGCGCTCAGCGTGTATGCGAACGCCGCGACCGCATTCGAGACGCCGACGACGACGGAGCTCGCGAACCGGCCGAGCGGGGCGGGGGGATTCAATCCCGAGCTGCAGCCGGAGCACGCGCACTCGACGGAGGCGGGATTCAAGGGGCGGCTCGCGCGGGTTGCATACGATGTCGCGCTGTACCGCATGCGCATCGACGGCGAGCTGATTCCGTTCGAGGTGCCGTCAACGCCGGGACGGCAGTTCTATCGCAACGCTGGCGTCACCGAGCATCGTGGTGGCGAGGTGAACGTCTCGACGATTCTCGCCCCGGCGCTCACGCTGCATGGCTCGTTCGCGGTCGTGAACGCGCGCTACGTCGCGTACAGCGTCGACACGACGTCATACGCGGGGAATCGCGTTCCCGGGATCGCACCACGCATCGGGACGCTCGGGCTCGAGTGGGGGCTGCCGGACGAGCGATTTCTCGCCGTCGAGGAGCGCGTCGAGAGCGCGACGCCGGTCACCGACGCGAACGACGCGCGCTCTCCCGGTTACGCGGTGACCAACGTGCGCGGGGCGGCGCACGTGCACGGCATCGGCGTGTTCGGTGGGATCGGCAACCTGTTCGGTCGCCTGTACAACACGTCGGTCGTCATCAACGCCGCGGGTGCTCGTTACTACGAGCCCGCGGCGGGCCGCACGTTCTATCTCGGCATCGAGGCGCTCCCGCACTGAGCGGGAAGCGCCTCGACTGCCCGATCATTCAGCGCGTCAGCGCGCCCCTTCCCAGTTGATGAGCGGCGCGTCCGTGATCGACTCCATCACCGCATCGGCGACGGCGCGACGGAGCGGCCCGGCCTTCGTGTTGGCGCGCGTCGGGTAGACGCGATTCGTCAGCAGGACGACCCACACGCCGCGCTGCGGATCGGTCCACACCGACGTGCCGGTGAAGCCCGTGTGCCCGTAGCTGCGCGGTGAGAAGAAGCGCCCCGCGCTCGAGTGATCCGACGGCGTGTCCCAGCCGAGCGCGCGGCTCGATCCCGGATCCTGCACCGACGTCCAGCGCGCGACGGTCTCGGGACGAATGAGATGCACGTTGCCGTAGCTCCCACCGTTGAGCAGCATCTGCGCGAAGATGGCCATGTCGTGCGCGGTCGAGAACAACCCCGCGTGGCCCGAGACGCCGCCGAGGGCTCCGGCGTTCTCGTCATGCACGTGGCCCCACTGCAGCCCGCCGCGCGTCGAGTCGATCTCGGTGGGCGCGATGTGGCGCTTGTCGATGCTGTCCGGAAGGAAGCCCGTCTCCATCATGCCGAGCGGCGCGAAGATGTGCGTTTCGGTGAAGTGGTCCAGCGTCTCGCCGGTGATGCGCTCGATCACGGCCTGCATGAGGACATAGTCCCAGTCGCTGTAGATCGACTTGGTTCCGGGTGTGTACGCGAGCGGACGCGAGTTGATCGCCTTGAGGTATTCCGCGCGGCCGTGCGTCGTCGGCCACAGCTTCGCGAACGCCTCCATGCCGCCGCGGTGCGTCACGAGCATGCGCACCGTGATGCCGGCCTTGTCCGGCGCGTTGAACTCGGGGACGTACGACGCGACCGTGCGATTGAGATCGAGCTTGCCCGCGTCCTCGAGCATCATCGCCGCGGTCGTCGTCGCGACCACCTTGGTGAGCGACGCCATGTCGAAGCGCGTGTGCTCGTCCACCTTCGGCATCGTGTCGTCGTACGTGAGACGCCCGTACGACTTCAGATAGACGAGGTGTCCATACCGTCCGACCGCGACCTGCACCGCGGGTGCGGCGTGATCGGCGATGCCCGCCTCGATGATCGAGTCGAGGCGGGCGGGGAGCGCGGGCGACATCCCCACCTCCGCGGGCGCGGCGGATGTGAGCGTCACGTACGGCGTGCGTCCGGTCACGGCGTCCGCTCCTGCGGCGATCGCGGTCGTCGCCGGTGACGAGGTGTTGACGGCGACCGGTGGGGCGCACGTCGCGCTCGCGAATGCGGTGGCGACGAGCACCGAGCCGTGAGCGAGTGTACGTCCGAGCAGCGGAGAATGAGGCATCGCGAATGTCGGTGTGTGGAGTGTCAATCGAAATTTCTGCGCGCGTGTCGAACGTAGCGCGCATGCGCTCGCTGTCAACGAATACTACTCGGTCGCACGAATGTGACCACGCGCGGACACCGTGCGCTCGAGTCGCTTGACTTCGTGTGGTCCCTCTCGAAACTTGCGTCCCCCACCTGCGTGCACGCCACGTCGTTCGCACGCGTTACGCGAAGTGCTCCCAATAATTGGAGGCGGGATTGAAGCAGCTGTTGTCGTCGTCGCCGGCTGGCCGACTGTGTCGGGCAGTGGCGACGCTCACCGCGTTGTGCGCCGCCGCGCCAGTCGCGGCGCACGCGCAGGGTGCTGGCACGTCTACGGGCACCATCAAAGGAACGGTCGTCGAAGCGACTACGAGTCGTCCGATCACGGACGTGCAGGTCAGCATCGAAGGCACTGGGCACGGCGCCGTCACGTCGCAGGACGGCCAGTTCACGATCACGGGAATCACGCCGGGCGCGGTGACGGTGCGCGCGCGGCGCATCGGATTCACCTCGACGACGGTCCCCGCGACCGTCACCGCCGGCAGCACGACGCCGGTCACCATCCAGCTTCGTGAAGCGGCGATCTCGCTCGATCAGGTGGTCGTCACCGGAACCGCCGGCGCGACCGAGAAGCGCAAGGTCGGCAACGCCATCACGACGGTCGACGTCGGCCAGCTCACCACCGAGAGCTCGCTCAACAACGTCACCGACGTCCTGCAGGGGAAGACGCCGGGCGTCATGATCGTCCCCGGTTCCGGTACGCCGGGAACGGCCGCCGACATTCGCATTCGCGGCACCAGCTCGATCAGCGCGAGCAATCGTCCCATCTTCTACATCGACGGCGTTCGCTACAACGATGGTCAGCTCGGCAGCTATCAGCCCGCCGGCAACGGCTACTCCGGCGGCACCTTCGGTCAGGGAACGTCCGCGCTCGACGCGATCAATCCCGAGGACATCGAGAAGATCGAGGTGATCAAGGGCCCCGCAGCGGCGACGTTGTACGGTGCCGACGCCGCGGGTGGCGTCATCCAGATCATCACGAAGAAGGGGGCGCGCGGGCAGAAGGCGAGCTGGTTGCTCAAGGGCGAGTACGGCAAGAACGACTGGGCCCTCCCGACGCCGACGAACTACGCGACGTGCACCGCGGCACGCGTCGCCGACACCGTGAACTGGCCCGGCTGCACCGGGCAGACGGTCGGCACGGTACTGACCGACAACCCGCTGCAGCGCGACCCGAATGCGCTGCGCAGCGGCACGTACCAGAACGAGGTCGTCTCGGTTCGCGGCGGCGCGGACAAGTACACGTACTACGTGTCGGGCGATCGCACGCTCGATCAGGGCGTGTTCTTCAACAGCTACGACAACAAGAAGTCGGGGCGCGGCAACTTCGGCTACACGCTGTCGGACAAGCTGAACCTCGCGCTGAACGCGACGTACATCCAGGACAACCTGCGCCTCCCGCTCAATGATGACGCCGCCGCGGGCATCGTCATCTCCGCGGTGCGCGGCCAGCCGGGCTCCAAGGCGAACGACGCCTACGGCTTCCGGATTCTCGGCCCCGCGACGTCGAACGGCTACGACAACGAGACGACGACCGATCGCACGATCCTCGGCTCGACCGTGAACTGGACGCCGTTCGCGTGGATGCGGAATCGCCTCACGGTCGGCATGGACTATACCAGCCCGCTGGCGACCGTGTACTACGCGCCCGGAAGCGCCTTCGCGATCGGCGAGGGTGACTACCCGAACGGCTTCATCGCGCAGCGCACGCCGCAGACGCATCTCTACACGTTCGACTACGCCGGGACGATCTCCAATCACCTCAGCGACAACGTGACGTCCGACTTCTCGGTCGGCGTGCAGGGCAACCGTACCGACTACCGCCGCATCGAGGCGTCGGGTTCGGGCCTGCCGAGCCCCGAGTTCCAGACGGTCGGCGCCGCGACGACGGTGTCAGGGTCCACGGGCTACAGCGCGCAGGCGAGCCTCGGCTACTACCTGCAGGAGCAGCTCGGCTGGGCCAACCGTCTCTTCGTCACCGGCGCCGTGCGCGCCGACGACAACTCGGCGTTCGGCGTGAAGTTCGACAAGGTGTACTATCCCAAGTTCGCGGTGTCGTACGTCGCGTCCGAGGAGCCGGCGCTGCGCTCGGTCTTCTCCGCGATCCACGCGAACAGCTTCAAGTTCCGCGCGGCCTACGGCCAGGCCGGCCACGCACCGGGCCCGTACGACGCTCTGCGCACCTACACGGCGAGCAAGGTCATCACGGGTGGCAACACCGCGGTCGGCGGGCTCATTCCGAGCGCGACCGGTAACGAGGACCTGCACGCGGAGAAGGGGATCGAGACCGAGGTCGGCTTCGACGCCTCGTTCTTCTCCGATCGCGTCGGCATCGAGTACACGCACTACGACAAGAAGACCGTCGACGCGCTGCTCCAGATCCCGAACGCGCCGTCGCTCGGCTTCACGTCGTCGCGCTACGTCAACTTCGGTCGGCTCTCCAACTCGGGGAACGAGATCGGCGTGACGCTGCATCCCATCCAGCGCGGCAACTTCGCGTGGGACGCGACCGTCAACTACTCCACGAACCACAACAACCTCGATCGCCTCGACTACCAGGGGCTGACGAGCATTTCGGTGTACGATCCGTACCTCGCGGTGACGTCGCAGCGCCTCGTCGAGGGATATCCGGTCGCGGGGTGGTGGGCCACGGACGCCAAGCGCAACGCGGACGGCTCGTACGTGACCGACGCGAAGGGGAACCTCGTCGTCGACACGCTCCGCTACGTCGGCTCCAGCACGCCGACCTACGAGGGGAGCGTCTCCAACACCTTCACCTTCTTCAAGAACTTCCGGCTGTACGGCCTGATCGACTTCAAGGGCGGCTACTATCTGCTCAACCAGAAGGACCGCAACCGCGATCAGACGAGCAACCGCAACTCGCTCCACTTCAACAACGGCTCGCTGTCGACGCTCGACTCCGCGTACTACAGCTCCAGCGCGATCACCGCGCCGTGGATCCAGCCGGGTGACTTCGCCAAGCTGCGCGACGTGTCGCTCACGTACACGCTGCCGGAGTCGTTCGCGCACGCGTTCCACGTCGGTGGCGCCTCGCTCACCGTCGCGGGCCACAACCTCGGCTTCATCAGCAAGCGGTACCCCGGGGTCGACCCCGAGGTCAACTTCATCGGCCAGAGCAGCTTCCTCGCTGGCTCCTCGAACTTCCTCCAGTTCCTGCGCGTGGATTCCTACACGCCTCCGATGACGCGGCGCTGGACGACGGCCCTCACTCTCAATTTCTGAGCGTCGCCATCATGAAGAACTCCACCATCCGCCTTGCCGTCGCCCTCGGGAGCGTTGCGCTCCTCGGGGCCACGGCGGCGTGCAGTGACTATCTCAAGGTCACCAACCCCAACTCGGTGAGCGTCTCCAAGCTCGGCGACTCCACCGACGCGACGCTCATCGTCAACGGCGCCATCGGCGAGTTCCAGTCGATGTGGGCGAACACCGCGCTCTACGGCGCGCTGTTCACCGACGAGATCGCGAACCAGCACGTCAACACCTCGTACATCCAGCTGGATCAGCGCCAGGTCACGAGCCAGCTCGACCTGGTGTCGCTGACCTACAGCCCGATCCAGCGCGCGCGGTTCGACGGCGACACCGTCGCCAACCGCCTCATCGGCTACGAGGGCGCCACGAAGGCCGCGACCGACGTTCGCGTCGCGCGCATGCTCGCCTTCTCGGCGTACAGCTACATCATGCTCGGAGAGACGTTCTGCAACGCGCCGATCTACGGCAGCAAGGCGTACTCGCCGGCCGAGCTGTTCGCGCAGGCGCAGCCCAAGCTCGACTCGGCGCTGGCCATCGCGAAGGCCGCGAAGGCGGCCGGCGTCAATACCGCGTCGGCCGACTCGATCGCGAACCTCGCGCTCGTCGGTCGCGCACGCGTCGCGCTCGACCTGGGCGACTGGCAGAACGCGATCACGTACGCGTCGCAGGTGACGCCGGGCTTCGACTTCCGCGTGTAC
>Ga0070714_100003829_pt1 | contig 11301 bp, 10 predicted proteins | sample LARL83metaG_FD_65450 | JGI IMG/M metagenome (GOLD analysis project Ga0070714, IMG submission 65450) | Corn, switchgrass and miscanthus rhizosphere microbial communities from Kellogg Biological Station, Michigan, USA - LAR L8-3 metaG | ecosystem: Host-associated > Plants > Roots > Rhizosphere ... | reverse complement strand
CTACGCCGCCAACGCCCGCGACCCGCGCGCCGGGATCATCCACGAGGGAGTCCACTACCAGCAGCTGGCCCTGTCCTGGCGCAACCCGCGCCCGGTCCGCCGGCACTACTACGACTCCGGCGCCAATGAAGGGATCGCCTTCTACAACGAGGAGCTGATGCTGGCCGCGGGCCTGCTGGAGGACGCCCCGCACACCCGGACCGCCGTGGTGAACTTCATGCGGCTGCGCGCCCTGCGCGTGACGGTGGACGTCGGCCTGGCCACCGGCGCGCTGAGCATCGAATCGGCTGCCCGGGAACTGGCCGGGCGGGTCCCCATGGACGCGGCCACCGCCGCCGAGGAGGCAGCGTTCTTCGCCGAGACCCCCGGCCAGGCCCTGACGTACCAGATCGGCAAGACGCAGCTCATCGCGCTGCTCGCGGACGCCGCGCGGGTCCGCGGCGACCGCTTTGACCTCCGCGAACTGCATGACGCGATCTGGGTCAACGGCAACGTGCCGAGCGCGCTACTGCGCTGGGAACTGCTCGGCCTGACCGATGAGCTGGCTGCCATCGGCATTGACGAGTAACGGCGTCGCCCCAGGCGTCGCTCCAGGCCTCGCTCTAGGCCTTGCCGCGGGGAGCGCCCGGCAGGAGTCCCGCTCCACCAGCCGTGCGCCGACCCGGAACTCGCTGAACTCCGCGCCGCTCGTCCCGTAACCGGGCGCGAGCCGCTTCAGCAGGAGCTGCGCCGCGAGTTCGCCCATCTGGCGCGCGTTGTTGTCGATCACCGTCACCGCCGGGTGCCACCACCGGGCCAGCGGCGAATCCTCGTAGCAGACGACCGAGAGTTCGGCTGGCATCGCGACTGACCGTTCGCGCAGCGCGGGGAGCGCGCCGTAGCCGGCCTCATGATTGGCGATGATCAGCGCCGTGGGCCGTCGCCGTGCGGGTAGCCCGATCAGCGCCGCGATGGCGTCGGCCCCGGCGTCCGGCGACTGTGCGGTCGCCAGCGCCAGCGCCTCGTCCGGCTCAATCCCGGCCGCGCGCAGCCCCAGCCAGTACCCGGCCATCCGCTCCCGGCCCGACTGCACGGACGCGGGGCCCGCGATGATGGCGATGCGCCGGTGCCCGAGCCCGAGCAGGTACTCAGCGGCCAGCCGGCCGCCGGTGATGTCGTCGCCGAGCACGCAGTCCCCGGCCGGGTGCGGCGGTCGGCGGGCGAGATGCACCGTCGGCATCCCCAGCGCCCGCAACTCCTCGCTGGCCGCATCGTCGGAGCCGACGACGATCACGCCGGCTGCGGTGTGCTCGGTCAGGGTGCGCAGCGCCGCCCGCTCGGCCGTGGGATCCCCGGTGGTCACGGTCAGCATGAGCTGGTAGCCATGCCGGGCCAGTTCCCGCTGGACGACTTCCGCAATGGTGTGGAAGCTCGTGTTGACGAGGTTGGTCACCACGAGGCCGATGAACTCTGAGCGGGCCGTCCGCAGCGCCCGCGCGCTCGCGTTAGGCCGGTAGCCGAGCGCCTCGGCGGCCGCCCGGACCTTCGCCTGCGTGGCCGCGCTCACCCGCTCTGACCCCCGCAGCGCCCGGGATGCGGTCGACACGGATACGCCGCTCCGCCGCGCTACGTCCCGCAGGTCAACCGCCACTGCTCCCGCTCCTCAGTCCGCGACGCGCACAACCCCACGCACAACCCAGAATGCAAACGTTCTCGCAGCCTTGCCGCGCACGTCAAGCCGCATCTGCCCGCTAGCCTCAGTCGGGCCGTGGTCGTCCTGCGGTGCAGGCCGTGGTCGTCAGGCGGTCGTCCTGCGGTGCGGGAGAATGACGGCCATGACAAGCCTCAACACGAATGAGCCAACCTCGGAAGATAGCCGGATTGCTGCGGCCAAGGCAGCGATCTGGGCGGCGTTCCTTGAGATCTACCAGGGTGCCCTGACCGGCCGCCGCGAGCTCAGCAACCGGCACATCGCCCCCGACGCCACGCTGTGGGACGCGGCCGAGCCCCAGCTCATCAACGGCCTGGCCGAGCTTGAGCTGACCCGGGACCGCCGGGTGGCCGGAGACAGTTCGCTGGTCTCCATCTCCCCGGAGCCGCCGGTGATCGACGTGTGGGGATCAACCGCTCTCGTCCGGCACTACTTCGAGGTGACGTTGGCGACCACTGCTGGCCCCGAGTCGATCCGCATCAGGAACACAAGCGTCTGGCGGGAGATCGGTGGCCGGTGGGTGGCGGTGCACAACCATGAGGACGCCATCGGCCCAAGCGCGAAGCGGGACACCGAAGGGGAGAACTAGACCTAAGGCTCGCACCCTGGTCTGGCCGGTCGCGCCCGTGGGGCTCCCTGGTCCGCCCCCAGCCCGGGAGCCTGGAGTCCGCGACGGCGTGCACTGCGGAGCGCGTCGTCGCCAAGCTCGCCCCGCGCCATGGCCGCGGCCCGCCGCCATGGCGCGACGCCCTCGATCTCGGTTTCCAGGGAGAAGCTGAGGAATGTCCTGATGATCACGATTCCCCCGAGCAGCAGGACGTTGTCCACGGTGGGCGCGACCGCGATGGTGCGCACCAGGTCGGCGGCCACCAGCACCTCCAGCCCGAGCAGCAGGGTCCCGCCGAGGGCCTCGCGCACCGCGCGGTAGGCCCTGGTCAGCGAGCCGGACCGGCGCCCGGCCGCCACGGCCAGGATGACGGACCAGATCACGCCGAGCACCAGGATCGCGGCGCCCAACGTCTCGAAACCCTGGGCCACCTGGTCCAGCAGCTTGGTCATGGGCTGCCGTTACCCGGCCGGGTAACGATTGGGCGGCCCGAGGTAGGGGAACTCGGCCGTGACATCGTCGTGCGGCTTCAGGCCCTGCGGCGGGATCTTGCCGTTCGACAGCCAGGCGAAGCGAGCGCTGAAGGCGTCGTCGCTGAGCACACGGCCGTTGGGGTAGGCCGCCGGGCGGTCCCGGTCGTAGCGCAGGATGTCCGGCAGCACCCGCAGGGCGGCCGTCCTAGCGTCCTCGGCGGTGTAGCCGCCTTTGTCCTGCAGCAGCCTCGACCACGGCTCGAGGTAGTTCGCCACGTCGTCGGCGGGCTGCCGGGCGTTGTACTGGTCCTTGACGTCGTTCGGGTTGACGAACGGGTTGATCGTCGGGTGTCCGCCCCGGTCGACCTGCACCAGCCGGCCGTCGCGCCGTACGCTGACCGTCGCCCAGACGCCGATCTCCGGGCCCGGGCCGAGCAGTTCGTTCGGCACCTCCAGCGCGATGGAGAGGATGTTCCGGTTGGCGAACGCGTCCTGCCCGGTCCACGCGAACCCGTGAAAGGCGCCGTCGGCATCGGCGAAGAAAGGGTCGCTGCGGACGCCGACGAAAAGCCGGCCCGGGCCGGCCGTAACCGGCTCGGCGGCGGCGCCGAAGCCAACCGGCGTGCCCGAGACGAGTATGTCGCCGGCCGGCTCGGCCTGCCGGGCCTGGCTGCCGGTGGCATAGTGCGCGGTGCAGGCCTGCGCGCCGTCGCGCAGTTCGGAGAACGTGAACGTGAACGCGACGTCGGCCTGCGTGTCGCCATCGTTGTCGACGTTGAGCCGGTAGACACCGTCGGGGTGAAACTCCGATTTCATCAGGAACGGCGGCATGGCGCTGATGCCCGTTGTGTACGGGTTCGCGTCCATGATCAGCGTCGTGGTGCCGCTGTTGCCGGGTGTCTGGAAGACGTAGAGGTCGGTGAAGTCCAGGCGCGCGTCGTCGCCGGGAAACCTGAGGTTGGCCGCGCTGTAGTGGTTAGACATGGTCCCTCCTTGATCGCCTGGTCATGACATGACGATCGCAGCCGGGGCGGCCGACCGCCCCGGTAGAACACCCTGGACGATCCCCTGGTTTGGCCGGCCGGCCGCAGGCCCGTGGGTGGGCCAGGGCCTTTCCCGGGCGCGAGCGCCCGGCTGGGGGCGTGAGGGTGAGCGGGGTACGAGCGCGCGGACGAGGCCGCCGCCGGCCCCGAGCGACACGGAGGACCGTCCATGGTGACGATCGCGGCGATTGAGCAACGGCGATCCCTCGGCCGGGCCGCGGCGGTCGTACAGGGACTGTCTCCTGGGTACTTTGCTTTCGTGATGGCCACGAGCATCATCTCGACCGGGACGCTGGCGCTGGGACCGTCCTGGCTGTCACGCGTGCTCCTGGTCATCGCGGTGGCCGGGTTCGTCGTGCTAGCCATAGCTCTCGCCATCCAGCTGGCCTTCTTCCGCCCGGGCATGGCCGCCGGCCTGCGCGATCCCGACCAGGCCTTCGGGTTCTTCGCGATCACCGCCGGGGCGGACGTGCTCGGGGTCCGGCTGGCGGCCGCCGGCCACCCGCTGGCCACCGCGATCCTGGCCAGCGCCGCCGCGGTGGCGTGGCTCCTGCTGACCTACGGCGTGCCGGCCAACCTGCTGCTGGCGCGGTCGAGTGATTCGGTCGTCGGCAACGTCAACGGCACCTGGCTCCTCTGGGTGGTCGCCACCCTGAGCCTCTCCCTCGCCGCCTCGACGTTGGCCCCCGTGTGGCCGTCCGAGGACGGGCTGCTAGCCCCGGTGGCGGTCGGGCTGTGGAGCATCGGGCTGGTGCTGTACATGCTGCTCGTCTCGCTGATCCTGCTGCACTGGCTGATGGTCCCCATGACCCCGCGGACCCTCGGCCCGCCCTACTGGATCTTGATGGGGGCCACCGCGATCATCGTGCTCGCCGGCGCGCGCATCCTGGCCCTGCCCGCCTCGCTGGCCGCCGTCAAGGCGGCGGGCGGGTTCGTCGAGGGGTTCTCCTTCGCGTTGTGGGCCTTCGGTACCTGGTGGATCCCGTTGCTCGTGGTGCTCGGCTTCTGGCGTCACGTTCGCCACCACTGGCCGCTGCGCTATGAGCCGACGCTGTGGAGCGTGGTCTTCCCACTCGGCATGTACAGCGTCGCGACGCTGATGTTCGGTAAGGCTGCCCGGCTCACGTTCATGGAGCCGCTCAGCCGGTTCATGCTCTGGGTGGCCGTGGCTGCCTGGCTGGCGGTGGCCGCGGCGCTCGCCGCCCGGATCGTGGCCGGGCGGCGTCCCGCGAAGGTGAGCCTGCGATGACGGCGGAACAACAGGTCGGCACCCTGCTCTCGCTCAACGTAGGGCTGCCGCGGGACGTGACCTGGCACGGCCGGACGGTGCATACCGGGGTGTGGAAGAAGCCGGTCGACGGACCGCGGATGGTGCGGCGGCTCAACATCGACGGCGACGGGCAGGGGGACCTGGCCGGCCACGGCGGCGAGCAACGGGCGGTCTTCGTGTACCAGATCGAGTCCTACCGGTACTGGCAGCAGGAGCTGGGCCGGGATGACTTCCAGCACGGGCAGTTCGGGGAGAACTTCACCGTGCAGGGACTAGCCGACGACCAGGTATGCGTCGGTGACCGGTACCGGATCGGCGACGCGGTCTTCGAGGTAACCCAGCCGCGGGTCACCTGCTACCGGGTCGGTATCCGGATGGACGAGCCCCGCATGCCCGCGCTGCTGGTCTCCCATCACCGGCCCGGGTTCTACTTCCGCGTGCTGACCGAGGGCGCGGTGCAGGCCGGGCAGGAGATCGTCAAGCTTTCTTCCGGGCCGGAAGGCATGACCGTCTCCGAGCTCGACGCGCTGCTGTACCTGCCCAGACACCCCCGCCAGCAGTTGCTGCGCGCGCTGCGCATCCCGGCGCTCAGCCCCGGGTGGAAAGCCTCGTTCCAGGAGATGCTCGGGCAGCCGGGTCAGGGCCCAGGCGAAGCCGGCAACGCGGGCCTCGCCGCGCAGAGCCCGCCGCCCGCCTGGCCCGGCTTCCGGCCGCTCACCGTGACCGGGATCGACCAGGAGAGTGACACGGTGATCTCGGTCCACTTGGCCGATCCTGGGGGCGAGCACCTGCCGGCCGCCCTGCCCGGGCAGTTCCTGACCCTGCGCCTGCACCCCGATCCCGCCGGACGCCCGGTGCTGCGCAGCTACTCGTTGTCGGGAACACCGGGTGCCCCCGGCTACCGCATCAGCGTCAAGCGGGAGGATCACGGCGTCGCCAGCCAGTTCATGCATACCCGCGTGGGAGTCGGCGACCGGCTGGAGGTGGCCGCGCCGCGCGGTACCTTCACCCTGCGCCCGGGCCAGGGACCGGTCCTGCTGATCAGCGCGGGCGTCGGCGCGACCCCAGTGCTGGCCATGCTGCACGCGCTGGCGGCCGCCCGGTCCAACCGGGACATCTGGTGGCTGCACGGCGCCCGCCGCCGGGCCGACGAGCCGTTCGCGGCCGAATCCCGCGACCTGCTGGCCGAACTGGCGAGCGCACACCGGCACATCTGCTTCAGCAGCCCTGACCCGGATGACGTCCAGGGCCGCGACTATCAGACGACGGGACGCCTGTCGGCGTCGGTGCTTGCCGCGCTGGACCTGCCCCGCGACGCCGACGCCTACCTGTGCGGCCCCCCGGCGTTCATGGCTGACGTGTCCGCCGCGCTGGCTGCGTCCGGCGTCGAGGCCGCCCGCATCCACACCGAAGTGTTCGGCGCTGGCCCCGCGCAGACCCCGGGCATCGCGCCCGTCGCGGCTCGCCGGCCGCATCCGCCCGCCGGCCAGCCGGGCCGCGGCCAGCTGGTCACGTTCGCGCGCAGCGACCTCAGCGTGCCCTGGGACGCGGGCTATGGCAGCCTGCTGGAGTTCGCCGAGGCTTGCGACGTGCCCGTGCGCTGGTCGTGCCGCACCGGGGTGTGCCACACCTGCGAGACCGCCGTCATGTCCGGGACAGTCCGCTATGACCCGGACCCGGTCGACCAGCCCGCCGACGGCAGCGTGCTGATCTGCTGCTCGCAGCCGGGCGACGACCTGGTCCTCGACCTGTGACCGCGCCGCGCAGTTGGCCGGGGGAACCGCCAGCTGGCTACTGACCGCAGGCTTCCCGGTCCTGAGGACGCCGTCCGCCTGTGGGACCATGTCACTGCCCTGGCTGGCTTTCCCGGCTTCGCCGAGTTCAAGCGGAGCCTGCGCGAGCGACCGCAGCTGCGCAGCTTCGGCGTGGACCCCGGCACAGCCGGAACGGAGGAAGACTGGCACGCAGGTAGCCGTAAGAGGCCGTCGTAACCCCCGGCGCGTCACCGGGCGCCGCGGCAGTTACCGTGACCGCTCAGCTGATCCGGGCCGGGGCTCAAGGAGGCGATGGATAACGCGGGGCCGAGCTGGATGTCCAGCCACACCCGGTCCCGCAGTGCGATCCCGTCGACCTGGCTGCCGAGCGGATAGCCAGCCGATTCGGTGAATACGTCGCGCTCCACCGAGCGCATGCGGAAGCCCAGCCGCTGGTAGAAGCGCAGGTTGCCGATATCAGCCGCGGCCGTTGCCACCCGCACCGTCGTCACTCCCTCGGCGGCGAGCAGCGCAAGGGCCGCCTGCATCAGCCTCCGGCCGAGGCCCTGGCCCTGGCGGTCTTCACTGACCGCCATGTTTTTGACCTCCGCCTGGCCGGGCTGGCCGGTGCCGGTCAGCTGTAGGTGCCCCGCGATCTGCGGCCCGCTTCTGGCGACGAGGACCCTCCCTGAGTGCAGGTAGGAATCCAGCTCGGCCGCCGAATCCTCGGCCAGCTCGAACAACGGCCGCAGCGCGTCCCGGTCGCCGTCGTACCACTCGACAATGACGGGCGGCTTCGCTCCATCAGCGAACGGCCGTGGCATGAGCACGACCCGCCAGTAATCGGGGTCTTCGACAGTGATCGCGCCGTTGTCGGTCCAGTAAGGATTCTCCGCCTCCACCCGCGGATGTCCAAGCGCGGCCAGCCGGGCGGCGGCCTGTTCCGCCTGGGCCGGGCCGTGGAAGTAGAGCACGAGCAGGTTGTCACGGCTGGGCGGCGGGCCCGGGCTGCCGTGATCATGCTGAGTGAACTCCAGATGATAGGGCGTGCCAGGTAGCCCGAGAAGGACGCCCCGGTAGCCGGCGTGGCCGGCGAACCGGCCGATCTCCGGCAGTCCGAGGCCCTCGTGGTAGAAGCGGACGACGTCATCGAGCTGATCAGTCGGACGCGCGATGCGCACGTGCCGGACCGGCAACATCGGCGGCCAGGGCGAGGAAGTCATGATGACCTTCACTTTCGGTTGTGATCGGCCGGCGGGGCTGATCGCCACAGCGCCGTCACTTATGTTCGATATGCGCCGTGCGGTCGGGTAGTTCTTACCTCAGCCACAGGTAAGACCGCGGCCGCTTCTGACGCTAATCATGACTAGCGGACGTAACCCGAGTGAGACCGCGTTAGTCGTCCGACCGGCGGCACGCGGATCGACCGTGCCATTCATGAGGAGGCCAGCGGTGGAGACGACTAACGAGATCGGCGCCTGGCAGCCGCCCGCCCCTGGGCGGGTGCCGTTGTTCTGTGATACCGCACTGGCTGGGCGCATCGAGCGAGCCGAAGCGCAGCTCATCACCCGCTGCTGCGAGGCCGCCCGTCGCCGGACAGGCGCTGAGGGCTTCGCGATCCCCATCGCGGGCGGCGTGGCGAGCTTCGCCGGGGAGGGCTCGCCGTTCAACAAAGTCGCGGGGCTTGGCTTCGCCGGGCTGCCGGCCCGGGCCGCCATCGATGACATCGAGAAGGCCTTCCACGGCTGCGGTTCCCCTGTGCAGATTGAGCTCGCGCACTTGGCCGATCCCGACCTCGGCCGCCTGCTGACCGAGCAAGGCTACCTGCTCGAATCGTTCGAGAACGTGCTCGGCCGGGACCTGGCCGACAGGCTCCAGCCAGTCCTGCCCCCGGGGGTCGAGGTCCGCCGCAGCGATGCGGATGAGCTTGAGGCGTGGCTCGACGTCGTGGCCGAGGGATCCCTCCACCCCGACACGCAAGGAGTGCCCTGGCATGAGGAGTTCCCCCGCGAGATGCTCGTCGGAGCCGAGCGCGACGGGATCGCGGCCGGCGCCGTGCGCTACGCCGGGCTGCTCGGCGGGATCCTCGCGGGCGGCGCAACCATGCGCATCGCCGAGGGCGTCGCGCAGCTCACCGGCGCGGCGACCGCCCCCGCGCACCGCCGCCACGGAGTGCAGACCGCCCTGCTGGTGGCCCGGCTTGCCGACGCGGCCGCGGCTGGCTGCGATGTGGCCGTCATCGTCACCCAGCCAGGCTCAAAGTCTCAGCAGAACGCGCAGCGTCAGGGCTTCGACCTGCTGTATACCCGGGCCGTCTTGGTCAAACATCCTTAGCCCCGGTGGCGGCCCAGTCCAGGAGACCAGATGTCAGCGCTAGCTTCGGGATCATGACAGGGGAGTCGGCTACGGGCTGCCCGGCTGACCAGACGTCAGCACCGGACGCGGAGTCCGCAGAGTGGGTCCGCGCGCTGAGCGCTTGCGGGCCCCGGCGGGATGACGCCGCAACCCGGCTGCACGAGGCAATCCTGCGCGTCGCCCGCGCCGAACTCGCCCGTCGCGGCAGGCAGCTGCGAATCTCCGGCCCCGAGCTGGACGACCTAGCCCACCAGGCGGCAGCCGACGCGGTCGTGGCCATCATCGCCAAGGTCGGGCAGGCGAATAACCGCGGCGCGCGGTAAGCCCGGGCAGCTAAACCACGCTCGGGCCAGCTGCAGCCTAAGTGCCCGCGAATGCCCGCGTTCTTGCCACAACCCCCCGCACGTTGGCCAGGCGTTCCCGGGCCACGGACCCCGTGGACCGGCTCCTGTAGTGTGGTAAGCCCCCCGCAGAACCGATGGTGATGAGAGCGGGAGGCGTTCATGACGACGGACATGAAAGGCCAAAAGAAGGGCCAAAAGAGCCGCAAGGTTGCCGTGCTAGGCCCGATCCCTTGCGACCAGATTGTCACCGATGACGGCGAGCGGTTCGAGAAGTACGGCTGCGTCGTGTACACGGCGGCCGCCCTCTCCGCGCTCCTGGACGCTGGCGACACGATCGTCCCGATATCACATGTTCACCGCAAGGACGAGGGGCCGATCAAGGAGATCCTCGCGCCCTTCCCGAACATCGATACCTCGGGCATCACGTCATCGGCCGACCAAGGTGACCGGGTCGAACTGCGGTATGTCGCGCACAACCGCCGAGCCGAACGGCAGACGAGCTTCATGGATCCGATCCTGCCGGGCGACGTCGCCGGGGTGCTGGACGCGGATGCTTTCGTCTGCGTGCCGATCACGGACTACGAGGTGGGGCAGGCGACGCTGCGGTACATCCGGGAGAACAGCGGCGCGACCGTGGTGCTGGATGCCCACGGTCCAACGACGACGCTGACCCGCAGTGGCGAACGTCAGCCAAAAGTGTGGGCCGACCAGGACATCTGGCTGCCGTACATCGACATCCTGAAGATGAACCGCGAGGAAGCGCACGCGGCCTGGCTCGGCGAGACCGCGGACCTGACGGCACAATCGCCGGAGCCGGTCACCGAGGAACTGCGCGAACTGGCCCACTATTGCCTGGACCGCGGGGTCGGGGCGGTCTGCGTCACCCTTGACGAGCACGGCTGCCTGGCCTTTTACCACGACAGCGCCGGAAGGTTCACCGAGGAGATCGTCGATCCCGTCCCGGTGGAGCAGGTCGTGGACACAACCGGTGCGGGCGACTCGTTCGCCGCGGGGCTGGCTTTCGGCTACCTCGCGTACCACGACGTCGTCATGGCGTGCGAGTACGGAAATGCGATGGGCGCCCAGCGCTGTACCGCACCTGGTACGGACCTGAACGCTTACCTGTCCCGCGAGGAAACGGACCGGCAGATCCGCGCGGTTTATGGCCGCCGCGGACGACAGGAGGTGCCGTGAACGGCTTCATGCTCGCTTACGACGACTTCGACTCCGGATCCGAGGGGCTGCGGGAGGCACTGACCGCCACGGGCAACGGCTACCTGTGCACCCGCGGCGCCGCGGAGTGGGAAGACGCGGACGGCACGCACTATCCAGGCACGTACGCGCACGGCGGCTACAACCGCGAGACCACCATCCTCGGCGGCCTGCCCGTGCCTAATGAGGATCTCGTTAACCTGCCGAACTGGCTGGTCCTCCAACTGCGCATCGAAGGCGAGGAAGCGATCAGGCTCGCCGACGTCGAACTGCTTGGGTACCACCACGAGTACGACATCCGGAACGCTACCGTCTCGCGGCGCGTCCGCTTCCGTGACCGCGCAGGCCGGGACACCGCACTGGACAGCCGCCGGTTCGTTAGCATGGCCGACCCGCATCACGCAGGGATCGAGTGGACCCTCGTTCCCGAGAACTGGTCCGGGCGCGTCGAGGTCATCTCGGCGCTCGACGGCCGGGTGAGCAACGACGGCGTCGCCCGCTACCGGCAGCTAGAGGGCCGCCACCTGAACCCGGTTTCGTCGCGGACGTTCGG